>OFFE01000374.1_pt1 | contig 38738 bp, 43 predicted proteins | sample 1521371 | NCBI WGS metagenome assembly OFFE01 (sample SAMEA3504131, study PRJEB24116) | mouse gut metagenome | biome: mouse gut; feature: mouse-associated habitat; material: faeces | place: Denmark | collected 2011 | reverse complement strand
CGGATAAGGAGCTGCACTTCACCGACGCGGATCAGGCCAGCGGCTTTGCGCTGGAGGCCCTGCGGTGGGCGGTAGAGAACGGCATCATGAGCGGCAAGGGCGGCGGTATTCTGGACCCCAAGGGCCTTGCAACACGAGCGCAGACAGCACAGATGTTGAAAAACTATTTAGAAGGGCAATCAGAATAAAAGAGAAAATCTGCCTCGCAAAAGACGTATGCCGGAACGAGACGGAGGGGTGCGTTGCAAAGAGCGGCGCACCCCTTTTTCCCAATCTGCATAGAAAGGAATCGCGTTGATTGAAAATGGATAGGGAAAACGATCAGATTATCATACCGCAGGCGTTTGTTCAAAAGCTGCAAAAGGCTCTGGAATCCTGCACGTATGTTTTTATCAGCGCCCATACAGGCTGGGGAAAGACTTCTGTGGTGGAGACGCTTTTAGAGAACCAGCCCCATACCTACGTCAGCTTATGGGACCGGGATGCTTTGAAACAAGCATCGGAGGACGCTACTGGCGTCATCGTATTGGATGATTTCCATGGGATCTACGATTATAAGGACGGGGCTGCCGCTGCGCTGGCCCTCCTCCGCACCCTTCCGCCGGATACCCGGTGCATCCTTTTGTCCCGGGCGGATCCTCCGGAGTGGTTGCTGCCCTTTATGGAAACTGGGCAGATGGAGCATATGCCGCACTCGGATCTGGCGCTGGATCTGGGGGAACTCCGGGAGCTGCTGGAGTGCATGGAGTTTTTCGTTCCCGCTCCCGATGTGCTGGAAAACGTCTGGGAGCTGACCCAGGGAAACCCGTCCCTTGTACTGGCCATGGGAATGTATCTGTCTGAGGAGAATCCGCTGTCGCCGGAGGTCATTTCCAAGGCGCGGGAGATGTTTTTCCCGTTTTTGGACCGCCAACTGTTCCGGTATTGGGACCCGATGGAAAAGCGGCTGCTTTTACTCACCTCGTTTTTTGACAGCTTCACCGTTGATATGGCCCGTGTTCTCACCGGCAACCCGGATGTGGAGCAGGTGATCGAGCGGCTGCGGCAGACGGGTAGCTTCCTCGCCTGGGACGGGACGGTCTACCGTTGCTGCTTCCCCCTGATGCGGCGGTATCTCCAGGCCAGGGTGTCCCATGTCTACCGGACTCAGGAGGATCTTCGCGGCATCTATGATACGCTGAGCCTGTGCTGCCAGCTCCGGGGGGACTACGACGGGGCTGTTTCCTACAGCATCCAGGCAAAAAACCGTACCCGTACAACAGAACTGCTGACCGCGTATATCCGAAACCATCCCCGGGAGGGCATCCGCGCACTGCGAACCGCCTTCCGGGAAATCGAGGAAAACGACCGGGAGACCATTCCCGAGCTGCTGTGCGGCATGAGCATAATCAATTCCCAGGACGGCCTGACAGAGGAATCCGAACGCTGCCTTGTCAAGCTGGAGCAGTACGGGGACAGGGTCTACGGCGGCGGCAAGACGTCTCGGACCGCCCGCTGTTTTACCGCCTATGCGCTCTTGCACCTACCCCATAGGACGAACGCGCAGCGCGCGCAGGCGCTGGACTGGATCGTGGATGGACAAAAGCATGGGGAACTGTGCCTCCCGGAACTTTCGATTACGGACGGACAGCCCAGCGTCTTCCGGGGCCTGTGGGACTTGAGCGACTGGCCTGTGGAGGAGCATCCTCAATTTGAGAGCCTGATGGTCCAGCAGTACGGAACGGCCGCGGCCGATATTCTCCGTTTAGTCGGAGCGGAGCGCAGCTATGAAAGGGGAGAGTACCGCTGGGAACAGGTGGCGGAACTGGTGTCCATTCAGATGAACATGCAAAATATGGACCAGCTCGGGCTTACCTTTGCGACAAGCGCTTTGGCCATCCGGGTGGTATGCACACAGGCGGAGTTTCCCTTGGCTGTCAACATCTCCTCCATGATTCAAGATCGGATCAGAGAAGACGGCCCCACTGCGCTTTTGCCCAGCGCGGACGCCATGATGTGCCGGGTATCTCTGCTGGAAGACGGCGTTTACGCAAACGCTTGGTACGAGGAGAGGAAGGAAGAGCGGCTGCCTGCCACAGTGGAGAACCGCTACCTCTGTCTGACAATGGCGCGCTGCTGCATCCAGCATCAGGAATATCAGAAAGCCTATGATCTGATGGGCCGTCTGCTTGGCCCCCTGCGGGCGCAGGGCCGCGTGCTGGATGTGATTGAGGCGCTGCTGCTCTCCGCCATCTGCCGGCGGCGTATGGGGATCTGGGAGGATACTTGGCGGCCACTGCTGATAAAGGCGATGGAGATTGCCCAGCCTTACGGCTATACCGCGCTGTTTGCGGAGCTGGGGGTCGCGCTTTTTCCGCTGCTGCGTGAAATCTCTTGGCCGGAGCATCAGGAATTTTTGGCCCAGCTGCGCCAAGCGGTGTGGCAGCAGGTCCAGCGGTATCCCGGTTATCTCACCCCGTTCAACGGGGGGACCGCCTATCATCCGTCTTTACCGGCAGACCTTTTGGACGAACAGGAAACCATGCTTTTCTGTTCCATCTGCATGCGGCAGACCAACGAGCAGATTCGGGAATCGCTGGGAATCTCCGGCCGACAGCTTACCCGGCTGACGAGCAGCTTGTATGCCAAGCTGGGTACCAAATCCCGAAAACAGATTCGGGAAATGGGGATGATCCTGATAGACGAAAACGACAATTCATAACAGGCTGGCTGCAACGGCGCCCTCCTGTCTTTGAAAACACCTGAACCACGAAGGGGGGGAGAACGCCATGAAAGATATTTTGATCATATTGTCACGAAAAGACCAGCCGGAATTGGTGTGCGCGGTACTGGCGCACCATGGCATCACCGCGACGCTTGCTGAGGATGTGCAAAACGCCGTCCTCAGCATGGAGTCGCACATCAACGCCTTTTTGCTGTTGGACCTGGATCTTGAGGGCGCGGATTCTTTTTTAGAACTTGTGGTAAACAGCTTTCGCGATCCGCCGCCCTACCTTTTGGCCGCAGACGCTTTTCCCGACAGCGCGGCCCGGGTAAAAGCCCTGAATCTGGGGGCTGACGCCTGTTTGGAAAAGCCTGTTGACGCGGAGGAGGTTCTTGCCGTCATCAACGCGGCGCTGCGCCGGGCGGAGCGGCTGGCGCAGATGGAAGGGCCGTTTCCCTCCGCGCCGCAGATCCGGCATGGGGAGTTGTCTATTGACCCGCTGCGGCACACTGTCACCATGCGGGATGAGCCGGTTTCGCTTACTGTAAAGGAATTTGATATTCTTCATTTTCTGGCCAGCTATCCCGGCATCGTATTTACCAAGTCGCAGATCTATGAGCGGGTGTGGGAGGAAGATTTCAAGTTCGCCTCAACAAGCGTGTCGGATCATATCTCCTCCCTGCGCCAGAAATTGGGGCTGAACGCCAAGGACGGACGTTATATTCAAACGGTATTTGGCGTAGGATACCGGTTTGTTGTGGAGCCATCCGGCAATTAACCGTAAAATGGCGCCAGAGCCGCTTTTCTTTTTGGCGGTAGATGCGAATTTTGTCGATTCCTGCCGGGAAATTCCTAAAAATCTCCTAAACTTCTCCAGAAGAAATCCTAAAAAATGCGCTATAGTGACAATTATCGGGATGCCGGCGCACATGGCAGGCATACCAGACCGTCTATACTGGAGGAATTACAAGTGAATCGAGGCTTTCAGCCCCTGTGCTTCAAAAATAGATATACTTTGGCCGCCGCAGTTTTTCAGAGAACTGCGGCGGTTTTTTATTCGACAAAATCCGAGCATTTCCGCGTATGTGCTGAAAGAGGGCCGCCCTGCAATCGTATTTTTTGCGCGGCATTACCTGACAGGCTATAACTTTTGTAAGGGGAGTGAACCAAGCAGACACACTATAACCGATCTGCAAATATAATCAATCGAGGAAACACACTATGTTCAAAACAAAGGAAGATGTGATCGCGCTGCTGAAAACATACCCGCAGCTCAAGAAGAAGATCAATCTGCTGGAATATGAGCGGCAGCACCCCGCACAGGTATCCAGCCAGGAGGTTATCAGCGGTTTGGCGCTGGCGCACCCAATCAGCGAAGGGCCGGGCGCCGCCGGACACATCTCCAACAAAACCATGCAGATCGCGTTGAACTTTCAGGAGGAAACCGACCGCCTGAACTACGCTACGGTCATGGAGATCGACCAGGAGTTGGCCATACTGCGGGGCCGTATTGAAAAGCTGGAGTTTTATGTGGCCCAGCTGGATAAAAGGCAGGCGGAAGTCATACGGAAATATTACTTTGAGGAAAAAACCTGGCCGGAACTCCAGAAGGAGATGCACGCATCCTCCCGCACGCTGGTCAAACGCCGGGACGATGGCCTTACGGCTCTTGCGGCTATGGGGCAGTATATGGAGGGCGTCATGAAGGAGCAGGTACGGATATAAAAGCGTGCGCCGGAACGGAAAAATTGCGTGAAACACAAAAAGGCATGGCCCGCGGGCCATGCCTTTTCATCTGGGTACCGGCTTCATTCCCTGCGTCTTTACGCGCCAACGGCCTTCTCTGCGGGTACCGCGTGCGTATATAGATACTGAGGGGCAATGTCTATTTCCCCATCGGCCCATACTGCCACGCCATAATCTATATAGACGCTGCGAAAAAGAGCGCGGTCGGCCAGCGGCGCAAAAGCCGGCTGGGTCAAAAGCGGTGCAAAATCAAAGATTTTCACCTCTCCTGTGTTGAAACGAATCCATAGCTTATAGTTGTCCATCGGGCGAATCCCGCTTATTTTAATAACCGGTGCCTGTTCTCCCGCATAGGCGATACCATCCACAATATACATTGAAAGTCCCTCCTCGGCTTACCGTAAAGGCTCGATCTTTCCAAAAGGCTCATTCCGAACCGCCTTATTCCACGCAAGGTATCATTTATACTATTGTAAAATTGTATCAGAATACTCGCTTTCATACAACCTGTTTGAGAGCTGTTCTTCTGTATGTTCTTCCCTTTTGCGCTGCATACAAGAAAGGGCATGTTGCAGAATAAAAAATTGCAGCACGCCCCGGGCTTCTCTGTCTGTGGGCAATTATGCGGTCAAAGCGTGTCCGGCTATGTCGTGATTTGAGCTCTGACATTCCGGGTTGTCAAAAGGTTTTCAGGAATACAGCCGAAAATAGAGGGATTGGGAAACCTGATGTCATCCGTCCTGGTGATCAATCAGCCAACGGAGCAAATCCTCATACGTCTTTTCTCCGGCGGCCACCGCCAGAACGATGCCGGAAAGTTCCTCCTGCGTGTAGACCGGCTCAGAACCGTTGACCGCCAGAAAAATCAACATGGCATGAGCGCCGATACGCTTATTCCCATCCAAAAAGGGGTGATTTTTAACCAAGCCATAGCAAAGCCGGGCCGCCTTCTGCGGGAGAGAAGGATACGCTTCGACCTCTCCAAAGCTCTGGAAAGGTGCGTTGAGCGCAGAGTCCAACAGCCCTTCCTCCCGCAATCCGGGCAGGCCGCCGGTCTGTGACAGGAGCTGTTCATGCAGCAAAAGAATCTGCCGTTTACTCAGCCGTTTCACTGTGCCAGGACCTCATAAGCCTCCCGGTTCTGGAGCAGCAGACGCTCTGAGATTCGCAGCACATCCTCATCTTCGGCTTCCTGTAATTTTTCTACCTGACTGAACTCAATAACCAGATAACGGGGCACATTATTTTTTAAGATGACGGCGGAACCTTTCTCATCCACCAAGCGGGCCACTTTGGAAAAATTCTGATTGGCCTCCGTAATGGATATCAATGTGCTGGTGCTGACTTTCATATTGGCACACTCCCTTCTGCTTTTATTATACAGCATTATTAGGAGAAATACAACCTATAAAAAGAGGTACATTCTCCGCCTGTGCGTTTTCGCTGTTCCGCAAGATTACCACTTGGCCGTCTGCCCGGCTACAGCATACCGGTTTTGCTCAATTTTTCCCACATCCATTTTAAGCAAAAAAAGGAAATCTGACTACCTCCTGGTGGCCAGATCTCCTTTTTTATTTTGCAGCGCGCCCTTCAAAAAACGCTTTTGGGGCTTTTATTTGTATTCATGCAGCCCGCGCGTTTAGCAGATTTTCCGCAATTTTCTCCTGTGTCAGTTCACTGGTACGAAGAATCTCCGTACAAAACGGCTCCAGGCTGAAGGAAAATCCTACGGCGTCTTGATCCAGCAGCACACCCGTAATGGAAAAGCCGCGCCGGGCCTGTTCTTCCTTCAGGTGGTCCAGGAAATCCTTTCCCAGCGCGCAGGCGCCGTCTGTGACGAACACCATGTCGGCGTTCTCAAAGCCTTCCTCTTCCATCAGCCGGAGGGCCTCCTGAAGCGGCGTTTTGTAATCGGTGTTGCCGTCCAGAAAGGTCTCGGCGGCTTTCAGCACATCCTCCCGGTCAAACTCTCCCGGAAGGAAAAGGTCAGTCTGAAAGCGCCCGGTACTTGAGAAGTGGATCATGGCAAAACGTCTTTTCCCCTGAATGGCAATATCCAGCAGGGCCAGCGCCACCGCCTTGCACCATGGGGCTGCTTCCTCGGCGGAGCCGGATTCGTCCAGCATACAGATGATGTCGCCGCTGCCCTTGCAGATCGGCTCCCGGCGCTGGTACTGTTTCAACCCCTTGCGCTGGAGCTTTCGCAAAAAAAGCGGTAAGGTCTCCGGCGCGGCCAGCATCGCGAACTCCGAGCCAAGCGCCCGGTTGATGTCGCCGCCCAGTTCTACGCTGTACTTTTCGCCCCGGCCATAGGCATAGCCGCTTTTGCGCTTGCCCTGGATCAGTTCCTTCAACCGGCCAAGATAGCGGGCGGTCTCCATCAGGACTTTGTTCCGACATACCAGCTTAATCAGCTCCCGGTCGGCCTCCATCTTTTTGGGGTCGCCGCTGTCCGGGCCATCGCCCCAGGCCATGAGCGCGGAAGCGGCGCTTTCCGCTCTCTGCGCCGCCGCTTTTCCTGCCTGGGCAATGAGGGCGGCGATGCCGTCCTTGTTTTTGAGAGCGTTGTTCTGCATCATGCGCCCTACGGCCTCGGCCTGATTGACCTGGCTCTGTGCTCGGTTGGCTGCGTTTAACACCTGCTTTTCCAGCTGAGAGTCTGGTCCGGACCGCTCCAGCTTCTCTAAAAGCTGCCGAAGCTGCTCCATGCTTTTATCCCGCTTGTCCTCCAAACGCTCCAAGGTGTCCAGCGCCTTTTTCCCGCCGCCGGCCTTCTCCATGAGCGAATCCAGATCCTCGGCCACTTGTGTAATAAACTCCCCGGCGGCCTCATACGCCGGGAGCTGCCGCCCCTCGCAGGCGGCTTTGATGGCGGGGTAGTCCTCGCCGCGCATCATTTCCTCCAAAATGGGACTGTTGAAGCGCTTTGCCGTCTCCGACAGGGTATCCGCCTCGTTTTTCCTAACGTTCAGGGAGTAGAAGCTCTGGTAAATATCCCGGCTGAGGGCCGGAAAGGTGGAGAGTTTTTCCCTGCCGGAGGATTCCAGCGCGTCCAAACCGGGATCGTCCCGGCGCAGATCCTGATATACCATATCCTCCAGCCGGGTGGACTTGAGCACTCTATGCTGTCCGGCGCCCGGACGGGGCGTTTTTGCCGCTGCTGCCAAAGGAGACTGCATCACGTCGGCCAGACTTTGAAAGTAAGTACGCATTGTTTTCTTTCCTTTCATTTCGCGGGCAGAGCGGTTACTTCATGACCCGCGCAAGTTCGCCCCGGAACCGCTCGGCGGCGGCCCGGATCTTCCGCAGCTCCCGCTCCTCCGTTTTGGAGCGGACGCCATCATCCTCCAGCGCCGCCAGCTCACACGCCTGGGAAAAGGCGGCGATTACCGAGATCATGTTCCTGCACTGCGCTTTCATATACCGGTTTTCCATTTTGCACCTCCCATTTGGTTAAAAGTATTTTTGTTTTTTTCAGTCTGTCATCGTCCCGTCCACACTTACGGGCAGAGCGATACGGCGGGGGGGGGAAGCGGACCGCACCGCCTCCCCCGCACATTCTCCGGCCTTTAGAAATCCGGCGCAAAATCTCCGGGCACGCCGCCGGGCATGGAGCCTTGGTATTCACCGTTTGGCTCAAAGTCCATATTGGAATAGTCATACGCATCTTTGGCCTGGGTCCCATCGCCGCTGGTATTGGGCTTGCTGTCGCCAAAATAAGCGTTGTCTGCCACCAGTTCAACAGCAGTACGCTTGTTGCCCTCCTTGTCCTTCCACTCGCGGGCCTGCATCCGGCCAACCACCACAATCATGCGGCCCTTGGTGAAATACTTGCAGATGAACTCCGCAGTGCCGCGCCACGCGACCACATCAAAGAAATCCGTTTCCTTCTGCTCGCCCTTTCCGTAGTCCCGGTCCACTGCAATGCGGATCGAACAGACAGAAATCTCACTCTGGGTTTTCCGCAGTTCGGGATCAGCGCACAGCCGCCCCATCATAATCGCCTGGTTCAACATAAGATTTTCCTCCTTTTTTCCTGAACGCCGTTATTCGGCGTCATTGTCCGTTCCTTCGTCGTCATCGTCCTTTTGGGGATTCCAGTGATAATCACACTCCGGGTTTTCGCACCGCCCGTTCCACATGACCGATCCGCACTCGGGGCAGATCTCTGCATGGTACGGGCCTCCGCCGATGTAACTCATAGTTCCTCCTTCTAAACAGCGGGTTTGATCCCCAAAGCCTTCCTGCCAATATGGACGGCAATAGGATTCCAAAACGGGTCCAGAAAGGACTGCTCCAACCGCTCCATATTCTGACAGCGTAAGTCCCTCCTGGTGAGCTTCCAGCACCACTCCGTATGCTCGGTCACTGAAATCTCCTTTTTCCTTTCGCCAAGGGCAAAGACGATGGTTTTCCGCTCATTGTCCATACGAAAGAAAATGTCATAGTAGGGATTGGATTTGTCCTGAACATGCGTATAGGTGTCGGCCGCCAGCGTTGCCGGAAACCGCTGGGATCGGTTGATGCTGTCCTTCCAGACGTACAGCCTGGGCGTCAGCAGCAAATGATCGTCAAAGCCCGGAATTGCGGGGAACACCTGAAACGCGGAGCGTTCGATCTGTTCCAATACCTGCGCTCTGGTAAAATACCGGGAACGATTTAAGCACAGACCCTTCAGGAAATCCTCATGCTCATTGACCGCAAGGCCCGCCAAAAACATGGCGTCCTCCGGCGTGTTCTCCACAGCGGCTAAAAGCTGGCGGCGTGTAACCGGAGTTGCCGTTTTCTTCCTTGACATAGGTTTCTCCTATCTATCAGGCCGCCATAGCGGTATTTTCCAGCTGGAACATGAGGATACGGCATCTGGCCTTCTCCATCTCCGCCTCCACATCCGCACAGGCGATCCCGCAGATGCAGGCGATCTCCTGATCTTTATAGCCATCAGCCCGGAGCGAGGCAATGCGGCGCTGGGCCGGCGTAATCTTACGGGCCAGCCGCTCAAAATCAATCACGTTCTCCAGCGACTCTGTAACAGTATCCCGAAGCTCGCCGGCGTCCCGGTCTTCATCGAACAGGCAGACCTCGCCCTTGCGCTTGGCCCGGTTCCAATATTCCTTGGAGTGGTGAATGTCGCAGCTCATAGCCCGGCGCGCGATGGTGGAAAACTGATACTGCTGCAACTCCGGACGGGCCAGATATTTCCGCACCGCGCGAAGGTAGCCAAACACAGCAATGTCGTAAAACTCATCTACCGGCAGCTTATGAAAGCGCAGGTAGCGCAAAAGCACATCATGATGCTTCTCCGCGAAAGCGGATTCCTCCGACGTCAACGGCAATGTATAATCCAACATTTCAGATAACCTCCTCGTTTTTATCGTTGTCAGCCTGCTTTCAGGTCGTGAAGTTCGGACAGCGGCACATAGGAAAAGTGAATGGCATCGCAAGCCGCCTGGCTCTGCTTTTCCATCTCATTGAGGCAGTCCTGGATTTTCTGCCGCTCCCCGTCATTCTGCGCTGCGGCGTTCATTTGGGCGATCTGTTCATAAAGCCGCAGGTATTCGTCCCGCAGCTTCCCGATCCGGCGGGCGGCGGGCGCGTCTACGGACTGATTGAAGTCCTCATAGCTCTCCAGAGCGGAGGCGAGGATACCGTCCAGACGGTCCTTCAGGGGATCGTTGCACATCCGTTCCAGTGTGCCTTGGATCACAGCCCGCTCCTCCGGCGCCGTCCACAGGTAATGGCGCAGGATGGTGAGGTCGGAGGATTCTACCGTATCCCGTCCCTCCAGCCACGCCTTGGCTTGGGCGATGGGCGCGTAACTGAAATACTTGCGGTCCGAGATATGGACGCCCTTACCGCGCAGCTCACACAGCACATCGTCCATCAGTTCGTTTACACTGTCGGGAACGGCAACACCAGCCACGTCCCGCTGCATTTCTTCCAGTTCGTCCAGCGTAACCAGCGCTGCGGGCAGGGGCTTTAACTGTCCCTGCCGGGCCTGCTTGCCTTTCAGGACCGACAAGCGGGCAGCCCGGTCTTCGACATACTCCGTCACCACCTTCAGTTCAAACCGGTCATGGAGCGGCTTGAGGATCTTCTCCTCCGGGTTTGAGAAATTGGGAATCTCATTGGACGCGGAGAAAAAGGAGATGGTGGGGATGTCGATGGTTGTGCCCTCATTGGTATAGCGGCGCTCGTTGAGGGCAGTGAGAAGGGCATTCAGAATCCCGTCCGACGCCTTGAATATCTCATCCAAAAAGCAGATGTGGCTGTCGGGAATCTTGCCCCGAATAATCGTCCGGGGCGCGCCGCTGTGGAGTGCGGAGAGGGCCTTTCGGTACTGCTCCATTTCCTCTACCAGCGCGCGAGTATCCTTGCGGTCCGCAAGGCAGGCGTCCAGCTTCCGCTGCATCGCCTGATAGCGGGAATCCCTCGACAGCACCTCATCCGGCACGCCGCCGGGGATCAGGCTGGAGAGGTCCAGACGGCCAAACAGCGCTTCTTCATCAGTCTGTTTACTCATGAGCCGCTCAAACTGCCTTGCGCCGGTAATGCCCTTGCGGAACAGGTTGACGGCATAGCTCTTGGCCTGCCCGGTATCGCCCAGGATGAAAACATTCTTGCGCGTCAGCAGGGCAATGGCGATGACCTCAATCAAATCATCCCGCTCCGCCACCTGCGCCCGGACTTCCTCCATTCGGGCGCGCATTTTGGCATTCAAGGTCTGGTTCATTGTGAAATCCTTCCTTTCTATATTTTACTGTGCCAGCAGCATTTCTCAGCGGCAGTAGACCGCCTCTCCATTGACAAGCTTTGCGAAGTGCCGGGCCTGCTGTTCGTCATCTTCAAAGCAGTGACAGCGATAGACCCCGCGATAGTCCGTAAAATAGACATACCATTTCATGACGGTTCTCCTATTTCTTCGCCAGAGCCGCCGTCAGGTGATCACCCGGTATTGCAGAGCGAGATCTCCCCTGAAGCTCCTGTCAAAGATAAGCTCCCGTCCGGTTTCCGGGTCAATTTCCCCGCGCCGGTCCTTAATCAGGTATTCATACCCCCTCCGGCGGCCGTCCGGTTTTTTCTTTGCGCTCACAAAGGTCCTGAAATAGTTCTTTTGCGCCCAGGCCGTAACATCCGGGTCCTGCGCCACTTTCGCATCCCAGCCATCCAGCGCCTCCTGCTCATCCTCGGTGGCGGGGCGGCTACCGCTTTTGTAGATGGAGAGAATATCTCCGCTCAGATCAAACAGCGAGGCGTATTCCACGCGCAGCGCAGACGTCTTTTGCGTTGGATCGCGGAGTCCTTCCGTTGTGGGAATTTCCAGATCGAAGCCATAGCTCCGCACCGCAAGAATCCGCCTGGGTCCGCGCAGCCATGGGTCAAACTCTGTTTTCCCAAACCGCCAAAACAGCTCCAGCGTGACCGGCCGCTCTTGCGCCAGTTTCTTGAACTCATTCAATGTCATACTCGTATTCCTTTCCGCATCGTGGCGTCACAGTCCGTCAGCAACTTTCCAGCAGAGGTCCAGAATGACTCCGGCAGGAAGCCGCCTGAATTTCTCCCGCTTATCCGGCGAAAGGGCCTCATACACCTGACAGACGACATTTGCCGTAACAGTGTCCAGCCATATCCAGCCCTCTTCGTGCTCAAAAGGCGTACAGATCTCATACTGCCCCGGCAGCTTTTCGCAGGGGCGGATCATATGCAGGCCCTTGTCACGCACTGTCTCACAGCACTCCAAAAACGTCATTGTCATGCGGAAAACCCCATTTCTTCCCGCAGGATAGCGAAAGGATTTTCGCCGTCGGGAGAAAAGCTGCCCTGATAATAGCCGCCATGGTAAGAATGGTTTTGCAGGTCACCTCTATCCACGCCAAGCCCTACCAACCGCAGATGCAGCAGCGGGAAATCATAGGACGCTTTCAGAAATACATTTTCCGGTACGCCGCCAGGGGTATAGAAGCGGTAGTACCGTTTCCCCAAAAGCCGCTTTACCTGCATATCGACCAGATCATCAGGCACGTCCCAAAAATCACCGCACCACAGATGCCCCGCCGTTCCATATCCCCGGCGCTGAATAGCCTCCGGCACCGGGAACAGCGCGTGCAGGGAGTAGCGCGGCACGCCGTCTGAAGCGCGGTCCGCCCACGAGGGGCCTTTTCCGCTGCGGAACAGCTTGTCAAAGGTGTTGAGACCGGCGGCGTCGCCCGTTACCTGAAGCAGGCACTCCACATAGCCCTTCATCAAATCTCACCGCCTTCCGGCAGCGGGATCTTTTCGGAGAGCAGCGGGACGCTTTCAATGGTGTAACAGAGATATTCGCCATCTTCGTTGCTCATGGTCCAGCGATAGGTATACTGATTCTTGCTGCCGGATAAATTCTCCACGCTGCCAGATGTACCATCCGGCGGCAGCAGGTCCTGTTTACGATACTTCTCCACATCCTGCAAAATCATATCCTTCAGAAGAGCCTGGTAGGAGGAGACGGCCATGCAGTGTGCCTGGACGCCCTTCGCTGTGTCGCTTACCCGTTTGAGTGCAAAAAGCCGCTCTGCGGGTTCCGGCGGATAGGGCTTTTCAAAATCCCGCCGCTCCACAAACACACTGCCCTGGGCCAAACGCTCCGGCAAGAGGGCGCTCCATTCGTCCATCGAATAGAGCTTATCGCCAGGTATCGCCTTCAAACGGCAGAGGCGTCCGTTATCCATCTTCGCCAGCCCGCAATAGGAGTTCTGGCCAGACTGAAAAGAGACGCTGGTGACTTTCATCTCCTGGAACGGACGGATGGTAATATACCCTATCTTTCCGGTTTCGCCCATGGGAAACGCGGCCGTATTGCATTCGTGCTTGAAGCGGACCACAGACCCAACAGGCCAGCCCCCTTCGTCAAACAGGGACCGGCGGCCCTGATAGCCGGAAAACCACATGGCAATGTCGTGGGATTCCGCCGGAAGAAACTTCTTCAGCAGCAGCACCCAATCAAGGTCGCTGCGTTCGTCCTGCAACTGATACCAGGCCATCCGGTCATTGGCGGCCGGATACTCTCCCGGATCGCCACGCATGGCGTAGGGACGCCATGTTTTGAGCTGCTGAAAGAGGAAGTAGTAGATCTCACCCAGCTGGAAGCAGTTGGGGACCGGCATAGCCGCCCAGATTTCGCCGCCGCAGCACATGCAGCGGCCCTTCAGAATGAGGGAGCGGTGTTCCCCCTCCTCCTCGTATGCCCAGCCATAGGGCAGGAAATAGCGCGTACAGTGGTCGCGCACATCGCGGTAGTCCCCGCTGTGACGCGCCGGGCAGGTGCATAGATCACGCATGGTTGGATTCCTCCTCCTTCGTTTCCTGTTCAAGCTGCCGCCGGTACTCCAGCTCCAACGCCTTTTCCGGCGTATAGCGGTGGAGATTTCCATTGACATACTTGTTCTCATAGTGCAGCAGCACGCCGCACAGCTCGCCCATGATTTTGGCGGCCTCCGCATCCCGTCTCAGGGTTTTCAGCGTGCCCACATGGAGCTTGGACCTGCCGGATTCATCAAACTTTCCCATCAGGTAACAGTCGATGTAAATTCCTTCACAGCCGTAATTGACACAGGGCTGGAAGTCGAACTCATACGCGGTCAGCTTTACCTTCTCGCGGACGCTCTCCTCATGCTCGCAGGGCAAAATATAATCCAGAATGGCCTCGGCTTTTCCAAACTCGCCGGCTTCCTTTGCCATGCGGATCACGCTGCTGAACAGACTCCCGCCGGTATCCCGCAGAACCTCGGTGTGCTTTTGCGGCGGAAAAGTCTTTTCCAGCCAGAGCCTGGCCGCCTCCCGGTCGTAGTCATGGAACAGCTCCAAAAACTTCGTACTGCGCCGGAACTGGGACGTCTTATCCCGGCGGCGGTAAAACGCGCTGCGCTCCTCGCAGGGGCCATGGCAGCCGATGTGCTCCAAGATCGCATCATAGGGATGGGCACTCCACATGGCATCATAGATGGCCTGGAACAGCGCGTCCCCGGAAAGGCCCTCCGGGAGCGGGATCATTTCATTCAGATCCCCGTAGCAATCCTTACAGCGCCCCTTCAGATGGATGGAGCGGCATTCGCTGAGTTTTGAGTACACCAGCTCCCAGCCGTCGGGGACAAAGTGGGTGTTGTAGAAGTTGGCGGCGGCGTTCTCGTTTCCCGCCAAATGATAGCTGCATTTACAGTAGGAAAATACCATTGTCAAGTCTCCTCTTTCATATTGTAGTTATGGAGCGGTACATACCGGTCAAGATTTTCCTCCCGGTGTACGCCGCCATAGTGCAGCAGCGCGCCTGTCAGCGATCCCAGCAAAACGCAAGTGTCGCGGTCACTGCAAGCTGTCTGTATAGTCCCGGCCAGCCGTTTGCTGCTTCCCGCGCAGTCAAATATCCCGTTCAGATAGCAGTCGATCCGCAGACCATCGCCGTGCTCCACCGTCAGTACTGGGCGGAAATCGAACATCGGGTGACAGAGGGCCGCGTCAGGGCGGGCCGGCTCACAGGTGATGAAGGCGCTCTGCTCCGGCCAGAAGCCGTTGGATTTCACCAGCTCTACGACGGCGTTGAAAAACTCCGCTGTGGTTTCCCGCTGGGCGGGCGGCGCGGGCATGTGCTCTTCCGCCCAAAGCCGGGCGGAGGGCTGGTCGCTCTCCCGAAACAGCGATACAAACTGTTCGATCCGTTCTGTCCTGGTCAGCTGATCCTGTTTCCAGTACCATTCAGACCGCTGGGCGCAGCCTCCGCGATAGATCCCAGTTTTATCTCTGCCGTCAAACGGGCGGTGTTGCAGCATTGCCTTGCAAATGTCCAAAAGCAGCCTGTCGCCTGTCCAGTTACACGCAATCGACACGCCGGAGCGCATAAAGCCGCCGCACTGATCGCACTTTCCAACCAGATACAGCAGCCGTTCCGGTTCCGGTTCGTCCAGCGTGGAATACTGAAGCCGCCAGCCGTCAGGGATGAAATGGCGGCAGTAGTAGTCCGTCAGCTTGGAAAAATCCTTGCTGCGGTGCCCGCTGCACGCACACCAGCGCTCTTCCATAGCATCCAGAGCCTCCATGGTTCCGCACTCCGGGCAGATGCTTGTCGCGTTGTCTCTCCGGGAGAGGGCGGGCGGCGCTGTGTACTGCTTGCCGCAGAGGGGGCATACGCGCCCCGCGTAGTTACTGCTGTTCATCGTGTCCTCCTTCCGGTATCCCCTGCTCAAAAGCCGGTTTCTGTACCCGGGCGAGGTCAAAGGAGTAGACAGGAACGACCCTTGACCAGCTCAGAAAATAGAAGTAGTAGGGTTTCAGGCCGTCGTCAATTTCGACCACGATACCAGGCTCCAGCACATCCTCCGGAAGAATGTCATAGACGTCTCCGGTCCCGGCCGCCTCGTAAAACGCCTTCGCTTTCATGCCAAGCGGTTTTTCCAGAAGCAGCTTGTAATGGCTGGAGGCAACGGAAATATACCGCTCCTTCTTGGGATTAAAACGATTCCGAGATAAAATATCCATCGCCTGGCTCCGCTCATCTGCAAAGCCGTAGACCCGGCATACCGGCGGGCTGATCCGTCGGGGGCACCACTTGGGCGCCTTGCGCTGAGGATCAGAGGACCGGAACCGCTTGGGGCTTTTCCGTTTGGGAAACCCGCCGCAGTATCGCGAACGGGACAAACCGTTTCCAAGGTACTGGTGATGCCTGCACTCCATACATGCCGGCTCCGGGAAAGAATACCGTTTCGCCATTTACCCGCCCTCCTTTTCGGAAAGACGGCCAGCCTGGGCAATCTTCTGATCTCCCGGCCGGCGCAGCCATTCATGGACATAATCCTTGTCCTCTTCGTGGAACAGGGATAAAAACATATCCCGGAAACAGTTCACGCCATCCGGCAGCCGCTCACGCGGACCTTTCCACATCTGAAACAACCAGTTGTAGACCTCCGACAGGAAATCGTCCGCGCCGCACGTTGCGGGCATGGCGCGGCCAATACACAACCGTTTTCCGCAGACCACGCACCGGCCGATCTTGCACATGCGGCGATCCTCTTCCGGCTCCAACGTGCTGTATTCCAGCGCAAAGCCCTGGAAATCAAAGTGGTGCATCAGGTGGTTGACGCCTGCGGCGATGTCCCCGCTTTTCCAGTCGATACACTGGCACAGCGGCGTGTTTTGTTTGCATTCCTGCATTACGCAGCCTCCTTGCTATTTTTGTAGTCCCGGCACAGCCGGATCACTCTCTCACAGTCGTCCATCTCCATCATACCGATGTGGGCATTTTCCTCAGACACCTGAAGCGATTTCGCCAGCCACCGGTAGGCGGCGCTCCTGGTCCAGCCCTGTTTTTTCCATAAAGCGTCGAAAACCTGATGGGTTTCTTGGCGTTTTAATCGTAAAACAGTATTTGCCACTTTGCCCATAGGCTTGTCCGTACCCGGATAGCAGCCTACATAGGCATTGCACATCGTACAGAGGTAGATAGTCTCATTGCCTTTTCCGTAAAGAACATGGGTTTTGGACTTGATGATCTTTCCGCCGCAGTAGCGGCAGATCTTAGGAATACGCATAGGCCCTTTTCGACCTCCGTTCTCATGCCGCCTTTTGAGACTGTGCCGCCTGCTTTGGCGCCCGCAGGGGGGACTGAATGTACTGTGTCGCTCCCGCGCGAATTGCCAGCAGGCCCCTTTCGTCAAAATCCAACGTCACTTTGCCTTTGACCAGTCTCAAATATTGCAGCAGGGTTTTGTAATTGTAGTAGAAGGGTTGGCCCGGCGCACTGAGCACCAGGGCTTTTACCGGCACTGTGGCCCGCTCCCTGTCCTCTCCGGCGCTGACGCGAATGACATGTTCGCCAAAAGCCACTTCAATCCGGGAGTTTTCCGGCGCCACCACAGAAGCGGAGAGCACAGCCGACGCCAATTCCTCAGCGGACAGGTTGACCGAATATTTTGCTTGGAAGGAATCAAAGAGAATCTTGGTGTTGGGGTATTTTCCCTCCATCAGCCGGGCGGAAAAGAGCAGCTCCCCGTTCCAGAAAACGATGCTTTTCCCCGCAAGGCCCATCTCATATACATCGCTGTCCCGCGAAATCGCGGCCAACGCCGCCAGAGAATGCGCTGGGATCAACAGCTCCGACGCGCCCTTGCAGTTTTCATCGCCCTTAGCCTCCATAATGCAGAAGCCGTTGGTGCTGACGCCGCGCAGCCCGTCGGGTCCTAAGCTGATCTTGATGCAGCTCATGAGCGGCGCGTTCTCCCCGTCCGCCGCGGCAAACGCTGTCTTACGGACCAAGGACTGCACGCCGGTTACTGGGATTGTATCATCGGGGAACGGCAGCTCCGGCATGGGGTACTTATCGCCGGAGAGCACGTTCAGAAGATAGTGGGTATGGCCGGACCGAATCGCAAGCTGGCCGCCGCGCTCCAGTTCCATATCCAAATCGCTGTCTTTTGACAGCTTGGATACGATGTCAGTCAGCAGCCGGGCGTCTATGACGGTATTCCCAGGCCGCTCCACCACCGCGCCCATGGAAGCGCGGATGGTAATTTCTAAGTTGGTGGCAGTCAATGTCAGCATGGAATTGCCTTCGTCCGCTTCCAAGTGAATGCCCTGCAACTCTTTGATGGTTGTGTTCCTGGGGACAGCCAGTGCCGCCTGTTTGGACAGGCGCAGAAGATCGTCCCGCTTGATATGGGCAAGCATGATATGGATACCTCCTATGCAATCTTGAACAGCAGGAATTGATCCTCGCTGTTTTCCGCCGCCGTTTTCTTTCGGCGCGCGGCTTTCGGTTTTTCCTTCGCAGCGGCATTTTGCGCTGGGGCGTCGAAAATGGACGCCCCAATCGGTTCGGACGCCGGTATAGATGTTTCAAAGGTAAACTCCACCGCCGGCTTTGCCCCAGTATGGACCGACAACATGGATTCATCCTTCTTCTGCGGCTTCTCAGAGAAAATAGACCAGGCGGACGCCTGGGGCTTGAGCAGCGCCATGCGCTTGAACATGGCGGACACATCCTCCACGCTGTCCTTGATGCCCAGCATCAGCTCCTTTGCCATCATGGTGGTCATATCCTCGCACTCGCTCATGGCGGCCAGCCCCTCCTCCGAGAAGGAGCCTTCAATGATACCCGCCACTGCCAGTTTGGAGGCCATGAGCTTAATGGCTTTGTGCTGCATGGTGTGCTGGTAGTAGGGCATATAAACTTCTACCCGGGGCGCGGTCTGGTTGATCCGCCAGGAACGGCGGCTGGCCTGCCGCAGAGTGAACAGCTTATAGCCCGTATCGTAGAAGATCAGCGTAGTAAAAGCGTTCAGGTCCAGGCCGGTCTCCACCAGAGAGGGGTTGCAGATCAGGATTTGCAGGCCCTCTCTCAGCCGGTCGTCCACCCATGCCTCGCGTTTGTCCGGTTTGACCTTGGCAGGTAAAATCGTGCTGCGCCAGCCCCGTTCCAAGAAGAGCCGCTCCAGCTTGGACTGGGTGTTCAGGCGCGTCCAGTTGGTGTAGACCAGCACCTTCTCTCCGGCGGCAATCTTTCGCTCCACGATTTCCAGCACCTTCTCATCCTTGGGAAGAATAGCGTCCGGCGCGGCAGTGTCCGCCGGCTCAACAATGGGATAGCCGTCAAGGGGATGGTAGATGGGCTTATGTCCGCAGGGCTGATCCGGGTACGCGGTCAGAAGATTCAGATAGGCGGAGAGGATTTTCCTTGCCGCTTTCCGGTCATTCTTCAGCACGCTTTTCAGCATAGCTTCGATCCGGTCATACTCCTTCTCGACTGCTTCAGGCATGGACAGGGGGACGGGGATCTCCTCGTATTCAGGGAGATCTTTTCCCATATCCGTCAGGGAGAGGAAAACGGCGTATTCCATCAGGAACCGGGAATACACCAGCGGCGAGACGCCGGGCAGCAGGCGCGTAGAAACACGCGACTGCACCGTTCGCCGGTTAGAGTTGTACTCCGGCTCCACTTCCTCATAGGTCGTCTGGATTACGCCGTACTCCTTGTCAAACTCCGTAGGCGTTTCATAGTCCTTGCCGTCCTTTTTCATCAGGGACGGGACCATACGGTACAGAAGGTAGAAAATGCCGGAGCTGTAGCCGTTAATCAGCGTTGCCGTCATACCGACCACCTTCTTTGCCGTATCGTACAGTTCCGCCATGGCGTCGCCCTGACCGGACTTGTTGTTGTACTGGTGCAGTTCATCCACGATCAGGCCGTAGATACGGCCCTTGTACTTGCGCTTGATATAGCTGCTCAAGGGGAAGGCCCGGTTCGCGCCTCTGGCGGCAGAAACCGCACCCGGAGTCATGGAAAGATCGCCCAATTTCTCTTTCAGGGCTTCGCTTTTGGCTTTCCTGATGTGCTCATCAATCAAAGGACGGTAAACAAAGCCATAATCTCCGATTTTGGCCCAGGCCTTTTGCCTGCCCCACGCGCTGGGGTTGAGCGCGGTCCAAAGGCTCGCGCCGCAGGCTTCGCACTTGTGGTTTTCGCGGTGCTCCCTCCGGAAAAAGAGCGAGTTGGCGGGAATGCGGTATACCGTTCCATCCCGGCTGATATTCGCCATGACAGCCGTCCCGCACTCCGGGCAGCAGAACACAGGCGTATCAGGCCGCTCATTCGCAGCGCCGCAGTCTGGCAGCGGCGTTTTCCGGTCTATCTGAAGGCCCTCCCGGTTCCATTGCCGGTAGAGCACTGCCGGAGCGCGCATGTAACCGTCCCGCGCCTTTTCCTTGGAGAGAATCGCAAAGCAGCTTTTTGTGCCCCGCTCGTACATCTGATACAGATGGTCGAACTCCTGGATGCTGTGGACTACGGCGGCAAAGGTGTTTGGCACAGTCTCCTCCACCTCCCGCACCCATTTTTTCGTTACATGGGAGGGGCAGAGAACGACATTGAAGGTCTTAAAAAGTCCGGCGTTTTTATGCTGGGCGTAAAGTCCAGCCGCTGTGGACGCGATGGCCGCCGCGCCGATCTTGGTCTTGCCCGCGCCGCATTCCGCCACGATCAGCCCCACTTTGTTGCGCTGGAGTTGCCGCTTGACAGACTCCGCCACCGCGAGCTGGGCGTCGTAGAGGGAATAGCCCGCGTGGTCATGGATGTACTGATTGACTGCCAGCACTTCCGGGGAAAGCGGCTCCTTGGAGGGATCGAACAGCGGAACAAAAAGATTTTTGATCCGCTCGGCCACCGTAACGCCGAAGGTGTTCAGATAGTCCGTTACAGACTCCAATTTGTCCAGCGGGGAGGGGCCGGGGACCGCGCCAGGTATGGCGATGGCTCCGCTTTTCAGGCCGCTTTCCAGAACGGCCACGATGTTTTTGTCCTTCTCCTCGCAGCGCAGCAGCCACGCCTCCATCTTGCGGGAAATGGATTTGACCCGCAGGGGGCGGAGGATCTTCCGCCGTGTCAGTTCGGAAAGAACATAGTCCTGAAACTCCGGGATCAAAGGAACTGCGGTTTTCTGATCGACTGCCCGGAACAGATCCGCCTTGTCGCCGGGCGTGCAGAAGATGTAGGTATTGCGCGGCGGCAGATCCAACTCGGTCTGAGGCTCTGCCAGCGCCGCGTTTGCGTCATCCTCCGTTTTTTTCTCGCCATTTTTTGCTGTCTGGCCGTCGTCCTCCGCGATCAGGGTCGCCTCGGCGTATACCCCATCGTAGCTGAGGACGCGCCGGTACTGCTTGGCAAGCGTGCTGAGGGTCATGGCGCCGTCTTCACTCTCGATCTCGATGGTAATTCCGCCATAGATCGCGTCTGCGAGACCGCGCACTTCCTCCGGGTATCCCCCGAATCGCAGGGCCGCCAAGGTCGCCTTTCCTTTTTCGTCCCATACCACTGTGTCCGCGTATCCGGTCAGCCGGATGCTGTTCTTCTCGTCGTAGTAGGTGACTTTCATGAGTTTTTGCTTGTTCATGCATAGAATTGCTCCTTTCTGTTTTGGACTGAGGACGCAAAAAACCGCAGTCCTCTCCCGAAAGAGCAGACTGCGGTTTTTGTACGGACTCGTGTTGGTATTTAGGATGCTGACAGGTCTCCCAAGGGCATACTGCCCCCAGGAGCGAATATCTGACCTGAAAAAATCTTACCTAAATACACCTTGAGCATACCATGTTTTTCTCCGCTTGAACAGTTGAGGTTTCTTCTACACCCAAAACGGATATAAGGTGGAAGCTATGATTCTCATATCCTAATAAAGAAAAGACTCCGCCGGAGCGGGGCCTTTTCTGGTGGTTCTGGCGGTATGGACCGTCCTGCTTACCACTTGGACAAGATGCGGCCATAGATCAAGCTGCGCTCGAAATCGTACTTGACGATTGCCAGGATCACCGTATCGCCCTTGCGGAAGTCCCGATCGGTATGCTGGGCGGTGTAAAGGCACAGACAGGTGGTGCCGTCCGGCATGGTGCAGAACACACCACCGCCGTATTTGCCGCTGATGACCGCCTGCCGGCGGCAACCCAGAGGGTGGCGGGCCGCAGCGCCCTCAAAGGGATTGGGCGCGGCCTCCTTGACGGAGATTGTCAGACGGCCGGAGGCGCGGTCAAAGCTCTTGAGCACGCAGTCCAGCTTTTCTCCAGGATGATATTTCTCCCGCAGATCGGAATAGCTGGAGTAGCTGATGTCCTGATAGCGCAAAGTAAGGTCCCTGCCGCCGCACTCCACAAGGCAGCGGCTGGGTCCAACGGTCAGGATGCGGCAGGTCAGCCGTTCCCCGGCTTCATGCCCGCCCCTCGCGGTGTCAAAGGCCCGCTGCCGGATCATGGTCCCCATGCGGCGGGAGGCAATCGCCATATTGTTCTCGCGGTCCACATCCAGGATTACATAGTCGATCTCCGCGCCGGACATATTCCGCAGGACGTGGGTAGGCCGCTCCTCGCCGGGCATCCACATCTCGGTTTCCGGGATCAGCACCTTGACGCGCAGGGAAATGACAGCGGCGCAGTACATCCTTTTCCGCTCCACCTGCCCGGTCTCCCGGTTGCGGACGTGAAAGGCGTGGGCGTCCACACCGATGATCTTCCCAGTGAGTACCGATTTGGAGCGGAAGGAGGCGTAAATATCGTTCCACTCCTGACGCTCCTGCTCGGTCAGGTTCCGGTCCAGCTCATTCAGTTTCAGAGACAGCAGGGGGCTGTGGCCCTCCGCCGGCCTCCCGGCCCGGGGGCGGGGGGCCGCAGTCCGAGGCGTCTCTTCCGGCGGGGAAGGCTGCTCCGGCGGTAAAGCGGCTTCCCTTGGAAGCAGAGCCTCCTCTCCTGCGGGAAATTCTCCATCGGGCGGGTCATCGCCCCCTTGGTCAGCCAGCCCCACCACGACCATATCGCCGGAACCCGCGCTCCCGGCCTCCGGGTCAAGCCGGTCCGCTTCCGGCAGCTCTCCATCGGGCGGGACCGTCTCCGGCGTCTCCAAAGGCGTCCGTCCATCGGCCTCCAATGCGTCGTTCGCCTCCGGGACTGCGCCCTCCGCTTTTTCGGCCTTCTTTTTGGCTGTGCGTTTCTTTTTGGGCGCCGCTTCCGGGGCCTCTCCCTCATTTGATACAGGCTCCGGTGTGCCGCTGGCTTCCGCATCCTCCCGCGGCAGATGATCCGGGGATTCCGGCGCAAGGCCCGGCTCCGTTGTTTCCGGCAGGCCATCGGGCTGCTGCGTCATTTGCTCCTCCGTTGGGATTCCATATTCCATAGATTCCATTGTCATTGTGTACTGCTCCTTTCGATTTTCTGTTATGACTGCGGCCAATTTCAACTATTTTCCGGCCTCACCCCCTTTATAGAACCGCAGCCGCTCTCCCTGCCGTAAAACGAAAAAGTGGCTCCGGGACAATGTGATCTGCCGGTGCTGTTCCATATTTTCCAGCGGCAGCAGGAAAACATAGTTCTTCTGCTCCGCCTGCAAAAGCTGGCTGATACGCCCCTCGTGTCCGGGCTGCACCGGCATCACTGCGAAGTAGTCGATCCATCCATCGGAACGTTGGAGGAGGAAGCAGAGCTTATACGGCTGCCGCGCGGATACCTGAAGCAATCGCTCCGGCCTGAGCGCGAGAAGCACATCCAGCGACAAAAGGATTTCACTGTCCGGCCTGTCGCGCAGCAGGTCCGGCAGACAGATGCAGCCGTCTCCGGAGCGGGCCAGCAGACCCATGTATCGCAGACGGCGCAGCAAGGCCCCGGCATGAATGATTTCCTTTTGCGGCTCATTGATCCGCAGCAGCGGCAGCACCTGATCCAGGCGGATGAAGCCGGTCTCCCGCAGAATGGACAGGAAGTACCGCTGATCCTCTGTCAGATTCATAAAGGCCCCACCTCCTTTACCTGCCCGCCGGCGGCGCAGGCGGCCCGCCTAAGCTGTTCAGGTACGGGTCCACCAGAAGGTCGCTGTGGGTCTCGCAAATGGTATTAAAAATGACCGCCATTGTGTAAGCGGTCGAGTTCTTCACATCACGCTGGTTGGCCGCCAGCTTGCTTTGCACGCTCTGGAGGATGATGCCGTCCAAGTCCCACAGCCGGGAACGCACGTTGGTCCGGGGCAGCACAGCCTTCCCAATCCGAAAGCTGTCGGAGTAAAACAGCCGCTCAATGGCGTTGGCAAATACCTTTGCCGTATCCGGGTCGAAGATCCAAAGCTCGCAGTTCTCCAATATCTGCGCCAGCTGTTCCTGCTCGCTCATACCCCGGGCGGCGGTGAAATACTCCCTTCCCGGCCCCGTCTCCGCCAGTCCGCCCCCTTCACCGACGGACAGACTGATTTCTGTATGACTTTGTTCAGTATTTCTTTTTTCTTTATAACTGGGGTGCCGTTCTGGACCTTCTGGAAGTGCCGTTCCCGCACTTTTAGAGATGCCGGTTCCGCACTTCTGGAGGTGCTGTATCGGCACTTCTAAAGCGGGCGCGTGCGCCCCTGCTTGGCTGATGGGCGGGTCAAGAGGTGCGGATTCGGCACTTCTCAGGCCGCTGTCCCCGCCGGCCTCCTCCGGTCCTGCCTCCGGCTCCCCGCCAGCCGCCTCATGCTCCGGCGGCACAAAGGGAGCGCTGCCGCTTTTGGGTTCGGGATGCTCTATCAGCGCAAGATAGATCTGATTGGCGTCCCCTCGACCGCAGCGCTTCTCCCAGATCAGCCCGGCGGCGGTCAGCTCCTTCATGGCCTCGATGATCTTACGGTAGCTGACCTGCATCTCCTCCGCCAGAGAGCGGCGGGTATAAATGATAAACACCGCCCCGTCCTCGTTCACCCAGCCATTGAGCCGGGAGAGCTGGAAGCGGTTCAGAAGGAAAGTGTAGGCCACCTTCGTCTCCAGCGCCAGTTCCATGTATTTGGTGTCTGTGAACAGCCAGCGGGGCATCTGCAAGTGATAGATATTCTGAACGTCTCCCTGTTTCATCAGGGGAAACGAGGGCTTTTGCGTCATAGGGGCTGCCTTCATGATCGGTCTCTCCTTTCAACGGTAGTCATATCTGTAAATTGATTGACATATTTACTGATGATGGGTATAATATTAGGGTAGAGGAGCGTGAGTAATATGGATACCATTCGAGGGGCAATCGAAAATACCGTTTCGATTTCACAGTTTAATAAAGGGCTTGCCGGCAGGGTGTTTGAGGAAGTCAAACGCTGCGGGGCCAAGGTCGTCATGAAAAACAACATGGCGGAGTGTGTTTTGATGTCGCCTGCGGAGTATGTGCGCCTGATGGACGAGGTGAACGACGCCCGCTTAACGGCGGAGGCTGCCACGCGCATGGCGCACTTTGACCCCGCCGCCCTGCTTTCCCAGCAGCAGGTGGATGAAGCGCTGGGCTTTACGCCGGCGGATTATGCCGACACATCCGAGGTGGAGTTTGAATGAGCTGGGAAATCAGGTATTTGCCCGAAGTGTTAGAGGACTTTCGGGCGTTGGATGGAAGCCAGCGGATATTGGTACGCAAAGCGATTGAAAAGGTGCGGAAAAATCCTTTGCCGGAAACCGAAGGCGGATACGGCAAATGGCTGGGCAACAAAGGCGCTTCTAAGCTGTCCGGCTTTCTGAAAATCAAGCTGCGGGGCGCAGGACTCAGGATCGTCTATCAGCTTGTCCGGAACGCCAACCGCATGGTCTTGGTTGTGATCGGTGTCCGCGAGGACGACGCGGTTTATGAGATCGCGCATCATCGAATCGCCAAACATGATTTACAGGGAAAGCAGTGAGGTTCACCATGCGTCATATCCGTCTTATCCCCGATTGGGAAGAACGATCTTCCAAGGCCGCTCATTCCGATTCCAGAGGCTGCGGAGCGGCTGGTCCTGAAAAAAGCGAATGCGGCCTTGCGGCGACTTTTGGCATAGAGCGCAATGCCGGGGTGGAACTGGCCTTGGATGAGGCTGATCGAGCGGCGGTGCTGACTGCTGTGCGCTATTCCGCGCAGGAAGTATTCAGCCGGGCGAGAGGGCGTATCCAAGGACACAAAGCATGATGGGCCGCATATTCTTTTTGCATAGGAATCGGTTTTGAAATCCGGTCTGACACTTTGCCTGCAAAGCCGGGGAGGGACAGCGCATTCAGAGCTGCCCCTCCTCTTTCCGTTCACCGCCCACATCTTGGGGCAGGGTTTCTATCAGGTCAAGAGCGCCGTAGGGGGCGTCCTGGCCCGGTTCCTGAGCCGGGGAATCAAAGCCGCTTATCTCCGGGTCCAAAAGGCCGTAGTCGTACTGGGCCATCCTTCCAGCCTGCTCCGCGGCGGGCGGGTCGTGCCGGGGTACCGGTTCCGACTGTTCGGGGGCCGGTTCCGGCGGCGGATTCTCTTCCGGCGGTGCCGCCGGCTGTACGGGGGCGGAGGGCTTGGCCTCTTCCTGCCGCCAATGGGGAATGTACTCGGCTACCCGCACATCCCGCAGCCGTCCAAAGCTGGGATGTTCGTCCGGGATGATCTTATAGAGGCGCAGGGGCTTTTCCCCACGCAGCAGCACCAGGCACTCCCGGTTGTCCATACGCAGGATCTCATCCGGGAGCATCAATGCCCTCTGGGTATTGCTCTTGGTCTGGCTGTAGGGCCGGGTGGAGGTATAGACTGGGGAGAACAGGGGCATCAGAGGCATCTGGTTGTTCTCCACCTTGATCGTCACCATGCCGCACTTTTTAGAGATATAGGTAGCGGTGTCCACATCGTTGCAGCCGAGGCAGATTTGAATGTCAGTGCAGCCGATCAGCTCCTCCCACTCTGTTTTGGGGTAGCGGTCCTGAAGCTGTGGGATGGACTGGACGATGATCTGACAGAAGATGGCCGAGCCGCGGCAGACGTTGAGCACCCGCTTGAAGTCCACCAGCTTGCCGATATTGCAGAACTCCTCCAGACATACATTTACCGTTACCGGCAGCCGCCCATGGTCCCCATGCCTGCGGCCATAGTCCATCAGGCGGGTAAAAAGCTGGGAGAAGAACAGAGAGCTTAGAAATTCCAAGGAGGAATCCTGCGCCGAGATGCAGCAGAAGTAGGCGCAGGGCTTTTTCCCCGGCAACGTCAGATCAATTTCGTTGTAGGATGTGATCTTATCCACCAGCGGATTTTGAAACACCGAAAGCCGGTTGCCCAGGCCAATGGCGATGTTTCCCCAGATCTGGCGGTTGGCCAGCTTAAAGATACCGTAGGGCGGCAGAGCCGGGTGGCCTTTGGGCAGGGCCTCAAACCGCCGCTCCAGGTCGGCAAAGGATTCGTTGGAGAGCATCCGGTAGATGGCTCCCAGGGACCGCTGCTGGATGGGCAGCAGCTCCTTTGTGCCGGGGACGGTCTGGGAGGCGACATAGTGCATCAGCGCCATGAGCAGGTTCAGCTCCGCTTTTTCCCAGAAATCCTGCCGCTCATTGGCGTTGGAGGTGTTCTTGATGATGACCTCCGCGATGGACTGTACCAGGTCCTTGTCATGCTCGATCTCGCTGAGGCAGTTCCACGCGTCGCTGTTCTCCATGTCGAGGAGGTTGAACATCCGTACCTCGTAGCCTTCCTCCTTCAGGAAGGCGGACATACTCTCGTAAATTTCGCCCTTGGGATCGACCAGGACCATACTCTCCTTCCGGCGGGCGGTCTGGAGGATGAAGGGCTTTACAAAGCCTCTGGTTTTTCCTGAGCCGGTGGCGCCGTAGATCATGGTGTGCTCGGTCAATCCGCTGCCGGGGCGCAGCGTCACATATTCGGCATACTTGTCGTCGTCATCGGGGGCGTCCTTTTGCTTTCCCAGCAATGTCCGGTCCAATTCTTTGATGGAGCCGGTGAGGACGATCCGCGTCTGCTCCTTCCGGCTCATAAACCCGGAGGTGCCATGGGTGCCGTCCGGCAGAATGTCAAAGCCCCGCTTGTCGTGGATGTACTTGTAGCCGGAAAACCAGATATAGCCTTTCTTTGCAATCAGGCAGACCAGCAGCGCGCCCACCAGCGTCACCGCCAGCCCCGTAGGGGAAAAGACGGCTAAGAGATTACGGAAGGGATTGACCACCCAAATGGAATCCACCGCTTCGCCTGTTTGGTTGAAGGTGGCTTGGGTGCCCAGCCGGATGGAGTTGATGAGCATCCCGTAAAAGTACCAAGCGGAGAGTCCCAGTGGAAGGTAGAGTTTCCATTTTCCCTTATGCTTTTCCCAGAGCCGCCCCAGCTTCTTCCCCCAGCGGTCCTCCAGCTTGGCAATATAGGCAGAGAGCTTAAACATGGGCCAGCCCTCCCTTCATCTGCAAGGGGGCGTCCGGCCATGGGTCGCCTAAAGCGCATTCGCCGCCAAAGGCCACCGAGAGGACCTTGGAATTGACGCGCAGGGGCCGGATAGAGGCGTCCTTGGGAAAGAAGTCCAGCAGGAGACCGGACATCTGCCCCTCCAGCGCCGCCACGAGAATTTCCTTCCGGTTCTGCTGCCGGGCGTCCCGGCACACTCTGTCCAATCTCCGCAGATCCATATCCACCGCAATCACCAGCGGGTTCCCATCCACTTGGCCGTCCGCCTCCGGGAGCCGGCCGTCCTCCGCCTTCCAGCGGGCGCCGAAGGCGGCCTGGGCGATCCGGGCATGGTAGCTCGCCTGACGCATAATGGACAACTGCAACGCGCCGGTGTCGTCACAGGAAAGCAGACAGGCGGGGATACCAAGCTGGGGGTATGCCTGGCTGTAATCCACAAAGCCCTTTTTCCCGTTTCGGGCGGATCGTGTTTTTTGGGTCAGCACCTCGTAGACAGCGCGGTAGCTGTCTCCCGCGAACAGGATGACCTGGGGCGTATCCAGCCGCTCGCTGAATACCGAGGCAAGGTTGTGCAGGTGGGCCAGTTCATTGTTCATAAAAAAGCCGGAGTGTTCCTCGCACACATACTGGACCATGTACGCTGCGCCGCCCCAGTGGCCGAAGCCGGCGCAGCCCGCGGCGTTCATCAGGTTCCCATCACCGGCGCGGAGGGCGAAGGCGGGGAGGAATACCGGCTGGCGTTTGAGGCGTTCCACCTTGTCTAAGGCGGGTTCAATTCCTGCGCCGAGGCAGGTAAGCAGAATGGCGCCGACCTCTAAGCGGCGGCGAAGGGCCGGACTCTGGGAGTAGGGCCGCTTGGAGGGCGGCTGATAGTGCAGGTCAAACGAGGATAAAAGGCGGTAGCCCTCCGGGGTAAGCGTCAGGTATTCGCCGCTCCGGGAAAAGGCCAGCAGCCCTAACGAGGCCAGCAGTTCCGCCTCATGGAAAAGCTGCTTCAGCGGGGACAGCGCCCGCAGCGGTGCGAGGGGCAGCCATTGGTAAGCCCCAGCCAAACGCAGCAGGCCAAAATCCCTGCGGTCGTACAGCATTGCGGACTCCTCCTTTCAAATGTGGGCGTCAATGTAACCGAAGGTGACATAGGACGGTTACATTTTTCCTATGTAACCGAAGGTTTGAAGAAAAAAAGCCTTGTGGCGCAAGGGAAAAACCACGCTGACCATCGGTTACAACGGGGTGCGGATGTAACCGATGGTCAGCCGCAGAATTGTTCCGCCAATGTAACCGATGGCCGGGGGTTTTGCGGGGAGAATGTAACCGGAGGTCATACCGGGATTTACAGCCCGGATGTAACCGAAGGTCAGCGGGAAAAGGGGAAATGGTCCGAGCGCATAAAAAAGAAATCCCCCGCGTCCGCCATGGGCAGCACATAGATATGGCACTGCGCTTCCGGCGAGCGTTGGGAGAGCAGGCACAGGCTCAGGCTGAACTGATCGTCGTCGGCCACCAGCCGCCCCTTGATGGCGTTGGAGACCGCCTTCCACCCCTTGTTGTCCGCGTCATACACCTGCCGGGAATCCACATCGCAGTATTCGTCTATCACCAGCAGCGCCTGTTCCAGCAGCGGGAGTTTTCCATGCCGGCGCTCATGCCGGTCCAGCAGCCGGGAGATGGTGTCGGTCAGCCACAGGGGCGGAGCAAACCGGCAGTGGGGCAGCAGGGTGTTCAGCTGGATATGGAGCCAGCCAAACTCGTTTACTTCCACTTTCCCGGCAGCGTCCAGCGGGGACAGCGCCGGCTTTTGGCCGACAGTGGGAACCGGCGGCAGACAGCTTTCGCATAGGGCGCGCAGATGCACTGTGCCCTGCTCCATGCGGGCGGCGGTCTGCTCCAGAGCTTCCGCCATGTTTTCGGGACGGGAAGCTCCGATCAGCGCGGCCACTTGGCCGCTGGCTTGATAGGCCCCGTAGGTCAGGGCTTGGATCTGCTTGATTGCTTCTTTTGGGCTTTGCATAATTTTCGCTCCTTCGCTTGTGTTTTTTGGGAAAATCGTTTACAATATGGATAACGATAATATACGGAATGGAGGGGTACAGGGTGTCGGAGCAGGTTTATACCAGAGATGAGATCATCGGCGTGATCCTCCCCCTTTTGAAAAAGTATCGGGCGGAGGGCGCCATATTGTTCGGTTCCTATGCCCGGCAAGAGGCCAACGCACAATCCGATATTGATTTGGTCGTGATTGGCGGTTCCCGGTTCGATCCCACAGACGTCTTTAGTCTGGCAGACGATTTGCACCGCCTGACGGGAAAACAGGTGGATGTATACGAACAGCGGGAGATCAATGCCGGAACGGAGTTTTACAATGCGGTATTTTCAGAGGGGGTGCAGATTGCGTGAAGTATAGCGATGCACAACGGTTCCCCCAAATGCTCGTATGATATACAAACGGCTGACAGTGAGAGGAGTGATTCCATGCCGTTACCGAAAGAAAAGTTCTATACTCTGGCCGATGCGCTGACGTGGGATGAACAGGACCGGATCGAACTGATCCAAGGTTCTCCGGTCATGATGGCCCCGCCCTCCAGAATGCACCAGAAGATCAGCGGGGAGTTGTTTGGACAGCTCCGGGAGTATCTGAAGGGAAAGAAATGTGAGGTTTATTCAGCGCCCTTTGCCGTCCGGCTGTTCGAGGAAAAGGATGACCGTCCGGAGAATGTGGATACGCTGGTGGAGCCGGATATTTCGGTTATCTGCGATCCCTCCAAGCTGGACGATATTGGCTGCAAGGGCGCTCCCGATCTTATCATGGAGATCCTTTCTCCCTCCACCAACCGGCACGATAGGCTGACGAAGTTTAACCTTTACCAGCGGGCGGGGGTACGGGAATACTGGATCGTGGACCCGGTGAGCAAATCGGTACAGATTTTTGTGTTAGAAAATGGACATTACGCGGCAAAGGATTTTGGCTCGGCGGAGGAAAAGGTGCGGGTAAACGTATTGGAGGATTGCGAGATCAACCTGTCGCAGGTGTTCTCCTGAATCGTCAGAGGGCGGGGATGCTCCCCGCCCTCTTCATTTACCCCTCCTGTTTCAGCCTTGCCCGCAGATCAGTGGGAGAAGTGGTAATAGCCTCGTACTCCCTGGGGGAGACGTGGATTGCGATAGGTACATGGTTGTGCCCAATGCACAGCAGCCCTTCGCCCCGGCGGAACCGGGTAATCATCCGGGTCTCCTCCTCTGTGAGATTCAGCTTTTCCTGGACCAGGCGGGCCTCCTGTTCCTCCATCTGCATGATGAACTTGACCCGGCAGCTATCTAAAATGCCTTTGCCATACTTGCCGCCGTCCAGCGCCATCATATCGGCCATGCCCTGAGAGGTAACGCCGGCGATGCCGCCCTGGGAGCGGATCAGCTTGACCATCTGCATGGTGTAGTCGGCCGCCAGGGGATTGGAGTTGGCCCCCAGCAGCTTCCACAGCTCATCGGAGAGCAGCGCCGTACCCACATCGCCGTTCTGCACGATGACGTCGGTGGCAAAGCCGGTGGCGGCGTAGACGGCGGCCAGCTATAGATCGTCGGAAAGGCCGGTCAGGTCAATGACGATATAGGGATTGTCGGTATCCACGTTGGTCCGCCCGCCCATGGATGCGGCGGAGCCGGACACATAGCGGGTGAGCACCACCGCCAAGTGCTTTGTCTCCGGCTTTTCCATCAGCACGTCATACCAGTCCTTGATAACCGGAGTCTCCTTCAGCGTAACGCCGTCCTCCAAAAACAGGCTGGCATTGTCAAAGGTGATCCCGAAGCGCCCGTAGCACTCGATCAGGGAGGCGTCAATATAGCTCCGGTCCTCCTCGGTAAGGCCCCGCTTTTGCAGGGAGTACCAGACCGAGAGCCAGGACACCTTTTCCGCCAGCAGGGATTCCCGGCGTATTTCTCCGGTGCGTGCGCTGTAGGCGTTGGCACCCAGCCGCCGGATCTCCATCAGGCCGATGCAGTCCGGGGAGGACGGCCCCAGCTTGATAAACTGGCCGCCTACCGCCTCGCAGAGCGGGCGGTACTCGTGGCCTTTTTCCGGCACGACGCAGATAATCTTCCGGCCCTGTTCCCGCAGGCGCTTGGCGATGCACTGGAGCATGGTGGATTTGCCCGCGCCGCTGGAGCCGAAGGCGGCGAAGTTGCCGTTGGTGTACTTGTAGTCGTCAAAGAAGTCCATAAATGCCGGGGAGCGGTTGTAGAGATTCAGCCCCAAGAAGATGCCGCCCGCATCGCTCAGCTCGTAGGACGCGAAAGGAAACGCCCCGGCAACCCCTTGGGTCAGGGCGTTGCGGCGGCTTTTCCGCTCGATGTCCGGGTCGGTCATCAGCAGGGGCAGGAAGGATAAAAACGCCTGCTCATGCTTAAACTCGCACCGCTTTGCCAGCATATCCGACGCCACGCACAGCGTTTCCACTGAGGCGAGGCGCTGCTCCAGCGTGTCGGGATTGTCCGCCACCACCTCGATCAGGGTGTGCATATAGTAGAAGTCCTCGCCCTCCCGGTTCATCCCCTCCTTCAGGTAGGTTCCGGCATAGATGGCGTCCCCCAGTTCCTCAAAGTCCTGTCGGGTATCCCCCACATCCCGCATCCGGGAGCGGTTGACCATAGTGGTCTGGGAAATGGAACTGACCGTCTTTTCCCTGGGCTGCCGGCGCAGCTGGAAGCTGAGGCTGACGCCCTCGCCAGCCTCGATCAGCGGCGTCAGCCAGCCCTTGCCCACCACTGTGGCATAGCCGTAGCCGGCGATGTAGAGGTAGGCGTGGTAGACCCCATCCAGCAGCAGATAGTCGGGGGAGTGGCTGTCAATGGAGGAGGGGGAGATCAGGTCGGGAATGGTTGTGGCTCCGGCCTCCAGAAGATTGACGCCGGGCGCCTGCTTTTTCCCGAACCGTTTTTTTCGCTGCTTTCCCGGCGCGGCGGCGGGGGCGCTCATTTTCCGCAACGCGGTTTCGTCATAGACGCCATGCACCATGCCCAGCATATCGAAAGCGCCCTCCGGCAGCCGGATATGCTGGGAGGTATGCTTGTTGACAAGCTGGTACAGCAGTTCCAGGATGGCGTTGTCCGCGTATTCCGGCTCCAGCACCGTCACGCCGCAGCGGTCCAGATACCGCCGGGCCACCTCCGCCTTTTCATTGAGCAGAGCTGCAATGGCTCCGGGCGTATTGTCCGCCGCCTTCATGCTGGGGTCATAGGAGAAGGAGAGGAAAAAGCGGTGGGTAATGGCCTCCCGCTCCACCAGCTGGGGCACATAGGACATACTCTCCTCGATCATCTCCCGGCACCGCTCGTTCCCCTCCCGCTCCAGCGCGGCGCGCAGCATCTTCATGTAGCTGTTCAGATCAAACTTCTGGGTGAGCACGTTGATCTGCAAGTTGGCAGGCGCGATTTTCAGGTAGGCGGCCAGATCCGCGATGGCGGAGCCTTTTTCCATTTCGGACATTGTGTAAAAGTTCACCGGCAGCAGTTCCATGATTTTAATAAACCGCTTGTCCCGGGTAAGGACCACGCCTTGCAGAATATCCTTGACAGGCAGCCACGCCTGGATACTCCCGGCATAGGCCCCGCCCCGGTCACTGACGCCGGTTACGCCGCCGCCGAAGATAAGTTCTTTCAAATTCATGTTCGTTTACCTCTCCTCGATAAGTCATCACGCGCCTGTGCCGGCGCCAGGTCCACCAAGTCCGTAAATAGCGTGTCAGGCTGTCGTCCTTCAGGCCGATCAGGGCAAAGCCCACAGCAGGCACCAGCAAAAACAGCGACACAATGATCTTCCAGGTAAGCTCCAGCGGCAGAAAGGCCGCGCAGAAGCATAGGATCGGAAGTCCCACCAGTACCGCTTCAATGGTGTTGCGGATTTCAAACAGGCCGAACAGCTTTCCCGCATCAGTATAGTTGGCGGGAATGTAATAGGTTTCAGAGTCCATAGTCATCTCCCTCTACGGTTTGAAACAGGCCGCCGCACTGTGCCAGTTCCCGTTCCAAGGCATCCAACTGTGTGCGGCGGCATTCAATGATAAGGGTAAAAGCGTTGCGAAGCAGTTTTTCATGGGCGGGGGTCTGGCGTTCCCGTTCCAGCTCTATTTTGTTAATGAGCTGTATGGAGACGCCCGCCGCTTGCGCCAGTTCGGAGAGCGGTATCCTATACCGCAGGCGCAGCCTCCTCGCCCGGCAGGGGGTGTAGTTCAGCATAGCGGCCACCTTCTAAGCGGAAAAGACCCAGAAGGGACCGCCGGAGCCGGCCTTCCGGCTGGCCTCATTGGTGATGATGCCCAAGGCCCACTCCTGATTGCTTCGCTTCACGCTGGCTGGATCGGCCACCAGAATATTGCCATCCTCGGTGACGCCCCGCAGAACGATAAAATGGCCGCCGCTGGTAAAGTGGCCCTTTGCCATGATCGCGATGACCAGCTTTCCCTCTTGCAGCGCCTCTACCAGCTTTTTGCTGTCGTTCCCAATGCCTGTAACGGTCAGGCCATAATGCTCGCCACCGTTCGGCATCAGGCTGTGATAGCTTCCATTCCCCTCGCAACGGTAGCCGTTCTCCACCGACCACTGGGCCACGTCATAGGGCGTGACTTGGTGATCGGTGAGGGACGCCACGACAATAGCCAAGGCGGTGGGGCCGCAGCCGGCCGCGCCGATGGTGCCGCTTTTCCCATACATCTTATTTCCCCAGCGGGAATCGGTCTGATTGTAGTAGACGACAGGGGTTTCCGCATTGGAAAATACAATGTCCCCGTAGTCTGTATTGTAGTAGCCATCCCCGTCGCTGTCGCCCAGCGTGACATTCTGATCCTCCGCCAATGTGGAGTACAGCAGAGCCGCCCAGTCCTTTTCCTCCTGGGAAAAGCCCAGCCGGTCCATATACGCCTCCGGGGTCAGATCCCAGACGGAGATGTTCAGGATGCGGTCTGTGATGGAAGCGGAGTAGTCCAGCTTGTCATAGAGCAGGGCCTCCACCGCCGGTTCGTCCATGGTGTAGAGGTCCTGTTTATACCGGACGGAGCCGATGGCCACCAGCCAATACTGGTTGACGTTGCCCAATGCGTTTTCTACAGTGTAATCATCGTAGTCCGCCGCGCCGTCCGTCCAGAAGTTCGGGAGGATGCTGTCGATCAGACGGTCAATGAGGGATTGGTTTTTGCTGTTGATATTTTGGTAGATCGCGTCCAGCTCATAGGCCGACGCGGTGAAGTCCACAATATCCGGCGCACTGGCGCTGTCATAGCCGAATACGATATTCGGCAGCGCGGTGAAAATCAGCAGCGGAGCCAGAATGATAACAAATAGGAGAATCACCGCCGCCTTCACGATTTCGGGGAAAAAAGACTTTACCGCTTCGGCGGCAGCGCCGTAAATGCCGCCATATGACGCCCCGCGCGCAATATTGGCGGCAGCAGCCGCGGCCCGGGCCGCTTTTTGCCCTGTGTTGGATTGGCTATCCAATATTCGGCCCTCCTTTCCTCCGTCTGTCGGTCTTTTTCTGCCTGGCGCCGCCTGTCATTTGCGCCTGACTTGTTTTTTGTGTGATCCGCTTGGTCCCGCAGTTTTTCTTTGCATCCGGCGCCGCTGTTCCTGCCGTACTGGACGGAGGCGCACTGCCGCCAACGGGCGGCTGTGCAGGTCCAGGAGCCTTGCGCGTTCCTGCCATACCGGACGGGGGCACGCTGCCGCCGGCGGGCGGCTGTACAGGTCCGGGGGCCTTGCGCGTTCCTGCTGTGCCGGACGGAGCCACGCCGCCACTGACGGGCGGCTGTGCGGGGCCAGGGGGCTTGCGCGTTCCTGCCGTACCGGACGGAGCCACGCTGCCGCCAACGGGCGGCTGTGCGAAACTGGAAACTCTGCGTGTTCCTGCCGTACCAGACAAATGGCGTTCGCCCCGACCAGTAGCGGTAACTCCGGGCGGCGGGGAAATCTTGGGCGTCCCGTCCTGGCGAATGGGCTTTGCCGCCCACGCCTGCTGTGTGCTGGTTTGGGTACTGGAATGCGCGGACGAAGCCGAGCCGGTAACTGTCTCTGACGCCGTATGTACGACAGACGATTTCCGGGATTCTCCCGTTCCCGGCTTGCCGCTTCCACCAGCCTGCGGCTGCGCACCAAGCCGTACACGAGGAATTGGCGGGCGCTGCGGCGCTTCCTGCTGTTCGTAAACGCCGCCGCCTGACGCTTCCGCGGCGGGGGCGCTTGTACCGCCTGTCCCACCGGATGGGTTTTGGCCGCTTTGCGTTCCCATTCCTGAGCCGGGGCGCACAGAAGATCTCCGCGCGCCTTTTTGTGCTGCCGGGCGCGCCTGTGCCCCGCTGCCGGGCGCAGGTTTCTGGGTTGGCTGCTGCCCGGCCATCGGCTGTTGACCGCCCTGGGCGGGTTTTTCGCCTGTACCGGGGCTGGAGCCGGTCCCTGCTGTTCCCGCCCCGCTGGGAGACGTGCTGCCTGCGCCCTGCCGGGTATGGTCTGCCGCGGCTCTGGGTGTTCCGCTCCCGGCAGCACCGCTCTGGCCTCCTCCTGGCGGCGGAGCGCTCTGGCCGCTCCCTGATCCGCCGGAGGGCGGCGGAGAGGGCGGCGGTGTAGAGCGGCCTCCATGGGCGGGGCCGCCGGCGCGCTTTCCACCCGATGTATTGTTCTTTCCTGCCGAATGACGCATGGTTTTTGTCACCGTAGAGCCTACGCTCCTTATCACAGCATAGGCCACCATACCGGGCAGGCCACGGCCCAGGCCGTCCCCGGTAATCGCCGGGTTCAGGCCCATGCGGGCGATGATGCTGTCCGCTTTTCTCGCTGTGCGGGCAATGCCGACGATCAGGAGCATCCATGGCAGCACCGCGACCCCGGAGGGCATATAGCCCATGGCCGAGATCAGCAGTTTCAGGAATATGACATTGAGCACCATCATCGCGCACATGGAGCCGAACATCCGGCACCAGCCTTTGAAAATATCGGCGGTGTTTTTGCTGCCGCCCATGGCGAAGGCCAGCGGCGAGAGGATCACCAGAAGTGCCGTCACCACATACCGCTCCGCGATCTCAAAAAACAGCTTTACCACCTGCCACATAATGACGATGCCCACAATAATAACTAAAAGCCATGAGGCCCCGATGTCAAAGCAGTTTTCATCCGGAAGCGTGACCGTCACGCTGGACGGGATCTGAAGCAGCGTGATAATGTGATTGGAGATTCCAAGCCCGATTTGGCAGATTTGCTGGCTGGCCAGAAGAAAAAAGCCGAACACAAAGGTGCGGGTAAACAGCAGCTTTGGGTCCTCGCCCTCAAAGCCAAGACCTGTCGCCATGCTCTTTGTGGCTTGGAACACCATATTGCCCAGCAGCAGCGCCCAGCCCGCCGCCAGGATGATGGATAAAATATCGTCTGTCACCGGGGCAACCCGCCGGAAATAGGAAAGATCCATTGTGAACACATTCAGCAGGGAATTTGCGATATACTGGACGATTTCCAGCCCGAGGCCATAAAGCCACTGGGCAAATCCCTTAAAAATACCTTCAAGAATCGCTGCCACCTCCTATGCCGCTTCTTGATGCTTTATCGAAACAGAATTACAGATGCCGCACGGATTTCGACCACCCCCTCTCCATGCAGCGTACCGGCCGCGCCAAACGACTTTCCCGCAGCGTCTTATTATCCGCCGCAGAATACGCTCGTTTGCCATGCGGCGATTATTGAATGGTGTTGAGGCCGTCAAAGAGCGGCCGGACATAGGCAAGGAAGGCCCCGATCCCGTTGATGACCGCCCAAGCGATCCAGATGCGCTTGAGCCAATCCCAACTCTGATCGACCTTGTGCTGATTGTTGGAGATTTTGGCCCCGACCACAGCGACAGCGGACATCAAGCCGGCCAGCACTGTACTCACGCCGGCGATCTTGTTGTAGACGTCCACGATGATCCGGTTTGCCACCGTCCACATATCGTCTACCGCGAAAGCTGGCGTGACCATGCAGGCGCACAGCACGATTACAGTCATGATCTGGACATAGTAGCAGGGGAGCTTGGGACCCAGACGCTCCCAGAAGCAATGCTTTTTCAAAGAGATTCCTCCTCTCAAATCAGAAGCCAACGAGCAGGGCCGCTTTTCCTGCCGCATTGGCTCAGTTGCAAAAAAGCGGCGAAGGTGCTATACTGGCTCTCCGGTGATGAACATGATTTTTGCTTGTGATAACTGCTATTTTCTTTTTAGTAGGACGGTGGAGCCGGAGCAGTGCCCGGACTGTGGGAAATATGCTGTCCGTCCCGCGGATGAAGCGGAGTGTCAGGAGTATGCGGCGCGTCTGTGTGAGCCGCAGGAACAGCCGCCTCAGCGTCATACGCCAGAAAAATGACGCTGATATTCTGCATTAGGCAGAACGGCCCGGCGGTATCAGGACGCCGGCGGGGGGAAATACACCGCGCGGGCGGCGGCTCCGGTAGACACTGTGGCTGGATACTGTAAGGAGCGCGGTCAATCAAAAGCTGCGTCCGGTTCAAAAGCGGAAGCGTCAATTTACTTTCCATAGTCACACCACCTGTTGCCGTATAGAGCGGGGCGGCCCCTCTGCGGAGCCGCCCCTTTGCGGATTA
>OFFE01000372.1_pt1 | contig 38815 bp, 38 predicted proteins | sample 1521371 | NCBI WGS metagenome assembly OFFE01 (sample SAMEA3504131, study PRJEB24116) | mouse gut metagenome | biome: mouse gut; feature: mouse-associated habitat; material: faeces | place: Denmark | collected 2011 | reverse complement strand
TGACCGGCGGGGGCCACTCTATACTGCGGTAACTGCACTTATTTCCGCAGCCGTCTCTCGTTGTCGAAGTATTCTCTCGTCATCTTGAAAACAACCGGACAAAGCGCAATCAGCGCAATCAGATTGGGGATTGCCATAAGGCCGTTCAGCGTGTCGGCAATAGACCATGCCAGCTTCAAGTCCATGGTGGCGCTGATAATTACCACCAGCGTAAAGAGAATCTGATAGGGCTTTACCGCCTTCTCCCCCAGCAGAAATTCCCAGCAGCGAGTACCATAAAGCCCCCAACTGAGAACTGTGGACAAAGCGAAGAGACTCAGCCCGATGGCGATGATCAGCGCGCCTGTTTTGCCGCCCAACACCGTTCCCAGCGCCTGGGCATTAAGCGCGGTAGTTCCCTTGACACCATAGTTGATGGTGTCCGCATCCAGGGCCAGCAGCAGAGTCAGACCGGACAGGGTGCAGATGACGATAGTGTCCATGAACACCTCAAAGATACCATAAAGGCCCTGCTTCACCGGATTTGTTTCAGAGGAGGCGGCATGTGCGATAGGAGCGGAACCAAGACCGGCCTCGTTGGAAAATACGCCCCGCTTGACTCCCCACTCAATACAGGTCTTGATGGTAATGGCCGCCGCACCGCCGGTAACGCCCTCCGGGGTGAATGCACCCTGGAAGATCATTGCAAACACATGGGGCACCTTGGTAATATTGGTCCCCACCACAAGCAGGCATGCCACAATATAAATGACGGACATGATGGGCACCATGAACTCCGTTACTTCGCCGATGCGTTTGATTCCGCCCACCAGTACCACGCCGATGATGATCATCAAAATGACCGCCAGCACAATATTAATCACCGTCTGATGCTCTGCAGCAGAGGGGGCAAAGGACTGAATCGCGGTGTTGACGGCAGAGGTGATCTCTCCCACCTGCACTGCGTTGCCGATGCCGAAGGAAGCCAGACCGCCGAAAAGGCAGAAAATCGCGCCCAACCATTTCCAATTCTTGCCCAGACCATTTTTGATATAGTACATAGGGCCGCCCACCCAGTCGCCGAAGACATTGCGCTCGCGGTACTTTACTGACAGCATAACCTCCGAATATTTGGTGGCCATGCCCAGCAGAGCGGAAACCCACAGCCAAAAAATGGACCCGGGGCCACCCAGAGTGACGGCAAAAGTGATACCAGCAATATTGCCGGTGCCCACAGTGGCGGCCAAAGCGGTGGTCAGCGCCTGGAGAGGCGTGACCTCACCGGCCTTTGCCTCCTGCTTCTTGAACATTTTGCCTACTGTGTGCTTCATGGCGTAGCCAAACTTCCTGAACTGGAACCCCTTCAGGCCTACCGTCAGAATGATGCCTGCGCCCATCAGCAGCACCAGGGCAGGAATGCCCCAAACAATGTCATTCAGCCACTTATTCCCATTTTCTATTGTCTGATAGATCTGTTCCATGCTTGCTCTCCTTTTCCTTTCCCAATTTACATATCAGAATAAAACAAGAGGAGGCGACGGCGCACCTCCCCTGCTGTAAACAGAAAATAGAAATACTCCCCCCTGGGTTTCCCCTGTGGGGCATGTATCTCCAATTCTGTCCTTTTGCCTGAGAGATTACGGTCTGGCCGCTTGCACCTTCGGCATCCGCTCATTTGCGGAATTCTCCAGAATCTCGTCCGCCCGCAGTCCCGCCTTCCGGCACCTGCGCGATTCACGCCTTCGGTGGGGATCCGTTTCCTTTCCAGACGGCTCCCTCTCTCCTGCGGACATCCTCCGATATGTATTTGATAAAAGTATTGTAGCAGACCGGCTCTCCCGGCGCAAGTATGATTTTACAAAAACTTCACACTTTTTCTCTTGACATCCCTGTCCATTCGCACAAAAATAGAGGAGAATGGAAAAAATTTTCTCCGGGCCGTTCTGGCCGCGGAAAAGGAGGAGCCATGACCCTGTCTGAAGCTATTTTTTCCCGGGCCTCCTGCCGGGACTATTCACCGCAACCCATTGCCTCTGTGCAGCGGCAGCAGCTGGAAAAGGCCGTCGCCCAATGCAGCCGCCGCGCCGGACTGCGTATCCAGCTGATCTGCGGCCGCCCAGAGCCCTTCAGTTCTTTTTTCAAAAGCTGGGGACATATCCGGAACGCGTCCAACTTCCTGCTCTTCGCCGGCCCAGCCGGCGACCCGGAGCTGGAGGAAAAATGCGGGTACTACGGCGAAGAATTGATTCTCACCGCTCAGACCATGGGGCTGCGCAGCTGCTGGGTGGGCGGAACCTACGACAAGAAGCACTGCATGTCCCACATCTTAGAGGATGAGGAGCTGGTATGCATTGCCGCTATTGGCTATCCGGCGCCGGCCAAGGAAAAACCCCGTTCACTCAAGCCGCTGGATGCGCTGGCCTCCGGTCTGGAGGACGCTCCCCGGTGGTTTATGGATGGCATGGCGGCTGTCCAGCGTGCCCCCTCTGCCATGAACCGGCAAGGATACCGCTTCACCTTCCGCCAGGATGGCTCTGTCCGGGTACGTCTGAGCGGAACGGGCTCCTTTGCTCTGGTGGATTTGGGTATTGCCAAGCGGCATTTTGAGCTGGGAGCCCACGGTGGCGAATGGACCTGGGGCGATGGCGGCGTATTCCGGAAAGCTCGGGAAGAGAAATCCTGCGGCGCAGTGATTTGGCGGCGGAATGCGAACCGGCGGGAATATCTGCTGGTCCGACATAACGGCGGGCACTGGAGCTTCCCTAAAGGCCACGTGGAAGGAAATGAAACGGAGGAGGAAACCGCCGCCCGGGAGATTCTGGAGGAAACGGGGCTGACAGCGGAAATCCACACCGGTTTTCGCAGACAGGTAACTTATTCCCCCAAACCCGGGGTCATCAAGGATGTGATCTTCTTCACTGCCGTCCCCACCGGCGGAAAGGAGCATCCCCAGGAATCAGAAATCTCACAGCTGAGCTGGTTTTCCTTCCCCGAGGCAGCGAAGCAAATCACCTACGCCACTGATGAAGAAATTTTGCTGGCCGCAGAGACCTATCTGAACAGAAACTGAGGAAAGAGAGGCGAAAACGCCTCTCTTTTCCATTTCCCACTTGACAGGCTCCTGTGGCAATGATATATTTTATCTACTACTTAATAAACAGTAGTAACAAGCAGTAGAGAGGATGATAGAGCATGAAGCTGTTCAAAAGAACCCCTTCCACCCAGCAGGGATGGCTGGAGGACCTGTACCGCCGCCTGGTGTGGTATTTCCCCGCCGCCCAGGTGAAGGACATTTTGTTGGATTACCAAGAGCAGTTTGACGCAGGGCGCGACCACTGCAAAATGGAAGCGGAAATCATTCAAAGGCTGGGGCCCCCGGATGAGGCCGCTGCTTTGCTGCTGGAGGAGGAGCTCTCCGTCCGGAGAAACAGCTTCCTCCAAACCGGTCTATGGACCGGACTGCTGGCGCTGTGCTCTGCTTTTCTGTGGACATGCCTGATGAATCCCACATCTTTGAGGATGCTGTGGACAGGGGTGTTTCTGGGACTGCCGCTGACGGCTTCGGTTCTGTTTCTGCTGATCCGGGGGCCGGCCCGGGTGGCGTTGGAGAACAGTCCGCAAAAACCCGTGTCCCCGGCGGCTGTCTATGTAGTCCCCGCCCTTCTGACACTGGCAGGCACTGTAGAAAGAGCGATTCTCCATATTGTTTCCGCGCATGTGTCCTCCCATCTTCCGGAAAAGACACTGGAACGCATAAGCCATTCCATGCGTTTTGGAAACGGGCTGTTCTGGATGGTCCTCCTGCTGATTCTGGCGCTGCTGGCACTGTGGCTGCTGCATTGGAGCACGACGGTTTCCATCCGGTACTTTCCTGGCGTGGTTCACTCCATCGGCGCTCTTGAGACCGCATTCTTTCAGCTGACTTACTTCACCTCCATTTATATTGAGCGCGACATCCCCCCATCGGCGGACCTTTTTCTGCGCCTGTTTCCCTACTGCGTCGGGCTGGTCACGGCCCTGGTGTTTCAACGGTGGGTAAGCCGGCAAAGTCCCCTCCCCCGCGTCTTCCTGGGCGGCAGCGCTGACTGGCAGGCCTGGAGGCACCGTCTGGGCGTGCGCCTGTTGGAGTGGTATGATGCACCGCAGGTAATCGAGGTACTGGAAGACTATCAGGAACAGTACGATCTGGGCCGGGAGCAAGGCAAATCCGAGGAGGTCCTGCTCTCCGGAATGGGCCGCCCTGAGGCGGTGGTCCGGGACCTGCTGAAGGAGGACCGGAGGGCCCGCCTGCGACACCGGCGGACCTGGATATGGGCAATGCTTGCCGGAATCTCCGGCTGGCTGCTGTTAAGTCTTCTGGAGGCCTTTAAGTCTGGAGGCATGGTTCTTGGCCAGTGGTTCCGGACCAGTGCCGTCCAGATCAGCGTCGCCGCCTTGATTCTGGGGACGGTTTCCCTCTTTGTCCTGCTCCATGCTCCAGGGCGGGCGGAGGTGGAAAAACACTTCCCCGCCTCCCGGACCACTATTGTCTGGCCGTATCTGCTTCCATGGATTACAACCGCTCTGACCACATGTTTCCTGATCTACTTGATTGTTACCGCGGACACCTCCCCCGAGGCCGTCCTGCTGGACTGGCCCCTGCCGCTGTATGTAATTTATGTGATCGAGTTTTCCGTTTTGCTCCTGCTGTCCATGCTCCTCTGGACCTTGGTCCGGTGCTTCTCCGGATCCATCCAGTACTTCCCCGCAGTGCCCCATATCGCCGGAAGCCTCACCCAGACGCTGTGTACCGGACTCTACATAACGGCCGTAGATATAGATATCACAGACTTGACTGCATCCATCCTGCGTTTTCTCACCAGCCTGCTTCCCTGCCTGACGGGGCTTGCGCTGTTGCTGGCCTCCCGGCTGCTTCTCCGCTCCGCCGGAAAGCCCCGGAAGGAGGGCTGACCATGGATGCGCAGCTGAAAAAGGGCGTGTTAGAGCTATGTCTCCTCCAGTGCCTCTCCGGCGAACCAAAGTATGGCTACGACATCATCCAAACCATGAGGAACTGCTTTCCCGACGTAACGGAAAGCACCTTCTACGCCATTCTCCGCCGTCTGAACAAGGAAGGCTCGGCGGACACCTTCCAGGGCAGCGAATCCAACGGCCCGGTGCGGAAATACTACCGTCTCACGGAGGACGGCCGGGAACGGCTGGCGCAGATGGCCGCAGATTGGCGGAAACTGCGGATAATTCTGGAAAAGATGGGTATTTCATAGAAAGACGGCGCGGAAACAAACCCGCACCGTCTTTCTTCACCACTTCTTAAACAGCTCTTTCGCTCCCATTCCCAGCAGGCAGATAACAGCGCCGCTGACACCCAGCACCAGCCACCCGGGAGACGCGTCAAACCACAATCCATAGGCCAGCTGTCCCACCGGCTGAGCGCACATAGAAATAGTGGAAACGCAGGCCATGACCTTCCCGGTCATATGCTCCGGCGTTTTCTGCTGAATGGCGGAAACAGCAAAGATGGAGAAGGTGCAGGCCATCGCCTGCCCAATGCCGAACAGGGACACCAGCGCGGCGTACTGTCCCAGCTCTCCCACTGGCAGCAGCAGAGCCCCGCCGCCCAGCAGTACGCAAGTGCCTACCCCTGCTACCAGCCAGTTAAGCCTCCAGAAGGGCAGCCGCACCACCAGCATTCCCGCTGTAAGTCCGCCCAGCAGGGCAGCCAGCCCCATGGCGCTTTCCGCCGCACCGTATAGCTGGGCGGAGAGTCCCAGACTGTTCCGAATCAGATACGGCAGGCCTACAATGGCAACGCCGGAAATCAGGCTGCCTACCACAGCGGCAAACAACAGTAGATCCAGCACCTCCCGCCGCTCCCTTGCCAGGAACCGGGCGCTGCTTAACAGCTCCTCCCGGAGGAGCTGTCCCAACCGCTGTCCGCGGGGGCGCGGCACATCCGGCATGCGGATAAAGCATTCCAACGCAGCCGTCAGCAGGAAGCACACCCCCGCTCCCGCCAGTACAGGCCGAACGCCGAAGGCGGCATACAGTACGCTTCCCAAAAACGGCGTTACCAGCCCGGAGACAGCGTTGGCTTGATTTACCGCCGCGTTGCCCCGCAGAACATTCTCCCCATGGAGCATCTGCGGAACGCAGGCCTGCACTGTGGGAGACTCAAAGGCTCCCAGTACCGACAGAACTATCAGTAGAGCTGCCGTCACAGCGATTCCTCTGTCGCCGGCAAAGGTCGCCGCCGCAGACAGCACCGCCGCTCCGGAGGACAGATCCAATCCCACCATAATAGTCCGCCGGTTCACCCGGTCCGCCAGCACTCCGCCAAAGGGAGTCAGCAGGATGGTGGGCACCATGCTTACCGCCAACAGAGTTCCGAATACCGCCGCTGAGCCGGTTTCCTCCAGTACGTACATGGACAGCGCAAACCGCAGTGCGCCGTTGCCCAGAAGAGAGAACACCTGTCCCAGGAGCAGGAGCGTAAAATTCCGGGTAAACAATTTTTCCTTCATTGAAATCAAACCTCCATCCCTTCTGCCATGCGAAACAGGTCCAGTGCACAAAACGCGCCGGGGACCGCTGCTGCGGCCAGCAGAATCAGCCATGCCGCAGGCATCCTCACCATCGCGGACATCGCCTGGCAGACAAGCAACGACAGAATCACCCCCGCTGTCAGGGTTGCTGTAACGCTCTTTCTTCGAAAGCCGAACCACAGCGCGACAAGCCCTGCTGTTCCCGCCAGCAGCGCCGACCACAGCAGTCCCAGAAATGCCAAAACCACAGTTCCGATTTCCAGATCCCCGGAACACAGTGGGAACAGGCACTCTGTCAGGAAAAAAATGCTCAGTACCACTCCGCCGCACTCCAGCGCGGAAAGCACTGTAAATCCAAACACCAGCCGCAGCTTGACCCCCAGAATTTTTCTTCTGGCTACAGGGTAGGAAAACAGCAAAACCACCCGTTTCCCGCTGTATTCCTCCACCACACACTTTGCCGCCATAGCGGCAAACAGCATGGAAAAGGCAAACGTTCCCAGGACAAAGACAATTCCCGTCACACCGCTCCGATCCAGCAGCACATCCACGTCACTGGAGTAGGGCTCCCACCCCGGCAGAGACGCCAGTAGATACAAAAGCCCCAGCATAACCGGGAATATAGACAGCGCGGCGATCCGATAGGGCCGCAGGCTTGTGCGCCGCAGCTCCAGAGCTGTCAGTTTATTCACGACGGATTCCTCCTGTCATTTTCAGATAGTATTCTTCCATTCCACCATTTTTTCTGAATGCCTCCGGGTCAACCTCTGCTATTACCCGGCCATGGGCCAGAATACCGACGCGAGAAGCGGTTTGCTCCACCTCATGGAGGATATGACTGGAGAGAAGGATTGTAGTGCCCTCCTCCCTGCTCAGATGCAGAAACAGTTCCCGCATCTGATGAATGCCTGCCGGATCCAGACCGTTGACCGGCTCATCCAGAATCAGGACCTCCGGCCGGTGAACAACGGCGCGGGCCACCGCCAGCCGCTGGCGCATCCCCAGGGAAAACTCCGACACGGGCCTCTCCCCCGTTTCCCGCAGCCCCACCAGTTCCAGAGCCTCCTCTGCTTTTCCCTCCGCCTCCAGATAATCCAAATGAATCTCCAGATTTTCTCTGGCGGACAGGTGCTCATAGAAAACCGGCGTTTCAATCAGGCTTCCCGTCCGGCGTAAAATCTCCGGACTCTGCCGGACGCAGTCCAACCCCAGAACGTTCGCCTCCCCCGCCGTAGGCTTCATCATCCCCAGCAAAATTTTGAAAAATGTAGTCTTTCCCGCTCCGTTTTCTCCCAGAAAACCGTAGATACTCCCCTTCCCAATGTTCATTGTACAATCTCGGATTACCTCCCTGCCCTGGAACGATTTGGTCAGTCCTTTGACCGAAATGACATAGTCCACTGTAATTCCCCCTTTTACATACCTTTCAAAGGTATGTATCAATGCAAAAATTTTTGCGGTTACATACCAACCAAACGAATGTATCTGTCCCAAAGAAAAGCCGCTCCCAGCGGCTTTTCTTTATCCAAACTCCGGCGGCATCAACTGAAAATACTTGTCCGCCAGCTCCAGCATCTCCTCGTCAATGACTGGAACCCCCAGATTTTTAAAGATCTCCCCCACACAGCGGAATTTGTGCAGCAGATTCCCCCGGGTAGCTGGGAAAATGGTGGGAGACATCCACAGAGTATCCAGCAGGGTCAGCAGCTCTGCCACTTCCCTGGGGTACTCCGTCTGAATAGATCCATCCGCAATCCCCTCTTCAATCAGCTCCAGCCAGAGGGGCGTAACGATGGTCTGATTGTCCTCAATCGCCTTAGCCAACAGTCTGGGATTTTTCAGCAACGGCATGCTCTGGCGGCTCAAGCTGGACCAGTCCGGTTCCTGAGTCAGTCTGGCAACCTCTTTCATTTTCTCCAGACCGCTAAGATCCTTTCTCCACCGTACTTTTTCAAAGGGATTGCTGTCCAGAAACATTTTCTCTGTAATGGCATCCATGATCTCCTCTTTGGATTTGAAGTGATGATATACCGCTCCTTTGGTCAATCCCCCCAGCTGGTCCACGATGTCCTGAATGGTGGTTTTCTCATACCCCTTCTCCAGAAAGAGCTTTCTGGCAGCGGTCAAAATCTTCTCCACCGTCTCCTCCGGATACTTGTTTCGCGCCATCCTCTCACCTCCCTTGCAGCCCAACATACATTCGTTTGGTATGTTTGGAGTATAGCATAGAACCCTCTTGCTGTCAAGAGGCCCCGGCAGAAAATCCGCCGGAGCCTCTGTTTTGATATGATCAGCCCGGAGGCCAGGTCATATCCCTCCCGGCCAGCACATGGAAGTGCAGATGAGGCACAGTCTGTTGGCCGGCCTCGCCGATATTGGACACCACCCGGTAGCCTGCTTCCCCAAAACCCAGCTCTCCTGCCAGCCTGGCAATAACGGCAAAAATATGGCCCACCACCGGCGCATTTCCATCCGTCACAGCGGAAACGGACTGCATGTGTTCCTTCGGTACCACCAGAAAATGCGTGGGCGCCTGGGGGTTGATATCGTAGAAGGCATAACACAGGTCGTCTTCATAGACCTTTTTGCTGGGGATCTCCCCGGCAATGATTTTGCAGAATAAGCAGTCAGACATAGAAACACCCCTTTACTGTACCGGTACAACAGCGAAGAACGTCAAAAGTGCGTCGCTGTCGTTGATTAAACTGTGACTGTGTCCCTTGGGACAATAATGGCAGCTCCCGGCAGCCAAGGGAATATACTCTCCATCGTAGAGCACCTTCCCCTTCCCTTCCAGAATATAGATCATCTCGCTGCTGGTTTCGTGGGTGTGCAGGCCAATGGAGGCCCCGGGCTCCAGCGCGGCGCGCATGATCTTGCCCAGCTCGTCCACCCGCATCCGGGTGCGGAACGTTCCCTCCCCGCCCAGAAATTGAGGAATAACCTGTTCCTCCATTTTAGAAAAATCAATCAGCATAAGGCCGGCTCCTTTTCATTCGCGCTCAATGCCGAGCGTGTCAAAGTACTCATCGGAAAACCTCAAAACGTCAGGATCAAACGCCGCTTGCATGACCTTCACCTTCTCATAAGGGTCAGTTGGCACAACGCCGAATGCCGCTTCAATAGCCGCAAGAGCAGCATCCTTTTTTATAAAGAGGTCCACAAAGTTTCCCGTGGCCCGGGCTGCGGCATCTTCTGCCAGCAGTTCCCGGAACCGCTCCTCCGTCATCCACCAGATTTGCGAGAGCGGATTGGCATTCTGGCAGAACAGTACAAAGGACAAAAACTCCTGAAAATCCCCGGCCACCGGCAGAACAAACGTCCCCACCTCTCCCATAGCCGGATCCACACAGAACACCCGCTCATCCCCCGGCAACAGGACAAAATGCACTCCGTCACATCCGATCCGGCCCACATATTCCGCATCCACCGGCGTACAGAAACAGGAGAAATCCTCTGCCCCGCTCTGGAGCAGGCCGATGCTTTCAAAGTTCATTTCCAGCGTCCGAAATGTCCTCAGATCGTCTCTCGTCATGACACGGGCTTCCTCCTACGAACCAAGCAGACATTGATCCTAACCAAAGCGGCGATATTTTGCCCTATAGGCCATTAATCCTTTGCCTTCTCGTTGACAAAATCATCCAGAGCCGCCAGGGCGTCGTCCAGCTTCAGCAGATCACTGCCGCCGCCCATAGCGCTGTCGGGTTTGCCGCCGCCCTTACCGCCGCAGATGGGGGCGATGGTCTTGATGATATCTCCGGCCTTGACTCCCTTAGCCACGGCCTCCTTGCCGCAAACAGCCAGGAAAGTGATTTTCTCCTCGTTGACGCTGGCCAGCAAAGCGGCTACCTTAGGCTCCTTGTCCCGAAGGAAGTCTCCCATCTTTCGCATATCGTCCGCCGGCATGCCGCTGCGGGACATGGAGAACACCTTCAGACCCTTTACGGTCTTGGCACTCATCAGGAACTGATCCGTCTCGCTGACGAACTCCCTGGACTTCAGCTTCTCAATGGTCTGCCGCAGCTCCCGGGCCTCCGCCATCATCTGCCCTGCCTTTTCCTTCAGATCAACAGGTTTTACCTTCAGCGCGGCGGAAGCCTGGAACAGCATATCCTGGAACCGGTTCATCTCCTCCAGCGCCCGCTTGCCGGTTACAGCCTCAATACGCCTTACTCCGGAGGCTACCGAGAACTCGCTGTCAATATGGAACATGCCTGCCTTGGCGGAGTTGTCCAGATGGGTGCCGCCGCAGAACTCCACAGAATAGCCGTTCCCAATGTTCACCACCCGAACCACATCGCCGTATTTCTCGCTGAACAGGGCGATTGCTCCAGTCTTTCTGGCCTCCTCAATAGGCATCTCCTTCGCCTCTACCGGGTAGCCCGTCAGGATGGCATCGCTGACCACACGGGACACCTCGCTGAGCTCCTGGGCCGTCATGGCGGCGAAGTGGGTGAAATCAAAACGCAGATAGTCCTCCTCCACTAGGGAACCCGCCTGATGCACATGATCCCCCAGTACCATGCGCAGGGCTTTGTCCAGCAAATGAGTGGCAGTGTGGGCCCGACGGATGGCGCTGCGGCGCTCTCCGTCGATTTCCGCCGTTACGGTATCGCCCACATGGATGGAACCGGAAGTCAGCTTGCCGTAGTGCATATATTTGCCGCCCTTATTCTTCTGCACATCGGTAACGTCAAACTTACAGCCGTCATTGCGCAGCACACCGTGGTCGGCAACCTGACCGCCCATTTCCGCGTAGAACGGCGTCCTGTCCAGCACCACAATGCCTTCCACGCCGCTCATAAGCACCTCGGCCAGCTCATTCTCCACCACCAGAGCCACCACCCTAGCCCCCTCGACGACGGTGCTATCATATCCCTCAAACTCAGTGGCAGGAACATCCTTGCCAAATTCCACGCCAGCCCAGCCCAGGTCGCCCAAGGCCTCACGGGCCTTCCGGGCCCGGACCCGCTGCTCCTCCATAAGGGCTTTGAACGCCTCCTGATCAACGCTCATTCCCTCCTCTTCCACCATCTCCACTGTCAGGTCGATGGGGAAACCATAGGTATCATAGAGCTTGAAGGCGTCCGCCCCGGAGAAAACCTTCTCCCCCTTCTCCTTGTGGCCATCCAGCATCTCAGTGAAGATCTTCATGCCTCCGTCGATAGTTTTGGCAAAGTTCTCCTCCTCCATGCGGATGACCCTGGTAATATAGCTCTCCTTTTCCCGCAGATCGGGGTAGGCTTTTTCATTTTCCTGGATAACCGTACCGCAGACCTCATACAGGAAGGGACGGTCCATCCCCAGCAGCTTCCCATGGCGGGCTGCCCTACGGAGCAGACGGCGCAGCACGTAGCCTCTCCCCTCGTTGCTGGGCAGCACGCCGTCGCAGATCATCATGGTGGCAGAACGGATATGGTCGGTGATGACGCGAAGGCTCACATCCGTCTCCTGGCTCTGCTCATACTTGGCTCCTGTGATCTCGCTGACCTTGTTGGTAATGTTCATCACGGTATCCACATCGAACAGGGACTCCACATTCTGGCTCACGCAGGCCAGACGCTCCAGTCCCGCACCCACATCAATGTTCTTCTGCACGAGCTCACAGTAGCAGCCACAGCCATCATTATTGAACTGAGAGAATACATTGTTCCAGATCTCGATATACCGGTCGCAGTCGCACCCTACAGTGCAGCCAGGCTTGCCGCAGCCATGCTCCGCCCCCCGGTCGTAATAGATCTCCGAGCAGGGACCGCAGGGACCGGAGCCATGCTCCCAGAAGTTGTCCTCCTTGCCGAACTTGAAGATTCGCTCGATGGGGATGCCGATTTCCTTGTGCCAGATTTCAAAGGCTTCATCATCGGCGGGAGTGGTCTCATTGCCGGCGAAGACGGAGGGATACAGCCGGTCCGCCTCCAGGCCCAGCCACTCCGGGCTGGTCAGGAACTCCCAGCACCAGTGAATGGTCTCCCGCTTGAAGTAGTCGCCGAAGGAGAAGTTGCCCAGCATCTCAAAGTAGGTGCCATGACGGGAGGTCTTGCCGACATTTTCAATATCTCCTGTGCGGATGCACTTCTGACAAGTGCAGACCCGGTGGCGGGGAGGCTCCACCTCTCCGGTAAAGTATGGCTTCATGGGAGCCATGCCGGAGTTGATGAGAAGGAGACTCGCATCGTTCTGGGGGATCAGGGAAAAGCTGGGCAGGCGGAGATGATCCTTTGATTCAAAGAATTTCAGAAACATCTCGCGGATCTCGTTTAAGCCATATGACTTGTGCATAGCTTGGGTTCTCTCCTTTATCAAAAGATTAAAATATTATCCATAAATAGGAATCAACATAGCGTATGGCGCGGTAAAAATGGCAAGCGCCAAACTGAGCTTGCGGACCGCTGCTGCGTCCAGGCCGCACTTTCCGAAAGAAAACCGCTTGTTCAGAAAATAGATCAGCACACCGCCCAAAGCGACGCCGGGCAGGGACAGCAGGGTCGTCCCAGGGAAAAGAATAAGGTTCCACCTGACTTTGAAAACCTCTCCAAGTAACTCATACAGGCCTAGAATAAGCAGTGCGCCAACAACATCGCTGAAAAATCCAATTGCCCAGATCTTCCAGATACTCTTTTTCCAGATTTGCAGCTTATCCTGCAAGCCGCGCAGCTTCATGGCAAAGCATAAAACCAAACTGTCAACAGCAAAATTAACCGGGAGAATAATCAGCCACAGTGGGGTGGGCAGCAGCCAGAAAAACCATATGGGAAACATAACGTTGTAAAGCCGGATTTCTTTTTTCACGGCAGGCGCTCCTTTCTTGCACCGTCCTCCGGGCGGCAGAGCAGGCATTTCTTTCCATCTTTCAGGCGCTTTGCCGCGCCAAAAACTTCGCGTCTGGAATACAGGAAGGGAGGTTCAATCAGAAAATCACGTTTTTTTGATCTCTATTCCGATTAATTCATAATTGGTATCAAAGGCCAGCCGGAACAGCATCTTTTTCTTGGAATAATCGCAATAGAAGACGGCGACTCCATACTCCTCCCCGTCGGAAGACTGCCCCGTGGCCATGGCGCTTTCGATCTGCCTGTAAGTTCCCGCATCATTGGCCTGGGTCAGAACCAGCTTCTGGATGTCCTCCACCTTAACCCCGGCGGCCACATCCTCTCTCATCTGCTCCCAGACCTCCTCATAGCTCCCTCCGGCCAGCAGGATAGCAACCTCCCTCCCTCGGGACAACAGCGTCTCCTCGTCCATTCCCTCCGGCAACGGCCTGCCCTGGCAGCCACACAGCAATATAATGACTGCCAACAGAGCAAGAAATCTTATTTTTTGCCGCAAGTTTGTATCCCTCCTCTCTTGGAAAGTAAAAAGAAAAACCCACGCCCACCATATAGGGGCGAAGGTCTCGCGGTACCACCCTAATTGATCCCGAACGGGATATCTCGTCAGCCTTGATAACGGAGGCAACCCCGTGCGGCTCATCGCCGCCCGCTCGGAAGTGGCCGCAGCCAGACGCTCTGCCGCGGAGCTCTCACTCTCCTCCGCTCGCTTGGACCGCGTTCTGGCGCTCGTTTCCTCATTGCTTTTGTTCGTGATACATTATATCACGTTTTCTTAGCTTGTCAATGCCGAAAATCTGCTTGAAAGACCCAGCAAGTTCCAATATTTATAAACAGCGGTTGAAAGTTGCTTGCGACGGTGGTATACTTTACCAATATTCAATTTGACAAAATGGAAGTTGGTGTTTTTGTGGGCATATTGGGAAAAGTTATTGAGTTTGTTGCCGCTGATGAGATTTGTGATGCACTGAATAAGTCTATTAAGATTCTTGATAAAGCTAGTAAGAAGGCACAAGCGCAATCCGAGGCAAATGCAAGAAAATTGTTTGAATGTGCCCCTGGTGAGAGGGCTTTGCTTCTTAATCAAGCAAAATTCACATGGCGTGATCAGTTTTGTGTATTTGATAGTTTTGAAAGCATGAGATACAAGGTCAAGGGTGAATTTACTTCCATAAAGCGTCATTTTCATATCTATGATCCGTCAGGGAAAGAGGTTGGTTATGTCAAGGAGAAATTACTGTCCTTGCGGCCGTCGGCAGTGCTTGAATCTAAACCCATTGATTTTACATTTAATATTCCTGGCCGAAAAGCTGTCCATATGCGGTCAATATGGTCGGTTATAAAAGAAAAATTTCGTGTTGATAACGGGTGGTATGTAGAAGGGGAGTTACTTGGTTGGAAGTATAGAATTCTTGATAGTGAAGGAAATGTCATTGCAAATGTATCCAATAAAATGCTTTATTGGGGGGACACCTATTTGATCACCTTCCCAGAAGACGCAGATGATTTGCTCATCCTTATGATAGTCCTAGCGATTGACATTGCTCACGCACCTAAAAAGAGTGAAGATTTGAAGGACACAATTCACCATAAATCCCATTATTGGCTGTAAACAAGATAGTGGATATTGGACATTATATATAACTTCCATTAACTTCCATTTTGCCGGGGGAATTTCACCTTTATGGTGAAATTCCCCTTAATAAATCTTCTCTCGGCATACACTTTCAGCAAACGGGAGGGAATCCGCTCAGGCGGCTTCCCTCCCCAACGTGATTATAGATTATACATCCCTGTTGTATACTTTTTGCACCGCTTCCCTGCCGCGCCAGATGAACAGGTATACAGCCGCCAGAACCAAAGCGTTTGTGACAATCACAAGCAGCCGTTCCGGCAGGAATTCAGCCAGTGCGCCAATAGTCAGGCTCCCAACGACACTGCCCAAAAAGCATATCATCTGGAATATTCCATTAAACCGCGCCCGCTTGTTATCCGGCACATAGGACTGCATCGCCGCCGAGCGGATCGCGTAAGAGGTCACGCCAAGCGCACCCTCCATGAAAAACCACACTGCCATCCATGGAACCGGCAGAAAGAGCAGCGTACCAGACAGCACGTGAAGCGCCGCATAGGCGAAAAATGCAACGGAAAACTTTTTCTCCTTTGGGATATGCAGCCTGTACTGGACTGCTCCTCCCAGCAGACGGCCAGCCGTCGTAAAGTTGCACAGGATGGTGTACAGCGTCGCCGCTGCCACCGGCCACGCCGCAAACCGGGCAGCATGATTCAGAAAGTACGGCAGCTGAAGCTGTTCCGCTCCACCGGCAAAATTGCTTGCCATAAAATACAGGGCAATCAACAGCAGTCCTTTTTCTCCCCGGATGTAGTCCAGCCCCTCCCGAAGCTCCCGACAGAATTGTCCAAAAGCATTCTCCGCAGCCTGTTTCGGCGCTTTGTCCATGTGCGTCTCCTGGAAGCGGACCGTGACCTCAAAGCAGGCCGCAGCGAAAAAGCTGGCCGCATTGACAGCAAACAGAGATGCGGCGCCGCCCATTTCATAATAGATCACCGCTGAAACAGGACTTGCCAAATCGGACAAATCTATCAGCATGCCATAAATGGAGTACGCCTTCTGGAAGTTCCCTTCTGTAATGAGATTGGGATAAAAGCTGTCATATGCCACCAAATAGACGCCGTCAATGGCTCCCGTCACAAGGGAAAACGCCAGCAGCACAGGGTAGCTGAACCAGCCGCCCTGAAGCAGCAGAAAGAGCAGAAAATAGATCCCGGCAGACAGGAAATCCAAGGTACAGATCACCTTTTTCCGGCTTATGCGGTCCAGATACGGCCCTGCCAGCACCGGACAGATCATCAGCGGCAGCTGAAAGCTGACCTGAAACAGCATGTAGAGGAAGGTGGAGCCCGTATAGTCCAGAACTACCAGGCTGAGAGCAAAATTGGACATGGCGTTCCCCACCAGAGAAATGAAGCTTCCTATCGTTATGACTGTGAAATCATACGTCCACAGTGTTTGTCGATTCATATATCTAATTTTCTCCTTTACGTTGATTTTTCCATCCGGCATCATCAGGCCGGTTCAGAAAAATCAACGCAGTGCAATATCGTGCATTTCCATCACTTCCTTGAAAAGTTTTTGGGACTCTTTTTCTTTGTTTGCCAACAAAAGCAAGCAAGAGAGCACGCCTTACGGCGGACCTGGCTGGAACCGCTCCTCCTCCACCAGTGTCTCCACACTCCCGGCAGACAGCTCTGTCACCTTCTTCTGAAATTCGTCCACATCCTCCGCAGGCAACAGCACCGTCAGCAGCACGTCTGTTCCGAAATCTGCATTTTCCACTACGCCGCCGCATTTTTCCGTCAGCAGCCGTATCCGCTCATACAGCGGATACGGACACGGTACAGCCAGTACCGCCCACAGCTGCATCCGGCTGATCCCCGCCGCATCCAGAGCCAGCTTGGCGGTACTGCCGTAGGCCCGGGTAAGTCCTCCCGCCCCCAGCAGAATGCCGCCAAAGTACCGGGTCACAACGCACACCGCATTTGTGATCTCCTCCTTCAGAAATACGTTTAACATGGGCTGTCCCGCCGTACCCTGGGGCTCGCCGTCGTCGCCGTAGCGCAGGACATTCCCTTCCCGGAGGACATAGCAGAAGCAGTGGTGCCGGGCGTCGTGGTAGTGCCTGCGCACCTCCTCAATCCGGGCGCGAGCCTCTTCCTCGGTCTCCACCCGCCAGACCTGACCAATGAACCGAGAACGTTTTTCCACAAATTCCGCCTCGCCATAGCCGCCGGGAACCAGATAGCTCTCCATTACTTGCCTCTTTTCTCCCACATTTCCCGGGTAATAAAATAAAAACAGGTGGGCCGCTCCGGGAAAAACTCATCCTTCAGATTTTCTGTAAAAGCATACTGAAACCCGGATTTTTCAATTACTCGCCTGGAGCGGTGATTTTCCTGATAGTGGGTACACCAGATCTCCTCCAGACCTAATTCCTGAAAGCCGTAGCGCAGCAGCTCCGCCGCCGCTTCCGGCATCAGTCCCTGCCCCCAGCAGTCCGGAGAAAGCGAGTAGCCAAGCTCCAGAGACTTTACCCCAGCAGCGCCGCGGGCTGCCGTAAATCCGGCCGAACCGACGACCCGTCCGGTCTTCCGCTCCACCACGGCAAAAACATTCGGCTCGGAAAAGACGGTACAGATGATCTCCCTGCTTTCCTCCACGCTCTCGTGGGGCTTCCACCCGGCAATGGGACCCACCCGCGGGTCCTTGCAGTAGGCATAAACCTCCTCCGCGTCGTCTGGCGTGAAGGGTCGCAGAATGGTGCGTTCAGTTTCCAGAATTGTCATGCGGTTCCTCCTGCCGCCGGTATGTGCGGCCCGTTAAATACTTCAAAAATACTGGAAAATAATCTTCCGGGGCAATCAAATTGCACCCCCGCGGTCATCTTTATGTACGCTCCTTATCGTCCCCGGTACTCCGTACCGGAATGGCTCTTCCGGTATTCGTCAACTCTCCGGACCACCTCATCCGGATAGTCGCTGATAAGCCCAGAAACGCCCATTTCAAGATACTGCCGCATCCTTTCATCATCATAGACGCTCCAGGCGTATACCGGCAAATCCTGCTCTCTGGCCTGTGTGACGAAGCGGCTAGTAATCAGCACCTCCTCCACCGCCAGAAAGTCTACGTTATAGCGCCACACACTCTCATCAATATCTCCCGCAACGCTGAACAGACAGTAGCCGGTCCACCACTCTGGGCGCAGCTCCAGCAGCGGAAGAAGACAGCCGTAATCAAGGGACATGAACATGGCCCGCTCCCCGAAGTCATAGCGGTCCACCAGCTCCATAACTGCCGACGCCAGAGCCTCCCCATTCCGGTCAGCCGGCTTCAGCTCAATCAGCAGCCCCATGGAGCCGCCCTGCAAGACTTCCAGAACCTCTTCCAGTGTGGCAATACGGGCATCCGCCTCCGGATGGACGTAGTCAGAGAGCGGAATGGTCCTCAGCTCCTCATAGTCCAACTCTGCCACGCTTCCGCTCCGGCCCGCCAGACGCTGAAGATTCCCGTCATGGAAAAGCACCGGCACCCCGTCCCGGGTCAGCTGCACGTCAATCTCCGCATAATCTATTCCGGCCTCTTGAGCAGCCAAAACCGCCGGGAGGGTGTTTTCCACCCCCAGCAAGCAGCCTCGATGGCCGATAGCCAGCGGCGCATGAATAGCGGGCGGCTGCCAGCTGGTCAGAACCAACCATACGGCCAGCAGTATGCAGGCCGCCGCTGCGCCCAGCTTCCAGCGGCCTCGGTGGGCGCGCAGACGGTCTGTCCAGCCTTTCCATCGCCGCTCTGCCATTTCCAGCAGTGCCGCACTGTCTTTGCTCCAGGGTGGGCAGAGGACCGCGCAGAATTCTCCTCCCTCCCCCAACCCGGAAAGTATCAGCCAGATCATTCCCGCCATAGCTGCCGTGACCAGCAGATTCACCAGCAGCCAGTAAAGCAGATCCACCCGGAAAGCCTCTGTTTGGAAAAGATTCTTGAAAAAGTATTCCCCAAAGTCGTCATTGCCCAGAGGCTTGCGCCGCCAATACCGGGCAATCTCCGTTATTATCCGCTCCCAGAGGACCAGTCCTCCCAGAATTCCAAAGCGGTACTTCCAGGACAGCCGTTTCCAGCAGCGCAGGCTCTCCCTCGCCGCCTCCCGGAACCGCTGATGCCGCAGAACCATGCACACCGGAACAAACAGGAAGGCCAGATGGACGGTGCACTCGGCAAGATAAATGAGAACCATCCCCGCAACACCCAGACGTGTTTTTCGCATTTCCGCAAAGATAAATTCTGGAATGACCACATGAGATACCATCGTGCTTACATATCCAATCCGCATCAGCGGCAGCAACAGCACAAAGTACAGCGCTCCCGCCGCCAGGGACCAGCCCCGCATAACCCCCAGATTCCATAGAGAGCTTTTCATCACGTGGGGCAGTGTAAACCTTTCCCCCTGCCGGCAGAGCGCAATGGTATTGATGATTACGCTGTATTCATAAAAATTCAGCAGCGCCGCACCAAAAAACAGCAGCAGAAACAGCAAGCCGCCTTTTGCATTCAGAAATGTTCCAATCATATTCTGATTGAAGCTGACACCCACAGAGGCGACATAAGTCTGATAAATCTCCCGGAAGAGAGGGTTGACCAGTCCCAGAATCAGCAGCTTCCAGAGCATCTCAAACAGAAAGATCTTTTTTAACATCTCGCGCATACACCCACGCTCCCGCCTATTCCCAAGGCTCCTTTGGCTCCGTCCAGCCTTCGATATAGGGCTTTACCACTCCAATGGCCTTGGGATTGCATACAGCCACCACATCAATGAACTCCGCGTACTCTACGCTCTCCACCTTTGCCTCCCGATACAGCAAATCCAGAAGCCCACCCTTATCATAGGGCAGGTGCAGCGTCACCCGGCGGGTGCCTTTGTCCAGAATGCGGTCAATGGCCTGTCGCAGCCCATCCAGTCCCTCCCCAGTCCTGGCGGAGATATTCACCGCTCCCTCTCCATGAGGACGGATATCCCCCCAGAACAGATCGGACTTGTTGTAGACCCGCAGACAGGGCGTCCGCTCCGCGCCCAGCTCCCGGATCAGAGAGTCAACTATCTGGGCCTGCTCCTGCCAGCGGGGATTGGAGATATCAATGACATGGAGCAGCAGATCCGCGTACTCCAGCTCCTCCAGAGTGGCCTTGAATGCATCCACCAGTTGGTGAGGCAGCTTGCGGATAAAGCCCACAGTGTCAGAGATCACCACATCCATAGTATCGCTGACCGTCAACAGCCGGCTGGTAGTGTCCAGAGTGTCAAACAGGCGGTTGTTGGCAGGAATATTCGCGCCGGTCAACGCGTTCAGGAGGGTGGATTTTCCCGCATTGGTATAGCCTACGATGGCCACCACCGGTATTTCGTTCTTCATCCGGCGCTGACGCTGGGTGCCCCGGATCCGGCGCACCTCCTCCAGCTCCTCCTTTAATTTGTCAATTTTACGGTGGATATGGCGGCGGTCGGTCTCCAGCTGGGTTTCGCCGGGACCTTTGGAACCAATAGGCCCCTTCCCGCTGGTACCGGCCTGACGCTCCAGGTGAGTCCACATACCGGTCAGTCGGGGCAGCAGATACTGGTACTGGGCCAGCTCCACCTGAAGCCGGCCCTCCCGGGTCCGGGCTCTCTGAGCAAAGATATCCAGAATCAGCGCGCTGCGGTCCAGCACCTGAACGCCCAACTCCTCCGTGAGAACCCGCATCTGGGAGGGGCTGAGGTCATTGTCAAAGATCACTGTGGTGGCCTCCGCGGTTTTCACCAGCTCTTTGATCTCCGCAGCCTTTCCCTCTCCAATAAAGGTTCTTGGGTCCGGAGAAACCCGGTGCTGCAGCACAGAGGCGGCAACTTCTCCTCCGGCAGTCTCCACTAGGGCTTCCAGCTCCTCCATGGACTCCTCGTCCGCGTTATCCATAGCGTCCAGCCGGGGACTGGAAAGTCCCGCCAGAATTGCCACATCTCTTGGTTTTTTAATCTCTTCGTATTCTCTCATATTGCCTCTTTGTCATAATAGAATCGATATACGGTCGAACAACATAAAAATCAGCAAGGTCCGGCGGATATGACGGGGCACCGCTGCCCTGCTTCTTCAGTCGATCGACTATAGTATAGCCGAATTTTTCTCCGAATGCAACTTGTTTACCGTCGCACAGCCACAAGCAAGACAAAAAGCCGCTCCGCAGACGCGGAACGGCTTCTTTAGTAATGCAATCACTTCAGGCCAAACTTCTTGTTAAACTTGGCAACCCGTCCGCCGGTATCAACCAGCTTCTGCTTGCCCGTGAAGAAGGGGTGACACTTAGAGCAGACTTCCACGCGAATGTCCTTCTTCGTGGAACCTGTCTCAATTACATTACCGCAGGCGCATTTAATCGTAGTCTGCTGATAATTGGGATGGATACCTTCCTTCATTGCTCTTGTTCACCTCTTTCCTCTTCAAGTAAGCCTCTATGGCTTTCACCATAAAACCAAGGGCTAGTATAGCACGACAAATCAGAAAATGCAAGCACTTTTTCTTAAAATGCCCTATTTTTTGCAAAAGGACGGGCAGCCACAGCCGCCCGTCCTTCGAGAAACCATATTCAGCGCTTACTCCTCGATCTCACCGGCAGGGACAGGAGTAGGAGCCAGCAGTGCGCGAATAGACAAAGAAATCTTCTGCTTCTCCTCGTCCACTGCGGTGATCTTAGCTTCCACTGTCTGACCCTCGCTGAGCTCATCGCCCGGCTTCTCAATGCGGTGATCCGCAATCTGAGAGATATGGATCAGACCGTCCACGCCGGGTACGACCTCGGCAAAGGCACCAAAGGTCATCAGCTTCACAATACGGACATTCGCCACATCGCCAACCTTGTAGGTATCCATAAATACCTGCCAGGGATTGGTGCTACGATCCTTCACGCCCAAAGAGATCTTCTTCTTCTCGGGATCAAAGGAAATGACATACACTTCCAGCGTGTCGCCAATTGCCACCACCTCGTTGGGGTGTTTGATCCGGCTCCAAGACAGGTCGGTAATATGTACCATACCGTCCACTCCGCCGATATCCACAAACACACCATAGCTGGTCATGCTCTTGACAGTGCCGGTGTAACGCTTGCCCACCTCGATGCCGGACCAGACCTCGGCGGCGGCGGCGGCACGAGCCTCCTGCTGCACAGCCTTGATGGAACCAACCACCCGGCGGCGGGCGCGGTTGACCTCGGTGACACGCAGCTTCACCCGCTGCTTCACCAGCTCGGTCATGGCGGCATCACGGGGCAGGCCGGACTGGGAGGCGGGAACAAACACACGCACGCCCTTCACGGATACCACAACGCCACCCTTGTTCTCCTCGGTGACAACGCCTTCCATGACATCCTTGTTTTCGCAGGCCGTCTCGATGTTTTCCCACACCTTCACGGCGTCTACGCGCTTTTTGGACAGCGTGGCATACCCCTCCACGTCGTTGACGCGGATGACGAACAGCTCCACCTCGTCGCCCACCTTTACCACGTCCTCGGGCTTGACCGAAGGATCGTCGGAAAGCTGGTCTACAGGGATGTAGCCGGCTTGCTTACAACCCAGGTCCACATGGATTTCCGTGGGGGTAATGGCAGTGACCACACCGGTTACCTTATCTCCTGTATTTAAAGTATTGGTATACTGCTCTACCAATTCGGCAAAATTTTCCATGCCCTCGCCCTGGATTTTTTCTTCGCTCATCGTCTTTTTGACCTCCTTTATGATGCTCGCAGGCGTGGAGGCCCCCGCGGTCAAACCAACCCGACTACATCCGGACAGCGTCCCTGCCGGCAGCTCGTCCGCACTTTCAATCTGAAACACGCGGGCGCACTGTTTGCGGCAGATCTCCGTCAAATGCATTGTGTTGGCGCTTTTGGGATCACCAACCACCACCATAGCGTCCACCCGGGAAGCCAGATCAGCCGCCTCAGATTGGCGCATATGCGTAGCATCACATATTGTATCAAATATTTTTAGATTTGTACACTCTTTTTTTAGAATTTTCAAAGAATCTTCCCAGACTTCCCGCCGCAGGGTGGTCTGTGCAACAACAGTCAGAGCGGAAACGCCTGCTGCAGCAGGGCTTTCCGCCCATTTGGAAGTTTCCTCCGGCCCTGAAAATACCAGCAGGCGGCCGCACCAGCCTCCCACTCCCCGGACCTCCGGATGGTCAGGATCGCCAATCATCACCGGCTGGCGGCCCGCCTGTTCCGCTTCTGCCACAATACGCTGGACCCGGGCCACTTTGGGACAGGTGGCATCCACAATCCGCGCCCCTTGCTCTTCCAGAACACGGAAGATCTCCCGGCCCGCTCCATGAGCCCGGAGGAGAACGCTGTCTCCCGGCCGGGCTTCCTCCGGATAGGAAATGACCTGCATTCCCCGGGCCTCCAAAGCGGCGGTAACGTGACGGTTATGGATGACGCTGCCCAACATCCTGGGCCGCGCGGCGTGTTCCACCAGCTCTTCCGCCAGCTTGACCGCCCGGGCCACTCCAAAACAGAATCCGGCGCTTCCGGCCTGCGTCACTTCCATCCGCTCACCTCGCTCAAGGCATAAATCCGATTCAGCATTTCCCGGGCAATCGCCCGGTTTTCATCCGGCGTAGGCCTTCGCCCGGCGATGACCGGAACATAAGGCTCTCCAAAGACAATGGTAGTCTTGCGCAGAAATTTATGCTTGCCCCCGCAGTAAACGGGAATCATGGGTACGCCTGTGCGGACCGCCATCATGGCGACGCCTCCCTTTGCCTCCACATCTCCCTGTTCATCCACACGGGTTCCCTCAGGAAACACCAGCAGGCGGTTGCCGCCGCTGAGAGCCTTCATGGAGGTCTTGATGGCTGTCAGATCATTTCCTCCTCGTTTGACCGAGATGATTCCAAGTTTTCGCAATAGAAATCCAAGAATCGGGATATGAAATAACTGATCTTTTGCCATGACTGTCATACGGGAGCTTTTTGGCAGCGAAATGCCGATAATAATAGGGTCCCAGCCGCTGGCGTGGTTGGCGCACAGCAGTGCGCCGCCCTCCGGCAGATTTTCCAGCCCCACCGTCCGATGGGGAAACAGCAGCCGGATCAGCGGCGCCGCAATGGCATATGCAAAAAGATAAAACCTCGTCATAATCCGGCCCGCTCCCTGATAATCTGAATAATACGCGCCAGACTCTCCTGAAAATCGATCTCAGTGGTATCCAGCGCGACGGCATCCGGCGCAGGCCGGAGAGGAGAAGCGGCGCGGCGGCTGTCGTTCTCATCCCGCTCCCTGGTCTCCCGGAGCAGCTGCGCGAACTCCCGGGACGTTCCCCGCTGCTCAAGCTCCAGACACCGGCGGCGGGCTCTGACCTCGCTGCTGGCAGTCAGAAAGATTTTCACATCCGCTTCCGGCAGCACCACCGTACCGATATCCCGGCCGTCCATAATAACGCTGTGCTCTTTAGCCATATTCCGCTGCATCTCCAGCAGAAACGCCCGCACCGGCGGATGAGCCGCCACAACGGAGGCCGCCATAGAGACCTCCTGCGTCCGAATCCGGTCCGTTACGTCCTCCCCGTTAAGCAGCATCCGTTGGATTCCTCCGCTGTAGGTCATGCTGATATCAATTTCCGGCAGTAGAGCAGCCGTCTCCCCGGCGCTTTCCGGCGCAGCCTTCCGGCGCAGCATATAGAGGGCCGCCGTACGGTAGATTGCGCCGGTATCCACATAGAGGAAGTCCAGTTCCTTTGCCGCAGCGCGGGCAAGAGTGCTCTTCCCAGCTCCGCTGGGGCCATCAATGGCAACGGATATTTTCCGTTCCTTTTTCTCAATCTCCATGACAGTTCCTTCTTTCTCAGCAGGGGACTTTCTGCTGTTCCGGTGCAGAGAGAAACCGCCTCTCCGCCGCCGACTGTCCCGCCAGACGTCCTGTACACCACGCGATCTGGAGATTGAATCCTCCCGTATACGCATCCACGTCCAGTACTTCCCCCGCAAAATATAATCCGGGCAGAATCTTCGATTCCAATGTGGAGGGATTCACCTCCTTCACCGTCACGCCACCGGAGGTGACAATGGCCTCCGCCGCAGGGCGAGGCCCTTTGATTTCAATGGGAAAAGCCTTCAATAGAGTCAGCACCCGCCGGCGCTGCTCTTTTGTCAGATCGTGCACCTTTTGCCGGGGATTGATCCCCGTCAAATCGACAAAAGGCTCTATCAGCTTTCTTGGCAACAGATCGTCCAGAGAATGCAAAAAATCACTGTTGGCGCGTTTGCTGAAATCAGAGAGCAGCCGCTTGTCCAGCGCCGATTCATCCAGCGCTGGCTTCAAGTCAATTTCCAGCCGGTAGGATTTCCGTCCGAAGTGCCGCATGTGCGCCGAGGCGGACAGGATCATCGGACCACTTACGCCAAAGTGAGTAAACAACATCTCTCCAAAGTCGCTGTAAATTTTTTTATTGTTTTCATAGACCCGCAGCACCGCGTTTTTCAAACTCAGTCCTTGCAGCGACGGGCACAGCCCTCCGGCGGCACACAGCGGCACCAGCGACCCCCTCGGCTCCACAACGGTATGTCCTGCCTGTTCTGCCAGCAGGTAGCCGTCCCCTGTGCTGCCGGTCAGCGGATAGCTGACGCCTCCGGAGGCCACAATCACGCAGTCAGCCGCATAGTCTTCCCGTTCCCCCTGAACGCCCTGAAGAACCCCTTCCCGGATGGTCAGCGACTGCACTCTGTCCCGCCGGATGGAAACCTTCAGCCTTTTCAGACGTCGCTCCAGTGCGCCGCTGATGTCGAAGGCCCGATCCGACACCGGAAAAACCCGGCCGCCGCGCTCTGTCTTCAAGGGAACCCCCAGCTCCTCAAAAAACGCCATGACATCCGCGCTGGAGAAGCAGGCATAGGCGCTGTAAAGGAATCTTCCATTACGCGGAACACTGCCAAGAAATTCCTCCAGACCGCAATTATTGGTCAGGTTACACCGGCCCTTTCCAGTGATATTCAGCTTTTTGCCCAGCCGCTCATTGGGCTCCAGAAGGAGAACGGAGGCACCGCCCTCTGCGGCGGAAATCGCGGCCATCATGCCCGCCGGACCGCCTCCGACTACAATTACATCAGTTTTCATCGCTGTACCCGAATACGCCATACTCATCCCAGATACCCTCCAGGCGATTGAAAATCTGAGAAATATCCGCATCCTTCCGGTGCCCTGCCGCCACAATCAAGGCATTGAGCAGGCTGAAGGGCGCCACCAGGGAGTCCACAAAAGATATCATATCGCTTCTGGCCAGCAAAACGGCAGAGGCCAGCGGATATAAGGGAGAGATTGCACTATCCGTAACGGCGACCACATCCGCTCCCCGGTCATGGGCAAACTGAACGCCCTTCACCGTCGCCTTGGAGTATCGGGGAAAGCTGATGCCTACCAGCACGTCCCCAGGGCCGATGCGCAGAATGCTCTCCAGAATATCTCCGGCGCTGTTGCTGGTGACAAGCGTCACGTTTTCAAAAATAAGATGGAGGTAAAAATGGAGATATCCTGCCAGAAAAGAGCTGGAACGTACCCCCAGGATGTAGATGTGCCGGGCAGCAATCATCTTGTCCACCACCGCACTGAACACCCCCCGATCCACCTCTTCAATAGCCATCCGGATCTTCTCCATGTCCATCTGTAAAACAGAGGCTACTACATCTGAACCAAACAGGCGGTCGTTGGAGGTCCGGATGCGCTGGATGGATGTGAGCTTTCCGCGGATCATGTCCTGTAGAGCCTTCTGCATGGCAGGATATCCGTCGTAGTCCAGCAGGGCAGCGAAGCGAACCACCGTGGATTCGCTGACGCCCACCAGCCCCCCCAGCTTGCTGGCGGTCATGAAGGCGGCTTTGTCGTAATCAGAAAGGATATAAGCAGCAATCCGTTTTTGACCCTTGGAGAAATGAGGCATATTTTCCTGAATGGTATGTAATATGTCCTTCTTCATTTCTGCCTCCCACATAGTTCACATTTTCTGGATAGAGCGGGTTCCCTCACCGCAGCAGACCCTCCCGCTCCTCTCCGGTAAGAAAGCGCCACCGGCCTGCCGGCAGCGCCCCCAACTGAAGGCTTCCTTCCCGGACCCGAACAAGACGCTCCACTCTCAGTCCTGCCAGGACACACATTCGCCGAACCTGCCGGTTGAGCCCTTGATGAATGATCACAGATAACACCATTGTCCCCTCTCGCTGCTCCAGCGCCGATACCCGGGCGGGAACAATAGGAGAACCGTCCTCCAGCTCCCGCAGAGCAGCCAGACGCTTCCGGCATCCCTCCAGCCGTCCGGAGACAGTGACGCGATACTCCTTTTCCATCCGATGGCTGGGGTGGGCCAGCCGCTGGGCAAAATCGCCGTCGTTGGTCAGCAGCAGCAATCCCTCGGAATCCATGTCCAGCCGTCCCACCGGATACACTCTGCCTCCGCAGCCAGAGATAAGTCCGGCCACCGTGGGCCTGCCCTTCTCGTCCGACAGCGTCGTCACCACACCTTTTGGTTTGTGAAGCATCAAATAGAGCTTCTCCGCCGGAAGAACAATTGCCTTGCCGTCCAGGGTGATCCGGTCCCGCTCCGGGTCAGCCCGGTCCCCCAGGGCGGCGGCAGCGCCGTTAACGGCAACCCTGCCGCACTTCAAAAATTCCTCCGCCTGACGACGGGAGCACACGCCGGCGGCGGAGATGATCTTTTGTAACCGGTCCATTGCCTCTCTTCCAGTTTCCTCTAAAATGGCCGCTCCCACCAGTGGGAAGCGGATGCCGGCGGCTCCTTCTCCGCCGAGGGCGCGGCGGCCATCAGATCCACTCGAGCTACTTCCTCCCCCTCCAGATAGGCGCAGACCTCCCCCACAATCTGTCCCGGAACCACCGGAGCCGGAACAGACAGCGGCACATGGGCCACCACCGACAGCTTCTCTTCTCCGGTCAGGGGGTAGCACAAATCGTCCGCAGCCGCCAAAGGAACGGAAACCACGGTTCCCTCCCTCACCAAAGTAGAGGCCAGCACCCGTCCGGCAGGCACCGCCGTTTCCATATGGTAATTGGCGAATCCGTAATCCAACAGCGCCATATGATCGTTCCAGTCGTCTCCATCGTGAAGGGTGGCACAAACCAGTGTCATGCCGTTCCGGGCAGCGGCAGAGACCAACGTCCGGCCCGCCGCTTTGGTAAAGCCGGTCTTCACGCCAATACAGCCCTCGCACATGCGCAGCAGCTTGTTGTGGTTGGCCAGATACCGTTCCCCAATGGTAATGGAGGCGGTGGAGACAATCCTCCGGAAATCCTGATTTTTCAGCGCATACGCCGCCAGCACCGCCATATCCCGGGCACTGGCGTAATGTCCCTCGGCATCCAGACCGTTGGGATTGGCAAAATGAGAATGCGTCATACCCAACTTCTCGGCAGTTTCATTCATCAGCGCCACAAAATCTTCCAAATCTCCGGACACACAGTGAGCCACCGCCAGTGCGGCGTCGTTCCCGCTGACCAGCATCAGTCCGTACAGCAGTTCCTCAAGGCGAAGAACATCCCCCGGCTGGAGATACATGGAGGACCCCTCCGCCATGTCCTGTGCCGTGACGGTATACGGGCGGGCCTTATCCCCATGCTCCAAAGCCACCACGGCGGTCATGATCTTGGTAATGCTGGCAATCAGCCGCTCCTCATCGGCGTTCTGCTGATAAAGCACACGCCCGCTCTTCTGTTCAATCAGTACTGCCGACGCGGCAGATGTACTGATTGCATTAGCCTGACAAGATAAAACACTTGTCAGCAAAATTGCGCACAGAGCCCTTCGGCCCCATCCATGCTTTCCCATATCCTGTCTACCTCCGGGTTTTTTGGATAGGGATAGTATGCCGCATTACTGGCAGAAGGAACCCCGTAAAACCTTTCCTGCTGAAAAAAGATGGTCAGCAATCCTCTATGACCGCTTCCGCTTTCTTTTTCTCCTGCTGCTTTTCGATAAAGCCCGTGACACGGTCGATTACCTCCGGGGCCATTTCAATTACCCGGTCCACAGTATTCATCGGCGGCGCAGCCACGGGCATCACCCGAGTAAAGCCATCCTTCACAATCAGAAAAGCGATGGGGTCAATGCTGACGCCTGCGCCCATGCCTGCGCCCAGATTTCCCTCTGGGTTTGCCTCCCTTTTCTTGCCGAAAATAGAGCCGCCGCCGCCCACGCCCAGGCTGACTCTGGAGATTGGGATCAGAGTTACGCCGTCGGGCGTATGAATGGGCTGGCCTACAATGCTGTTGGTGTCCGCCAGCTCCCGCAGCTTGGTCATGCTCTCCTGCAGCAGATCGCTGATGGGATTGTTTTTTTCCATATTGTCTCCTTTCACAGGCCGGTCAGGCCGCATGTTCCCTTTCATCCTTATGATTCTTTTGGTCTTTATCGGACTCCGTCGGAGGCGGCGAAGCCAGCTTGCGGAATCCCAGATACCACTTCAGAAGGCTTCCTCCTGCCCGGAGCGCTATCCAACATAAGCTAACGGGGCGCAGGGACACGCCCACATCGGCGGCAAAGTCCATCTTCCGCTGCGTAAAATCCATATAAAGCCGCACATCGGCATCCTCCAACCGCAGCAGCCGCTCCAGACTGGGAAAACCGGCAGCCAAGGCAGCTTCCATCCGGCCATAGAGGGCAGCTGTGGCCGCCGGGTCGCTGCCTGCCACCAGCACATAAAGCTTCAAAGGCTGGATATGGATACTCCGGCCTGTCCGCTTCAGAGCCCGCGCCAAAATAGGGGGCAGCTTTTCCAGTGCATACAGTATCTGGTCAGTGTTAATCTTTGCTCTGGGCTTTTTCTGCTTTTTCGGTTTTTTCTGCTTCTCCGATTTGGCCTTTTTCTGCTTCAAAGGCTTTCTCTCCGTCTTCTCCGCCTCTTCTTTCCGCGGAAACAGCTGCAGCCTTACCAGCCCGTAACGGATATGCAAAAAAGGCGCGCCTTCCGCATAGGAACCTCGTACCTTTACCGGGATTGACAGCAATCCTGCTATCAGCAGCAGAAGCGCCAGCAGAACCCACAGTATGATCTTCCCCACCAATGGCGCTCCCTCCCCTTTCCATCTATTGGTCTATTCTTCCGATTCCTCCGGCGGCCCGGCTTGCTCCTGATTGTTCAGCCGCATCTGGCCGCTTTCCTCCACTCCCGGCATCGGGGGCAGATCCTCCAGGGACTTCATATGAAAGGACCGGAGAAAATCCTGAGTGGTGCGGTACAAACGGGGCCGGCCCGGCGCCTGTAGGTGCCCGCACTCCTCCAGCATCTTCCGATCCAGCAGCAGGCTCACGGTATACGCGCTGTCCACTCCCCGTATTTGATCAATCTGCGCCCTTGTCACAGGCTGGTAGTAGGCCGCAATAGCCAGCACCTCCAGCGCCGGTTGGCTGAGCCTTGCGGTTTTTCGTATCTCAAAGGCGCGGCGGATGATCTCCGCATACTCCGGAGCGGAGCAGAGCTGATAGCTGTCTTCCATGCGGACCAGACGGATCCCCCGGCGCTCAAAGGCGTAGTAATCTCCCAGCCGCTGCAAGGCCTCCTCCGCTCTGGGGCGGTCCGTGTCCAGAGCCATACAGATACGGCTGATATGTACCGGTTCACCGGAGGCGAACAGGATGCCTTCCACGGCAATTTGCATTTCCTTGTTATCCAATAATTTTCCCGTCCCGTTAATCTTTCATTCGCGCTTAAATCCGCTGCTATTTCACGATTTCCCCCTCGCAGCGGCACTGTGCTCTGCATCAGAAAATCATTGCGTCATAACAGCGCCCCGTCATAGCTTCAGAGCGTCGATACTCACGCCGGTAGTGGTAATGGTACAGTCCCGTTCTCCACCAGACAGGGTGACGATCCTGGCCCGGCAAAGCTCCAGAATTGCCAGAAAGGTAGCCACTACCTCGCTGCGGCTGCCACGGAAGAGCAACCGGGAGCTGGGAATCCCCCGCCGAAGACGCCGGAAAACCTCCAGCGCCTTTCCTGCCACAGGGTAAGGCTCCTGTCGCACAATCTCCTGAAAGCTGCTGGCGGTCAACGGCTGACGCCGCTCGTCCCGCCCGGCAATCTCTCCTATCATCTTCGACAGGTCGGAGGGGACATGGCTGTAGGTATATATTTTCCCCCGCTCCAGCGGTTCCGGCGCCCGCACAAAAATTCTCCGGCCGAACTCTCCCATTGGCTCCAGAATAGCGGCAACATATTTGATCTTGGCGTAATTTTCTCCGCTGCGCCGTTCCTCCAGAGAACGAATGAGTTCCGCCATCTCGCTTTTTGCCTCCTCATCTTCAATGGATAGAAGCATTCGTGTCTTGATGAACATCAGCTGGGCGGCCATGGCGACAAACTCGCTGGCTACATCCAAATCCATCTGTTGGCGCTTTTCCAGATATTCCAGATACTGCTCCAGAATCAGGGCAATCGGAATATCCTGAATCTCTATTTTATTTTTGCTCAAAAGAAACAGAATCAGATCTAGCGGACCCTCAAAATCCTCCATACCCTCCCGGCTGCGCACCACCTGTTCCAGCTTATAGACCGGCTCGTCCATCGTTTGTCTCCCATCGTCAGAAAATCAGTATGTCAGAAGAATACCCCGGCCATCCACAGATAAATATTGTATATGGCACCGGAGAGATGACTGCCGCCCAAATCCAGCCCTACAATCAACAGCAGAATCACCATACCATAACGCTCATACCGCATCAGAGTATAGTATGCCCCCTCCGGCAGAACAGAAAACAACACCTTTGATCCGTCCAGCGGCGGAATGGGTACCAGGTTGAACAGCCCCAGTCCGATACTCAGCACAGCAGTGCTGGTCAGAAAAGAAAACAGCCAGAACGCGGCTCCGCCTGCCGGAGCGAAGCGGGCCAGCAGAGAAGCGGCAAAAAGAAGAAGCATTGCCAGTATAAAATTAGAAACCGGCCCCGCCAGAGCGGTGACGGCCATCCCCACTTTCGGCTTTTTGAAATAACGCATGTCCACGGGCACCGGCTTGGCCCAGCCAAAGCCGCAGATCACCATGGACGCCAATCCCAGCCAGTCAATATGGTGCAGAGGATTGAAGCTGAGCCGGTGCATCCTCTTTGCAGTGGGATCCCCCAGAGCGTAAGCAGCGAGCCCATGGCACGTCTCATGAACGGTCAGGCACAATAATACGCCCAGCACCCGCTGAGCCATGTAAAAAAGCCCTTCCCAATTGAATTGCTGCAAAAATAATCTCATTTTTCCAATCAAGCATCCGCTGTTTTCTGTGTTTTCCAGATTCAGCCAGGAATTCTTTCAACACATGGACCCGTTTCCTGCGCACTCCCGGAATTTGTCCGATTTTTTAGATGTTTTTATAGTATAGCAGATTTTTCTTGGAATTACAAGGGGGATTTCATCAGCCGCTCAGGGCTTATGCATGAACAGAGCGGAGGACATCGTCAAGGACAATGTTATCGTAAGAACAGCGGCGGCGTTTTCTGGCAAAGGATATGTTCCCAGGCTAGATTCATCTCTTATGATTTTACCCCACTTCCATTGCCCTGCATTGTTTTTCATGCGTTTGCCCGGCAACTCCACCGCCTGCCTGTTGCCAAAATTCCCCCGCCATGATACAATAAGCAAAAACTGCCGGATGCCCACGCACCACAGCCGGAAAGGAGCGGACCGCAATGCTCAAGCGCGTTTATGTGGAGATCACCAATATCTGTAACCTCCGCTGCTCCTTCTGTCCCGGCACCAGACGGCCAGGACGGTTCATGCCGCCGGAGGATTTCCAGGTGCTGGCGGAGCGGCTGCGGGGGCGCGTTTCATACCTGTATTTTCATGTGATGGGCGAGCCTCTTCTGCATCCGCAGCTGGAGGAGCTGCTCAGCATCGCGGAGGAAAAAGGCTTCCGGGTGTGCCTTACCACCAACGGAACGCTGCTGGCGGACCGCACCCCCCTCCTCCTCTCCTCCCCCGCTCTTCACAAGATCAGCATTTCCCTCCACAGCGCCGAGGGGAACGGCATGGGGGATCTGTCCGGCTATCTCCTCTCCGCCTGGGAATTCGCCCGGCGGGCCTCCTGCGCTGGGGTGATCTGTTCTCTGAGACTGTGGAACCTGGGAGGCGGGGAGATGCGGAATGAAGAAATTCTCGCCTTTCTGGCCCGGCAGCTGGGCATTCATCCCTTGGAGCTGCCCCAGCCCCGGCGGGGCAGCTGGAGGCTGGGAGAACGGCTGTATCTGGAGCAGGCGGAAAAGTTCGAGTGGCCGGACTTGAGCGCTCCGGAGAGCGGAACCCGTTTCTGCCTTGGCCTCCGGGAACAGGCGGCGGTTCTGTGCGACGGAACGGTGGTCCCCTGCTGCCTGGACCACGAGGGTGATATTCCTCTGGGCAATTTGCTGGAGCAAAGCCTGGAGGAAATTCTCTCCGCCCCCAGGGCGGCGGCCCTCCTTCGGGGTTTTTCTGACGGAAAGCCCTCTGAGGAGCTGTGCCGGAGATGTGGGTTTGCCACCCGGTTCTGAATAGAAAGAGGTACGGTGATGCACGAAAATATAGCGGCGGTTCCCGGTCCCCTCCTGGACTGGTACGCCGTAAACAAGAGAACCCTCCCCTGGCGGGGAATCGGAGATCCCTATCAGGTTCTGGTGTCGGAGATCATGCTCCAGCAAACCAGGGTTGCGGCCGTGATTCCTTACTATCTCCGCTGGATGGAGTCTCTTCCCTCGGTAGAGGCCTTGGCCGAAGTCCCCGAGGAGCGGCTAATGAAGCTGTGGCAGGGTCTGGGCTACTACAGCCGCGCCCGGAATCTCCACAGGGCCGCCCTTATGGTGATGGAGGAGTACGGCGGACAGTTTCCGCAGTCCCACAGGGAGCTCCTCCGCCTCCCGGGCGTGGGAGACTATACCGCGGGAGCTGTGGCCTCCATTGCTTTCGGGCAGGCGGTTCCCGCTGTGGACGGCAACGTTCTGAGGGTGGCGGCGCGGCTCACCGGCTCGGAGGAAGACATTCTGGACCCCGCCGTCCGGCGGCGGTTCCGGGAGGAAATGGCGGCCGTGATTCCGGCGGACCGGCCGGGAGAGTTCAATCAGGCGCTGATGGATCTGGGCGCCATGGTCTGCTTGCCCAACGGCGCACCGGTCTGCGGGCACTGCCCCCTGGAAGCCTTGTGCGCGGCCAACCGGCTGGGCTTGCAGAATGTGCTCCCTGTCCGCCGGAAAAAGGCCCCGCGCCGGACGGAGGAGCTGACGGTTTATCTCCTGCTCCGGGACGGCCGGATGGCTGTCCGGCGGCGGGCGGAAACCGGACTTCTGGCCGGCCTGTGGGAGTTTCCCCATGTGGCCGGAACCCTGGACGACGGGCAGGCAGGAACTCCCCTGTCCTTCTGGAACCTTCGGGCCCGGGAGTGGCGGAAGAAGCTGACGGCCAAACATGTTTTCACCCACGTGGAGTGGCGCATGACCGGCTATCTGCTGGAGGCGGAAGGAGAAGGCTCCGGTCTGACCTGGGTCAGCCGGAAGGAGCTGGCGGAGCTGGCGGTGCCCTCCGCTTTCGCGAAATTTTTGGAGGAGGCTTGCCGGGTCCTGGAAAAGGAGGCGATGCAGTGATCTGTACCCTCTGTCCCCGCCGGTGCGGGGCGCTGCGCACAGCGGAAAACGGAAACGGCTTTTGCCGGATGCCGGAGACGCCGGTGGTGGCCCAGGCCATGCTCCATCTGTGGGAGGAACCCTGTATCAGCGGCAGCAACGGCAGCGGCGCCGTGTTTTTCTCCGGCTGCGTCCTGGGCTGCGTATTCTGCCAGAATGGAAAAATCAGTCGAGAGCGGTTCGGAAAACCCATCTCTACCGGCCGGCTGAGGGAAATTTTTCAGGAGCTGATCGCCCAAGGGGCTCACAACATCAATCTGGTCAGCCCCACTCCCTTTGTTCCCGCCATTCTGGAGGCCCTGGAGCCGCCTCTGCCGGTCCCGGTGGTGTGGAACTCCGGAGGCTATGAGAGGATAGAAACCCTGAGAGCGCTGGAGAACAGAGTCCAAATCTGGCTGCCGGATTTCAAATACGGGGACAACGCCCTGGCGCAGCGCTGGAGCGGCGCGGAGGACTATTTCGAGACCGCCGCCGCCGCTATTCTGGAGATGTACCGGCAGAGCGGGGACTGCGTTCTGGAAAACGGCCTTCTTCAGCGCGGCGTCGTTATCCGCCATCTGCTGCTTCCCGGCGGGCTGAACAACGCCAAGGCGGTAATGGACTGGGTCGCGAAGGTCTTCCGCCCCGGACAGGTTCTCTTTTCCCTTATGTCCCAGTACACACCCCAGCCGGGTGCGGAGGGCCTGCTGTCGCGCCGTGTCACTGCCGGAGAATATCGGGCCGCGCTGACCTACATGGAAAATTTGGGCATTACCGGCGGGTATTGTCAGGATTCTTCCTCAGCCCGGGAGGAGTATACGCCGGAATTTGATCTCCGTGGAGTATAGTCCTCCGGCCCTCTGGAAAAAACGTCAAAAAAACTGAAAAACCCTCTTGACAAACGGTCAGGCATCTGCTAAAATACTCTATGTTGTGCGGGCGTAGCTCATCTGGTAGAGCGCCACCTTGCCAAGGTGGAGGTAGCGGGTTCGAGCCCCGTCGCCCGCTCCACAAAAGGGAGTCAGGAGCAAGGTCCTTTTGCTCCTGATTCCTAATATGGCGACATAGCCAAGTGGTAAGGCAAGGGTCTGCAAAACCCTGATTCCCCGGTTCAAATCCGGGTGTCGCCTCCATAGAAAAGTCCTTAGAGCCGCAAGGCTTTGAGGACTTTTTTCTATGCTTTTCACCAGTGGTTTTCCTTACATTTTCCCTTATCAGAGAGTTAGGAAACGTTCTGGATAAACTGCTCCATCCGATCCGCACTTTTCGTTTTCATCTGTGTAGTAACATGGCCGTAGATATCCAGAGTAAAGGCGGCGGTGGTATGTCCCAAGTTGCTCTGCACCGTTTTGATGTCGTCCCCGCTTTTATCGTGGCCACCGCATAAGAGGGCCTAAGCTCGTGGAAGCGGAAAATGAAGCCATCCTCGTGGAAGTGGAAAACAGAACATGATATAATCCCCTCAAGTGCTATGGTTTGCGCCATAGCACTTTTTATATAGTAAGCTTCTGGATCTTAAGGAATCGAAAATTATAAATAGGGGATATTCTGGTTGCCTCATAGTTTTGTCTGGCGGTCATAGTGCAGATGGAGTTTATTTGTTTAGAGAGCGATATATTCCTGTACCAATATTTTCACCTGGATTAATGCTAGGTATTGTTCTCACAGATTCTACAAGGCCATGGCCTCTAAATTACAACATATATAATTCTATTTAAATATAATAATTTCCGGTTTTATCAGTTATAAATGCTTGAGAAAAAGTTGATTTTTTATAAGATTTATAATATAACCTATATAAGAAAATCTTGGAGTGGACGATATGAAAAATAATTACTTCTCAGACATTGTATGGCATTGTAATTACCAACTCGTTCTTGTGCCCCGGAATATGGCAACAAGTGCATTTTGTATACTTAGGCGGGAGTTGGAGACGATCTTTGCAGATATTTGCCGCAGACTTGAAGTTGATATATTGTCATTAGAAATCAGCCCGAACCATGTTTATATACAACTCAGCATTCATCCGCGGAATAGTCCGTTAGAGGTGGTCCGGTCTCTGAAAAACATAAGCAGCAGCGAATTGTTTCAGCGGTATTCAGGTTTGTTGCATATTCTTGAAGGTAAAAGCTTCTGGACGGACGGCTGTCTGCTGTATACAAAAGCACTGAGCAAGCAAACGATTCAGAATTACATAGGCAATCAGTTGGAGGCTGACTGGTGGGCAGGGTGCAACTGCGCTGAAAACTCCTTGTGAGCACATAGGATGGATGACGATGAATTTTACAAAATCTTTCCAAGACTGGTGCAGCGAACATAGCGCAGAGGAATTATTGCGCTGCTATGAGGCCGGCGCAAATCTTCTTCCGGCAAATCAAGTTGGATTTTCCTCCAGCCGCACAGCCGCATTTCTGTGCTCTGAATGCGGCTATCAATGGAATCGCTGCCTGAATAAAGTGACGCGCAAAGGGGCCAAATTGGACTGTCCCGCTTGTCATGACCGGGTACCGTGGAAGGATAATATTTGGACAAAGCGGTATCCGGAGTTGCTTCTCCAGTGGGATTTCCAAGCAAATATCGTGGAGCCTGAGCAATGCAAAAATAGGAACAGTAAGTTTTACTGGTACTGTCAACGGTGCAGGAACCGTTGGGCTGCGTGTTTGGGGGACCGGATCAGGTCTGCTGAACTGGTCCGAAGCAAAGGCGGTGAACTGTGTCCTTTTTGCAGCAAGCAAAAGATCTTTCCTCAATATAATTTGGCGGACCGTTACCCAGAGCTTTCACGCCAGTTTGACAACCTTCTGAATGAAGGCCTTCAAGCTCGGGAGTGCTTTCCGGCCAGCCATCAGAAGGTCTGGTGGAGGTGTGATTTTGATCCAAGCCATGTTTGGCAGGATCGAATCGCGAACCGAACATTATTGCGCAGAGGCTGTCCCCGCTGTGCCCGCCTATTCAAAATCACTTATACCAGCCGGGCTCTATTTTACTACCTTCGCAAGGTTTTTCCTGATTGTATCTGTGAGTATCCGGAGGGGCGCTACCATATAGATATCTGCCTTCCCTCCTACCGTATCGCCATTGAACACCATGGCTATACGCATTGGCAGGAGGAGGCTCACAAGCGAGATGTTCGCCGTCGGGACGAATTACTCCAGAAGGGGTATCGCCATGTGCTTTGGCTGGCAGAGAGTCCGGACCCGATCTCCGGCTTTATCTTAGACGGAGATGTACTGACCTATTATGATCCTGCGCCATATAAAAAGCTGGATCAGCTGATATGCTATGTGTTCCATTGGCTGGAAGCGCTGACCGGAGAGGTGATATACTTTAACACGCCGGATTTTATCCAGGACCATCAGAAAATAGAGAATACATACTATCACGAACGGAGACAACGCTCCTTAGCGGCCTGTTTCCCGGAATTGGGCAGGGAGTGGAGCAAAAAGAACGGCAGTCCTCCCGAGGCCGTTTTGGCTGGTTCTTCCAGGAATGGGATTTGGGAATGCGGAACCTGTAAGAGAGAATTCACCGCTACTGTGGTAAACCGAACCAAACGGCATTCCGGCTGTCCCTACTGTGCTGGAAAACTTCCCACAGACACCAATAATGCCGCTGTCCGCTTCCCCCATCTTTTGTTAGAATGGGACGCAGAACTCAATGACAAGACTTTATATGAACTGCTGCCCAATACAAAATATTTGGCCGCCTGGGTGTGCTCTACCTGTGGACACCGATGGAAAACTATGCTGTACAACCGGGCAAATCCAAACGGAAGCCGATGTCCAGTCTGCATACGCAGCATCCCTGCGGATGAAAACAATTTGGCGGCCAAGCGTCCAGAGCTGGCCGCACGCTGGCACCCGACGCGAAATGGACGCATCACCCCAAGTCAGGTGATGCCCCAAAGCAATAAGCGGTGGTGGTGGATCTGTGAGAAGGGGCATGAATGGCGGGGCGCACCCAATAGTATGAGCAAAACGCCGGTCGCCCATCTGTGTCCGTACTGCCGAAACGATAAAGTGTGCGATGACAATTGCCTGGATACCATTGATGCAGAGTTAGCCGCACAATGGCACCCCACAAAAAACGGGAATCTGACTTCTCGTGATGTCACTGCCACTTCACCTAGACGTGTTTGGTGGCTTTGCGCTCAAGGTCACACATTTCGCGCCAGTGTGTACAGCAGGCACATTAATCATACTGGGGGTGAGTTCCTCAAAGCTGGTGTACTTGCGTACCACTTTCATAAACTTTTCAG
>OFFE01000371.1_pt1 | contig 38878 bp, 40 predicted proteins | sample 1521371 | NCBI WGS metagenome assembly OFFE01 (sample SAMEA3504131, study PRJEB24116) | mouse gut metagenome | biome: mouse gut; feature: mouse-associated habitat; material: faeces | place: Denmark | collected 2011 | reverse complement strand
CCTGCTGTTCGGGCTGGAGGAGAGCCAGGGGCTGGAGCTGGTGCCCTGCTTCCCGTAGTACCCAAGTGCAGGAATTCCTTAAGAAGCGGAAGAAGAATCGGAGCGGAGCAGGGATGGACAGAACGGAAAGAGTGGAGCTGACCACTTTATGCATGATATGCAGAGGAAATCAGATATTGCTTCAGAATCGTACAAAAAAGGACTGGAGCGGCTATGCATTCCCCGGCGGGCATGTGGAGCCGGGAGAATCCATTGTGGCATCTGTGATTCGGGAAATGCAGGAGGAAACCGGATTGACGATCCGAAATCCCAGGCTCTGCGGCGTCAAGCAGTTTCCCATAGAGGGCGGAAGGTACATTGTGTTTCTGTTCCGGGCGGACTGCTTTGAGGGCGAGCTGCAGGATTCCGAGGAAGGTACCGTAGAATGGGCAGACAGGGACAGACTTTCTTCCTATGCCATGGTGGATGATATGGAAGACCTGATTCGGGTTATGGACAGTGACAAATTGACGGAATTCCAATATATTATTGATAAGGAAGAGTGGACTGCGGTATTGCATTAAAGGGCACCTGTTAAGAGCGCAAGCACTTTACCCTTTAGTACCGTCGCGTAGCGACTATATATAGGAGGAAAGACAAATGGGAGAAAAAATATCTGCTGGACAGTAAAGTCGCAAAGGCACACGAGAGGAACTTTTAAGAGTGCCCTTTCGAATAAAAGTTTCTCTCATTACAGGTGTGCCGAAGGGACTTTACCCTTTAGTACCGTCGCGTAGCGACTATACATAGGAGGAAAGACAAATGGGAGAAAAATTAACCGTGGAAACGACAAGGATTATGGAGGAAAGGTTCGGCTGTGACACCCTGCTGTCCCTGGCCACAGTGGAGGCAGGGGTGCCCTCTGTGCGGATTGTGAACAGCTATTATGAGGACGGGGCTTTTTACGTGGTTACCTATGCCCGTTCCAACAAGATGCGGCAGATTGCGGATAATCCTGTGGTTGCTGTCTGCGGAGAGTGGTTTACGGCTCATGGCATGGGAGAAAATCTGGGGCATGTGAAGGCGGAAAGCAATGGGGAAATCATGTCCAAAATAAGGGTGGTTTTTGGGGAGTGGTATGACAACGGGCATGTGGACGAAGAAGACCCAAACACCTGCCTTCTGCGCATCCGGCTTACAGAAGGCGTGCTGTTTCATCATGGGACAAGATATGATATTGACTTTCGGGAGGTGTCATAATGAAATTTGAAGAAATTCTGATTTGTCTGGACATGCACGGCTGTCCCAACCGGTGCAGGCATTGCTGGCTGGGGACTACCCCCAACGGCAATATGCCGGTTTCGGAACTGGCATTTGCGGCAGAGGAATTCAGGCCCTTTACGGAGGGGCTGCAGGTCTATGACTGGTACCGCGAACCGGATTATCCGGAGAACTACCAAGAGCTTTTTGCCGTATGCAGCCGGCTTTCCGACAGGCCCGGAGAGCACTTTGAGCTGGCAAGCTTCTGGCGGCTTGTGCGGGACAGGGAGTATGGGAAGTGGCTTTCTTCCCTGGGACTGAAAGCAGTTCAGCTGACTTTGTTCGGCACTGCGGAAACCACTGATTTTTATGTGGGCAGGAAGGGCGCTTACCGGGAGATCCTGGAAGCCATGGATATCCTGATTGAGAATAAAATTTCTCCCCGCATTCAGGTGTTTGTGAACCGGAACAATATAGGGGAATTGGGACATATTGAAAATCTGGTCAGAGAGCGGGAGTTGGAGGCGCGCTGCAGGGCCTTCGGAGGGGCGTTTTCCTGCTTCCTTCATCAGGGTTCCTGTGACGGGAAAAATGAAAAATGGTATGACGCATGGATTACACAGGAGGATTTGGAGAAAATTCCGCCTTTTTTGGAAGCGTATACCTTAAGGCATTTCGGAAAAGAAACCCTCACGGATGTATTCGGGAGGACAGAGCAGGCACTTTACGAAGAGCTGATCGCGGATTCCTCCACAGCAAGCTATGTAAGCCAAAGTCCGGTTTTTAACATAGATAAGGATTTTAACGTATATCCGAATATTTCCACCCCTGCTCCTCATTGGTGCCTGGGCAATCTGAAACGGGACGGTGCCGGGGCAGTGCTTGAAAACTATGCGGAGAGCAGAAGCGCAGCGCAGCATACCCGCCTGACGGTTCCCCTTTGTGAGATTGTGAAGGCCCGGGGGGACAGGGGCGGCAGAGGTCTGTTTAGCAGAGAGGATTATATTGAGCTTATGCTGAATCGGTACTGCAGGGAAATGGGAAAATAGGCGGTTTAAAGCAGACCGGCGGTGGCAGATGATGATGAAAACGGGAAAAGGAGAACAGCGCATGGAAGCAAAAAGAGTGGAAGCGGCAGTGAGTAGGGCAGCGGATTATATTAACAGGCTGACAATCCATTCCGAAGAAAATGTGCCGGAAAAGGTACTGGGCAGTCCGGAACGCTTTTTCTCATGGGACAACGAGAAACGCGCTCCCGGGAGAAAGGATTTTCTGTATGATTACAGCTACTACAATGGTGTAGTAATGGAAGGACTGTACGATATTTATGAGGCGGTTCCGGAGCGCGGGGAAGCCTATTACGATTATGTGAAGTCCTATCTGGACGGACTGACAGAGCAGAAAGTGGACGGCAGCCGGCAGCTGAGCTTCGAGAGAGCGGGATATGTGGACTGCCATGGGGCGGACTGCTATAAGACCGCGGTGCTTTTTGAGCGTTTTTCCCGGGGAGAAGATGTCTACGGGGAGATTGCGGCCCGGCTTTACCGGCATTTGACGGACGAAACCTATGTGAACAGCCTGGGGCATACACCCTGCCTGGAGAATATGCCCGAGGAACTGGGGCACAATTACTGGCATGGCTGGCGGGAGGCGCCCATGTACAAAATCTGGCTGGACGGCATCTACATGCTGCAGCCATTCCTGGCCCGTCACGGAGCGGGAATCGGCGACAGAAGGCAGCTGGAATTGGTACAGGAACGCCTGGACTGGGTGGCGGATGTGCTGCTTTCCCCCAACGGCATGTACTATCATGCAGGAAACGGGAGAGAAGATGTGTGCGGATTCTTCTGGACCAGGGCCATGGGTTGGTACGGTATGGCCATGGTGGACTGCATGGAGGTGCTCCCGGAGGAATATATGGAGAAAAGAAAGGCAGCGCTGAAGCTGTTTGCAGACGGCATGCTGAAATATCAGGACAGAGACGGCCTCTGGGCAAACCTGGCGGACAGGCCGGCCACGGAGACAAACCGTCCCGAGAGCAGCGGAACTGCCATGATGAGCTACATTCTTCTGAAAGGCGTCCGAAAGGGATGGCTGGAGGAATCCTACAGGGAAGCGGGAATCAGGGCTTTCGTGGGGCTGGCGGAGAAGAAGCTGGATGAAACGGGGCTGCGGGATATTTATCTGAAGGCTGCGGCCAACGGCACCAATAATTATGAAGAGCCCGGGTATTACCTCACCGATGAGGGGAAGGGAAGCGGGCCCTTTATCATGGCTTATTCGGAGATGCTGTATCTGTGAGATGGGCGGTTCACAATGATGGGAACATTTCAGATGGGGGCCGGAACCGGACGGTCTGACTTGGGGCAGTTTCCGGTGGTACAGTGTCGGAATCGGAGTGTGGCCTGGCCTGTGGCAGTTTCTGTGGACACGGGGGCGGAATCGGAGTGTGGTCTGATTTGGGGCAGTTTCTGTGGACGCAGGGTCCGGAACCGGACCGGATGAGAAAGGGGGTAGGACATAACATGCATTTTACATACTGTCCCCATTGCGGGAACAAACTGATTCAGAAGGAAATCGGTGACGAGGGGCTGATTCCCTTCTGTCAACAGTGCAGCGTCCCGTTATGGGACATGTTCACCACATCGGTTATCTGCGCAGTGGTGAATGAAGAAAGGGAGGTGGCCCTGATACGGCAGGGTTATGTCTCGGCCACAAAGCATGTCTGTGTGGCGGGCATCATGAAGCCGGGGGAATCGGCAGAGGAGACCGCTGTCAGGGAGATAGGGGAGGAAATCGGCCAGGAAGTGGTGAAATTGGAATACATCCGCAGTTTTCCCTATCCCCAAAAGGAAATGCTCATGCTGGGCTACAAGGCCACGGTGAAAAAGGCGGATTTTCGGCTGTCCGGGGAGGTGGACTCCGCGGCCTGGGTGAAATATGAGGACGCCCTGGACAAGCTGCGGGAGGGCAGTATCGCCTGGCAGCTGGTGCGGGAGGCTATTGGATAGGAAGATTGTACCGAAAAAATATTGTTCTTTCCGGGCAAACGGTGTATACTGATAAAGCTTACGGATGAAAATGGATGGAAAAAGATGGAATAAAGGAAATCGTGAGTTCATGAAAACAATAGAAAGCTTAAATAATGGGGATTTCATATTCATTGATTTGTTCGGCAAAGAGGAAAAGGTTACGGTTTTTTCGGCCGGTGACAACAAATATGACGAAAACGGAAATTATAAAAAGGACGGATTCGCACTGTCTGAGGAAGAAATAGCCTGTCTCAACTGGTTCATCCAAAATGTCAGAATTGAAGACTACAGGAATGTGATAACAGAATATTGTAATGAACAGTATGATGTGATTGGCGAAGAAGGGATAGGGGAAGCGGATATCGAGAAGGAGATTTCCATTTCTGCCATTGCTGTCAATATCAGCAGAATAACCCAGTCCAAAGATGGGTTTGTCTATCCTGAAATCTCGTTTTATGGAGATTGTGAATGTGATCCGGAACACGGTATCTGTATTGGATTCCGGGATAAAAAATTTCTGGGAATCCACTCCCAGGACTGGACATTATGATGAAACCGGTAACTTTCGCTCCGAATTTTTCCTGGAATCACATAAAACAGAGAAACGGGTGAAATGATGAACGATAAAACGTTTACAGTCAAAACCATGACAATAGAAGATTATCAGGGACTCTATGCCCTGTGGAAAACCATCCGGGGCTTCGGCATGCGCAGCATAGACGATTCCCGGGAGGGAGTGGAACGCTTTCTCAGACGAAATCCAACCACCAGTGTGGTGGCAGTGGACGGGGAGGGCGTTATTGTGGGCGGCATCCTCTGCGGCCATGACGGCAGACGGGGCTGTCTGTACCATGTGTGCGTCCGGGAGGACTGGCGCAGGCAGGGCATCGGCAAGGCTATGGTGGTTCACTGCATGAACGCATTGAAGGAGGAGCAGGTGAACAAGGTCAGCCTTATCGCCTTTACCGCCAACGACATCGGAAATGCTTTCTGGAACCGCATCGGATGGACTAGGCGGGAAGACCTGAATTATTATGATTTCACGCTGAATGAGGCGAACATAACGGCATTTAACCGGTAAGGCGAAGGAGCGGATTTTGTAACGATCGGTAAAAGCATACAGGATGCAGAAAGGAGAAAACATATGTGTGAATGCGGGATTCGGATTCCTGATGAAATGTATTTTTCATCACCGAGCGATATCAAAACCGAATATCTTTCGGCGGAAGTGACGGGCCATGTGTTTATGTCTCCGTGGATTGGTATTTCTTCTTTATTCGTCATTGACACACACAGGGAGGTTTGGGACTATTTTCGGAAAGCTCTGCTCTCCCGGCGTATGGAACTGTTATCCAGCAATTATAATATCGACTACGATGAATGGGAAATTCAGGAGCCGGACAGGTTAGGCTGTCCTTTCAGGGAAGCGCATCTGCGGCACAATGTGGAAGCATTTGCGCATGTGCAGCCACTGCGGTCCCTCTCGTCCGGATTTATCTATAAACTGGATGTATCAGGAATAAAGGAAGAATTACAGCTTTATGTCACACAGGATGCGGACCGGGAGCTTGTGTATACGGGAAAGGAAAAAATCCCTATTATCGATAAGATCCCTCATACCATTCGCTGGGAGCTGTCCTACAGGGAGGATTTGGCCTGGCAGGGGAAGCTCTCTGCTCGGGATCTGGATTCGGGCGAGGTGCGAGAAGTGTTTTCTTCAGATTTATGTCATGAGCGGTGTGAGGAAAGGCATTAATGGGGAAGAGGGAGAGGTGCTTTCCCAGGGTTTTGTCGTGAGCTGCGTGAGGAAAGGCATTAACAGGGGAAGAAAAAGAGACTCATCAACATGAATTTGGTGAAAGGGGAGACGCCTATGGACAGGATTTTTATTTCAGAACTGAAGATAGAGCATGTCAGGCATTTGAAGGATATCAGAATCCCTCTTTCCAATGATAAAATGAAGCATTTGATTTTGACCGGAAAGAACGGCAGCGGGAAGACCAGTGTTCTGGAGGCTTTAGGGCGGAATTTGAAGGAGGCGGTTTCCAATAGACAGAAGCTTGAAGAGCGAAACATTTTAAGTTATGAGCATCAGCTGCATATATTGCAAAAGATGGAAGAAAAGAGCTGTCAGGCCGAAGAACTGGAAAAATATATAGAAAATCTGAAAAAGCAACTGGCTGATACCTTAGCAGCGGGGATATCCTTGGAATTTAGCAAACCGACAGAAGCAGTAAGGTATTCTTATGAAAAGGGAGAATTTATTCTGGCTTATTACAAAGCGGAACGAATTTTTCAGGCGGATGTATCAAATCATATTGAAAAGGTTGAGCTGCAGGACAAGTACTCCATAACGGAAACTCCCAGGCGGGTATTTGTAAAGTATCTGGCAGATCTTAAAGTAACGGAAGCATTGGCCAGAAATAACGGGAAAAACGATAAGGCAGATTCCATCAAACGATGGTTCGATAGTTTTACAAATTTGCTGCGGAAGATATTCGGCGACGATTCACTGGAGCTGATTTTCGAGGAAGAAGGTTTTTCCTTCCGGATCAGGGAAAAGGGCAGGGAGCCATTTGATTTTAACACACTGTCAAGCGGATTTGCCGCCGTACTGGATATCGTACTGGATTTGATCGTCAGGATGGAAAAGAAAACGAACCGGTCCTTTGATTTCAATATCCCGGGGATAGTACTGGTGGACGAAATCGAGACGCATCTGCACATAGAACTGCAGAAATCCGTCCTGGAGCTGCTGACAACGATATTTCCCAATATCCAGTTTATTGTTTCCACTCATTCGCCGTTTATCCTAAACAGCATACCGGAGACGGTAATCTATGACCTGGAGAATCATACGCTGGTGGAGAAGGGGTTGGCAGATATTCCCTATGGCGGGATTGTGGAGGGATATTTCCGTTCCAGTGAGATGTCAAAAACCTTGGAGGAGTAATTTACAAGATACAAAGCGTTGGTCAGAAAGCAGGTTCTGACAGACAATGACTTCGAGGAAATAGCAGGATTGGAGATGTTTTTAAACGAAATACCGGACTATCTGGCCCTGAATATAACAACGGAATATCAGAGACTGAAATTGGAACTGGAAAGCAGGGAGGATATCTGATGGTGAAGATCCAACGTTCTTTTCCGGCGCCTGCATCTCTGGAGACGGAGATCAGGAACCCTTCCGGGGGCAGCTATTCCGAGGCAGATGTGATTCAGCAGTTAAAGGAAGATTTCCACGATAAATGTTATATCTGCGAACTGAGAGAGCTTCAGGATCCGGAGGTGGAGCATTTGCTGCCCCATAAGAACAGAACTTATCCGGAGCGAGTATTTGACTGGAATAATCTGTTCTGGGCCTGCGGGCATTGCAATAAGGTGAAGAATCAGCGAAAATATGATGAGGGAATCCTGGATTGCTGTAATCAGGACCCGGAAGAAGTGATTTCTTTCAGGCTTCAGGAAAACAAAGTCATTGTGGGAGCAAAAAACGCGGAGGACTCCACAGCTGTTTTGACAGCAATGCTGGTTGAGGAGGTTCTCAATCTGAAGAATACGGCAATGCGGGATTATAAAAGTGATTTTCGTTCTCCCTTTTCGGAATTGTGTATCCATATAAAAACGGGCTTATAAATGTACATTGCAGGCAAAAATTTTATAATCAAGTATATAAATTGGTATTTATTAAGGAGAGCAAAACGATGGATAAAGAATGGGAAAGATTATATGAAGAAGCAATGAGTGTTTTGAATCCCCATGATGTTTCAAATAAAATGTGGGTAGGAAGTGTGGCATCTGCCGTACTCACAAAAAAAGGTAATATTTACAAGGGTATATGCATTGACACAGATGGCTCTATAGGAATGTGTGCTGAAAGAAATGCTTTATCAACAATGCTTACATATGGCGAAAGTGAGATTAAAAAAGTGGTTTCAGTATATAAAGATGGAAATATAATTCCGTCTTGCGGTATTTGCAGAGAATTTATGATGCATTTAGGCGGAGATGTGGAAAATATTGAAATTCTATTGGATAAAGAAGGACGAACAATCAAATTGATTGACTTGATGCCCGAATATCCACGACATAAATAAATTCCCATTTATCGACTATGAAGAAAAGTCTGTAAATGCGGATACAAAATAGTCTGCAAGTTGTAGACTGTTTTGTATCCATGTTATTGGCACTAAATTGTCAGAATTAACAAGCATATGTGACAGACCATTTTCCTTTCTTGTCATGTGACGGAGGCGAAGCTTTGGGAACGAAGTGAACCATTGTGAGTGTTAGAAATCTCAGAACTGGTTAATGCATTAGAAAAAATATCTGATAGATATATCAAAGATATGATGGATCTTATAAGTATTTATATATATAAATGCAAAGTATATTATGAAAAATGTGATCGTGAGGGTAATTAAGGGTAGTTTCAGAAAGCGAATAAAGTATTATACAATGACTTGCAGAGAGGAAGAATCCTTTCCAGGAGGTCATTTGTAGTTGGAGGGATGGAGAGAAAGCCATGAAAACAGTGGGATTGCAGTGATTCAGATATTAATACGGTTTGAGTCAGAAAGGCACGTTTTACGTGAGAAATACTTTCGAATGGTTTTTGGTAGAAATGGGTAGAGGATATGCGAGATTGTCTTTTGAGGATAATCGGGATTACCCCTGGATAACCGCTGTCCTGAGCCCGCTCCGGATAGCTGCATGAATTTCTCATACAGAATCCCGATTTGGACTGTTCAAACGGGAGAAGACATGGTAGAATGACTTTATTCGAGGCAGGAAGAATGACTGATTCAGGGCATGAAGAGGCCGAGAGAAAGGATGGTAATGTATGGGAAAGGCAAAGGTTTATTTTACGAAGGAGATCACGCCGGAAGCCATGATCAGAATGTATCAGGCCATGGGGGTGGAACTGCCCGGGAAAGTAGCTGTCAAGCTGCATTCGGGCGAGGTGGGAAATCAGAATTTCCTTCGACCGGATTTGATGAAACCGGTGATTGACCATGTGAAAGGAACCATTGTGGAATGCAATACCGCATACGAGGGTAAGCGCAATACCACAGAGGCACATCTGGAGACCATGAAACTTCACGGCTGGGCGGACATTGCACCGGTGGACATTCTGGATGCAGAGGGAGAGCTGGAACTCTCCATTCCGGAAGGACAGAAAATCCGGAAGAATTATGTGGGGAAGAGCATTGAGAATTATGATTCCATGCTGGTTCTGTCCCATTTTAAAGGACATCCCATGGGAGGATTTGGCGGGGCGCTGAAAAACATTTCCATCGGACTGGCTTCCTCACACGGAAAAGCGTATATTCATGGAGTGGGAGACGTAAATAATTTCTGGAATTCCGATCATGATTCCTTTCTGGAATCCATGGCAGATGCCAGCAAGTCGATTCTGGATCTGTTCGGAGAGAAAATTGTGTTCGTGAATGTGATGAAAAATATGTCGGTGGACTGTGACTGCTGTTCCGTGGCGGAAGACCCGGCTATGGCAGATATCGGCATTCTGGCAAGTGTGGATCCGGTGGCGCTGGACCAGGCATGTCTGGATCTGGTGTATGCTTCCGATGACCCGGGCAGGGATCATCTTCTGGAACGTATCGAGTCCAGAAACGGTGTCCATACAGTGGAAGCCGCGGAGAAGATCAGTGTTGGCAGCAGGGAATATGAACTGGTGGAAATGTAATATGACATGACCCGCGGACGCGGACGGCATATGTGCGGAACATTCGGACATTGCCGGGGCAGGAAAATACCGCGCCGGAAAAGGAAAGGGACTGGGGCCGCACAGGCGGGCGCCAGTCCTTTCTTATGCGCAGGCCCGTACACAAAGTGCGACTCCTGGCACTTGGAAATATGCCGCTGAAGCGGCGTACGGGGCGCGCGGAAATCAGATTCCTTTTCCGGAGGACATGTATTTCTCCTCGCAGTATTTGCAGCGGTAAACTTCTTTGGCAGAATCTGCCAGGTAGAAGATATGGGGCAGTTCCTGCTCGATGGAAGTGATGCACCTGGGATTGTGACAGCGGATGACATTTTTGATCTGCATGGGCAGTGTCAGTTCCTTTTTTTCCACAATCTCTCCGTTTTTGATCACATTTACGGTGATGTTGTGGTCGATAAACGCCAGCACGTCAAAGTCCAGCATGTCGATATCGCATTCTACCTTTACAATATCTTTCTTTTCCATTTTGTTGCTTCTGGCATTTTTGATAATGGCTACGGTGCAGTCCAGCTTGTCCAGCTGCAGGTGATCATAAATATCCAGGCTTCTGCCCGCCTTGATATGATCCAGCACAAAGCCTTCTTCAATTTTTCCTACATTCAGCATATGATGATCCTCTCTATTTTGTATTCGTGTCAGGCAACTGCAAAACCGGATTCGCGGCAAGTCATGGTGCGGCGAAGGTTTTTTCAGATCCTTTCGATTTCCAGAAGCGCCAGTATCAGCGCCATTCTCACATAGACGCCATACCGGGCTTGTTTAAAGTACACGGCTCTCTTGTCTGCGTCCACCTCCACGGAAATCTCGTTGACCCTGGGCAGGGGGTGGAGCACCAGCATGTCCTCCTTTGCCAGCGCCATTTTGTCCGCATTGAGAATATAAAAATCTTTTAACCTGACATAATCTTCTTCATTGAAGAACCGTTCCTTCTGTACCCTGGTCATATACAGCATATCCAGACGGGGCATGACCGTTTCCAGACGGATCACTTCTTCAAAGGGGATATTTCTCTCCCGCAGCATGTCCGTGATATAGTCCGGCACCCGCAGTTCCTCCGGTGAGATAAAGACGAAGCGGATGCCCTCATAACGCACCAGGGCCTTGATCAGGGAATGCACCGTGCGCCCGAATTTCAGGTCGCCGCACAGGCCCATGGTAAAGCCGCCCAGCCTGCCCTTGAGGCTGCGGATGGTCAGCAGGTCCGTCAGGGTCTGGGTGGGATGCTGATGTCCGCCGTCCCCGGCATTGATGACGGGAATATCTGACTTTTCAGCGGCTACCATGGGCGCGCCTTCCTTGGGATGCCGCATGGCGCAGATGTCCGCGTAGCAGGAGATAATGCGGATGGTGTCGGAAACGCTTTCCCCCTTGGAAGCCGAGGAAGACGCCGCGTCGGAAAATCCTATGATCCTTCCGCCAAGCCTTGTCATGGCCGATTCAAAACTTAAGCGGGTGCGCGTGCTGGGCTCATAAAAGCAGGTTGCCAGTATTTTGCCATCGCAGGCATGGGCGTACCGCTCCGGATGATGTTCAATGTCGTTGGCCAGATCGAAGAGTCTGTCCAGTTCCTGGGGAGTAAAATCCAGCGGGCTCATCAAGTGTCTCATATTGTGTCCTCATTTCTTATTAATATAGATGTCCTTGTAAGGCGTGTTTTCAATCGGGCAGGCGTGCCCCCTGCGCCGCCCGGCGGCACATTTTCCCTCCGCGGGGCTGTGCACGAAAAAGAAGTCGAAGAGTAAACTCTTCGACTCCTGATTATGATTGATAGGATAATAATTCTTCCACGGTCTTACGTCTGGGAGCAGCGGGTGTCTCATCAGGATATCCGATGGGAATCAAAGCCACCAGCTCTCTGTCTTCGGGGAGCTCCAAAAGTGCGGCGGCATCTTCTTCGTCAAACAGACCCATGATAACAGTACCCAGCCCCTGTTCGTAAGCGGCCAGACAAAATGCTTCTCCGGCAACGCCGGCATCATACATCTGCCATCTGTCTCCCTTGGGGGTGGAGAAAGAGCCATCCCGCTCGTAACCGCTGCGGCCTTTGATCATTGTGACAGCCACTACCATGGGGGCATTGTCCATGATCTTTCCGTTACCGGGAAAGATGGATGTACATTTTGCCAGGGCGGCTTTCTTTTCCCCTTCCACGGCAATATAGCGGACGATCTGCGTATGCTTCCAGCTGGGCGCATAGGACGCGGTCTCCACGATCTGCGCCAGCAGCTCGTGGGAAACGGGCTTGTCCGCAAATTTACGGATGCTTCTGCGGCCTCTGATACATTCGTTAGCAGTCATTTCTGGAACCTCCTTAAACCATTTTTTTAATGATACCACGTAAGGGCATAAGTTTCAATGAAAAAATGTTCCGGCCCGGAAATTTTAGTCTTCTCCGGAAAAATGTATGGAAGCCGGTTTAGCGTTTTGCAGGCTGTGCCTGCTTTTCAAGGCAGACCGTCCGGCTGCATTTCGCCACGGAGGTGCTGCGGTGGGTTACCATGACAAAAGTTTTTTCCCGCACATTTGACAGCAGAAGCTCCAGGATCTCGTTTTCATTCTGATAGTCCAGCGCGGAGGTGGCTTCGTCGAAGACAATCACTTCGGGGTTTTTCAGAAGCAGTCTGGCGATCAGAAGTCTCTGCCGCTGTCCCCCGGACAGGCGTATGCCGTTTTCACCGATGACCGTATCGAATCCCAGAGGCAGCTCCCGGATAAATTCCATAATGTTTGCCCGGGTGCAGGCATCCGTCATTTCCGGCTCCGAGGCATCCTCTTTGCCGAACAGAAGGTTTTCCCGGATGGTCAGGTTAAACAGGCTGGTCTCCTGCATTAAGAAACCCGCTTTTGCGTAGACCGATGTGCGGTCCGTGAGCCGGAAGGGCTGTCCGTTCCAGAGGATTTCACCCTGTTCCGGCTCCAGGCATCCCGCCATGAGCCGGATGAGGGTACTTTTCCCGCTGCCGCTTTCTCCCACAATGGCAATTTTTTCTCCCCGCCGGAGCTCCATGCTGAAATTCTGCAGAATGGTTTCCGGGCTGTCCTCATAGGAAAAGCCGATTTGCTTCAGCTCCAGCCTCTCAAAGGTATCCAGGGCCAGGGGCCTTTCCGGCAGGGGCAGGTCCATAACGGAACGGATCCGCTTTACCGATTGTTCCTGCTCACCCCAGCTCATGCAATTGTCGGAAAGACTCAGAAGACGGTTTGTAAAGTCTCCGTAATACTCCATGAAGGTCAGCAGTACCGGCACGGTGGCAAGCTGCCGGATGACCAGGACACCGCCCAGGAGATAGAGACCCATTTTGGTAAGAAACACATCCTTAAAGGCCAGGAAGGTACGGTTCATAAACCAGCACATATGGGTTTTCAGGAAAGCATTTCCCATGGCATCCCAGAGGGATTCAAATTCTTTCTGCTGCCGTTCTCCGGAGTGGTTCGTCTTTACTTCCTTCCAGAAGTAGAGATTGTGGATACAGAAGTCATTGTAAGTGGTCTGGATATTCCGTATTTTTTCATACTCCACATTGCTCCGTCCCCTGATATGGCGTGTGATGAAAAAGGACAGGGGCAGGAGCAGGAAGCTCACAAGAGACAGAATCCAGTTCAGATACAGCAAAATGCCCGTGGTGATCAGTATGTTGATCAGGGAGATCACAAACTCCAGCTTTTTTTCCCGGAGCAGCACCAGATTTTCCGTGTCATGGTGCAGTCTTTCCTTCAGCTCTCCCGGGGAAAAGCCCTGCAGGACAGGAATGTCCAGGGCACCGTATTTCTGCAGGACCTTTTCTTTCCATTCCGCCCTCATGGCCGGAAAAACCTGATTGTAGACAATCCGTATCAGAACAGAAACAAATGTTTTGCCCAGAAATACCGCCAGGTAGAGGGAAAAAACCAGCCACAGGCGTTCCAGCCGTCTTTCCGTGATGACTTCATTCAGAAATAACAGGTAGCAGTAAGGCGGTATAAGCAGCAGGCCCTGCTTCAGAAACTGCAGCAATATGTAAATACATAATTTCCCACGGTAGGAATGAGCTTCACGGAGTGGACTTCTTCCATGGAAAGGATACTTTTCATGGAAAGAATTTCCTGCATGGAAAGCATTATTTTCAGGGAGCGGATTTTTTTCAGGACTGGGTTTCATAGGGGCCTCCTTCCCGGATCCGGGCATTTTGGTATTCTTCCCACAATGTCCGGTAAAGAGTATTCTGTTCCAGCAGGGCGTCATGGGGCCCGAAGCCGGTCACATGCCCATCTTCCATGACCACTGCCTTATCGGCGGCCAGAACGGTAGAGAACCGATGTGCCACGGAAAGTATGGTGGTATCGGGAAGCTGCTGACAGATAAACGCATTTACGGCAGTTTCCGTATCCTCGTCCAGTGCGGAGGTGGCCTCGTCCAGAAGCAGGATTTTGGGCTGACGGCAAATGCACCTTGCGATGGCAATTCTCTGCTTCTGGCCTCCGGACAGGCTTCTTCCGCCGCTGCCCATGATGGTATCCAGGCCCTCCGGGAATTCTTCCACCAGTTCCTTCAGCCTCAGGCCCTCCAGTATTTTCCACAGACAGGGATCCCGGGATTTGTCGTCGGAGAAAATGATATTTTTCCGCAGACTGCCGTGAAACAGGGCGTTGTCCTGCCATACAACGGCAATCTGGCTCCTGAGGCTGGCGTAAGTGTAATCTGTCAGGCATTTTCCATCCACATAGATATTTCCCTCCAGTGGGTCATGGAAACGGCAGAGAAGCTGCAGCAGGGTGCTCTTTCCCTGGCCGCTTTTTCCCACAAAGGCGATTTTTTCCCCGGATGCCACTGAGAGGTCAAAATGTTTTAAAACCAGTCCGTCCCCGTATCCGAAAGAGATATTTTCAAAGCGGATGCTGCCTTGTGCAAGAGAATGGCTGCCTGCGGAGGGCAGGTCCGTCTCCTCTTCCCAGGAAAAAAATTCTTCCACCCGCCGGATTCCCACCAGATTGGCATTGATGTCCGTGAGTTTGCGGGCAAGGGCATTGTAATAGGCGGCGCAGGTGGAAAAATAAGCCGCGCAGGCCACAAACTGTCCCATGGTCATGGATTCCCCGGCCACAAAGAAGGCGGCAATGCCGTACAGGCAAAGCTGTCCGGCCAGAACCAGCGCCTCGTTGACCGTCTCTGATTTCAGGGAGAGATATCCCGCGCCGATTTCATCCCGGAGGATGCTTTCCGTCTTCTCCCTGTACTGCCGCTGGGCCCGGGGCTGGGCATTTAACAGCTTCAGCTCCGTGAGGCCGATCATCATTTCCTGGATCCATGCGTCCGCAAGTCCTTTTTTGGTCTGCAGCAGCTGCTGTTTTTCTTTTATCTTTGCGGAAAAGAAACGGATGGAATATGCCATGATGGGCGTCATGACCACGGTGAGCGCGCCCAGATAGACATTGGTGTAAAAGATATATCCTATGGAGATGGCCAGCTGTATAAAATTGGCCAGCACATAAAAAAGGCTCCGATGGATAAACTCCAGAAAACATTCCGTGTCTTCCTGGATCCGCCGCATCACGTCGCCGCTTTTGATATGGGTCAGGACACCTGCCCTGAGCCGCAGCAGATGGGCAAAGCACTGTCTGCGGATATCCACCACATAGGTGATTTTCAGATGTGCCCACAGATAGTTCAGGACGCTGTGCCCGCACTGGTTGAGAAAATACAGCCCTGCATAGAGAAAAAAGCAGAGCAGGAATCCTTTCATCTGCCGGATATAGAAAATCTGGTCCACAATTTTACCTATGCAGAAAGGAAACATGGCGCCTGTGACGGTGCCGAAAATTACGGAGCCAAATAGGGCGGTCAGTTTCAGACGATAACCCTTTGTGGTGCGGAAGATATATTTCATGTTCTGCTCCTTTTCCCAGGTGGGGTTTTTGTCATTTTTTGTAAGGTTTTTGGAAGAATGCATACAGCATCATTGCTTTTTCAGTTTACCATAATATGGTGTACGGGTCAAAAGGTTCTTCCGCCCAGTGGGCCCAAACCTGGCAGAAAGCAATTTTCGCACAAGTTCCGGGGATGGTTTCCGCATCTTGTGGAATCCGTAAAAGTGCGTTTGCATATTTTGCGGGAATAGATTATAATGGAGAAAATCAGGGGCTGTCAGAAAACGGTTTTCAGACGCCGCCGGAAAGGGAAGGGCAGGAAAATGGAATTTGTGGAGAGAAAAAGATGGATGTTTTTCGGACTTCCGTTCACTTTTACAAAATATACTGTAAAAGAGGACATGATCACGGTTTCGGAGGGTTTTCTGAAAACGGTGGAAAATGACTGTTATATGTACAAGGTGCAGGATGTGACACACAGCGCCAGCCTGGGGGAGAAAATGTTCGGGCTGGGAACCGTGATCTGCTATACGGGCGATACCACCCATCCCCAGCTGATTCTGCAGCATATCAAAAACTCAAGACAGGTGAAAGATTTTATCCTGAAGGAATCCGAGGAAGCCAGGCTGAGGAGACGTACCGTGAACATGCTGGATATCGGTTCCGGGGATGTGGATGATATGGACCAGGGAGAGGATTAGGGGGCGTCCTGCCGGGCAGCGTGGGAGGCTTTCCGGCCGCCGGGATGCGGCGGACAAAGGAGTCGTTCCAGAAGCAGCCCCGCGCAGAACCAGAACGGGACAAAATCCAGGCGGATGACACGGCCTACATTCCAGCGGCTGCGCCCATAGTCCCAGGGACAGAGTTTGTGCTTTGAGAGCAGGCGTCCGGTGACATATTCCATGGAGAAAATCAGGCCCGCATAGGCGGATCCCCTGACCCAGGGTGATTTTCTGCCAAGGAGACGGCCAAATGGCGTCAGGAAGGCGGCGCTGCCGTAGATGGGAAACATCCAGAGAGATGTGTTTCCTTTCAGGGACATGTCCCGACGGCGCAGGGAATCCAGGGAAGTGAAAACGATTTCCATGCACCAGCCGGCAAGTCCGCATTTCAGAAAATTTCCGGCAAACCGGATCAGGGTTTTTTTCATAAAAATACCCATGCCTTTCCGTAACCTGCGAATTTGGGCCGCAGGCACAAATTTGCGTGTGAAAAATTTATTTTTCACACTAACGCTCCTTTTGGGCTGCAGAATCAGACATATTCTTCAAACATACTCTAGTTTACTGCCTGAATATCATCCAGACAGTACACTAGTATGCGCCCCGGGAGAAAAAATATGCAGTTCTGTTCCGGCATCCGGAAACGGATGGCAGGAAAAGCATCCGGAAACGGAATGAAAACAGGAGAATACATGAATTACAGGGAAGCGATGGAATATATGGAGCAGGCGGGGCAGTACGGAGTGGTACCCGGCCTGGAAAGCGTCCGCCAGCTGTGCGGGAGAATGGGCAATCCCCAGGAGAGCCTGAAATTTGTACATATTGCGGGCACCAACGGGAAAGGCTCCGTGTCTGCCTTTGTGGCATCCGTATTAAAATGCGCCGGCTGCCGGGTGGGGAGCTTTTCCTCCCCGGCACTGAAGGAAAGGGAAAGTATCCGGGTAAACCAGGTCCCTATTACCCAAAAGGCCTTTTGCCAGGGCATGGAACTGGTAAAAGAGGTGTGCGGGGGGATGCAGAAGGAGGGCCTGCCCCATCCCACACCTTTTGAGATGGAGACCGCGCTGGGCTTCTGGTATTTCCGGGAAAAACAATGTGATATTGTGGTGCTGGAAACGGGCATGGGGGGACTGCTGGATGCTACCAATATCGTGGAGCACACTTGCGCGGCGGTGATCACTTCCATCAGCAGGGATCACACGCAGTTTCTGGGGGAGACGCTCTCCGGGATCGCGGCCCATAAGGCAGGCATTCTCAAAAAGGGATGCCGGGCCGTGACCGGTGTGCAGAAGCCGGAGGTTATGGAAGTGATCCGGGAAAAAGCGGCCGGACTGGGCTGTCCCCTGACCGTTGCGGACGCAGGCGGGGCGGCGCATGTGCATTACGGTCTGGAAAGGCAGTGGTTTGACTATGGGGGATATTCCAAAGTGGAAATCGGTCTTGCGGGGCAGTATCAGATTGAAAATGCCGTTCTGGCCCTGGAAACGCTGAAATGCCTGAAAGAAAGCGGTTTTCCGGTGACGGAGGCAAGCCTCCGCAAGGGGATGGCCCGGGCCCAATGGCCGGGGAGATTTGCGGTTATCGGCAGAAAACCATGGTTTGTGGCGGACGGCGCGCACAATGAAGACGCGGCAGTCAGGCTCAGGGAGTCGGTGGAATTGTATTTTCCAGGCCGAAGGGTAATATTTATCATGGGAATGCTGAAAGATAAGGAACATGAAAAAGTAATCGCAGGGATGCATTCCCTGGCAGACCAGATTATCACCGTGACACCCCCGGACAATCCCAGGGCGCTGCCGGCATATCTGCTGGCCCGGGAGGCGGCGGAATATCATAAAAATGTGACGGCTGCAGATTCCCTGGAGGAAGCTGTGGAGATGAGTTACCTGCTGGCGGGGAAGGAGGATGTGATACTGGCTTTCGGTTCCCTGTCTTTCATGGGCCGGCTGCCGGATATCGTGGGCAAACGGAAGGGCGCCGAAGGCAAAGGGAATGCCCGGGGAAATAAGTCTGTATGACAGAAAAAATGACCGGAAGGGGCTGCCGGGACGGTCAGGGAAACGCGGAAAGGAAGCATATGATAGATCAGGAAAAAATCAGGAAAGCCGTGAAGCTTTTGCTGGAGGGAATCGGGGAGGATCCTGACAGGGAAGGGCTTCTGGAGACGCCGGACCGGGTCGCCAGAATGTATGGGGAAATTTTTGCCGGCATGTACGGGGACGTGTCCGAACCTTTGTCCAAAGTATTTACGGCAGACTATAACGAAATGGTCATGGAAAAGGATATTACATTTTATTCCATGTGCGAACATCATATGATGCCTTTTTACGGAAAGGCGCATATAGCGTATGTTCCGGAGGGAAAGGTGCTGGGACTGAGCAAGCTGGCCAGGACCGTGGAGATCTATGCAGGGCGGCTTCAGATACAGGAGCGGATGACAGGACAGATTGCGGATGCCATTATGGAGCATCTGGCTCCCCGGGGCGTGATGGTGATGCTGGAAGCGGAACATCTGTGCATGACCATGCGCGGGGTCAGAAAGCCGGGCAGCCGGACGGTGAGTGTGGCAGCCAGAGGGATTTTCGGCCAGGACGGGGCGATGCAGGACCGTTTTTTTCAGATGCTTGGGCGAGACGGGAAGCCGTTCTGAAAGCGGTATCAGTACGGGCATGCCCGGAAGTGTGAAAAGTATCCGTCAGAGGAGATACGAAAGAAGCAGCGGGGAAATGAGGTAATTTATGAAGATTGGAAAAAAGGAATTTGACACCGCAGGCCATACCTATGTCATGGGGATTCTGAATGTGACACCGGATTCTTTTTCGGATGGGGGCAAGTGGAACCGGAAGGACAGGGCGCTGGCCCATGTGGAAAAGATGCTGGAGGAAGGCGCGGATGTCATTGACATCGGAGGCGAGTCCACCCGGCCGGGATATACGCTCCTGCCGGAGGAAGAGGAAATCGCCAGGGTGGTGCCCGTGATAGAAGCGGTGAAGGCTTCCTTTGACGTGCCGGTATCTCTGGATACCTACAAACCGGCGGTTGCGTCTGCGGGTATTGACGCCGGCGCCGACCTGATCAATGATATATGGGGACTGAAGTATGATCCCCGGATGGCAGGCATCATTGCCGGGAGCGGCCTGCCCTGCTGCCTGATGCATAACCGGAAAAATACGGATTACCTTTCTTTTATGGAGGACGTGGCTTCTGATTTGAAGGAAAGCCTTGAGCTGGCGGCGGAAGCGGGAATTGCCGGGGAGAAAATCATTCTGGATCCGGGGGTGGGATTTGCAAAAAGCTATGAACAGAATCTTCAGGTGATACATCATCTGGAGGAGCTGGGAAACCTGGGGCATCCCCTGCTTCTGGGCTGCAGCAGGAAATCCGTGATCGGCCTGACGCTGGATTTGCCGGCAGATAACAGGCTGGAGGGGACCCTGGCGACTACGGTGCTGGCGGCCGTGAAGGGATGCATGTTTGTGAGGGTTCATGATGTCAGGGAAAATCTCAGGGCCATCAGAATGACGGAGGCGGTGCTGAAAAGCTGAGGGAAGACCCAGGTATGTGTTGACTGGTATGCCCGCCGAAGCGGGTACAGGGGGAAAATTATGTATTGTGAACAGGCAAAAGACGAAATACGTATCGAGAAACTGGGAGTATTTGCACATCACGGCGTATACCCGGAAGAGACAAAAAAGGGACAGACATTCTATGTCAATACCGTTCTGTACACCGATACCCACAAGGCGGGAATCAGTGACGAACTGGAGCATACGGTGGATTACGGCAATGTCTGCCATTTTATCACAAACTGGATGCAGAACAATACCTGTAGGCTGCTGGAGGCGGTGGCGGAGCGGCTTGCCCGGGCGATTCTGCTGCAATACGGCAGAGTGTCCGCCATAGACCTGGAAATTGTGAAGCCTTTTGCACCGGTGCGCCTGCCCTTTGAAGGCATATCCGTAAAGATTCACCGGAGCTGGCACAAGGCTTATATTGCGCTGGGTTCCAACATGGGGAACCGGGAAAAATATTTGTCGGGAGCCCTGGAGGCCATGAAGACACATCCGCTGATGCGGCTGGGGGAAGTCTCGGAACTGATTGTGACCAGGCCTTACGGCGGGGTGGAGCAGGAAGATTTCCTGAACGGGGTGGCGGAGGTAGAGACCCTGCTGGATCCGGAGCAGCTTCTGGAGACCCTTCACGAGATGGAAAAGGCGGCGGGACGGGAGAGACCCCTGCGGTGGGGCCCCAGGACCCTGGATCTGGACATTTTGTTTTATGACCAGCTGGTTCTGGAAAGCAAGGATCTGGTGATTCCCCATCCGGACATGCAGAACCGTTTGTTTGTGCTGCAGCCCCTGGCGGAGATAGCGCCTTATTTCAGGCATCCCGTTCTGGGAAAAAGTGTCAGGGAACTGCTGGAAATGCCCGGATTGGGAGGAAAATGACAGGGGCCGGTGTGAAGGCGGCCAAACCGCGCGGAGTCACAGATGGGGGGAGAGATATTTTCCCAGAAAACCCGCGCAGAGGCCGGTGAAAAGTCCCGTGAGGATGCCGCCCGGAATCAGGAATGGCAGATAGGACAGGACTCCGGGGGTTGCGGTTATGACCAAAGCAGTCAAAAGCTGTCCCGTGTTGTGGGCCAGGCCGCCCATGGCCCCGGTTAGAAAAAGCGTTTTTTTCCGGAGCAGGCGCATGACGAAGGCCATCACAAGCAGACTGAAAATACCCCCGGCAAGGCTGTAGAGCAGGGACAGGGCCTGGCCGAACAGCAGGGTGGACAGCAATATTCTTGCCAGCAGTACCCACAAGGCATCCCGGAAGGTGAAGTGGGCCAGCAAAATCAGAGTGATGATATTGGCCAGTCCCAGTTTGATGCCCGGAATGGGTACCAGCGGCGGGATGGCGCTTTCTATGGCGAAAATGGCAAGGGACAGGGTGGTAAAAAAAGCCAGGGTTGTCATCTTTTGAACAGACATGGGAACTCCTTCCAAAGGGGCCGGCATACGGCGCAGGGGGTTAATAGGTTATGGCATCCGGCAAATCGGATGGCGCTTCGGAATCGGACGAAGGGCGCAGCTGAATCACCAGACGGTTTGGCAGACAGGTGATGGGCAGCCGGGAGTCCCGGATAAAACCCTGCCCTACACAGAGCTTATCGGGACAATCGGCGGAAACAATGCCGATGCTGCCGGGGCAGACCTGAACTACATTGACACAATGATTTTCCCCTTCCACGGTAAAACTGTAGGTTTCGGCAGTCTCCTGCAGGGGGATGCTCATGAGCAGTTCCCCGTTCTGATAGATGTCCGCGGTGTATGGGGCATCTTCCGCAACGGGCAGCAGAAGGAAGAGCAGGCTGGCCAGTGCCGCCAGAAGGAGGAATGCTGTGATGATCACGGCATTTTTTGTTGGTTTTGTTTTCAAGGGAAAGTCACCTTTCTGCGTTCCGGGAGTTTACCCGGAAATTATTTTTGAATCTGAACACCCATGCAGCCTGCGGCGGCGCCAGGCATAAAAGGCCGGAAGTCTGGCCGATGCACAGCGGCGCATAAGGAAAATTGTTGCTGAAGCAACATGCGCCCCGGGCGGAGAGCAGGGATAAAATCTCCCCTACCTGATTAGTAAGTATAACAAAAAGGGCTGGAAAAATGAAGAGATATTTGGGATGTATGTTTTTTGCCTTGATGGTGCTGCTCTGCGGATGCGGAAGAGACGTTCCCGGAGAAGGCGGGGACCGGGGAAAGGAAGGCCCCTGGCAGCGTGTGGATACAGCCATGGGCACAGTGATACAGCAGACTGTTTATGGGGCACAGGAGACCGCGGAACTTTTTTCAGAGGATGTCATGGAGATGCTGTACCAGATGGAACGGGAAGAACTGTCCTGGAGGCTGGACACTTCCCAGGTATACAGAATCAACCGTTCCGCGGGCCTGGAAGAGGGCTGCGCGCTGTCGGAGGAGCTGGCAGGGCTTCTGGAGGCCTGTCAGGAACTGTCCGTGCGCTCGGAAGGGGCGTTTGACGTGACTCTGGGAAGACTCACAAGTCTGTGGAATATAGATCAGTGGTCAACAGAAGAAAATATGACGCAGTTTCAGATTCCTTCGGGGAAGGAGCTGGAAGCTGCGGTGGAAAGCTGCGGAAGCAGCAAAATGAAGATTGTCAGGAATGCTGAAAGTGCCGGAACGGAGCCTGATTCCGGCAGGGCCCGTATCTGGCTGCCGGAGGGAATGCGGCTGGATCTGGGCGCTGTGGGCAAGGGTCTTGCCCTGAGCCGGATTTCCAGACTTCTGGAGGAACGGGAAGAGATGGGCGGGGCGGTGATTTCCCTGGGGGGAAGCGTATTGACTTACGGGGTCAAACCGGACGGCAGTCCCTGGAAGGTGGGGATTGTGGATCCTGCGGACCCTTCCTCTCATCTGGGGATTCTGACGCTGGAAGGACAGTGGTGCGTCTCCACTTCCGGAGATTATGAGCGGTATGTGGAGGCAGACGGTGTGCGCTATCACCATATTCTGGATCCTGCCACCGGCTATCCGGCCCAAAGCGGCGTGGGGGGAGTGACCGTTCTGGTCAAGGACGGGCTGCTCAGCGATGGGCTCTCCACAGCCTGCTTTATCCTGGGGCCGGAACAGGGAATGGAGCTGGCAGAGGCATATGGGGCAGAAACGCTCTTTGTAATGCAGGATGGCAGTATCCGCATGTCGGAGGGCATGGAGACATATTTCAGCAGGTGACCCAAAAGCGCCTTTCCCGGAACGTGTCTGAAAATCCATGACCGGCGTAGTTTTTTTCAGGAAAATGTATACAAAAAAAGGATTTTGACGCCAGACACAGAATAATTAAATTAGGAGAAAGGTTTTCACGCGTATTTAGGCGCAGATGGGAGCGAATATGACAATCAGAGAAAACTTGGAGCAGTGGGAAAAACAATATTTAAGCCCGTATGCCTCCCACAGTACGGATTCCAGGGGCAGGCAGAGGTCCGAGAAACAATGTGATATCCGCACGGTATTTCAGCGGGACAGGGACAGAATTATCCATTGTAAGGCTTTCCGGAGGCTGAAAGACAAGACCCAGGTATTTCTGACACCGGAGAAGGATCATTACCGCACCAGACTGACGCATACCCTGGAGGTTTCGCAGAATGCACGCACCATTGCAAAGGCGCTGCGGCTGAATGAGGAACTGGTGGAGGCCATTGCACTGGGGCATGACCTGGGACATACGCCTTTCGGGCATGCGGGGGAGAGGGCCCTGAACAGGATTTGTCCGCTGGGATTTGAACACAGCCTACAGAGTGTGCGCACCGTGGACAGACTGGAGAAGAACGGCCACGGGCTGAATTTGACATATGAGGTGCGGGACGGGATTCTGAATCATCAGACCATAGGCAAGCCTCATACCCTGGAGGGAAAAGTGGTCCGGTTTTCGGATAAGATCGCGTATATTCATCATGACATGGATGACGCGGTCCGGGCGGGCATTTTGAAGGAAAGCGATGTGCCCAGGGAAATCCGGGAAGTCATCGGCTCTACGCCCAGCGAACGGCTGGACCATTTTATCCATGATATTGTGACCAACAGCATGGAGAAAAACGATATTGTGATGTCCGGGCCGGTGGCTGCCGCAATGAAACAGATGCGGGAGTTTATGTCCGAGAATGTGTATTATAATCCGCTTGCCAAAAGTGAGGAGGGAAAGGCGGAGCGGCTGATGGAAACCCTTTATTTCCATTTTATGAAGCATATTGACGATATGCCGGCAGAGTTTCTGGATCTTTTGTCGGAAGGGGAGGCCAAGGAGCAGGTAGTCTGTGATTATGTGGGCGCCATGACGGACCGCTTTGCCATCGCCACCTATGATGATATCTATATACCGAAATCATGGTCTGTATAATGAATAAACTGTGTTTTACGGTGCATCGTGTACCGTCGGCCAGAAAGGTCAGCAGGCCGGCCTGACATATCATGGAGGTATCAATGTACTATTCCGAAGAGATTGTAGAAGAAGTGAGAAGCAAAAACGATATTGTGGATGTGGTGTCCGGCTATGTGAAGCTGCAGAAAAAGGGCGGGCGCCACTGGGGTCTGTGTCCTTTCCACAATGAAAAATCGCCTTCCTTTTCCGTCAACGGCGATATGCAGGTGTATCACTGCTTCGGCTGCGGCGCAGGCGGAAATGTGTACACTTTTGTGATGAATTACGAGAACTATTCCTTTCCGGAGGCCATCAGGATGCTGGCGGAGAGAGCGGGGGTGCAGCTTCCGGAGGAGGATGAATCGGAGGAACAGCGCCGGAAAGAGGGCAGGCGCGCAAGGCTTCTGGCGGTGAACCGGGAGGCGGCAAAATTCTTTTACTACCAGCTGCGCAGTCCCCAGGGGGAGACGGGATACAGGTATCTGAAAAAAAGGGAACTCTCCGACGAGACCATTCATAAGTTCGGACTGGGGTTTGCGGGCAAAAATGGCGCGGTGCTGGTACAGTATCTGCGGGGAAAGGGATTTGAGGACGAGCTGATTCAGGAAGCGGGACTGGCAAGCCACTCCGAGAGACACGGAATGATCAGCCAGTTCTGGAACAGGGTCATGTACCCAATACAGGACACCAACAACCGGGTCATAGGATTCGGGGGCCGGGTGATGGGGGACGGGGAACCCAAATACCTGAATTCTCCCGAGACGCCGGTTTTTGACAAGAGAAGGAACCTGTACGGCCTGAATTACGCCAGAAAAGCCAGAAGTTCCAATATCATTCTCTGTGAGGGCTATATGGACGTGATCGCCATGCACCAGGCGGGCTTCACTCAGGCGGTGGCCTCCCTGGGGACGGCGTTTACGGGAGAGCAGGCGGCATTGCTGAGACGCTACACCGACAATGTGCTGCTGGCCTATGACAGCGATGGCGCAGGGGTGAAAGCGGCCCTGCGGGGGATCGCTATCCTGAGGGAAGCGGGATTGACCGGAAAAGTCATCAACATGCAGCCTTATAAAGACCCGGACGAATTTATCAAGGCCCTGGGCAGGGAAAAGTTCGAGGAACGTATACAGCAGGCAGAGAACAGCTTTTTCTTTGAAGTCAGGATACTGGAAGGTCAGTTTCATATGGAAGACCCGGAGGAGAAGACCAGATTCCATCGGGAGATCGCAAAGAAACTGTGCGAATTTTCCGAGGAAGTGGAGCGGGACAATTATCTTCAGGCCATAGCGGATAAATATTTTATCGGCATTGGAAATCTGCGGAAGCTTGTGGAAGGATACGCGCTGCAGACGGGCCGGGCGAAGCCGGCGGAACGTCCCAGGCCGGGAACGGGCAGGAAGAACGCCGCGGAGGAAAAGGTGAAAAGGGCGCAGAGGCTTCTGATATCCTGGATTGCGGACAGGCCCGGGGTGTATGGCAGGATTAAGAAATATATTTCGCCCCGGGATTTCACGGCGGACATTTACCGCAGGGTGGCAGAACGGATGTTTGCGGAACTGGAGCAGGGGGATTTCAGTCCTGCGGGAATGATCAGCCTTTTTGAGGAGGAAGAAGAGCAGAGGGAGGCTGCGGCGCTTTTTTCCGCCAACCTTCCCCAGCTGGACAACCTCCAGGAGCAGGAGAAAGCTTTCCGGGATATCCTGCTGTCCGTAAAAAAGAACAGTTATGAACGGGATCTTGCCAGTACGGGGACAGATGTAAATGCCCTCACCCGGGCCATAGAGGGAAAGAAAGCATTGGAAGAATTGGCGAGAACGCATATTTCCCTGGATTAGGGTAAAGATATTGGTAACTTTAAACAATTTTTTATGTTTATATAAGGGAAAACAGCTTCCCGGGGGAAATGGGCTTCCCCGGGGAAAACAGCCTCCCAAGGAAGGATGGAATTGCTACAATGGATGAAAACACACAGGCAAAGTTTGACGAGAAGGTGAAAGAACTCCTAAATATTGCCAAAAAGAAGAAAAACGTGCTGGAGTATCAGGAAATCAATGATTTTTTCACGGACATGCCTTTGGAAGAGGAACAGTTCGAGAAGATTTTGGATGTACTGGAGCAGAACAATGTGGATGTGCTCCGGATTACGGATGATGAGGTAGGCGATGATATCATCCTGACGGACGAAGATGATGTGGATGTGGAGAACCTGGATCTGACGATTCCGGACGGCATCAGCCTGGAGGACCCGGTGCGGATGTACCTGAAAGAGATCGGCAAGGTTCCCCTGCTTTCCGCAGAGGAAGAGATCGAACTGGCACAGCGGATGGAACAGGGGGACCAGGAAGCCAAGAAGCGTCTTGCGGAAGCCAACCTGCGTCTGGTGGTCAGTATCGCAAAGCGTTATGTGGGCCGCGGAATGCTTTTTCTGGATCTGATTCAGGAAGGGAATCTGGGACTGATCAAGGCGGTGGAAAAGTTTGACTACTGCAAGGGCTTTAAATTTTCCACCTATGCCACATGGTGGATTCGCCAGGCCATCACCAGGGCCATCGCCGACCAGGCCAGAACCATACGGATTCCCGTGCACATGGTGGAAACCATCAATAAACTGATTCGCGTCAGCAGACAGCTGCTGCAGGAGCTTGGCCGCGAACCGACCCCCGAGGAGATTGCGGAGGAAATGAACATGCCTGCGGACCGTGTGCGGGAGATTCTGAAGATCAGCCAGGAGCCTGTCTCCATGGAGACTCCCATCGGCGAGGAGGAGGACAGCCATCTGGGAGATTTCATAGAGGATGACAAAGTGCCGGTGCCGTCGGACGCGGCGGCTTTCACCCTGCTGAAGGAGCAGCTGGTGGAAGTTCTGGGTACTCTGACAGAGAGGGAGCAGAAGGTTCTGCGCCTCCGTTTCGGGCTGGATGACGGACGGGCCCGCACCCTGGAGGAAGTGGGAAAAGAGTTTAACGTGACCAGGGAGCGTATCCGTCAGATTGAGGCCAAAGCGCTCCGGAAGCTGCGTCACCCCAGCCGCAGCAGGAAACTGAAGGATTATCTGGATTGAGGAAGAATATGCGGCAGGAGAGGGGGATTGTCTTGTCTGGCCGGCTTCAGATGCTGGCTGACATGGTGACGCCGGGAAATATTCCTGCTGATGTGGGCTGCGACCATGGTTTTCTGTCCATTTATCTGGTGGAAGAGGGGATCTGTCCCAGGGCGGTCGCCATGGATGTGCGGGAAGGGCCGCTTTTGGCTGCGGAAAAGCATGTCAGGGAATCAGGGCTGGGGGATTACATAAGCTTAAGACTGTCGGATGGGCTGGCAGAGTGCCGGGCCGGGGAAGCGGATACCCTGATCTGTGCCGGGATGGGCGGCAGGCTGATGGAGAGAATCCTGACGGAAGGCATGGAAAAGGCGGCCGGGATGAAAGAACTGATTTTGCAGCCCCAGTCGGAGCTGGCGCAGTTCAGGGCTTTTCTCAGAAAGGCGGGATTTTCGGTAGTCCGGGAGGAGGCCGTGCTGGAAGAGGGGAAGTTTTATTTTGCCATGAAGGCGGTTTACGGGATGGCTGCCGGAGACCGGAAGGCGGGAGCGCCGGAAGGGGAAGGCGTGGCCGTTGCCGGGAAAACAGGGCCGGGAACCGGAATCAGAGGGCCTGCGGAACAGGATACGGATTTGGAACCGGCGCGGCATCTGTACGATTTATATGGAGAGAAACTGCTTCTGGGGCAGAACCAGGTGCTACGGCAGTTCCTGGAACAGCGGGAGGCGTATCTGGAACGGCTTTCCGGGAATCTGGCGCGGGCGGGAACCGGGAAAGCGGACATGCGGCTGCGGGAAGTGTGCCGGGAGCAGGAAGATGTCAGGAAGGCGCTTGCTTTTTACCGGTAAAGCACGCGAAAGGGGAAGGAACTGGAAACTTGTATGGATAGAAAGGGTGAGGGTATGGTAACGGTTACAATCCATGGAGAACAGAGACAGGTAGAGAAAGGCACCACATACGAAACCATTGTCTCGGAATATCAGAAAGAGTATGAGGATACCATTGCAGTGGTGGCCGTAAACGGTAAAATACGTGAATTGTTCAAGAGAGTCACCAAAGACTGTACGATAGAATTTTTTACCCTGCGGGATGATGTGGGACACAAAACCTATGTGCGCACTGCAACCATGCTTTTTTTAAAGAGTGTGCACGACCTGTTCGGCGCGGAAGCGGCCCGGGAGAGCTGTGTGGAATTTACCATAGGCCGGGGAATGTATGTGAATATGTTCGGGAAGGTGCCGGTGACGGCGCAAAGCGCCGGCAGGATTATGGACAGGATGCATGAATTGTCCGAAAAGAAGGCTCCCTTTATGAAACAGTCCTATCCCCTGGAGGACGCGCTGCAGCTGTTCCGGGAAAATGGCATGGAGGACAAGGTGAGCCTGTTCCATTACCGGATGAGTTCCAGTGTGAATATATACGAAATAGAGGGTTATTATGATTACTATTACGGATTCATGCTGCCCAATGCGGGATATGTGAAATGGTTCGACGTAGTGCCCTATGAAAAAGGCTTTATGCTGGTGCTTCCGACCAGGTCCAATCCCACATCCGTGGAGACGTTTGCGGAGAGCAGAAAGCTGTTTGAGACCATGGAAAAAGCCCACGACTGGGGCAGGACAGCAGGGATTGAGACTGTGGGCGATCTGAATGACCAGATCTGCAGCGGTTCCGTGAGCGACCTGATTCTGGTGCAGGAGGCGGAACAGGAGAGGAAGATCGGAGAGATAGCCAAGGACATTGTGGGCCGTGAGGGCGTGAAGTTTGTCATGATCGCAGGGCCTTCCTCCTCTGGCAAGACAAGTTTTTCCCATAGGCTGTCCATACAGCTGAGGACCCTGGGCAAGATCCCCCGTCCCATTGCGCTGGATAATTATTTTGTGAACAGGGAACTGACGCCCAGGGATGAAAACGGGGATTACAATTTTGAGTGTCTGGAAGCCATTGATGTGAAGCTGTTTAACGAGGATATGGTAAAACTGCTGGCAGGAGAGCGGGTGGAACTGCCCCGATTTAATTTCAAGACGGGACAGAGGGAGTATCACGGGGATTTCATGCAGCTGGGGGAAAGCGATATTCTGGTGCTGGAGGGAATCCACGGGCTGAACGAAAAAATGTCCTACGCCCTGCCGGAGGAAAGCAAGTACAAGATTTACATAAGCGCTTTGACTACCCTGAATATTGACGGACACAACCGGATACCCACCACGGATGGCAGGCTGATCCGGAGAATGGTGCGGGACGCACGGACCAGGGGAGCCAGCGCCCGGAGAACCATACAGATGTGGCATTCCGTGCGCAGGGGTGAGGAGGAAAACATTTTCCCGTTCCAGGAGGGGGCGGATGCCATGTTCAATTCCGCGCTGATCTATGAACTGGCCATGCTGAAGACCTTTGCGGAGCCGCTTTTGTTCCAGATTCCCAGGGAGGCGCCGGAATACTATGAGGCCAAGAGGCTTCTGAAGTTCCTGAGTTATTTCCTGAGCGTGCCAAGCGAGAGCCTGCCCAATAACTCCATCTGCAGGGAATTTGTGGGCGGGAGCTGTTTTAATGTGTAAAAGGCAGTGGATTAATGGAGGGAAAGATGAACATAGGATTTATAGGCGGCGGCAATATGGGCGGGGCCATGATGAAAGGGATTCTTGCCTCCGGAAAATGTAAGAAGGAAGAAATCATGGTGTTTGACCCGGCGCAGGAAGTACTGCGTGCCAGAAAGGAAGAACTGGGAATCCGGATAGCGGCCTGCGAAAAGGAAGTGGCAGAATTTGCGGATATTCTGTTTCTGGCGGTAAAACCCCAGTATTACGGTGAAGTGATAGCTGCGGTCAGGGACAGTGTCCGGGCAGAGGAGATGATTGTGTCCATTGCGCCCGGGAAAAATCTTGCATGGCTGGCAGGGGAATTCGGAAAACCGGTAAAAATAATACGCACCATGCCCAATACTCCCGCCATGGTCATGGAGGGGATGATGGGAATGTGTCCCAACGAGCATGTTTCCGGGGAAGAGATGGTTTTGGTCAGGGACATCTGTGAAGGATTCGGCAGAACGGAGACGGTGGGCGAGAATCTGATGGATGTGGTGACGGCAGTCAGCGGAAGTTCCCCGGCATATGTGTTTCTTCTGATAGAAGCCATGGCAGACGCGGCGGTGGCGGCGGGGATGCCCCGGGCGCAAAGTTACAGATTTGCCTCCCAGGCTGTGCTGGGAAGCGCCAGAATGGTGCTGGAGACGGGAAAGCATCCGGGAGAGTTAAAGGATATGGTCTGTTCTCCCGGAGGCACCACCATAGAAGCGGTGCGCGTGCTGGAGGAGAAGGGGTTACGGAGCGCGGTCTTTGAGGCGGTGAGGGCCTGCGTGGAAAAATCCAGGCAAATGTGAGGATACCGGCCTTCTGTGGGGAAATTTTCCGAAAGAGGAAAGAGCCGAGAGCCGAAGGGGGAATGCCGTAAGGGAAGCTGCCCAGTGGTTACGGGGTGGAAAACTCCGGAAGAGGAAAGAGCCGAGAGCCGGTGAGGAAATGTCCGGGAGGGAAGCCGCCCGGGGCTTACGGCTGTGGAAAACGGTCCGGGACGGACAGAACCGGAAGCAGAGAGAATCAGAATAAAGAAGGGATAGTCTGAGCGATGGGAGATGGGGAAATAAAGGTAAAAAGCCTGCAGAAAGCACTGACCATTTTAAACTGCTTTGTGAAAAAGTCCAGGCTGGGCGTGACGGAAATCAGTGAAATGTTAGACTTAAATAAGAGCAATGTACATAATATTCTTTCCACGTTTCAGGCCATGGACTATCTGGAGCAGGATGAGGAGACGGGAAAATACCAGCTGGGGGTGGGGATTTATGAACTTTGCCAGTCAGTGGGGGATAATTTTAATATCCGGAAAGTGATGATGCCCTTTATGCAGGAAATTGCGGATACCGCCAATGAGGTGGTTTATCTGGCAGTGCCAAGGGAGGACGAGATGGTCTATCTGGAGGCAATGCACCCCATGGAATCATACAATCTGATGCGGGCAGTGCTGGGAGAACACGCGAAAATGTATTGTACCGGCATCGGAAAGGCAGTGCTGGCCTATCTGCCGGATGATGTGATTGAAAATTATATCAGCAGAGAGCTGGTTTCCTACACGGAACATACCATTACGGATAAGGAAATTCTGCGCAGGGAACTGAAGGAAATCCGGCAGAGGGGCTATTCCATCGACAATATGGAGCACGAGTTCGGGGTAAAATGTGTGGGAATGCCCATTTTTAACCGCCGGGGCGAGCTGGTGGCAGCCATCAGCGTCAGCGGGCCTTCCCTGCGTTTTTCCGGCGAACGGATTGAATATATTGTCAAAATTATGCGGGATTCCCTGGAAAAAGCCAGGGAACGGATTTGAGACAGGGCTGGAAAAGGATTTTGTGGGTATCCGCGGATACTGTCAATAATGACTATGAATCTGGCGTCCGTATTCTCCTGGTTGGGGGGAATGCGGACGCTTCTTTTGGTTGGAAAAGTTTTCCGGATATGAAAATGTTAATTTGCACAAAAAAAGATAGAATTATTTGTATATTTTGTTGATTTACAAGAATTGAGGTATATGATATATTTTAAATAACAAAATTAAGAACGACGTTATGTAATAGAGAACAGCATGACGATTATATAGGAACTCATGAACGTTTGATTCGGCGGGCGTGCCCGTGGGCTGTTGAACTTCAATTCTAAACTCCCATGCACCAAGCTGCTCCACCATATATGAAAGTGGGGAGTTTAGAAGATGCACACAAACCCTCAAGGGAAGAGGATTTGGCGCACAGCAGTCTTGCAAAACCGCAAAGAGAAGCGGTTTTGGCTTCGCGGTGCCGGAATGGCCCAGGGACTTTTACAGTAATGAAATGTTTTATTTTCACGAGGCTGGTTTTGGGTGCCGTAGGGGTGAAAGGGATGGAATGAGTGATATATGATCTTTTTTTCTCAAAATAACAGAGAACGACGTTCTGTAATAATGAACGAGGAGACGATATGGATAATTATTTTCCGGGAGGGGTATGGCCTGTGATGCTGACTCCGTTTACAGAGTCAGGGGCTGTGGATTATCAGGCACTGGAAGCCCTGGTAGAATGGTATATTTCCCAAGAGGCCAGCGGTCTCTTTGCAGTGACACAGTCCAGCGAGATGTTTTTTCTGACGCTGGAGGAAAGGGTGCGTCTTGCGGCATTTGTGAAAGAAAAAGCCAGGGGAAGGGTTCCGGTGATCGCATCGGGACATATTTCGGATTCCCTGGAGGACCAGGCGGAGGAAATCCGCAGAATAGCGGAAACCGGCGTGGACGCGGTGATTCTTGTAACCAACCGGCTGGCAGGGGAGGAAGAGGATGAGGCGGCGTGGATCCGGAATCTGGACAGGCTTCTGGGGATGATTCCGGAGGATATCCGGCTTGGGCTGTATGAATGTCCCTATCCCTATAAGAGGGTGATGACCGCCGGGATGACGGAATGGTGCGCAAAGTCGGGCAGGTTTTATTTTTTGAAAGATACCAGCTGTGACATGGATAATATCCGGATGAAACTGGAAATCTGTAAAGGAAGCAATCTGAAACTTTATAATGCAAATACTGCCACTCTGCTGGAATCCCTGCGGTGCGGCGCCGCCGGATACAGCGGCGTAATGGCAAATATGCAGTGCAGGCTATATGCGAAACTGTGCAGGGAGGCGGGACAGCATCAAATGGACACATTGTCCGAAAACCTGACAATGTGCGCCCTGATCGAGAAACAGTGGTATCCTTCCAATGCCAAGTACTATCTGGGCAAAGAGGGCGTCCCGGTACATACCGGGTGCAGGGTACAGGATGCCGGCAGGCTGACCAGGACATACAAGAATGAAATGAATATGCTCCGGCATATCACCCAAAGGCTGGAAAAGGAATTCATGAAGGAAGAGGTGTCAAATGAAAGCAGCTAAGACAAAGATGGGAAGGAAAAAGTTTCTGAAAAATGTGAAGCAGAGCAGATGGCTTTACCTGATGTTCGCACTGCCCTTCCTGTATTTCATTGTATTTAAATACGGCGCCATGGCATGGCTGGTCATAGCATTTGAGGATTTTAATGCTTTCAAGGGGGTATTTAACAGCAAGTGGGTGGGACTGAAATGGTTTCAGGCCTTCATAAAGGATCCGTATTTCTGGAACATTGTGAAAAATACCATCGTGCTGAACCTGTGGAACATTATCATATGCTTCCCGGCCCCGATTCTGCTGGCCCTGATGATCAATGAGGTGAAAAACAAGGCGTTCAAGAAATTCACCCAGACCGTTTCCTATCTGCCTTACTTTTTGTCTACAGTGGTGGTATGCGGTTTCATTACCAATATTGTGGCAACGGATGGCCTGATCAATCAGGTTCTGAAGGCGCTGGGAATGAATACGGTTACTTTCCTGATGGAACCTGGGTGGTTCCGGCCCATTTATGTCATGTCCGAGCTGTGGCAGGGATGCGGCTGGGGCTCCATTATCTACCTGGCGGCGCTGGCAGGCGTGGACCAGCAGCTGTATGAGGCGGCATCCATAGACGGGGCCAGCAAGTTCCAGCAGCTGATTCATATCAGTCTTCCGGGAATTGCATCGGTTATTTCCATTCAGTTTTTGCTGACCATAGGACGTATTTTATCCATTGGATATGAGAAGATCATCCTTTTGTACAACGGAGCCACCTATGAGACGGCGGATGTGATTTCCACCTATGTATACAGAAGGGGTCTGATTGAAGCCAATTACAGTTACGGCGCGGCGGTGAGTATTTTCCAGTCGGTGATTGCGCTGTTTCTGGTGGTCATGGCAAACCGGGCCGCAAGGAAGATCGGCCAGACAAGTCTGTGGTGAGAATTTCGGCGGCGGGCCGGAAGAAAAACCGTATTTTGCGGAAAGAATCCCGGGAGCAGACATTTATACGGCGATAAAACGGTTCGGCAGATTTCCGTGCCGAAGTGGTATGCCAAACAGGATGGAGGTATGAAAAGTGAAACGAAAACTAAGTGCGGGAGACCGGATTTTTATGATCGTGGTAGTGGCCATACTGGTGCTGGTGTGCCTGTGTGTCATTTATCCCATTTATTATATGCTGATCGTATCCATAAGTGATGGATACGCGGTTACCAGGGGCGAGGTGAATCTGTTTCCCAAGGGAATCAACTTTGCCGCCTATCAGGCGATTCTGTCCAACAAATATGTGCCAAACTCCTACAAGAATACCATCGTATATACGGTATCGGGAACTCTGGTCAATCTGGTCATGACGGGACTGTGCGCCTATCCCCTTTCCAGAAAACATTTTTTCGGCAGACATGTATTCAATGCCATGATTGTGTTTACCATGTTTTTTGACGCAGGCATTATCTCCCAGTACATGGTGGTCAACTCTTTGCACATGAGAAACACCATATGGGCGCTGATTATTCCGGGGGCAATCAATGTCTGGTACATGATGATCATGAGAACCTTCTTCTCGGACATTCCGGAAGACCTCTTTGAATCTGCCAGGCTGGATGGCGCCAATGACCTGACGATTTTCGTCAGGGTAGTGGTTCCCCTTTCCAAGGCAGTGATGGCCACCATGGTTCTGTTCTACGCGGTGGGCCACTGGAACGCATTCCTGACACCCCTGATCTACCTGGATGACAGAAACAAACTGCCCATGCAGCTGATTCTGAGGAACATTGTCATGGGAGCGGACGCTTCCGTCAGCGGTTCCATGTCCATATCTTCGGATGTGGCCACCATGAGTATGAACATCAAATATGCGGTTATATTTATTACCATACTTCCGATTCTGGTAGTATATCCCTTTGTACAGAAATATTTTGTCAAAGGTGTCATGGTTGGATCTGTAAAGGGCTGACACACTGCTCTTTTAGATATGGTACAAATCAACATAATTGTAAAAAAAGGAGACAGATTATGAAGAAGAAAACAGTAGCGCTTTTACTGACCCTGAGCATGGTGCTGTCTGCCGCACTCACCGGATGCGGAGATTCGGGTGATACTGGCAGCAGTGATGCAGGAAATTCCGAAGACTCTTCCCAGGTTTCCCAGGAGAGTTCTTCCGGCGAGGATTCCGGACAGGCCGAAGGCGGCGAAAGTGATGACGGGGGGGCAGAAACCGACAAGGAAGAAATCACCGTCACCATGATGGTCACGGAACCCGTTACCCAGGAGCTGCCTGAGACATTTCCCCTGCTGGATGCCATCAAGGAGAAATTCAACATTAACCTGGAACTGACCATTGTTCCGGGCGCAGACTACGGTACCAAGAAAGCAACCGTGCTGGGAACCGCAAATCTGCCGGATGTGGTCTGCGGCATGACCGTGGATGAGGTAAAGCAGTACGGCACAAGCGGAATGTTCCTGAACCTGGACGAATACAAGAGCTATGCGCCGGATTATTTCGGGCTTGTGGATGGTGAGGACAGGGCCATTGAGACCAACAAGATGAGGGTGAACGGCAACCTGTACTGCTTCGAGAAGCTGGAGAAGTACCGCGTGGCCATCGCTCCCCTGATCGGTATCCGTATGGATCTTCTGGCAGAGCAGAATATCGCAACACCAACCACCTTTGACGAGTATTATGATGCCCTGCTCAAGATCAAGGAAGCACATCCCGAGATGTATGGTTTTTCCACACGTAACGGCACCAATTACCTGATCGGAAACTTTGCCTACAGCATGGGCACCGGCGGATTCCCCACATTCAATACCACAAGGGGTATGTATCTGGAGCCTGCCACGAACACATATGTCTATGGTCCTACGGACGAGAAGTTTACCAGAGTGGTGGAATTCCTGAGAAAAGCATACGCGGATGGCATTCTTCATCCCGATTACGCCAATATGGACAAGGATACTATGTTCGAAAAACTGTCCAACGGCGAACTGATGAGCGTATATGACAACAATTCCTTTATCAGCCGTACTTACAATCCTGCCCTGCAGCAGATCAATCCGGAAGCGTATTTTGACATTCTGGAGCCGCTGAAGGATCAGGATGGAAATATCCGGGCTTACCGCTACAATAAAGACTGGACGGACAATGTGGCCGTGATCAGTTCACGTACCGAGCATCCGGAGCGCATTGTGGAAATGATGAACTGGCTGTACACGGAAGAAGGTTCCCTGCTTTCCAACTTTGGTGTGGAAGGGGAGCATTATGACATGGTGGACGGTGTTCCCACCATTAAGCAGGAACTGATTGACGAGTGTGCAGGCGCGGATGACATCACCAGCGCGGTTCTGGGCAAACTGGGCGCAGGCCTTCTGGGTATGGCATATTATGTGGACGAGACATTCAGCGCACAGGTTTCCGATCCCATCTATATGGAGCAGGCCGACAAGGTTGCCGCATGGACGGAGGCAGGAGAACTGGATTTCCTTCCCAACTGGCTTTCTTTCACGGAAGAAGAGCAGGAGAAGGTGACGGAGATCGAGCAGAACCTGAGCAATATCTTTAACCAGGAGATAGATGCCTTTATCACAGGAAAGAAGTCCATGGATGAGTGGGCAGGCCTGGTGGAAAGTCTTAAGGGCGCGGGAAGCGAAGAACTGGAGAACATTTTCAACGCAGCTTATGACAGAATTAAATAATTGAGAGAATAGCGGCGCTCTTTGGCAAAGGCCGCGGGAAAGGGGGCTGTGCATGGGCAGGAGATGGCTTGTGGCACGGCCTCCTTTTCATCATATGGAAAGAGCACGGCCGAAGGCATCCGGAGGCGTGAAGAGTCATGCTACGGCCCGTACCACAAGAGAAGCGAAACGGGCGGGCACATGGATGATTGCGGTTAAATTGGGAAAGCGTTTTCCCATGAAAGCGGGCGGGGGTTTTAAGGATGAAGAAATATGGTGTGATTTTGGAAAAAGGCGCCACGGACTGGCAGATTTTCCAGCAGGATGAAAAAGGGATGGCGCGGATAGAACTGGAAGGGTATTATATCAGTGCCCATGTGCTGCCCAGGTTCCCCATGACGGTGGAAGAGGATGGGGAGGAACCGGAATCGGTCCGGGTCAGGATTGTCAGGGAGTATGATGGAAGTGTGGTGAAGGACTGGACAAATGCCGGGCGCCCGGAGAAGGGAAGATGGCGGATTGCTTTCAGCGATGTGCCGGCAGGGGGATTGTACCGGATTGAGAGCTGCCTGAAGTATGACCAGTGGGACTGCAGAAAATGTACCCGCGGGGATATGGTGCATCATATCGGGGTGGGGGATATTTTCCTGATCGCAGGCCAGAGCAATGCTGCGGGAAGGTCAAAGGTACCCGTGTCCGACGAACCCTGCGCGGCGGTGCATGTACTGCGGCCGGACGGAGAGTGGGACATGGCCACGCATCCCCTGGGAGAGACCACGGATATGCTTTATGTGGACAATTTTGAAAATCATAACCCGGGGCATTCCCCCTGGATTCATTTTGCCAGAATCCTGCATCAGGAGCTGGGGTATCCCATAGGACTGATTCCGGCTGCCAGCGGCGGCACGCCCCTCTCCTGGTGGGACTGCCGGGAAGAGGGAAACCTGCTGGACTGTGCATGGAAACTGGTACGGCGGGGGGGAGGCAGGATCCGGGCAGTGCTGTGGTCCCAGGGAGAGTCGGACACGGGGCCGGAGGCCTGCACATATGAGAAGCGTCTGGGGGATTTTCTGACACTGGCAAGAAGGGTTTTCGGCAATCCCATGCTGCCTTTTTTGCTGGTGCAGACAAACCGCTGCCTTATGGGGACAGATACGGACCAGGACAGGGGATTTGGCATGGTGCGGCAGGCACAGCTGTCGGTTATGGAACGGATGAAAGGGGTGTGGACGGTTCCCTCCGCAGACTTGCCGGTCAGCGACGCGATGCACAACAGCTCCCTGGCAGATATGGGCATTGGGGGGAGATGTGCGGACTGTGCGCTGGCAGAGATTTACGGAAAGCCCCGGAACTGGAAGGGCCCTTTGCCGGTGAAGGCGCTGGGGGAGGGCAGGCAGGTGAGCATTCTTTTCCAGGGTGTAAACCACTGGCTGGAGCTTTTTGACCTGGAAGCGGAGCGCCTGCCCATAGAGGCGGAGGACGAGGAGGGATTTATTCCCCTGGAAGGCTACAGGACGAAAATGGCAGAGGGAAAATGCTGGCTGGAGCTGGAGCTTGCCAGAAAGCCCAGGGGCGTGACACAGATCCACGGCGCATGGAGGGCCTGGCCCCGGGCAGCGGTTCCCTGCGATGGACAGGGTCTCCCCATGTACTCCTTCTACGGATTGAGAGTGGACAGCGGCGCGGAGAGCGCAGCGGAACTGGAATAAAAAAACAGCAGAAGCGAAAGAGGCGGCCC
>OFFE01000369.1_pt1 | contig 39009 bp, 27 predicted proteins | sample 1521371 | NCBI WGS metagenome assembly OFFE01 (sample SAMEA3504131, study PRJEB24116) | mouse gut metagenome | biome: mouse gut; feature: mouse-associated habitat; material: faeces | place: Denmark | collected 2011 | reverse complement strand
CCCCCGCTGTGCCTCCAGCTTCGCCAGCTCCTCCATGGCCTTCAGCCCTTTTCGTGTCAACCCCATGATGAAAGATTTTTCAAATTTTTTCAAAAAATGTTCCTTTTTATCGAACTATTTCCCATCCTTTTAAGCAAAAAAGGCGCACGTTACAGTTTACTGCTCCATGTGCCTTTACGCTGTTTTGTCTTAAGCCATTGTACCTATTATGCCAACTGCATAATCTGGGCTTCGATTTCTTTCAATTCATCAAAAGATATCGCTGACTTTGGCTTTTATCTCAATATCAATATCCGCATCGTTAAAAAATTCTTTAGACAGCGATATTGTATCGGGTTTTCTGCCTCTAGGTGGAGCGTTTTATACAGCTTTAACAGTTAACTCTTGTTTTGGAAAAGGTCAAGGAATACACTGTTTTTTGCGGTACGTTTTGCCGTAGGTTGAACATTGCGAAGCACGTTGACTTCATGCGTCTGTTTTGTATCATCCACCACCTTATCACCTCGGTTTCTTTATCTAAATTCTATTATACAAAAAGCATCTATCTTTACAATAAAATTCACATTAAATTTCTTCCTCCCCCCGCTCAACTTTGTTTTGTTATTTATGGAAGTTCCCCATTTCATCCTGAAACCGAAACACAATCTCCACTCTGTCTTTCCCGTAAACATAGATAGCCGAGACAAGCTCCCTCACCATTTCCCCTGTAAGCTCCGGAAAATCTTCCTTTCCCTCCAACAGCGCAAGCATCCCCTTCCTCTCCGGTTCATTATCCGTTTCCTCCCCGCACTGTGCAAGCTGGCCCTGGAATGCTTCCTGCTGCTTTCGGTTCTTCTCCCGTAGTGCCTGAAACTCTTTTCCGCTGATCTCTTCCTTTTTATACCTCTCATACAAAGAAAAGCTTTCCTCCCTGCACTTCTGGAGCTTACCCTCAATTTGCTTTCGCTTCTTTTCTGTCTGGCTTTTCCGCTGCCTGGCCATATCGGCATACTGCTCCGACAGTCCTCTCAAATCCGAAGCCAATGCCGCCTGCCGCCTGACTGCATCCCTCACTATTTCAAGCAGGCTGTCCTCTCTGACATTCTCCCCACAGCATTCCGGCGCTTTTACTTCGTAATAGTGCCTGCAATAATAAACCGCGTTCTTTCTGTTTCTTCTAAGCATATTATGCCTGCATCCGCCGCATTTCACAAGGCCTTTAACAGGAGAGTTTCCATCTCCTCTAAACCTCTTTTCCCCCTCACAATACCTGTCGGAATCTTGAGGACCACTGTCACTCTCCTCTGGTTTTACACCTCCTTCCCTCCTGCTCCTCTTTTTTTCCTTTAATTCCATTTCCATGCGCTGCACCTGTTCAAACAATTCTCTCGATACGATGGCCGCATGGGTACTCTCGCATGTCTTCCACTCGCTTTCCGGCAGGCATTTCGTCCGCCTTGCTCCCACCTCTGTCACTTCTTTTTTATGGAACACTGTATTTCCCGCATAGATAGGATTCCGCAATATCCTACCGATGATAGAACCGCTCCAGAGCTTCTTCCCCTGGAATGCCCCTCTTCCATTCTCATACTTCCAATGCTGCGCCACCCCTTTCTTCTTTGCATACTCCTGGGGTGTAGGGATGTTCCTTTCATTTAGATACCGGGCCACATCCGCTTTTACGCCGCTGCGCACATAGAGCTGAAAAATCAGGCGCACCGTCTCTGCGGCCTCTTCATCCACAATAAGCCTGTTGTGATCCTCCTCCGCTTTTTGATACCCATAGGCCGCAAAGGTGGCCATGTACTTCCCGCGCATCCTTCTCTGCAGTAAATCATTCCGAATCTTTATGGAATTCTCCTCACTGAAATAATCATACATGAGATTTTCAAAAGCCACATCCATATCCGGGGTAGTCCCCAAATAATCTATACTGTCGAAATGATTGTTCACGGCAATGAATCTCACGTCCAGAAGCGGAAAAATTTTTTCGATTAAATTGCCCACTTCGATATGGTTCCTGCCGAACCGTGAAAAATCCTTGACCAGAATTCCCGCAACCTGCCCTTTTTTGACATCCTCCAGCAACTGCTGTACTCCCGGACGTTCAAAGTTTTTCCCACTATAACCGTCATCGATGTATTCTCTTACCTGATACTGCCCCGCCTCTGCCATTCCCTCCAAATACCTGCGCAGGATATATCTCTGATTCGTAATGCTGTTGCTTTCGTCTGCCAGGTCTCCGTCCTCCTTTGACAGGCGTAAATACAATGCCATAATCATGCTTCCTTTTCCCCTTCCACCCATTTCTCCAACAAATCGAAGCAGTCATGATATCGCAGTTTCACTTCTAACCGCTTGTCCGGAAATACATCAATCCGTTCAATGCAGCTGTTCACCATATCCTCCGTGAGTTTTCTCCCCCCATCCACTGCCGACCATGTGAGGAACATATTTTTAATAGAAGCAATGTTCCTTTTGACTTTCTTTCCCTCTGCATCCAATTCCTCCAACTGCTCCTGGTAGGAGTCCATTTTTTCCAGATAGGCTCTCCGAAATTCCTGAAATGTTTCCCGGGAACTTGTTCCTGCCGTATACCTGGCATATTTCTCCAGATATTCCTGTTCTGTAATCGCTTTGCAGTTTCTGATTCTCTGCTTCTCGCCCTCCAGCTTCTGCATTCTGGCCTCAAAGGAATATCGGACATCCCTTTCCACCAGTTTCTTCATCCCCTTTATCAGGCTCAGATGCTTTCTAATCGCAGCATAAAGGATGGCGCACAATTCCTTTTCCTCAATCCTCCCCGGGCTGCACTTCGCAGGCAGCCTGTTATATGTATCGCACATATATTCCTTGTGCCGCACCTCCTGCCCGTCCACATGATGATAGCCCACCCGGCGTATCATGTTGGCTCCGCATTTCCCGCAGAATAGCTTTCCCTGGAAAATATTCCCTTCAAACACTTTGGATTCTTTCACCACATCCGAACGGCTCCTGTATCCCGCATATTCCTCCCGCATGCAGCCCAGCCTGTCCTGTACCTCCTCAAATACTTCCGCGCTGATTAGCGCCGGATGATTCTCCGTAATCAGCACTCTTTCCTCATCAGGCACAGCCGACGACTTTTTCCCTTCAAAAAAACTCTGCTCCGTTTTATGCCGCAGCACGTTTCCGATATATACGGGATTCTTTAAAATGCGTTCCAGGGAAGACGCATGCCATATTTTCAGTTCATCCCCATCACCCCGGAAAACCCTGCCGGTCTTCCTGTACTGTGCAGGCGTAAGTACCTGCCTCTCGAAAAGCTGCTGGCAGATAACATATTTGGACGTCCCTTTCCGGTACTGGGCAAAGATTTCCCTCACAATCTCAGCCGCCGGTTCATCGATGCAGTAGTTCTTTCCCGCCTGATCCATTTTATATCCGTATGGCAATGTTGACGAACGGTAGAACACTTTCTTTTCCTGCTTGATTTTGTATATGCTTCCTACTTTTTTGGAAATATCCTTTGCATACATTTCGTGCATCAGATTCTTCAGGGATAGCAGCAGAAGCTCCTTGTCACATTCCGGATCGCTGCTGTCGTATCTGTCCACTATGGAAATAAAGCGCACTCCCAGAAATGGAAATACCTTTTCGATATAACTCCCGGCTTCGGTGTAGGCTCTGCCAAAACGGGACAAATCCTTGACAATAATGCAGTCGATCTCCCCCTGTCTCAGATCTGCCATCATCCTTGCGAATGCAGGACGTTCAAAATTTGTCCCTGTTTTTCCGTCATCGATATATTCTTTTACAATCTGAATATCCGATGCCCTGTCTGTATACTCCTTAGCCAGTCTCCTCTGGTTTTCCAGGGAATCGCTGCCGGTATAATCGCTGTCCACTGACAAGCGTAAATAATTGCCGGCGCGGCAGAGTTTTTCTCCTCTCTCTTTATCCGGCCGCAAATCCAGATACCGCTCCGCTGTCCTTGCCATTATCGCTCACCTCCCACCGCTTCCAGGGGTAAAGCCCTGACAATTCTGGCAGCCGCATTGTATGCGTCCTCGTATTTGAAAAAAATCTCAATCCGCCTTCCCTCATGCACCACAATTTTGTCCACCAACTGCAGCAACAGAATTCTGTTCAGTTCCCCAATGTTCCGGTCACGCATGAACTGCTTCAGCCATTCGCCGGTCAACAAGCCTTTCTGCAGAACTTCCTCCATCTCCGCTTTCATTTTGTCGGCCGCCTGCTCTGCCTCTGCCGCCCGTTCTGAATAGATTGCGGCAAACTGCTGATATTCCTCTTTCGAGATAACGCCCTCCAGAAAATCCTTGTGCAGGGAGACTTCCATCTTCCTGCATTGGTTGGCTTCCTCGTACTTCTTCAGGATTTCCTGGTCATTTGCTATGATGTCCCTGCTCTTTCCCTCCATAAGGCTGACTTCCCGGACGATTTCTTCCATCTCCGCAATCTGTTCGATATGCCGCCTGATGGAATCCAACACGATCTCCTTTATGGCCGCTTCCTCTATGCCGTGTCTGGTACATCCTTTTCCTTTATTATAGGTGGAGCAGATATAATAGACATAGTCGCCATTCTTATATCTGTTTATCCGCCTCACCATACTGCGGCCGCATTCGCTGCAGAACAGCATTCCGGAAAAGAGATAACTGTTTTCGTCCTCCGGCGCCTTTATGATGTCCATGCTGAGCAATCGGGAAACATTCTCAAAATCAGTCCTGTCAATGATTGCTTCATGGACGCCTGTGACAGATGCCCATTCCTCCTCCGGCTTCTCAACCACCTTATCCAGCTTATAATTGACCTTTTCCCGTTTGCCCTGTTCCATCACGCCGATATAGATGCGGTTCTTTAAAATCCGGATTACAGTCTTTGCAGACCATTGGGCTTTCGTCTTTGTCTGGAATCCCGACTTATAGTTAAGTCCCTGATATCTCTTATATTCCGATGGGGCCATGACTCCCAGCTGATTCAGCTTCAGCGCAATCCGCTCAGCGCTCATGCCGCCGAGCTTCCAGGCAAATATCTTCTTTACGATGCCGGCAGAGTACGCATCCGGCTCTATCCGGTTCTTGTTCTCTTTCGACTTCTTATAACCGTATGCCACAAAGGAGCCCACATATAAACCGTTCTCCCGCATCACGTCCTGATGGCTGCGCACCTTTCCTGATATGTCACGGCTGTAGCTGTCGTTTACGAAATTTTTGACCGGAATCAGCAGGTTGGTATCGCTCTGGGAAGCGGTAAGACTGTCGTAATGATCCAGAACGGATACAAAGCGCACTTTCATAGAGGGAAATACTTTCTGCACATAACGTCCGGAATCAATATAGTCACGTCCCAGCCTGGATAGGTCCTTTACAATGACCATGTTCACTTTCCCGCTGCAGATGTCGCCATACATGCGCCTGAACTCAGGGCGCTCAAAATTCAATCCTGTATAACCGTCATCAATATAAATATCAAAAAGGGTGACTTCCGGCATGGATTCTAAGGTGTGAAGAATCAGCGCTTTCTGATTGGCGATGCTGTTGCTCTCTGTCTTGTCCGTCTTCTGGGACAGATCCCCGTCCTCTTTGGACAGGCGAAGATAAACAGCCGCCATGTAAGATTTATTTAAAATTTGATTTGCCTTCTTTTTGCGCACAACATGTCCTCCTAATTTTACAGTGTTGAAATAACCATAAAATCAGGTCTCCACATTGATTTATGTCCCGACTTTATTTTGTCATTTGGAATTCCGTTTGTCCAATGGAGAATTGAGAAAAATCATACCGCGTCTGCCGCTTTCAGTATCATTTCACGCAGCCTCTCCGTCAACGTCACTTCTGTATCTTCGAAATTTATTTTTACTATGTAGTCGCCGTATTTATAACAATAGGGGTTTTTTACCTGTCTGATAAAGTCCTTCACCTTTCCGTCCTGCTTCTGGCTGTTATTTGTCTTCACATCCCTGATGTCGATTAAATCTGCCCTTTCCACTTTTGTGATGTCAATTTGTCTCATTGCTTCCATCTCCAAAGTATGCTCATCCTTTCCGGATACCTTGTCTAACTCAATATATTTTGTTCCGCTTGTCCATTATGCATTTGCTGCTGATGCTGCAAAATTAAATATCGGGCAGCTTTTGACATGATGCCGAAAAGCTGCCCGATGGGGCCTGTCTTATCAATCCTATGTCCGCTTTTTGGTTTTGTATCCCACACGCTATTGCTTTCGGGTTTCTGAATGCCTTGGTATTCATTTACCCTCCACCGGTGTGGGACGGAGTCTGTGGGACTGGCCTGATTAGCCACATGACACCCTGCGTCACCCTTTCCCGCCGCAGCATACCCCGGGCAAGCACCCGGCTGTCGTGTTTTTTACGGTTGAAGTATCATTATCGTCCAATATATTCATTCTGCTCTCCTGTTTTTCAGCTTTGTCAGTTATCATAGCACTATTGCTATTTTAGTCCCCCCACAGACATAATCTCCTGATGCTTCGCAGACAGATTATGAACAATCCGCAGTTCACCTGGACTGTGGCTAAAATGGCAGAGCAGCTTCATGTAAGCCCGGGACATCTACAACTTCTCTACAAACAACAATTCGGATTATCCTGCATGGATGACGTGATTGCATGCCGAATCCGCAAGGCAAAAGACCTTCTCCTTTATACAGACCACGGCATATCGGAGATTGCCGAACAATGCGGTTATCTGTACATAGAACATTTCTGCCGTCAGTTTCGGAAAAACACAGGCATGACTCCCAGCCAGTTCAGAAACACAAATTCACCATGACCAGCTCATATCACTGTCAGCAACGTCTTTACACTGCCATACTCTTCTTTCACATCTAGCTCCTCCGTCATATCCAGGACAGGCTCTCCCTGTGCATTGAAATGCACCCTTCTGATTCCGCTGCTCCGCACACCGTCCACGCCGGGCCTGGCATGATAAGTATTCCAGACATTACCGTCTTCATCCGTCACGTATGCATTATGCCCAGTGCCGAATTCTCCCTCTACGCTCCGGGAAGTCAAAATCGGATAATTCTTCTTTTTCCAATTGCCTGCATCCAGCAAATCCTTCCCTTTCTCTATGGTAAGCACCCCTATCACATAAGATGTGTCCACAGCCGCACTGGAAAAGGTCAGGAAAAGCTTCCCCTCCCCCGGCAGGGCGAACGGTCCCTCATCTACAAAAGTGTGGTTATTCGCCCATCCGTATTCGGGTTTAGACAATACCACCGGATTGGTAAGCAGCTTCCAGGGTTCATCCGGATTCAGCCTTGCAATATACAGCCAGGCTCCCAAATCCTTTGGAAGGAACTGCCTTTGAGACCACACTGCATAATAAATCCCCTCCCATTCAAAGCAAGTCATATCCAATGTGATTTCTTTCCCTGCCTCACAGATATCGCTTCCGTCCTTCCGAACCACGCGCCTGGGCGCAGACCAATCCTCCTTACAGACAGGATTTCCACCCTCTTTCAGTTCCATTACATGACTTTCCTCATAAAAAAACTCTCCCGGCGTAGCCGCATGGAAAATGTAAAGCCTGCCGTTTATCTCATGAAATTCCGGTGCCCAGAGCAGTCCGCCGATTCCCGGATAGGTATCGCAGTCCAGGAGCAGATGCTCCTCAGCCTCCAGAAGCTCTGGAATGCTGTCTGCTTCCCTGATGTAAAGCGTATGGTTATTGTCGGCATCATTGGTTGCGATAAAATAGTACCTGCCGTTCCATTTTCCGATACAGGGATCCGCCCGATTGGGCGCGATCGGGAATTTGTAATGCTCCTGATGTACCCTTCCGGTAATTTCGTAGACTCCTTTCTTCCCGAAATCCACCTTCGACAAATCCCAGTCGACTTTCTTTGACGCGCTGCTTCCATCGCTATAAAGCGCTACCGCCCGATATTGATTCAATTCTTTCGGATTGGACGCTGTAATTCGTTCCGAGAATTCCAGCCCTGTATTGACAGGCGTCAACAGATTCCTTCGTAGCTCCCCGGCAATCTCCGCTGTGATTTCGATGGCATTTTGCGGCACTGCTCCCTCAATGCCTGGCTCTGCAAGCGCTCTCCCTGCATAATTATCTGCCTCAAAAATATCTTCACTGCCTGTCGGAGCCTGAATTAGTTTCCCCTCTCCCAGATTTCCAATCTGGGACATGAAGCATTCCCCTGTCCGTTCCTTCCAGACAATTCGTATCGTATCACTTTCAGGCAGATAATCGCAGGCCACCCTCTCTATGTATTCCGTCCCAAGCTTCAAAAGCCCGATTTCCCTGTATTCCGTCAGATTTTCCGTTTCAAACAGGAGCACCCTTCCTCTACTCTCCTCATCATCCTCTCCGTCCCCCTCTATCCGGATCGCCGCAACCCCGTAATGCCCTTCCGCTACCGGAAAAAGCCACGGATTCTTAAGGCTCTTCGGATTCAGCGAACCATCCTCATTCTCGGTTGCCTTTGCATATAAAATACCGCTGTTATGATTCAATGCGCAATATTCTCTGCCGTCCTCGCTGACCGCCAGGTGCATGCTGTAAGCAAGTTTTGGGTCATAAAGCTGTTTACTAATCGGTTTTCTTGTATAATTCAATAGATAAGCCATTGTTTCCCTCCTCCTCTTTATCAAAGATAGTATCAGTATAGCCCCTGTCATGTTCTCCTGCCATGACATATTCTACGGTTCAATTGATATATCCTCATAGGTAGAATATACAAAAGTGTGCAGCATAAATTGCATGATGAGGGACGTAATATATTATTACATCCCTGTTGAAACATTTTGTCATTTGTACTCATAATCCATACATTCGCCAGTCAAAATGTATAACGAGCGAGCGCTTCTGTCATGCAGGATAAAAGCGGAAGATGGATGATTCCCATACCGCTTTCCGAAACGATTCCTCCCACCTGTACCGCTTTGGGAATTCTGGCGTCATTCAGCGCGACTTTGCTGGGAATCACAATCAGCTCCGGATCCACTGCCGCATAATTATGCGCTGCCGATTCTGTTGTAAGATCATCATCAAACAAATTCAATCCATTACAGGTAATCGTATAATCGATATTTTGGCCAGAATTCATAATGGCATCGCCTGTAGCGGCTATGACACCGATTGCGCCGTCCTCAAACCTCGCTGGTATCTGCCTCTCCGCTTTCAGTCTCATCGTCTCCAGCTTCGGATGCTCCGGTGCTTTCCGCCTCTGATGAGCTTCCCTCACCCTGTTCAAGCAATATACCAATATGACTTTCAATGACTACTTAAATTTCCGCAGACTAAAAGCGGCAGCCGGCTTTCCCAGCATTTCCACTTTCAATCGATTGTTCAAGTCGGCCAAACAATGTACCCCCAGCGAATACCGCTCAGACTTTACCACTGCACTGTAATCATCCTACATATCCAAATCCCAGGATTGTGAATTCCTTCTCTTCATCTCCGGGAGCCATGCGTACTTCCACATGATATCTCTTATTTTTCCACCCCCGAAAACAGATAGCGGCATTGCAATGAATCCATCCATTCACATGGGGATCTGCCGTGAATACCTTTTCCCCATCCACCAGCACCTCTGCCCGACCCACCGCACCGCTTCCGGAGTCTTTATAAATAAGCAGCAGCGCGCTACAGGTGATTTCCATGGAAAAAGGCGTTTCGTTTCCCGCATCTGCCCTATGCATCCAGTTGTACGGGAACTCTTTCACAGGAGACAGATTACAATCCATCTCCACTGCCTGAAGTTCCTCGTCCCTATGGAAAAAGCTGCCGCAGTCTATATGGATATCCTTTTCCGCCGATTCTCTGTCAATCATTCTGACGGTTTCAAATTCTCCCCCCAAAGGAGGCTCTATTTCGTCCAACCGAAGCATATCTGCCATCCTCTGCATGGTATCCGCTGCCCGAAACAGATTGAGGATGCAGTCCGCCATCACGCTGTGCCCCAGGCTGGTGGGATGAAAACAATCATAGAAAAACTGTCTCTTACTGAATACTCTCCCTGCATCCGGCCTTGCATAAAATTGTTCCGTTACGGCATCTTTTATGCTTACCATGGGTAAATCATAAGCCATCCCCACAGGTTCCAAGCGCTCCTGAAGATTCCAATCGTCTGAGAACACTGCAAACAGTAAGATGACGGCAGGCGAGTTCCCTGCAGATAGGATTTTCCTCACCAGAGAATCATAGCACTCCCCTTTGGTCTCATCGCCTTCGTCATTGACCGCAAATTCTACCACTACGATATCTGGCTCCACACTGCCTCCCCGGAGCACATCCCTCTCATAGCGAAGCATGCCAAGCTCTGAGGGCGTTCCCCCAACGCCAGCCTTTATATAATGTACGTTTTCCTCTGTCCCTTTCCCCGCAAGCCTGCAGAAACCTTGAAATGTCTTATAAGCGTAGCATTCCGTATGGATAGGAATCGCCCCGGCCCCCTGCGTGATGGAGCCACCGATAAAAGCAATCGTCACTGTTTCTCCCCGTCTAGCTCTGTCTATGGCTTTCTGGAGCCTGGCAGGATTTCCCATATGCAGGAGTGATCTTGCAAGCAGTTTTCCATAGTCCGCAGATTCCAGGTTCACATTTTCGTCTTCCCTGTCTTCCGGCACGTCAAAACCGTCGCGCAGATAAAGCTTCACGGATACAATCGCCTGTTCTCCGGCATGTGGAAACTCAAAACGTATCTGTCCCGGCGTCTCGTCTGCTTCAGACCATTCATAATCCGCCAGACGGATGATTCTCTCCATTCCGTCTGTAGGGATGGACTGCCTTATCTTTGTACCGGAATATGCCTCCCCCTTTCCATACATCTGCAGCACGAAATCTATAGCTTCGCTGTCTCCCTCCGTTATCTCCACTACTACGCCAATGCTGTCCACCAACTCGCGGAATCCCTTCGCAGTCTTCAGAAGGCCAAGTATTCTTTCATCCGTGATGTTTCCCACGATTCTGGCATGACTTTCTATCCGGCCATCCAGATAAAGGAATTGTATCCCCTTTCCGTCCGGCTGCACAAAACCAGCAATCTGTTTATCCAGCATGAGATAAAAACCTTTTCCCCGAATTTCAGGATTCTTTGGTGCTGTTACTCCTTTCACCGGCAAACCCATATTATTATCCAATGTCATCCCCTCTTTTCAATAGATTTTCCGTCCCTTTTCATCCGGAATCCCGGATTTTCTGTAGAAATAGGTGTTTACCTGATCCCTCCACTCCTTTGCGTTATCCAACTGCATCCCCAGCCGCTCTGCTACAGTTCGGAACACTTCCCTATCAATTCTTCCGGCAAGAGAATTCCAGAGGCTGAGCATTTCCTCTACCTCCTCCACGCCTTCAAAATGAGTGTCATAAATATGCTGTATGATACTTTTTCCTGTCTTAAGCCGATATGTGTACGGCAGGTGGTGAAAGAAAAGCAACAATTCCTCCGGACAGGTATCCTTATTCTCATACATAGAGGCATTGGGCTCATAATATTGCTGCGCATACCCCGTCCCACTCTTCGTCCGGTCTATCCCCAGGCCTTTGCAGTCTGCCCTGTGATAAGTCCCCCAGCGGGAATACTCATAGCCATCCACACTGGGACCGTAATGGCCCATAGGATTGACCATCCAGCCTATTCCCAGCGGACAAGTGTACTTTTCGTAAGTCTTTCTCGATCCGAGCAGGATTTTTTTGACAGCGTCCACCACCTCGTCCTCATTAGATAATGTAAGCCTAATCCATTCTTCTGCAATTTCTTCCGAGGTCAGCGAGGTCTGATACGCTAGTCTGCCAAAACCATAAAAATTGGCTGCTGCCAATTCACTCCCAGTCCAGTTAGAATCGTCCCCGGTGTTGCAGACTGCGGCAATCCCGGTACTGCGATTTCCCATCGCTTTTCCGCTGATAATATCGGCAACCCTGTCATTTCCCTCAAAGCAATAGGTCCTGAACTCCAGAATTTCTTTAAACATGGGAATCAGATAACACACATCAATCTGATGTCCTGTGTATTCCTGGGCTACTTGCACTTCCATCATCTGATTTGTCTTCTTCAAACCGCCTAAAAGAGGAGAAACCGGTTCCCGTATCTGAAAATCCATAGGGCCGTTTTTAATTTGCAGTATAACGTTGTCATGATAATCTCCGTCCATTCCAATAAAATTATCATAAGCCGCACGAGCTCTGTCTGTTTTATAGTCCCTCCAATCCTGTCTGCAGTTATATACAAAGCAGCGCCAGATGATAATGCCTCCATAAGGTTCGATGATATCCGCCAGCATATTCGCGCCGTCCGCCTGGGTCCTGCCATAGGTAAACGGTCCCGGTCTCCCCTCAGAATCCGCTTTCACCAGAAAGCCGCCTAAATCAGGAATCTTTTCATAAATCTCTGCTATTTTATCTTTCCACCAATGTATTACTCTATCGTCAAATGGGTCTGCATTATCTAAGCCGCCTACCTCTATAGAGGAAGCAAAGTTCAGGCTCAGGAACAGTTTAATGCCATATCCGGCAAACAGATCAGCCATCTTTTTCACCTGCTCCAAATACTTTTCCGTAATCAGCCAAGTGGCAGCTCCCCCTACATTTACATTATTTATGACGACACCGTTGATTCCCACACTGGAAACCAGACGGCAGTAATCCTTCGTCCGGTCGTCTACCAGCACCTCATTGTCCTGAAAGAAAAAAGAAGCGCCGGAATATCCCCTTTCGATGCTTCCGTCCATATTGTCCCAATGATTATACATTCGCAGAGGATTGTCTGGCCTACAGGATATATGGATTCCCTGCAGAGCCTTTTCCATGGCTATCTGGCGCAGAATGCAAAAGACGCCGTACAACACCCCCTTCGCATCTGAGGCTTTCAGATTCAGAATTCCTCCCGCTTCCCAAATGCAGTATCCTTCCGCATCAATATCAGTGTCCCGCGTTATTTCTATGCCGCTTTCAACGCTTTTTACAGCAGAAATATCCATTGTGATTCCGGCCATGCCTTTAACCCCATTTTGTAATTCTGCCAGAGCATTATGTATCACGGCATTCTTGATGTCAAAACCGTCTACTGCGACCTGATTCAGGAACCGTACCTCCTCCCCGATTTTTCGGGGTGTATAATCAAGCCAAGCCTGTGTCCATTTTTTCATTTTACTCCACTTTCCTTTCCTGCAATATCCAACATTGGCTAGGGTATATCATGGAGCCTGTCTTTCTCCAAAGATTTCTGTGAGCAGTTTATTTCTATATGCCTTATGCTCTGTCGCCTTTTTGGCATCCTCAATATGACATGCCCTGCACCTGTATTTCAAGCGTCTTCATGGACTTTATCCTGCCGGAATCTTCTCGAACCCGAAAAAACGCCGCATGGCTGCCCACCCGGCGCTTTCTACCTTTTATAGATGCTATGATGTCATTCCACCTCTATCTTCGCGCTCACCTCGCACAGAGCCGGATTCAGGTCCCGCTCCGCCGACAGATCGAAGACCGGCTCCCCATCGACATCGAAGTGTACGCGCCGGATGCCATCGCAGCGCAAAGTCGATGACAATTCCGTCTCCGCATGGTATGCAATCATCAGCTTCCCATCCTCGTCCACAAAGAAGGAATTGTGCCCAGGGCCGTACTCGCCCTTGACAGAATAAAAGGACAGCACGGGGACGATGCTCTTTCTCCATGATTCCACAGCCGTCAGATCCGCGTCCTCGTCAGCCGTCAAAAGGCCCAGCACGTAGGTATAGCTGTTGGCGGCGCCGCCGGAGTAGGTCATATAGACTTTCCCTGACTTGACGAATCCGTGGGGGCCTTCGTTATTGATGGTTCCGCTCACGTTCTCCCATCCGTAGAGGGGACGGGAGAGAAGCACCGGCTCCCCGGCCAGCCTCCAGGGTGCATCTTCCTCCACCCTGGCGATGTAGAGCATGGAGCCAGTGTCCTTCGGCGTTCCTATCCCCCTGCGGTAAGACCAGGCCATGTAGGAAGTCCCGCCCGCCCTTAGGTAGGTCATGTCCAGCGTGATTCCATCTGTAGTCAGCGGCGTTCCGTCCCTGCGCACTACCTTCACAGGTTCCTCCCAGCTGTCCCGCTCCACAATCCGTCCGTCCTTTTTCAGACGCATCAGGTGACATTGGGGCCCCCACACTTTCCCGCCCACCGCGAACAGGATGTAGAGCTCCCCGCCTATGACATGGAATTCCGGCGCCCAGAAGGTCTGTATGAAGCCCTTTTCCTCGTCCACGTCCAGAAGCAGGTGGTCTTGCGTCCCCGGCTCAAAAAGCCCTTCCACGCTGTCCGCTTCCCGCACATAGATGCCTATATCGTTCTGATTGTCATTGGTGGCCAGGAAATACCACTTCCCCTCCCAGGGAAAGATGACGGGGTCGCCCCGGCCCTTGAGCAGGGGGAAGGCAAATTTCCTGCTGCAGACCCTCCCCGTCACGGAATAGATGCCGGGAGTCCCGAAGTCTATCCCTTCCATATCCCACGCGACCGTCTTCATATCTGTGGAACCGTCCGAATACACAGCCTGTGCCTGAACGGCTGCCAGCTCCTCCGGTCCATGGACGCGAATCGTGTCCGGCAGGCGGATTTCGGTATTGTGCACCTGCGACCAGCTCTGCACGATACGATCACAGAAGGAGCGGCTGATCTCCATGCTGCTGCCCATTACTGCCTCCCCCTCCACAATGTGGCTCTCCTGTGGGACATCCTTTGCCTGCGCCCACAGAGCCTCCCACTGCTCCCCGCTTTTCTCCATCAGCAGGGCAGGCTGGAATTCCTTAAAATCTACGGTTCGCCAGAGCAGGGCATGGCCCTCTTCCCCTGCCCTGTCCGCCAGGATTCCATAGTTTCCGGTTGCCAGGATCAGGATGCGGGGATTTTCCACGTACTGGGGGACGATGGTGTCCTCCCCGGAAATCTCTGCTTCCGCGAACAGGATTCCATAGTTTCCATGGAGCGCAAAGTACCGCTCTCCGTCCATGCTGTATGCCAGATGAACGCTGTATGCCAGTCCCTCCGGATAATCCCCGGGGGACGCGCTCCTGGTATAGGCCAGAAGCCTTGCACTTTTTTCCTCATAAGCTACCATATCCGCATCTCCTTCTTTCCTCCTGCGGAATAGATTCTGTAATTCCCGCTCAGGGCCAGCAGCGCGAACAGGTACAGGCAGTTGTCGTAATACCGTCTGCCGCCCCGCCGCAGCGGCTGGTTCCAGAGCCATTCCACCCATCTGCGTGCCACATTCCAGTCGCTCCCGGCCTCCTCCGAGTCCTCCCTGGGCACAGCCAGAGCCCCCTGGGCCGTGGTGGCCAGCAGTCCCAGGGGATGCAGCACCGTCTTGTCCACCGGCGTGCCGTCCACCTCGAATACGCATCTCGCCGCCTCCAGATCCGTGCCCAGGAAACGCATCAGCCTAAGGGGCGCACCGTAATGTCCCTCGTCTTTGTCAAACCAGGCGCAGTCCAGGCCGATGTTGGCCGCCGTCCTATAGGCATCGCTGTAGAATCGGCCGTGGGTATCGCCCCATGGCATCTTCCTGTCCATGGGGGTTCCATCGAACTCCCCATACTCCGGGTTCATTCCCGTCACGGGATGGCAGGCCCTGGCCAGGTACCTCCTGCTGGCACATGCCGCCTGTCTCCAGAATTCCCTGTCCTCCTGATCCGCCCAGAGGGCAAAGAGCTCATAAAAATGGGGCAGATGATAGGACGGATCCGTGAAGGGGCTGCCCGGTATGAAAAGGATCTGCTTGTTCTCCCGGTTCCACATGGGCGCGCCCGGCCTGCCGTCCTCCCCCTTATGGATGCAGGCCCCAAGGATCTTGCGTGCCTCTTTAGAGTACGCGTAGATTCCCTCTCCGTCCCCCCATCTGTGCGAGGCGAAGAACAGGGCCATGGCGTAATACTCCTCTCCGTCCGGCGCGGGCCCCAAGGCGTTCTTCTCCCCGCTTGGCTTGCAGCTCCAGGCGAAGTAGCCCTCGTTCTCCCCCTGATCCATGTACATATAGGTCCTGGACCATTTCCAGATACGGTCGAATTCTTCTTTCATGTCCAGCTGGACGCACATCATCATCCCGTAGGACATCCCCTCTGTCCGGACGTCATTGTTTCCGGTGTCCTCCAGATATCCCATGTCCTCCCCCACGGGATGGTAGATTCGTTCCTCCTCGCTTCCATAGAAGAAGGTATCCGCCGCTTCCCGGAGCTTCCGGTCGATCTCCTCCTGGCTTTTTCCAATCTCCGCAAAGACATTGCGGTATATCCCTGTGCCAAAGGCTCCCATTTCCATTCTCCTTTCCCTTATGCCGAAGCTTTCGGGCAAATCCTCCAAATCCATAAAATGAGAAACAGGGTTTGCGCCGCCTCGGCAGTCATGTTACAATGTTGACATGGAAGAGCATCATGTCAACTTTTGATTCCATGTGCTCTGAAGCGCACGAAGTCATGGTACAATAGTATACTTGAAATATTTTATCCGTCAAGAAGGGAGCGCGCCATGAACCCAAAGCACTTATACGCACTGACCAAAAAGCAGAAGCAGGACTACCAGATACAGCCTGACGAATTCCCGGGCTTTGCTGCGAACAGCACCTCGGAAGAATATGAGTTCACCCCCTACATGGCCCAGACCACCCTGCGCTTCTGGTACAATACCCAGACCAGCGCCTTCTCCACCCACTGGCATGACGCCCAGGAAATCATCATCCCTCTGGAGGAGGAGCTTACCGCCACAGTACAGAATGTCACCTTCCGGCTAAAGCCCGGGGACATCCTGCTGATTCCGCCCGGAGAGCTGCATTCCATCGAAGCCCCTCCCTGCGGGAGCCGGTTCATTTTCCTGCTGGAGCTGACTCTCTTCTGTCAGTTCGGGAGCTTTCTGCGCACCCAGGCCCTTCTGTCGAAGCCAGTGCTCATCACGGCGGATGCCTGTCCGGAAATCTATGCGACGGAAATCTCCCTGATCATGGAGACGGCCGGCCACTACTGGAGCGACAGCCCCTCAAAGCTGCTTTTCATCTACGCTTGCCTGATGAAATTCTATGCCCACTACACAGATTACTGCACGGGCAGACAGCATACCGTTTCAGGGCACGCGGACCACATAAAAGGAAATTCAGCCTCCGACACCGTCTCCCGGCTTCTGGAATACCTGCAGCGCCATTACGCGGAGAACATTACCCTGGAAGAGATATCAAAAAAGGCTGACCTGTCAAAGTTTTATTTCACCAGAATCTTCAAGCAGCATACAGGCCAGACCTTTTATGATTATCTGAGCTTCCTGCGCATCCAGTCGGCAGAGTCCCTCTTAAAGGACACCTCCGTCCCCGTGTCGGACATAGCCGCCGCCTGCGGATACGCCAGCTCCTCCTCCTTCGGCAGAGCCTTCCGGAAATACAGGAACTGCTCCCCCTTAGAATACCGCAGCCTCCATGGCCACGGCAGTCAGTGACCGTCACGAACCGGTGCAAGTCCGGAAGGATGCCCGCTCTTTGCACACTTATTCCTTTGTCGCCCCCAGCGTGACGCCCTTTACGAAATATTTCTGCAGGAAAGGATACACGATCAGTATGGGTACCGAGGCCACGATGGTCACCGCCGCGCGGATAGAGGTAGGGGTCACCGTATTGGCCACCTGCTGTCCGTTGCCATAGATGCTGGAAAGGTCGCGTCCGGACTGCATGGCCGAGGACAGAAGCTTCATCATCTCGTACTGCAGGGTGGTCAGGTGGTCGGCGCCGGACGCATACAGGAAGGTGTCGAACCACTGGTTCCAGGCGCCCACGGCGCACCAGAGGGCCACCGTGGCCAGCACGGATTTACAGCAGGGCAGCACAATCTGCCAATAGCAGCGGAAATGTCCCGCCCCGTCCACCATGGCCGCCTCCGTGAGGCTGTCCGGCAGGGACTGTATGAAGGACTTGATTACGACGATATTGTACACGCTTACCAGTCCCGGCACCACATACACCGAGAACTTATTCAGCATCCCCAGATCCTTGATCAGGAAATAATTGGGAATCAGACCGGCGGAGATGTACATGGTCACCAGGAAATAGACAGTGATGAATTTCCTGCCTACCAGCTCCCTTCTGGAGAGCACATAAGCAATCAGCGATCCCACCAGCACTCCCAGCACCGTGGAAAGCAGGGTACGCAGCACCGAGTTCAGGGCCGCGGTGGCCATGAGCTTGTTCTTAAAGACAGATTTGTAGCTGTATGTGGAGAAGACTCTGGGGAAGAAGGTGATTCCGCCCCGCAGGGTATCCTGGGCGTCATTGAAGGACACCGCTATGGTATTCCAGAAGGGATACAGCATGACCACCACCACGAACAGCATGACGATTCCGTTGACCAGGTGGAATGTCAGGTCACCCAGTCTGTGTTTTCCGATCCTAATGCTCCAAAAATTCTTCATCAGCTCTCCCTCCTTACATCAGGCTGTTCTCGCCCAGCTTGTTGGCTATGGCATTGGTCCCGAACACCAGCAGCAGAGATATGACAGACTTGAAGATACCCGCTGCCGTGGCCAGGGAATAATTGCCGATGCTCATGCCGTATTTCAGCACGAAGATGTCTATGGTCTGGGACACGTCCTGAAGCAGACCGCTGCCCAGGATATAGGGCACCTCGAAGCTGGCGTTCAGCACCCAGCCCAGGTTCATGATCAACAACACCACGATGGTGGACTTGATTCCCGGCAGGGTCACATGCCACATCTTCTGGAAACGGCCGGCGCCGTCCAGCTCCGCGGCCTCATAAAGCGACTGGTCGATGCCGGAGATGGCCGCTATGTAGATGATGGAATTCCATCCCGTCTCCTTCCAGATGTTGGAAAAGGTGGTCACCCACCAGAAATATTTCTGCTCTCCCAGCCACAGGACGGGTTTGTCGATCAGACCCAGCCCCATCAGGATATTGTTCAGCATGCCGTCATTGGTGGACAGTATGTTGGACACCAGGGAGCAGACGATGATCCAGCTCAGGAAATGGGGCAGATAGGACACGGTCTGCGTGATCCTCTTTAACCCCAGCGACTTGATCTCATTGAGCAGCAGGGCGAACACAATGGCAAAGACAAAGCTGAAGGCCAGGTTCATCACGGACATCATCAAAGTATTGCGCACGCTCCGCCAGAATTCTATATCCTCGAACAGGAACATGAACTGGTCCAATCCCACGAATGTGGAACCGGCGTATCCCTTCGCGGGCTTATAGTTCTGAAATGCCATAATCCATCCGCTCAGCGGATAGTATGAAAAGATAAATGTGTAGATCATGCATGGCACGATCATCAGGTACAGGATCTTCTGTCCTGCCATCTTTTTTAATGTTTTCTGATATTTGCCCATCCCGTATCCTCTCTTTTCCGGTGCAGCTCTCCTTCCTAGCAGGAGAGCTTCCGCATACAGACAGGCGATGAGGGGATGTGACTCCTCCCATCGCCGTTAAAATCACTTCGACATCTTCTCGGCAATCTGCTTGTCTACTTCCTGCTGATAGGAATCCAAATCGATAGCATTGAACTCTTTCAGGAAATCCTGCCAGATGGATTCGTATTCTGTCTCATCCTTTGCCAGGATCAGTCTGGGATACAGTTTCATGGTCACATCGGTAATCTTCTGGCTGGCCACTGCCGCGGGGCTGCCGTCCTCCAGATTCATGGCCCACACGGGATAGTAGGCAGGCCGTACAATGGGATCCGAGAACAGCTCCGCCGGATACTTGATGCCATATCCCTCCAGGAACTGCCTGTCGTAATCGGACTGGGATGCCAGGTACTCGTCAGGGGACTCGCCAGGGCCACAGGGCATATTGTCGGCCTTGTAGATGCCCTGCCACTTCGGGCAGTAGTTCCACACGGGCTGGCCTGTCTCATCGCGCTTCCTGGCGGTATCGTAGTTGATGGCGCGCCTCTCGGGCGTCAGCGCTTTGCCTCCGTCCTCCGTGTAGTTCCAATCAACACCTTCCTCGCCCCACTGGAGATAATCCTGCACCTCCCTCTGGCACAGCCAGTCGAAGAAGCGCATCAGCCTCTCGGGATTCTCGCAATTGATGCTGATGCCCACGCCGTTGGTGGCGGTAGGGATGCCGTTGCTCTTGTCCAGATATCCGTCCTTCACGCCGGGGTTGGTAATGGGCAGGCAGACATAGGTGCGTTCGAATTTGCCATCGGCCTTCAGCAGGTCGTTGGCGCTCTGGAAGTTCCAGTTCTGGTCATAGAAGCCGAGGACGGCCCCTGTGGTAATCTTGGAGATATAGTCGTCATAGCTCTGAGTCAGGGTCTCCGCCTCGATGATACCCTTGAGATACTCCTCATTGAGCTTTTTGTAGAAATCATGGGCGGTATCGCTGACCTGATAGAAGGATGTCTCGAAGCTGGTCTGGTCGACAAAGACTGCGCCCTCATTGCCTGCGCCCAGCAGGTTCTGGGCGGGATTCAGCAGCGCCCAGTTGCGCCAGCCGTCCGCCAGAATCTCGAATCCGCTGGTCTTCACGCCATCGATGTCGGGATGCTTCGCTATATAGTCCTCAATCAGTTTGAAGTACTCGTCCATAGTATGGACTTCCGGATACCCGGCCTCCTCCAGCACAGCCTTCTGGATATAAAAGCCGATGCTGCACTCGAAGGGCGGCGCCACCTCGGTCACGTCATTCTGGAAGGTGCCATAAATTTCCATATTATATACATGGCCGTCCGCCTGGGTCAGATATTTCATCACATCGCCGTACATGGCATTCAGGTTGGGATACTTGGGAATCTCATCCTCCAGGGGGATGAAGGCACCCGCATCCATCAGCTTGGTGGCAGCGTCCCCCGCAAAGATTATATCAGGATAGTCGCCGCCGGCAATCATGGTTCCCAGCTTCTGATCCAAATCGCCCACCAGATATTCGAACTTCAGGGTGACGCCGGTCAGCTCCGTAATCTTCTGAATGACCGGATTATCATCGGCAGGGGCTTGGCCGGGGTCACGGACAAAGAATGTATAGGTGATAGGGTCGTCCGCATCCTCCATGGGCACCAGTCCGCCCTCATTTCCAGATGCCGCCTGGCCTCCGTCCTCTCCCTCCTGGGCTGCGGAGCTCTCTTCGCTTTTTTCGCTCTCTTTGCTTTCCTCCTGCTGGCTGGAAGATTCCTGCTTCTCAGCGCTCTCCTTGCCGGAGTCCCCTCCGGAGCCGCATGCCGCAAGCGACAGCGCCATAGCGGACGCCAGCAGCATCGCACACAACTTTTTCATTTTCATATCTTGTACCTTCCTCTCCAGGATTGACGAAGCTCCGTCAACCCTTAATTTATTTTTTTATTATACAAAAAGGAAGGCATATTTTCATTCCCAAAACCATTACAAAAATTCCACTTTTTGCACTTCTGTATATGCAGATATTGTCATTTTGACAGATATTGCCCTGGTTATTCCGCCCCTTGTCCGCCTATTTCGACACTCCCTCAGCCTCCTTCCGATATTCCATAGGCGACACCCCTGCCGCGGCCGTGAAGCGGGCCACAAAGTACTTGCTCTCCGCGAACCCTGTCTCCTCCGCGATTTCGTAGATCAGTTTGTCCGTCTGCCGCAGCAGCCGCTTGGCCTCCTCAATCCTTAAATCGTTCACATATTGCTTGAAGGGGACTCCCACGGCCTTCTGGAAGATCCGCCCCAGATACGCGCTGCTCATGAAAAAGCGCTCCGCCGTGTCCTTCAGGGTAATGGGCTCCCTGAAATGCTGTCTGGCATGGGCGGCCACCTTCATGGCCAGGCCCTGCCCCGCGTCCTCCTGGCCCTGCATATGGGCAAAAGCGGTGTCGATCTGCTCCCACAGCTGTCTGCTCCACTCCTCATAGCGAAGGAAGCAGGCCTCGTTCCGCCAGTCCAAGGGCTCCAACCGCAGCGTATCAGTCTCTTTCGCAGAAAGTATATCGGTGAGCAGATAATAGATTCTGTAGCTGACCTCCTGCAGGAAGACCAGGCTCAGCCTGCTCTCGCACACGGCTCTGTCCAGCCTGTCGTAGACATCCCGCAGAGCGGCATGATCCCGGTCGCGCATGGCTTTCTTCAGCTGCTCCAGATACTCCTCCTCTCCCTCCAGCCTCCGATCCGAAATAGCCTGCAGCGCCGAATTGTCCTGCAGAAAATTGCCCCCCCAGAAGATCTCCGTCATCATCTGGTACAGATGCTGGTCGTAGTCGTTGCGGAAGGTGCCCTCGCTTCTGCCAAACAGGGCCCCATCGAACAGCAGCGCGCATTCCAGCTTCTGTTTTTTGAGCTGATACAGCAGGTGGCGGCCGAAGAGGGTGGTGCTGTACTGATACTCCTCCAGCGCCCTGGGGGAGATCAGGTAGCTCAGGACGCTGCCCCGGTTCCTGCAGAAAGCGCCCGCTCCCCCCGGAAGCCTATCTTCGATGGTCTCCCGCACGATGCGGTAGGCCTCCTCCTGAATCGCGCTGTCGTCCATCACCACGCAGTGCATCAAACGGTATTCCCGAAGGGGCGTCCTGTCTCCGTCTCCGTTGTGGTACATCTGCTTCACCGACAGCACCTGCTCCTGGATGTCCGCTTTTTTCGATTCCCTCCTTTTTTCCTCCAGAGAGGCGGACAGCTCCTCCAGCAGGGCCTCCACCTCTTCCTCGTCCACCGGCTTGGTCAGGTATGCCCTGACACCATAGCGCATTGCCGTCCTTGCGTACTCAAAATCACTGTATCCCGACAGCATGACGATATCAGGAAGGGTCTGCGTCCTCTCCTGCAGCTTTCCCAGAAATGTCAGACCGTCCATGACCGGCATGCGGACGTCCAGGAAAATCACGTCCGGACGGCAGCTCTCCCATTTCTCCAACGCGTCCTGACCGTTTTTTGCCGTGCCGCACACCCTGAAGCCATGGGCCTCAAAATTTATGAGAGCAGGAAGGTTCTCCCTGATCGCTTTCTCGTCATCCACAATCATTACCTGAAACATATGGCCCCCCTTCTCTACGCCTCCGCGTGCTTTGCCGGAATCTGGATGGAACAGACCGTCCCCTCTCCGGAGACGCTGTCAATGTCGAACCGGAAATCGTCCTGGTAGTACAGCAGCAGACGGCGGTACACATTCCACAGGCCCACGCTCTTTCCCGCTTCCGCCTCTCCGCTGAGCATGGCCTTCAGCTCCCGCAGCTTTTCCGGGGACATCCCGCCTCCATTGTCCTCCACGGTCAGCTTCAGCCACCCCTCCTCCACACAGGCGCACACCGTCACCCGCCTGTCGGAGGACACCGCCTCCACCCCATGGACGCAGGCATTCTCCGCCAGGGGCTGCAGGGTCATTTTGGGCAGCAGGCATCCCCCGGCCTCCTCTGTCACATTGATCTCATAGGAAAACTCATCCTCGAAGCGGTAATTCTGAATGTGGAAGAACTCGTCCAGAAAGCCAATCTCCTCCCGGAGCGTGATGATATTGTCCTGCCATTCCAGAATGTTGCGGAACATCTTTGCCATATATTTGATCATTGCCGCAGTCTCCCGCTCTCCCTTGACCAGGGCCTTCAGGCGGATGCTCTCCAGAGCGTTGAACATAAAATGGGGATTCACCTGCGTCTGCAGGGCCAGCATCTTGGCCTGGTTGGTCTCCCTTTCCAGCTCCATCCAGGTAATGCGGGCCTTGTATTCTTTTTCAATCAACTCCTGGAGCTGGGCGCTCATATGGTTCAGGCTGTTCTCCAAAATAGCGAATTCGTCTCTCCCCTCCCCTTCCGGGGTGGTACGTACGAAATTCCCTCTGGAAATCTCCTCCGACTGCCCCACCAGTCTGCGCAGCCTCCTGTTCATATTGCCCACCACCACGAATATCCACAGCAGCGAAAACAGTATGCCTGCCACAAGGATGCTTCCCGAAAGCTTCCCGCTGTGCCGGAACTCCTCCGAAATCATGCTGGTGTCATAAATGCCGTATAAGACCAGCGGGAAATCCCGCAGCCGCCTCTCCAGGACCATCCTGCCGTCCTCCGTCTTTCCCTCCCTGGCCTCAAAGATTCCGATTTCTTTTCCGTAGCTGTACTGCCCCGCTGCCGCCAGCACCCTGCCGTTGGTATCAGTGACCAGCATATTGTCAAAAAGGTTGCTCTCCAGCAGGATATCCGTCACTTCATCCAGGTCGATATCCACCCGCAGGAGCTTTTTGTATGCGGAATACTGAGAATAATGGTTCAGCCTATGCAGGATGCTGACGCTCCTGCTCTCGGTGCCGTTCTGCAGCCGCTGATCCTCATTGGCCACCCGCAGCATGACACCCGCCGTTCGGTCCAGGGGAAGGACATAGAGGTAGGAGAGCTTCTCCCCCAGCGTCTCGTCCTCCAGATCCTCTATGTTCCTGATATAGGGACTGTTGAACAATGTACTGTTATCCGTGTAGGCCATGACGCGCTTTACCGGGTAGAGGAAGACGCTGCTGTCCGTGAACATTCTGCGCAGCTCCTCCTGATATTGGATCAGGTAGTCCAGATCCCTGCCGTATTCATCGTCCAGATACCGGTAGAGCAGCTCATTGCTGTAATATTTTCTGGCCAGAGTCAGCACGTCCGCCAGGGAACCCTCCAGTTTTGCCGCCTTGTCATCCATGGCTTCATCGATTTTCTCCAGCACCTCCTCCTGCACATTGACTTCTGTCTGCCGGTAGTAGACCAGGTTCTGGAACAGCATGGGAAACAGCACGCCGCACAGAAAAAAAAAGATGAATTTCTGTAGAAAGGTGCGTCTATAAAATATGGTTTCCAGGGTTTTTCTGAATTTTTTCATTTCCCTCTGCTCGATTCTGTTTTGATATAGGCGGCATGCTGTCCGCTCATGGCCAGCCCCACGGTGGGCTCCGTGGCAATCTTACGCCTCATAACGCAGCCTCCTGCGCCTTTTTTATTATTATACACCATAGGGCAGGTTTCATCCAAGGCCGGATTGCACAAAAGGGCAAATTCCCAGCGAATCATTTCTTGGATACGCACAGATACTCCCCATCCACTGCATAATCCCGTTTTCAAAGGGAAATACAAGACCGTCCCGCTTATGCTTACCTGTGCCGGGATTTGTCCATCAGGCATGAACCGGAAAAACATCTGGCGGAACGTGCGGAAGCCCAGGACCTGTCAGGGGAGGAAATCTTCGATGCCATGCAGGGAAAGGGGCTTTTTGTACTGGTCTCATCCGGGCGCATATCGAAGGAGAACCTGCTGCCGCTTTTATCGTCGCCGTCCGGATAAAAAAGCGAAACTTTTTAATGGAAAACTGACTTTTCCATCGGGACTAAATCGGTGGAAACCCTTGATTTTTCAATGGATTTTTCAACCTGTCACTATAATATCTCATTGCCCGGCCGGCGTGCAGGCCCAGCCCAGCCCCAGGACATTAGCTGGTGTCAAGTTAGGACTAAACTTTTTGGAAGATATTTTTCAAACCTTTCGGATACACCCTTGCTGAACTACAAAACTTTATATAATCACCCTCTACCATAATATAACGTGAAAATGCAGGCAGTATTCCTTCGTAGTCAACTTGCCTGCATTTTCATCCGGTAAAACTCATATGGCTACCACCTCGGTTTTACCCATATTCTTACGTTCAATCTGCGTTGCTATTGCAGTGTACAAATCAATATCCACTTTGGGAGCCTCCAAAGTAACCACCAGCGAATACCTGACTTTCGAATGGTATCTGTTTAAATATGCCCTTGATTTCCACCAACCTACTTTAGGATAGATTATAACCATATTACTTTCTGACAGCTGACTGGCAGTTCCTTCCCAAATATCAGAGTGCATAGAACCGACATTCCGGTTATTTATCCCCAGAAGCCATCGGCTGCTATCGTTTTTTATTTCCCCCTTGTCCTCTTCATCCTCCCGCATTGCCTTGCTGACGCGCTTCACAAAATTTTCCCTGTCTTCCATAGGATTATTCACTTCAAAAAGCAGCCCGCAGGACGGATATCTATACTTATCTTTCCAGCCTATTTCCGCAGGACCCGGTTCTATATAATACGAAAGGGTTACCCTCATTCTGACAATCGTTTCCTCATGAGCCAACAACAGCTCCTGTGGCCAGGGAAGCGTATGGATATGCATCTCATTCTGGGAAATACTCCCATTATCCTTCTTTAAATAGGGCTGCAGCTCGTCCTGGAGTATCAAATTAACACTGTTGGAAGCGCTCCACAGTGCCTTGTCCAAATCAGGAACCCCATATCCGCAGGTTCTCAAAAGTCTGCGATAGCCAGTCTTGTCCAGTCTCTCTTGACCGCCAACACTATGTATCATCTGCGGAGTCCACTCAGCCGAGTGAATCAGGAGCGCCCTGATTGTTTCCGGCCATAAATCAGGATATTGCTTCCAAATTCTCGCCGCCATCCAGGCTGCTTGAGCTGTCGCAGAGCTGGTCATCCGTATAACCTCAAAGGGTCTTCCAGTCAGATACTGGTGCCCTGTAGTAAGCAGCGACAAATCATCTGCTTCCGTATAAAAACGCTCCTTTTCGCTATAAGCCACATTTCCACCCTCTAAGACAATTTCAGGCTTAATCGGCCACTTTTTATAGTCCCACATCATCGATGTAGATGTATAAGGAGATATATCCCCTGCCTTTGCAACAGGTTCGTATCCATCAAGCCATGGATCTGCAATCTGATCCAACTCTGTGTACGCCCCCACCGTTATGGCATTCCACGCCTGGCCCGGGTTTTCAACGGAATGGTTTATCACGGCTGTCCGACAGTCACCGCATTCCTGCATCTCGCTTAATGTTGTGTTGCCTGCGGAAATAACCATCAGCCTGTGATGCCCGTCTTCCTCATCTGCCCCAGAGACAATCGAATCGATTGCTCCTGACCAGGAAGTCGGCCTGCCATCCTGCGTAATCCCTGTCTCAGCTGTTATTGCCATACATATCACACGATTGATTTCCGGATTTTCAATCTCCGCCAGACTGATTGCCTCCGATGTAAGCTCGCCGTAGAGTTCCTCCGGATTATCATCCGGCTTGTCCAGCATTTTGACAGACTCCAGGAAGTGATATGCATGAATGACATCCATAGATTCCAGCTTATCCTCAAGGGTACAGAAAGCTGCAATTCCCGCCATGCTTGTTCCATGCCCCGCAATATCTGCCACCCCTCTGGACGTCTCAATTGTATGGCAATCGCTGTCCTTAATAATCTTTTCCAAAATCGGGTGCCCATTGTTTACACCTGTGTCCAGCAGGCAAACCGATACTCCCTCCAAGTCGTCATCCACTATACGTTCAGCAAATTCTCTGTTCCATTCTCGCTGTCCCGCAGGAGATAGCTTCATAAAGAAAGATGTCGGAGGAACCATTCTCCTGAACTCCGCAATTGCGGGACTGCACTCCATCAACGCCAGCAACAGCCCATAATTCGCCAATACACCGACTACGATTCTTTCAGGGAACACGATGCTTTGACGTTTTACAGCAATGTTCAACTGGCGGCATAGCTGCATAAATTCATTTCTCACATACTCAGCTTTCTTTTTTCTGTCATAACGCAGCCAAACCTCACACCACATCAATTCTTCTTTAGGAATCCTGTCTTTCTGCCCAATCCACATGGCTTCTACCAATGCCGTGTGGATGCTTTCAACCGTCCCTATGACATCTGTCCCTGTTTCATTTTCGCTATACTTGTTTATTTTCTTGATAAAAAAATCATGTTTTGCAATCGGAATAAAAACTGTAGCGCAGATTTCATTCTCCTCATTCACCTGAACATTAGAAATTCTTACCCCCTGTCTGCTATCTTCAAGACTTCGAGTCAGCAAATCATAACCTGTTTTCCCTTTAATCTGCAGATATACACCATCCTTTGCAGACATAGATACTGCCATTCTGTGCTGATGCTCTTCTTCTGCTTTCTTCCATGCATATTCAAACTGGGCCCTTATCCTTTCCCCATGCCCCTTTCGGCTGTCCCGAACAGGATAATTTGTCTTTCCACCGCCTTGCGACACTGGCTTATACTTCAGGCGATCTCCTTTTTCTTCCAGAAATATATTGTCTAAATGCTTTTTCATCCAGTATGTTAAGCCTCCTTGTATTGATACAAAGCTTTTCTATCCTGGATATAGGACATCAAAAGCTCCTTCGTGATTTTTTCTTCACAAATCAAGGAATATTTGACAGCCTCCTCACAGGCCTTGACAATATCCGCATGGCTTGCCCCCGCTGCATAATGGTATACTTGTTCCTCAAAAATGTCTGCAGAAGCCAACCCCTCCAGTTTCGCCAAAATAATTCTTCCAATCTGCTCTTCATCCGGAAGCATATAGTCCAACACATCATCAAACCTTCTAAATAATGCCTTGTCCAATATCTGCGGATTGTTCGTTGCAGCAAGAATAATACTATAGGAATCATCGTTTTCCAGATACTGCAGGAAAGAATTCAGGATCCTTCGCATCTCGCCTACATCATTATCCATTGACCTGTCTGATCCAAGGGCGTCAAACTCGTCAAACAGATAGACCCCTTGTATCTCTTCAATATGGTCGAAGACCTGCCGGAGCTTAACGCTGGTCTCACCCATGTATTTCGTTATCAGCTTTTCAACCCGGACGACATATAAGGGCAGTGCCAGTTCATTGGCCAGCACAGACGCTGTCATGGTTTTCCCGGTTCCCGGATTTCCTGTCAGCATGACCTTGCTCCTGTTTTTAAGCCCGTTTTTTCGCAACAGTTCCTTTTTCCGGTATTCTATAATAATTCTGTTTACTTTTCCTTCCAGACCTTCAGATAAGACCAGATCAGACAATCTGGTATCAGAAAACCTCTGCTCCAGCATCTCGCATCTTTCAGGATACCTTACCATGTTTTGCTTCGCTATATACTTGGGATTCTGAATCAGATCCTTAATTTCCCTTGCACTGGCGGTATGGCCGATTTTCGCCTCATGAGCCGCTATCTGCAAAGATATTGACTTGAATTTTTCATTATTTCCCTCAAAGTGCATCCGCATAAGGGCTTTCACCTGTTCAATCGTTGCCATATCCCGCTTTCCTCCTGCATCCATAGTAACATAATTTGATCTGTTTCGCATTAAAAACATAAAAAATATTCCGCTTTTCGAATTTTTAGTCCTATTGAAGCTGCTGCCTGCCCCTTTCCAAACCTTTTAGCTGGTGTCAAGTTAGGACTAAACTTTTTTAAAATATTTTCAAATGCACCACGCATATTACCTCTTCTGCTTCCCATATCTTATACTGCACATTCTTTACCACCTTCCTGCTGCATTTCCCCTTGTTTCTCAGAACCTTTCTTAACCCCCTCTTTCCACACTATTTCAATCTTGTCTGCTCCATAAACGTCAATCCTTTCAATCAATTCACCAACCATTTCCTTCGTAAGCGTCTGAACATTTCTAAGGTGTTCTGGCCGACTGGAAGATACTATTTTCTCCTGCTTTGCAAACTGTGCCAGCTTTTGCTCCAGTTTATTCAATTCTGTAATACATTCCGATTCTTGCTGTACACTCTCATTCTTTTCCTCTATATATTTCTCCTTCGTAATATACCCGTCTTTCCAACGCTGGTATGATATCATCCGGCTGGTTTTGTAGTGTTCTGCTCTCATCTCCAGAATGCGCTGCTCTTCCCTAAGCTTCTTAGAATCCAAATAGTTTTGACAGCTTCCATCATTTCCTCCATTATCCACTTGCCGACTGGAGGGAATCATTTCCAAAGCAGCCTCCAAAACCGCCTGCTCCAGTTCATCAGCTATTATTCTTAATTGGGAGCCACAGCTTTTTCCCATCCGACAAGCATAGTTTTTATTGGCAGTCCTGCTATTATAATTCATGGAATACCCACAGTATCCACATTTCACTTTCCCTTGTAATACATGAGCGTTTTCGCCCTTTTTGTATCTTCCCCTTTTTCCATTTGTCTGAATTACCTTTTGGGCCGCCTCATATATTTCTTTCGTCACCAGCCTTTTATGGGCATCTTCAAACCTCAAATACTCAGACTGCTCATTCTGCACTGACTCTCTGGGTCTGACAGTTGTGCTTTTACGGCACACATAAGTTCCAATATATACTTCATCCTGAATTATCTCCCTAATATGTGCGCTTGTCCAAAGGTTTGATTTCTCATTTAGTATCCTATAGTTTTGTTTTGTTGTTCTGTTCTTATAGATACCAGGCGTAGATATTCCCTCCTCATTCAGGCTCTTTGCAATCTCACTTACTTTTTTCCCATTTGCAGCCATGTTAAAAATCCATTTCACAATCTGCGCTGCTTCCTGATCCGGAATATAAATATCCTTTGCGGCTTCGGTTTCTTTATTTCCGCTGTAAACATAACCATAGGGGACATCCCCTCCGCAATAGGCGCCCTTTTCCTGCTGCATCCACTTTACAGACTTTATCTTTTTGGACAAATCCTTGCTGTACAAATCATGAATCAGATTTTTAAAGCCCACCTCAATTCCCCCGGAGTTCTCAAAGCTGTCAAAATGATCTGATACCGCAATAAACCGGACTCCCAGAAATGGAAAAATCTGTTCGATATAATCTCCCACTTCTATGTAATTCCTCCCAAAACGGGACAAATCCTTTACAATGATGCATGCCACATTTCCTTCCTGCACTTCCTTCAATAATTTCTGCACCCCAGGGCGCCTTAGATTCACCCCCGAATATCCATCGTCCAAAAATTCACGAACCGAATAGTTTGCCAGCACTGTATTGCTCTTGATATACTCCCAGAGTACTTTACGCTGATTACTTATGCTGCTGCTCTCCTTCTTTTTTTCCCCAATATCGTTATCATCATCTGATATTCTCAAATATATTGCTATAAATCCATCAATCAAATCAAACACATCCCTTCGTAAACTACCTATTGCCCAATGATTGTCATGCTCCATTTTTCAAACTCGTCTGCATAAGCATATGTAATCTCAACTCTACCGGAAGAATAAATCACAATCTTTTCAATCAATTTATCCAACATATCCATATATATTTTATTCGCCAATATATTGCCCCTTCCCCCTTCGTTCAAATCGTCTCGTACTTCCTTGCCAGTTAAACCGTCAAGGATATCCTGTCTATGCTGCCTCATTGTATTTTGAACTTCGTCCTCTATTCTGTTTTGTTCATCCAGATTCTGAATTTTTACTCTGTACTGTTTTGCCTTTTCTTCCAGATTTCTTTTCATATATTCATAGTCCCCCAGTGTCAGCAGCCCCTCTCTAAAATCTGCATAGATTTCCTTTTTTTGTTCCTTCAGCAACTGCAGGGCTTCTTTCATTTCCCGCTTCATTTTATCCTCTGTCTTTTTTCTCTCCAGATACGCTTCAGACTTTCGATATGAAATCCACCCTCTCTCCACTCTCCCGAATATGCGCAGCTGCCGGTCTGCCGCCTCAACGATTGCTTCCATCAAAGGTTCCTCATGGATATGTGTATTCCTACAGGATACCCCAATCTGCATCTGTGGTGCAGCACAAAAATAACAGTAGTCCCTCATTCCTTTTAAAACCCTGCTGCGCCTTGTCAGTAAGCCACCGCACTGTCCACAAAAAATTTTTTTCCGCAGGGGATTTTCAAGATGAGGAACGGCCTTATGGACATTCATCTGCTCTACGTGCTTTTTTCGGCTATTTTCAGCCATGGCAGATACAATGTCAAATTCTTCCTGAGACACAAGAGCTTCATGTGTATTTTTCACGATATTCCATTCTTCTTTCGGAAGAAGCTGCAGCTTTCCCCCCAATTCGAAATAACTTTGCCTGGTTTTCCCCTGAACCATATGCCCCAGATAAACCGGATTTGTCAAGATGCCTGCCACATGTTTGGATTTCCATTTTGCATTTTCACTGCGTTTAAACGATTGGTTCCCATTCATATAGCGGTAGAGCCCCGGTGAAGGCAATGCCAATTCATTTAGATAATTTGAAATGACCGTGCATCCTTTCCCCTGCAGACGCCATTCAAAGATCTTCCTGACTATGGAAGCGCTCTCCCCATCAATTATCAGCACCTTTCTGTCCTCTGCTGATTTCTTATATCCGTAAGGAAGAACACCGCTGACAAATTCCCCTTTTTGCTGCATTGTCCTCTTAACCTGAGTCACCTTTCTTGAAATATCCTTTGCATAGTATTCATTTACAATGTTTATCAGAGAATTCATCAGCATTCCGCTTTCAAAATTCTGTTTATTGCTGTCATAGTTTTCATTAACAGCTATAACTCGAATCTGCAGAAAAGGAAAAATTTTCTCCAGATAGTTTCCTACTTCAATATAATTCCTTCCGATTCGCGAAAAATCCTTCACTACTATACAATTGATTTTACCCGCCTTTATATCTTCAATTAAGCAGTTCCATTGCTCTCTGGCAAAATTTGTTCCCGTAGTACCATTATCCACATAAGTCTGAATCAAATTAAGTTCTTCCCGTCTGGCAACAAAGTCCCGCAAAAAGGCAATTTGGTTTTGAATGGAATCCTTTGACTCATATCCATTATCCTCCACGGAAAGCCTTGTATATATCCCGACAGAATATTCTTTTAAGACACCTGCTGCCTGATCTGCGCTCACTTTATTCGGTTTTCTACTGACTCTTGCCATCGTCTGCTCCTCCTTCGTTTCTTACCCGGAACTTACAGTAATTCAACCATGTTTCAAACTCTTCTTGAAATCGAAATACCACCTCTATTCTGTCTTTACCATATACTTTTATTTCCTTCACTAATTGCAGCAGCAATTTCCTTGTCAGCTCCTGAAACCCCTGATACTCTATAAAGTTCTGCATCCATTCTGCCTTGTCCTTCCCCATCCGAAGCATTTCCTCATATTCCCTTTTCAACGCTTTTATCTCGTCCAGCAGTGCCTTCATGTCCTCATGATAGCTGTCTTTTAACTCCAGATATTCCTCTTTTGACAGCAATCCTTCCTTATAATCCTGATAACTGTCTGCGGAATATCTGCGTTTCTTTTCCATTTCCATTTCCTTATCCTCAATACTGGACTGTAGTTTCTCCTTAAAATATCCCTTTACAGCCATCTCGTCCGCAAATACAAGCATCTGTTTCAATTCAAACACTTTCTTAATCTGCAGATTTATCACTTCCAAAATTGCTTGTTCAAATTTATTCAATGATATTCCCTTATGATTAGGACAACCGCTTTTATTCTTATTTTCCACACAGACAAGATAAATATATTTTTTTCCCTTCTGGGGTACAGTTTTTCTGGTCATATTCCCATTGCAATAACCACATTTCACAAATCCTGAAAACAGATACAGTGCTTTTTCTTCTGGCGCAATCCGAGTGTCATTCTGAAATATTCCATGCACCATTTCAAATTCTTCCTTGGAAATGATAGCCTCATGGCTGCCTTCACAGCGAATCCAGTCTTTTTCGTCTTTTTTAGTCCGTTTCCGTATCTTATAATTTGGCGAAGATGTCTTTCCCTGTAGCAATACCCCCGTATATAATTCATTTCTTAAAATATAATTCACCCCATTGGCCTGCCATTGAGGCACTGCTTTACGGCGAAAACCGCATTGGAAATTCTCCCCGTTTTTATGCTTATACTCCATCGGTGTAGGAATCCCCAGTCCATTCAGCTTGTCAGCAATTCTGGCCCCACTCATACCCTCCAGTTTCCACTTGAAAATCTGTCGTACCACAGCGGCAGCTTTCTCATCAACAACAAGACGGTTTTTATCCTCAGATGCCTTTCGATAGCCGAAAGGCGCAAAAGAACCTATATATTGCCCATTTTTACGCTTAATATCCAGATGGCTTCGTATTTTCACGGAAATATCTCTACAGTATGCGTCATTTATGAGATTTTTGAAAGGAATCAGCATTTCGTCCGATGCGCTCATTTCCTCTGCCGTATCGATATTGTCGTTGATGGCAATGAAACGCACGCCCAAATAGGGAAAAATCTTCTCAATGTAACGCCCCGCCTCAATGTAGTTCCTCCCGAATCGGGACAGATCCTTCACTATGACGCAGTTCACCCTGCCAGCCTTAATGTCCTCCAACATTTCCTGAAATGCCGGACGTTCAAAGCTGACTCCTGTATAACCGTCATCCACTTTTTCTTTGTAAACTTGAATCTCGGGATGTGTTTTAAGGAACTCTCTGACGAGAGCCTTCTGATTTATAATGCTGTCGCTCTCCACTTTATCGCCGTCTTCTTTTGACAAACGAAAATAAGCGTCAGCTGTATAGACACTGTTTAGAATAGTATTCATATCGTCACCTCAAATAGTTTATTTGACCTTATAAACTATTTGGGCTTAATTTAGTCCAGTTTCAGTATAGCACACTGGAGCTGATAAGTCCATTGTTTTACAAGGCAATTTTTCTTTCGCCCCGCTGCCTGTAGACTGCATCCGATAATGTCCACATATGGCAGCTCCATTTATTTCCTATATCTGTATTACTATTTTCCCTTTGCTTTACAGATTCGCACTCATGTTGACAAAAAATATCTTGTCAGTTTATCTTCCAAAGACTCTCCTGATTGGGAAAAATTCATCTTCACAATGATACCGTTACACTGTACACAATAAGGATTCTTCACCTGCTTTATGTAATCCGAAATCCTCTCCTCCCGGCTTAAGCTGCCATCTATTTTCACATTTCCTATATCTACCAGTGATTCTTTTGCAACTGTCCGGATGTCCACATCCGCCAGTCCCTTTAAAGTCTGTATATCCATCTCTGCACCACTCCCTGCATGCTCCATAAAAATATATTTCAGGCTGCCTGTCCAATATTCACTTTCCATAGACATATGCAGGTTCTTATAGTCTGGCTGCAACATGTCTTATCGGAAGCGATTCTTTCGCTTCCGATATATAAAATGCGTATTTGCAATGCCAGCCCAAGGTATCCAGGGGTTTTAAGAGCGCCGCAGCCTTTACGCAGAAGTACATCTGGGAGGGGAGCTCCCTGCCGCCCTCTGTCTGCCATTTCAGGTGGAAGGGCGGGTTGCCGACAATGTAGTCGGTCCTCAAAGCCGCTGTTGGCGTTTGGGCAGGTTCATTACGTCCTCTGCATCCGACACCCGGCGACTCTATGGTTTCTGCCATCGGGTACGGCTGCATGGTAGTCTGGATTGCTACACGCAAAAAAGACAGGCATAGACCCGGGCTAAAAGCCTGTTGTCCATGGTCTCCCATGAACCTAATCCATTCCTGCCGTATGGGGCATCTCTGCCATTTCTGGTGACATCTCCGGTTTACGCACGGCTTCCGTGCCGAATAAGAAAGCCAGCAGCCCACCGCCCAAAAGGCAGAGTGGTACTACTGGCACATGGATACAAACTTGACAGCGTGTGCAATGCGGCTGTCATTTCTTCTCAAATATCTCTGAGAGCAATTTATTTCTATAAGCCTTATCCTCTGTGGCTTTTTTTGCATCCTCGGTTCGGTTGTTACTCAGCAGGTAGTTCATTAAGACTTCACACATGGTCATGGTCCTCCTTTCCATATCTGGGCTGTATATATCATCGAAACGGCTGTCCTGCGTCATGACCGCCATAAGCTGCAGCAGTTCATGCACATGCTTTATTGTTACTTCTGATGCCACATAGTTCCTGTTTTTCCGCATCTGTACAAAATAATCTAAAAAGGAACGGATAGCTTTTACTTCGCCGAAAAACTATCCGTTCCCTTTTTCAATACGGCATTGAGCCGCACTGGTTATGCCGATACGGGCACCCCCTCCTAAAACAGGGCAGGGAGAGCATAATGAAACCAGAAATTTCTATGCCAGCTGCACTCCTGCCAGCTCCCTTACTTCTTCAACAGGCAAGCCCGCATATTCCGCAATTTCCTCCTCGGTCAGCTTGCCACTTGCAATCATCCGACGGGCAGACTCCTTTTTTTCCTCTATGACCCATTTCTCCGCTAAATCTTCAAATATCTGGCACACTACTTCCCGACCTCCTTCCGTCTCTTTAAAATACTCCACCGCTCTGGCCAACACCGGATAGAACATATCCGCAGAACTCAAACATCTAAAATCATGCATCAGCCTGCCAACCGGGTCATTGTCATCCTTGTAACTGCCATTCACGTATATGATATGGGAACCATCGCCAAAATATGTACCAGTCTCCTCAATGACCCGATTGACATGATACAATGCACGCCCCGCTCCCATGACATCGCTTGCTGTTATGAATATCACATAGGAATCATGGATTTCTTTAAATTTCTGCCCCGCTTTCAGCATTTTCGTGTCAACCATGCTGCTGTGGAACCTTGCCCTGTGCGGATCTGCCCCTTCTGGCGCATGCTGAACCTCCACATCATAGACCTTGCCATTCCCATCCACCGCATAAATATCTATGGTGATAGAGCGGCCCCCCGACATTGGATTTTTGTATTCCCTCTGCCCAACCACCTCCAATACCTTTAAATCATTTCTTTGAAGAATGACATTCAACAGCAGTTCTGTCGCCTCAATATTCCTGTCAAACACAAGCGTCATCAGATTATCATCCAAAAGGCTCAGTTCTGCTATCGCTTTCAGGATTCCCTTTCTTTTCAATGCTTTCTGTTTATTTGTGTCCAACATGTCGCCTGCCTTCCCATTCAATACCATGTCACAGCACCTGTCATTTCTCCCCAAAAGCTTCTGTAAGCATCTTATTTCTATATGTCTTATCTTCTGTCGCTTTTTTAGCGTCCGCTGTCCGGTTATTGCCCAGCAGATAATTCATTAATGAAAGGATTTTATTTTGTCCCTTCTGAATTCCCCTATTCTCCACACGGTCTAATACCTCGCACATGGCTTCCTGGATTCCTTTTCCTGCTTAAGTTATTATACACCAAAAACACGATTTCCTCAATCTGTTTTCGCTACCACCCCCACCGCTTTTCTTAACTCATTTTTCCAGCATGTCACGCCCCTTCTGCTTCCTCTCCTTCCAAATCCGACAGGCTGATCTGGAAGGGCTGCTCCCTCCTTTCTTTCTCCATCTCATTGCGCTGCCGTTCCAACTGTGCGATTCGTTCCTCTCCCAGCCACCTGTCCGCATGGCGCTTGTCCAGGCTGAATTCCTTCAGGCTTCCATATCCTTCCTTCAAGAGCTTTTTCTCCAGGCGCTTCACCGCCGCCTCATGCGTCTTTTCCCTCCTTTGCTTTTTCGCCTTTGCCTTCAGCTTCTCCATATCAGAGGCATGCACCACCCGAATGCCGCTGCGGATATCCTCCAGATCCTGCATCAGGTCACGGGACTCCCTGCGCTCTGCCCGGATGTCCAGCACCTCGATGGAGAATTCCTTTCCATAGTATTCTGCATGGAACAGCTCGCGGGAATACTCCATCCTAACCTTCCACTCTATCTCGTCCCGGCACAGCTTTGCGCAGGCCCTGCAAATGTCCATGCTCACCGGATGGGAGAACAGCTTCCGGCCACGGATGATGCGGGTGTCCACCTGCCCCTCGAATAATGTCCCGTCTAAATCAGCCCTCTGCTGCCTTATCTTCAGGTCATAGAACACATTCCCTTTCTTCTTGTCCAGTTCATGCCCCAGTATCGGGCACAGGCCGCCGCACCGTATCTGGCCGCAGCGGTAAGGGTCATAGTGCATCTGCCATTTCTGGGTGTCCCTGTCGAAGGTCATGTGCTCCCTGCAGACCCGGCCGCCCCTTTCCTCTCTGAACGCTTCCCTTTTCTCCCGGATTTCCTTTTCATGGAACTTCTCCAGTTCTTCCACGCTTCCCCCATAGCGGTATTCCTCTGCCGTCATATGCACCTCGCACCAGGAGCGGATTGCCGCATTTTTCTGGAGGTACTCATGCTTCAGCTTACAGTCAGTCTTTTCATAGGGGCAGCCCACTGTCGCCATATCGTTTTCAAATGTCCATTCGATGCCCATGTACCACAGGCCGCTGTGGCACTGCCGCCCCTTACACAACAACCCACAAGGCGTCATGAATGTCTGTTCACGAATCCATTTCCTCTCAAAACTAAAACCGCCATGGTAATTATCCAGACTTTTCCCGTTTCCATAGTTGTCTATCAGTACGACATAATCCGGATGGTTCTCCACTGTATAGCCTGACGCTAACAGTCCTCGGGTCAGCAGGTTCTGCTTGAATTTTTGTTTTTCTTCCATGTCTCTCTCCTCATTTTGTATTTGTAGTTCCGTGCAAAGCCATGCAGCACCACATGGCAGGAATGTTTCCAACTGCCATCAAATCAGGCATCTGAAAATGCTCTGACACTGCCCTGATTCATACGGTCATATCCCCAGACAAGGGCGTATCCCGAAATAGTCTTCCATTCGGTCCCGCAGTTCCATAGCCGTCATGTCGTACTCCGCGGCTATGCAGGATTCACAGCATGGGTACTTGTACGCAAGCGCCTTTGACAGTCGGGCATCCCAACTGTTGAGCTGGTTCCCGCATTTGTTGCAGTATTTGTCCAGCCACCTTAATCTTGCCATCCTTCTGTCACCTTCCTTTCCTGATTTTTTGGACATAAAAAACAGGAATGTCTCCGTTCCAGTCTCCTGGTGCCCATGGTCTCCATGTGCCAAAGTCATTCCTGTCGCTATGCTGATTCCAATTTATAGTTTCCAAAACAGCGAGGCACCTCCGGAAGTACATGGAGATACCGTCTGCGCATAAATACAAACTTAACAACGTGTGCAATGCGGGCCTTCAGCCGCTGTCCGGGTGCCACCACCCGGAATACGCACAAAAATCAATCACAAATTCAGATTAACACAATATATAGTATTGGTCAACATAATTATTTCCATATATAGTGCAATATGAAAACTCATCGAAATCTTCTTGTCCAGTTTTTGTCAGCAGAAATAACTATTGGTACTTTCCGGTTCTCCAACCGGATGTGGCGCCAGACACATAGGTATGAAGTTGCCAATGTGCAGTATAAGGGATACAGACTCTGCATAAAAGAACCCCCTTCACCTGATTAGCCGTCAAGTGAAGGGGGATGACGAAAACTTTTTTAATTCAAATAAAAGTTTCCCAATTTTCAGGACTATAGACTTTTGCAAGAAAGCGCCCCTTTTA
>OFFE01000368.1_pt1 | contig 39012 bp, 41 predicted proteins | sample 1521371 | NCBI WGS metagenome assembly OFFE01 (sample SAMEA3504131, study PRJEB24116) | mouse gut metagenome | biome: mouse gut; feature: mouse-associated habitat; material: faeces | place: Denmark | collected 2011 | reverse complement strand
TCTGGTCTGATGTCCAAAATGGACACCTGCTTCAAGCAGCTGTTTCATAGAAATAACGCTCATGTCCTTACCTCCGTTTGGTTGTTTTCTTCCGCATGGCCTTCCCGCCGAATCCGCGTCTTGACCCGGCAGACTCCGCCAACTACCCCTAGTACACCAGTGCATTAGGAGCACCATTGCCGAATGGGCCTACGTGTTTTTTGCCTTCTGTGGCAGCCGTTGGACAGCGCATCTACGCGCTTTCCAACATTTTGCATTATAACACAATACCTCCTGCCGCGCAAGAGGTATTGACAAAATTCCTGTTCTGATTTCTCATCTGTTTCCCATGATGATGCTTACGATTTCTTCATCGCTGGTGCCTCTGGGAATCTCATAGACACCCTCCTGGATGCCCCGGGAATAGCTGTTTGAGCAGATATAGTAGTCCAGGCTGTCCGCGTCCTCTATCAGTCCCAGCTCCTCCAGAAGCTCACAGACGCTGTAGGAGGTGACTCCCTCCTCGATGACCACAGTGACCCTCTCTCCTTCGGCTCCAGTGCCGCCTGACTGGGCAGAGCCTGGCGTCCCGCCCCCGTCGTCCTGCCCATTTCCTTCCGCATCCTCCTGGGAGCCATGAGGCGCGGAACCTTCCTCCTCGTCCCTGGCCTCTCCCCCGGTGTCGGAATCCCCTTCTCCTTCCGGTGCGCCGCTCCCCTCTTCTCCCGGATCCGCATCCGGTTCAGAGCCGCTCCCCGCACCTTCTCTCCCATCGGATTCCCCTCCGGGATCCGGCGCGGTGCCGGAATCATCGGAAGATTGCCCCCCGGGGATGTCCGACAGCTTCATGGAATCGCTCTCCACCATCCCAAGCTCCAATGCCTTGGCTTTTATCTCCGCATCGCTCAGGGGAAGCTTCTCCCCCTTGACCACCCCCATCAGCAGGGCGGTGACGATGATTCCGATTCCCAATCCACGCATTTGATATCTCAGTTTCACTTATTTCCTCGATTCTGTCAGCCTTGAAACAAATCAATCACCAGCTTTACTTCCCCTATGCCCAGCTCCAGCTCCCTGGCGATATCCGCCACTGCTTTTCCCTGGCGATAGAGCGCCATGATCTTCTCCTTGCTGCTGCCGGGCTCCGCGCCCTCCCAGTCGCCGTCCGTCCCGGTTGCCGACTCGGACTCCATGAACGGCTCCTCCGTCTGCTCCGCCTCCCGGACCGCCTTTCCCTGGTCTGCCGCCAAACGTTCCTCCGCAGGAAAGGAAAGCTCGCTCGTAGCCTCCTCCGCCTGACGCTTCAGGGCAGCCATGGCCTCCTCCGCTTCCTTTACGGCACGGTTCACCTCCGCCATCGTATTCTTCAGGTTGGCATGCTTGTTGTTGAGCATGTCGTAGAGGAACATGACCTCCTCATGGCTTTTGTGGATTTCCGACAATACCGTATCGGAATATTCATTGACCGCCATGATCTTTTCGTTGGACAGGCGCTCCAGGGAACGCTCCGTCTTCTCCATCGCATAGGATATCGACCCGTCCGTGGCCTCGTCCACGGATTTGCGCATGGCGGCAAGCTCTCTGTCCACCACTGCCCTGATATCCTCCTCCGACAGGGCATCCCCGGCCGCTCCCTTCCTGTCCGGGATAAAGAAGCTCAGCAGGAAAATGATTCCCCCGGCTACCAAAAGGACAATCTCCATTATATCCATCTTCGTCCATCCATCCTGGCCCCAGGCATGGGCGACAGCGCCAAAGCGCTGTCATATCCGCCCGCAGGGTCAAATCTTCATGTCAAATCCCCCGGTCTTCTTCGCCACCACGCGCTCCTGGGCGTTCTGCTTCTTCCGGTTCCTTCCGCCGTCCCCGCTGTACTTGTTGTTCCCCTTCTCCTTGGCGTCGGGTCTGTTCTCATGCCACTGGGTGTCGTCGCTCTGATGCACCCCACGGATGTTCTGCTCCGTGGTCTTCTGGAACTGCTGGCTGAAATTCGCCTGATCCACGTTTACCTTGTTGTCCTCGTTATGCTTGATCGTGGTATAATCCTGTGCCCTGGAAATCGTTGTCAGTTCAATGGATCCAAATGCCATAATCTGCCTCCTTTCGCGATGGAACGCCCCTCTACATGGCCACCATCCGCACCTCGCCGTCCTCCTTGACGAATTTGCAGTATCGGTAATCGTTCTGAAGGGTCTTCGACACGTTACGGATGACGATGGTGGTGTTGGGGTAAGCCTGCTCATTGATGATGACCTCTCCCTGCTGCCTGTTCTCCATCATGGCCTGAAGCTCTTCGATGCGCGTGTTCAGCTTTTCCAGCTCGGCCGATTTTTCCTGTATCAGCGATACCACGCTCCTCATATACCTCAGCTGGCTCTCGTTGTACTTGAAGCCCTTCTTCTGCTTCTCCTTGAAATTGTCGAAGACCACCTGGGCCGCGTCCACTGTCTTCCTGCTCTCCTCCACGGTCTTCTGGGCCCGGTCGTACTGGGATTTGATCAGGGGATCCACCCCCACCTCCAGGGTGGTGGCCGTGCTCATGCTGCCGCCCACGGTCTTGGCCGTGATGGAGTTCGCCGCCTGGACCAGCCCGCCCAGGATGATGCCCCTCCTGCCGTCCACCCGCACGTCTGTGCCCGCGGTGACCACGCAGTGCATGATGGCCTCGGACTCCAAATAGCCGCCCGTCACCACCCTTGCGTTCTCCAGGAACTTCACCATGATGTTGCCCCCGGCCCGCAGATAGCCTTTTCCCATGCCGTTCATGCCCTTGGCGATGACTATATTGCCCCCGGCAATGACCCTGGCGCTCTCCACGCCGCCGTTTATCACCACATTGCCCCCGGCCTTCACCTCCATGTTGGCGGTGACGCTGCCGGATATCTCAATGCTCCCATCGTAATCGATGTTTCCCGTGGACAGATCCACGTCCTTCACCTTATACACCGTGGACACCACCACCTTGCCGTCCAGAAGGACTACATGGCCGTCTACATCAGAGGTGATGGAGAGCTTATCATCGGAAAGGGTGATGTTCTTGCCGAACTTCAGGGTCTCCTTCTTCACATCCCTGGGCTTGATCAGGCTACCGTACACATCATGCCCGGCCTGGCCCTGGCGCTCCGGGATGATCCGCGCCAGCACTTCTCCCTTGCGGCACTGGTTGATGGTGGTCAGATTATAATAGTCCACCCTGCCATCCTCCAGATGGGCGGGACGCTTGCCTCTGTCCGTGTTGAAGCTGTACTCTATCCGCGCGTCCTCCCCCTGATCCGGCTTGTCGCCCCTGGCCACCAGGATGTCCGTACAGTACATGCCCTCGGAGCCGAAATGCTCTTTCAGCATTTCCTGCTTTATCCCATAGGTAATCTTCTGCTGCCTGATCTCCCCCAGAAAACGGTCTATGGTCAGCCGCTTTCCGCCCTCCGAAGGGGGGATGAAGCGCGCCGTGGCGATCATGCAGTCCTTGCTCACTGTCAGCATATAGGTCTCGTCGCAGACAGGGCAGTCCCCGCTGTCCAGATGGCAGACGCCGCCTGTCCCCATGCTGAACTCCATCTCTACCTGTCTTCTGTCATATTTGATTTTCCGATCGTTCAGATATTTCCAGACCTCATCTAAGCGTATTTCCTCTCCGCTGCCGCTGGGATGATAAAAAGCGATGCCGTATCCTCTGGAATCCTTTACCAACTGAAAGTAACCATTCTGCATAGACCACAATCTCCTTCTGTTTAATTATCTGAGAGAATTCCCATGTAGTTCCCCATCTTACCTTTCATCTTCTTCAGTGCCCTGGTATGCAGCTGCGATACCCTGGACTCGGAAACCTCCAGTATATTGCTGATTTCCTTCAAAGTAAGATCCTCATAATAGTAAAGAGTGATTACCTTCTGTTCTTTCTCGGTCAGAAGCAATAATGCCTCTCCCAACACCTTCGTCAGCTCTTCCCGCTCCACCCGCTCCTCCGGCGCTTCGAAATGGGATGTGGTATGCCTGCTGCCGTCGTGGGATACATCGCTGCCCTGCTGCATATATTCATCCAGAGAGACCAGTCCCGTAATCTTCATCTGTGACTGCCAGTCCAGGTATTCCTCATCGGATATGCCAAGGCCTCTGGCAACTTCCTCATCCGTGGGAGCACGGCCCTCGCTCTGCTCGATCTCCTTTATCACCGCCTCGATCTTCTTCTGCTTCTGCCGGATTGTCCGGGGGATCCAGTCCATCTTCCGAATCTGATCCAGGATGGCCCCACGGATGCGGAGGCTGGCATAGGTCTCGAATTTCACGTCCTTGAGACAATCGAACTTGTCTATGGCGTCTATCAGGCCGAAAATGCCGTAGCTGACCAGATCCTCGTATTCCACATTGTAGCCCAGATACATGCTGAGCCGGCCTGCCACCACCTTTACGAGAGGAGCGTACTCCAGAATGATCGTCTCTCTGGTTTCAGGTGATTTCGTCTTCGCGTATTCTTCTAAGAGTTTCTTCTTGCCTGCATCATCCATGAAACCTTCGCTCCTCTTTTCATCATTTATACTGCGCACCGGTTACCGGTTAAATTTGCAGTGCAACCCGACTGCAGACCGCCAGCCAAGCACTTTCCTGGAGATACCGCTGTAAATCCTGGCGGTCTACAGTATATATGGCCAATTATGCCAGACATCGCCTGATGCGTCAAGCGTATTTTTCATATAGGCACTATACTATTCCTGTACCTGTTCCTGTTCTGTCTCCTGTCCGGGATTTTCCGAATCCTTCTCGATGACCTCGCCTTCTTCTCCCCGCTTTTCCTCGTTCTGCTTCTCGAAATATCCTATCGTCCATATCAGCACGCTTCCCAGTACATAAAAGAGCAACAATACCGCGAACAGCGCCATAAGCCGCACGTTCACGGGATATCTCTTTATGTAAGTGATGATGCATGTCACCGCTCCGGCCGTCAGCATCAGAAGGAGCGGTATATTCTTCCTGTTCATACGCGCCTCCCTCTCATATGACCTTCTCCGGCTTTCCCACCGCGCGGATATGATAGGCCCCTGTCTCAGGATAAAAGATGACCGTCCTGCCGTAATTCAGCCCTGTATCCGCCGCCTGGATCGGAATGTTGAGCTGCCTGAGCTTCGCCCTGACCGCCTCCACATTGCGCTCTCCCACCTTCCCTACGGCGTTGGCCCCGCCGCCCTGGAAATTGAACATATTGGCTCCGCCAGCAATCTTTGCCACCATGCGGATCCGCCTGGCTCCCAGCCGCTCCATCTGCCTGACCAGCTCCTCTATGCCCGTGTCCGCGAACTTCGCGATATTATGCTGTCCGCCCGTAATCGCCTTACTGTCCGGCAGCATGATATGTACCAGGCCGCCAACCTTATTCATCGGATCCCTGATTGCAATCCCCACACAGGAACCCAGCCCCAGAGTCATCACCCCATTGGGGCTCGTGCAGGTCTTCAGATCTGCTATTCCTACTTTGAATATCTCACTCATGCGCCACTTCCATATCCTTTTTATCCGCTATTTTTTACTTTCCACGAATAAAAATATTGATTTATACCATAGGTACGCCCAATGCCGTCAGTATCTTTTCATAGGATTCCAAATCGGGAATCAGTATGAAATATCCGTCCAGCTGCACTTCGTCATAGAACTGGGACTGAATCAGCAGAATCTTGTCCCCGTAGATCCCGAACTGGATAGCCGGTACGCTGAGTATGGCTCCGGCCATGTCCACCGTCACTGCAGGAGGGGAGGGGAATACCTTCATGTTGGTCATGGTAGACAGGGAATTCAGATAAGCGCCCGTGATGATGTTCCCCACCTCCTGCATGGCGGACAGTCCCATCTCTTCGAATTCCATCCCCTCCGGAAGCATCCCTCCGGTAATCTTGCCTATCAGATGCCTGGCGCTGTTCTCCTCCACCATGAACATCATATATCCCGTGATGTCTCCCTCCACGGCCAGCAGCACGGCAGCCATGATCTGCTCCTCGCCGCCCATGAGCTCTCCCACCTCGGAAAACTCCAGCAGCCTGACCTGAGGAACCTTCATGTCCACCTTGCACTGGAGCATCTGGGACAATGCCGTCATGGCATTGCCCGCGCCGATGTTGCCGATTTCCGTCAGCACATCGTAATACTGTTGCGAAACATGATCCAAACTAACGTCTTTCATATATTACCCCCGTGCGTGCCCTGACACGCATTTTTTTGCATCCGTCTGCGCCGCGCGGATGCGCCCGCTCTCTACGCCTCGGTATTGAACCTCTTCTTCTGCCTGCTCTTGCGCTCTTCCTCGAAGATGTATTTGATGATCTCCTCCCGCTCCACCGGGTCTATATCATAATACTGCACCCTGTGCTCATACGTGCCGGGGCGGTTGTCCAGCTCTATGCAGCTGATCACTTTGCTGATCACTTCATACTTCTTATGTTCCCCGCCGTTCATCAGGTGGTAGCTGCAGTACAGCAGGCTGCCCTGTTCGAAGCGATGGGTGGACACGAAGCGCAGCCCTCCGCCGCTGATGTCCACGATCACGCTCTCCTTCAGGGGCAGGTCGCCCGCCAGGGTATAGGGCATCCTGCTCTCCACGGTCTGTACCTCGTCCTCCCGCAGCATCCTGGCATGCATCTCCAGCGCACAGCGCAGACGGTAGAACTCTCTCCGCTGATACTTGCGCAGGTTGCTGGTCATCTCCACCAGGAGCAGATACGCGTTGTTGCTCTTATAGCGGTCGATGACCCTGCCCAGGCACTGGAACAAGCCGCTGGAGCCATAGAAAATCATATCGTATTCACTGTCTATGGGAAGCAGAATCAATTTCGTCTTCTCCATGGGCATCTTGATCTCGATGGTATCCTCGGACTGAATCTCGTTCACCTCGCTGTGATATACCTTCACTGGAGCCCCGGGCTTCTCGTCAAATTCATGCGACACGGCCTGCAATTCAATCTTATCCCCGATCGATATAAATTTGGAAAACATAACAACCACCTGCCTTTACTGTTCATTTTACCGTTTTCTGGTAATGATATGTGAAAAAAATGCTGCCATCCCTCTCCTGGGCTGCCTTCCCGACTCCTCCTTGTCCAGGAGCCTGGCCGCAATGCGCTCATAGGCCGCCGTGGACCTGGCTGACGGATTATGCAGGGACACCGGGACCTGCTGCATCACCGACTTGGGGAGCTGGGAATCCTCCGGCACATAGCCCAGGTAGGTCATGGGCACCTTCAGATAGCGTTCTATCACCGCGTTCAGCTTGTTGAAGAGAATCTGCCCCTCCGCTCCCTTCTGCACCCTGTTGGCAATCAGCTTCACCTTCATGGTGTCCGCGTCGAACCTGGGATGGCGGTACAGGGCCTTCACCAGCGAATAGGAATCGGTGATGGACGTGGGTTCCGGCGTGGTCACCAGGAGGATCTCGCCGCTGGCAATCAGGAACTCCAGCACGGCATCCGAGATGCCCGCCCCTGTATCCACGATGATGATGTCGGCAATGCTGTCCAGCTGGGCCAGGTTCTGGATGATGTAATTCAGATAATCCCGGCTTAGGTTGGACATCCCCACGATGCCGCTCCCGCCTGAGATGAAGCCCACCTCCATGGGGCCCCATGTGATGATGTCCCTGATGCCCTTCCCCTGATAGATCAGGTCGCACAGATTATGCTCAGGTACGGCACCGAACATAATCTCTATATTCGCCAGTCCGAAGTCCGCGTCCAGGATGATGACCCTCTTCCCCATTTTCCTGAACTGGATAGCCAGATTGATGGAGGTATTGGACTTTCCCACGCCGCCCTTGCCGCTGGTGACGGCAATGACACGGGCCAGGGGTTTGGACTGTTGCTGGCCTGCCTTTAGGATTCGTAACTGTTCTGCCTGGTCCATCTCTTACCTCCTTGTGTATCTTCCTGTCCCGGAATGCCTTTCTTCCATGGAACGCTCTTCCTCCGCTTTATCCTCATGCATTCCGCTCCTGCTTCTTGCTCAGAATCTGCTTTACCGCCTTTTGGGGGTTGAACTGCTCGATGTCACTCGGCACATTCTGTCCATAGGTCACGAAAGCGATGGGCGTATCCGTATAGAGCTTCAGGTTCAGCAGGTTCCCCAGCACGTCCGTCTCGTCCAGCTTCGTGAAAATAAGCTGATAGTCCGCGATCTGGCTGTACCGGGATACGATCCTGGTCAGATCCCTGTATTTCGTAGTGGCGGAAAGCACCAGGAATACCTGGCTCTCCCCTGCCTCCCGCACCACCTCCACCAGTCTCTTCATATGGTTCAGTTGTTCCTCATTCTGATGGGAATGTCCCGCGGTGTCCACAAAGATATAGTCATATCCCTCGAATTCGTGTATGGCTTCCCTGGCCTCCTCCTCGGAATAGATGACCCGAAAAGGGACTTCCAGGATATTGGCATAGGTGCGAAGCTGGTCTACCGCGGCGATGCGGTAGGTATCCGCCGTCAGGAGCGCCACCCTTTTCTTCTCCTCCACCACGTAATCGCTGGCGATCTTGGCTATGGTGGTGGTCTTTCCCACCCCCGTGGGACCCATGAAGACTACAATCTTCGGATGTCCCTCCGCGGCGGTGATTCCGTCCGCCCTGCCGAACTTCAGGATCATTTTCTGGTAGATATTTCCCAGGATATAGTCAAAGGGAAGATTGGACTGCCCTGACACATCCACCTCGTCCACAATCTGATTCGCGTATTTCTCGTCCACCTCGCTCTCCAGCATGGTGTTGTACAGAAGTTTCATGAAGCGCTGCTGCTCGGTAATCTCCTCCTTCTCCTCCATGTCCTCCGCTTCCGCGCATTCCTCCGAATCCGAACCGTCCTCCTCGCCTGCCAGCTGCTCCCTGCGCTCCAGCTCGCTCTGCTGGAACCGGCTCACCAGCAGGTTCTGGAGATTGTCCAGCTTCCTCTCGATGGATGCCCTGTCCTCCATGGAGTCCTCCGCGGGCCGCAGGGCGCTTCCCCCGCCGGATACCGGCCGTCCTCCTTGGAGCACGGTCCGGGCCGCTGCGGGATTCCCCGCCGATGCGGGGATTCCCTCCCTGCTTGGAGGACGCTTCACATCGCTCTCCTCCTCCAGCGCCACGGTGACTTCAATCATCTTCGGCCGAAACAGTGCCTTCATGCCCTTGGGCTTCACGGTCTTCACATTCATGATGACAACGCCGCTTCCCAATTCCTTTTTGGCAGCCTCCACCGCCTCCTCTTCCGTTTTGCCCAAAAACTTCTTGATTATCATCTTATGCTGTCACCATCCCCACAGACTGTAATTCCACATTCGTCTCCACTTCATTATATGACACTACTACCAGTTCCCTGTAATAATCTTCTGTCAATCTCTTGAAATACATACGCACGATGGGAGAAGTGATCACAATCGGGTTCTTTCCAAGGTTCTCCAGCTTCTGGACCTCCTTGCCCACCGAATCGATGATTGCCCGTGACCTCCCCGGATCCAGATTCAGGAAAGCGCCGTTTTCCGTCTGCTTCACGCTTCCCATGATCTCCTGCTCCACCTTGGGATCCAGCGTGACCACATTGGTGGTCTCGTGAGGCGGGAAGTACTTCGTGGAAATCGCCCGCTTCAGGCTCTGCCTGACATATTCCGTCAAAATATCCGTATCCCTGGTAGCCGGAGCATAGTCCGCCAGGGTCTCCATGATGGTCAGAAGATCCCGGATGGAGATGCCCTCCTTCAGCAGGTTTTGCAGCACCTTCTGGATCTCGCCCAGCCCCAGGAGCTTGGGAACCAGCTCATCCACCAGCGAGGGATTGGTCTCCTTCATATTGTTCACCAGGTTCTGGACGTCCTGTCTGCTCAGCAGCTCATCGATGTGCTGCCGGATGATCTCCGTCAGATGGGTGGCGATGATGGACGGCGGATCCACCACGGTATAGCCCAGGCTCTCCGCCCGCTCCCTCTGCCCCTCCGTAATCCAGATGGCAGGCAGATGGAAGGAAGGCTCGAAGGTAGGGATGCCCGTAATCTCCTCCTCCACATAGCCGGGGTTCATGGCCATGTAGTGGTCGAAGAGGATTTCGCCCTCGCTGACCTGTATGCCCTTAATCTTGATGATATACTGGTTGGGGTTCAGCTGGATATTGTCCCGCAGACGGATGATCGGCACCACAGTACCCAGCTCCAGCGCGATCTGCCGTCTGATCATGACCACACGGTCCAGCAGGTCTCCGCCCTGGTTCACGTCGGCCAGGGGGATGATTCCGTAGCCGAACTCCAGCTCGATGGGATCCACCTGAAGGAGGCTTGCCACATTCTCAGGCTGGCGCATCTCCTCCGCCGCCTCCTCGTCGCTGTCCACCTCCCGCTCGATGGCCTGAGTCTCCAGATTGCTGGCAATCATCCGGCCGCCTACGATGAAGAGGAGCCCCAGCCCCAGGAACAGGATGGTGTTCAGATCCGTGAATATGGACAAAAACGCCAGCGTCCCGCCCACCATGTACATGACCTTCGGTATCCCGAAGAGCTGCCTGATAATGGCCGGGCCGAACTCTGACTCCTTGCTTCCCTTTGTGACCAGCACACCGGTGGACAGAGAGATGAGCAGAGAGGGAATCTGGCTCACCAGGCCGTCACCGATGGTGAGGATGCCATAATTGTCCAGCGCGGTCATGACATCCATGCCGTTTCGCAGCATTCCCATGGCTATGCCGCCCAACAGGTTGATGAGCGTCAGCAGGAGTCCTGCGATGGCATCTCCCTTGACGTACTTCACGGCACCGTCCATGGAGCCGAAGAAGCTGGACTCCAGCTGAATCTTCTCACGCCTCTCCCTGGCCTCCCTGTCATCGATGGCACCGGTGTTCAGATCCGCATCGATAGCCATCTGCTTACCGGGCATGGCGTCCAGCGTGAATCTGGCAGTGACCTCAGCCACGCGCTCGGAACCTTTGTTGATGACCAGGAACTGAATCATGATCAGTATGATGAAGACGATCGCGCCGATAATCAGGTCGCCGCCGCCTACGAACTGTCCGAAGGTCATTACCACATTTCCGGAGGTGCCCGTCTTCAGGATCAATCTCGTGGAGGACACGTTCATTGCTATCCGGAAAATGGTGGTGAACAAAAGAATGGTAGGGAAGTACGACATATCCAGCACTTCCTTGATGAACATGCAGGCAAACAGAACCGTAAAAGCGATAGCAATATTCAATGCCATGAACACATCCAGTATGCCCGCCGGAAGCGGCACGATGAACATCATGAACGCCACCAGCACATAGATGGCTATCATAACGTCTGTTCTCGCCATTTTATCGCTCATGCTGTCGTCTCCTCCCCAGATTTCCCTGAATCCCAGTAGTCTATGAATCTCACCTTAAATCTTCCCCTGTAACTGATATACAAAAGCCAGCACCTCTGCCACCGCCTGATACAGCTCCGGCGGCACCGCCTGCCCGATATCCACGTTGGCGTACAGCATCCGGGCCAGCGGCTTGTTCTCTACAATCTCGATTTTGTTCTCCCTGGCCACCTCTTTGATACGGGCCGCCAGATAATCCTCTCCCTTGGCTATCACCAGGGGCGCGTCCGCCACCTGCGGGTCATACTTGATGGCCACCGCATAGTGGGTGGGGTTCGTGATGACCACGTCCGCCTGGGGCAGGGACTGCATCATGCGCTTCATGGAGGTCTCCCTCATCTTCTGTCTGATCTTGCCCTTGACCTGAGGATCGCCTTCCTGCTGCTTGAACTCCTCCTTGACCTCCTGCTTGGTCATCTTCATGTCGTTGGAGAACTTGAACTTCTGGTAGGCGTAATCCGCGAAAGCCAGCACCATATAGAAGACAGCCACCCGTATCCCCAGATCTGTCACGATACCCGCCACCAGCTCCAGGGCCTGCATAAGCGTCACGTCGTAGAGGTTGAACAGTATGGGCCATTTATCCTTTAAGTAGCTGTAGCACACATACCCAATCAGCGCGATTTTGGCGATGGACTTCACCAGCTCCACCAAAGCGTTCACGGAGAAGATCTTCTTGAAGCCGCTGATCGGATTCAGCTTGTTGAACTTGGGCTTCATGGGCTCCAGGCTGGGCTTCCACTTCACCTGCGCCACGTCCGTGAGGAACGCAATCAAGTACCCCACCAGCAGGATGGGGGCTATGATCGTCAGCACGCCCAGCAGCAGCTGGCTGAACAGGATGCTGGCCTCCCGCTCCGGCATGGTGTCCTGCCAGTACATGGTCACGTCCGGAATCTTGCTGTAGATATTGTTGAACACATCCAGGAACTGTATTCCCATATGTCCTACCCAGAACTTCAGTATCAGGAACAGCGCCAGGAGCTCCAGGCCGTTGGTGAGCTCCCGGCTCTTGGCCACCTGTCCCTTCTTGCGGGCATCGCTCAGCTTCTTTTGGGTGGCGGGCTCTGTCTTCTCGCCCCCCATGCCCTCCTTTGCAAAAAACTGCAGATTATAGCGAATCATGTCATGCCTCCCACAAAGGAATGGATCATTCTCTTCATCTCATCGAACACAAAATCCCCTATCCCCGGCAGCATGCCTGCCGTGAGGAAGAGCACCGACAGCCCCACTAAGACCTTCAGCTGGATACCAACGGCGAACATGTTCATCTGGGGCGCCACCTTGGCCAGCACGCCCAGCACCGCGTTCAGCAGCAATATGGAGCAGAATATGGGCAGCACGATGCGGAAGCCGATGATGACATAATCCGACAGGAACTCCAGCATGGAATCCACCAGGGAATCCGCACGGAGCACAGCCCCGTTCACGGGAATCAGTATAAATGTATCCGCCAGGGCGCCAAAGAGATACCGGTACATCCCCGTGGCGATCATCATGAGCATCAGCACATACTGGTACAGCGCGCCCGTGATGCTGGTGCTCTCCCTGGAGGTGGGATCCATCAGCGTCACCATGGACAATCCTGTCTCCATGTCCGCGATAGAGCCCGCAAAGTTCACGATGGAGGTGCAGATATTGGCCGCCAGGCCTATCAGCAGCCCCACCAGCGCTTCCTTCAGCACGATGACCGTATACCCTGCAAGCGACGAATAGGTCACCGCCTCTGCGGGCGTCAGGGCCTGGTACAGAAGCAGCGATGTGAAAAAGCTGATGGCGACCCGCACATTGGCAGGCGTATTCTTCATGCTGAAGAAGGGGGCCACATATACAAAGCATGACACCCTGACCAGAATCAGCAGGAAATATTCCAGATCATAAATGGAAAAGGAATAGTCAATCATCCGCCATGCCCCTTAACCGCCGGCATATAAGCCGAAATTCGTCCACAGCTCCGTCATGAATTCCAGAATAGCCGTCATCATCCAGTTTCCGAACAGAATCATCGAAAGGAACACACAGATAATCTTCGGCACGAATGTCAGCGTCTGCTCCTGGATAGATGTCACTGTCTGGAAGATACTGACCGCCAGGCCTACGCACAGCGAGACCAAAAGCATCGGCAGCGAAACCTTGATAATCAGGAACAATGCCTGTTTTGTGATATCCATTACCGCATCTACAGTCATCTAAGCATCCCTCCTCCCCTCTAAAGCCAAGCCCTCAATTGCTCTCATTTCATCTCAATGGTAGAACGATCCAACCAGATTCTTTATCACAAGATTCCATCCGTCCGCAAGGACGAAGAGCAGAATCTTAAAGGGCATGGAAATCGTGGTAGGCGGCAGCATCATCATGCCCATGCTCATCAGCGTGGACGCCACCACCATGTCGATGACAATGAACGGGATATAGATGACAAAGCCTATCCAGAACGCCATCCTCAGCTCGCTCAGCATGAAGCTGGGCAGCAGCACGGACAGCGGAATGGTATCAAGGCTCACGCCGTCCCATTCCTGCCCGGAGATGTCCATGAACAGATCCACATCCTTCACCTGGGTCTGGGGATACATGAACTTCCGCAGAGGGGCCACCCCCCGCTCCAACGCCTCGTCCAGGTCGATCTCCCCGGCCTCATAGGGCTGATAGGCCTGCTCGTTGATTTCCTGCACCGTTGGCTCCATGATGAAAAAGGTCAGGATCAGGGCCAGCCCCACGAGAATCTGGTTCGGCGGAGCCGTCTGTGTGTTCAGCGCCGCCCGGGTGAAGTGCAGCACAATGATGATCCGCGTAAAGGAAGTCATCATTATGATTAGTATGGGCGCAATGGAAATCAGCGTCAGGGTCAGCAGGATGCGCAGCGAGCCGTTTATCTCCCCGTTCCCTCCATCGCTCATGCTGATGGAGAGCACATTGGAGGGATCCGTCTCCGCGCCGCTGGCAAATACTGTCATTGAACTTACAATACACAATATGCCCACCGTGACCAGTAGGCATATTGCGGTTACTATTCGCTTGGTTCTAAGCTTATTTTTCATCATGCAACTGACTATCCTTTGGCTCTTCCCGGGAGGCATCCTTCTTGCCCGCCGCCTTCTCGAGAATCTCTTTGAAATTGAAGCCCTGTACAGGCTTCGTCTCCTTCAGCTCACCCTCAGGAATCTCGCCCAACATGGTAACCGTATCCTTACAGACAGCAATGACCATGTACCTTCCGCCTGCCCGTATAATCTGAATATATTTATTGTTTGCAATACGAGTGGTCTCTATGACCTCTATGTTTTCATTGGCGCTCTGCTGCTTCTGGTAGTTCGCCATCCACTTCGTGACGGCGGCCGTGATTCCAAGCACTACCACGAACAGCAGCAGCACCGTGATGAACTGGGCGTAACCGCTGGAGCCCCCGGTCAGCAGCACCATCAGCCAATGACCTTCTTCACAGCCTCCAGGACACGATCCTCCTGGAACGGCTTCACGATAAAGTCCTTCGCGCCGGCCTGGATGGATTCCACCACCATGGCCTGCTGTCCCATGGCAGAGCACATGATGACCTTCGCGCCGCCGTCGATCGCCTTGATTTCCTTCAGGGCCTGGATGCCGTCCATCTCAGGCATGGTGATGTCCATCAGCACCAGATCCGGAGACAGCTCCTTGTATTTCTCCACTGCCTTCGCCCCGTTCTCGGCTTCCCCGGCCACGTTGTAACCGCCCTTGGTCAGGACGTTCTTGATCATCATCCTCATGAACGCCGCGTCATCGCAAATCAGAATATTCTTTGCCATTAAACCATCCTCCTACTTGATAATCTCAGTTATTCTTACACTGAAGCATTCTTCAATTACAACCACTTCTCCCTTTGCGACAAGCTTTCCGTTCACCAGCACATCTATCGGTTCACCGGCGATGCGGTCGAGTTCAATGATGGAACCGGGCGCAAAGTCGAGAATCTCTGAAATCGACTTGCTCGTGCGGCCAAGCTCTACGGTAACGTTCAGAGGGACATCCATGATGAGGCCGATGTTCTCCTGTCCTGCTATGGCGCTTCCGTCGCTGGAAAAGCTCTGGAACTGCGCAGGCTGAACATTGATGTTCTGCATGGCGGCCTGCTGGTTCATGGCCGCGCCCCCGGGCATGCCCATATTCATCATCTGAGGATTCATTCCCATCTGCATTCCGCCCATGTTCATCATCTGAGGGTTCATTCCCATGGCTCCCATCTGCATCCCGCCCATGTTCATCATCTGAGGATTCATTCCCATGGCTCCCATCTGCATCCCGCCCATGTTCATCATGGCATTCGGATCCATCTGGGGAGTCATGCCGGCCGCTCCGTAGCCTGCGTTCGCTCCCGCATTCATATCCATCTGCGGAGCCCCTCCCATCTGATTCATGGACGGCTGCTGGCCAGCGGCCTGTGACGGCGCGGCAACAGGCGCTTCCTCCTTCTTCTCCTCAGCCGGTGACTGGGAGTTCATGAACGTATCCACTACCTTGCGGGCAAAATCTATCGGGTATAACTGCATGATGGAACTGTCCACCAGATCGTCAATCTGCATCCGGAAGGATATCTTCACGAACACGCCGCCCAAAAACGGCGACACATCCTCTCCGTTGCGCACCAGCGCCAGATCCAGCAGCTCCGCCTCCGGCGGGCTGATGTCGATCTTCGTGTTCATCATGGTGGAGAGAGAGGTGGCCGATGCCCCCATCATCTGGTTCATGGCCTCGGATATAGCGCTTAAGTGCAGCTCCCCCAGCTCGCCGTCCGTGTTCGTGCCGTCCCCGCCCATCATCAGGTCGGTGATGACCTTCACGTCATGCTCTTTCAATATCAGGATATTCGTGCCGTCCAGGCCCACCGTGTATTTAATCTGAATGAAGACGCAAGGCCTTTCATACTGATCCAGCAGATTATCCCATGTGGCAAATCCCACCTCCGGTGTGGTGATATTGACTTTCCTGTTCACAAGAGAATACAATGTAGTCGCCGAGGAGCCCATGCTGATATTGGCGACCTCGCCCACAGCGTCCTTCTCTACATCCGAAAGCAGCTCCATGGCTTCCTCCATGCTCTGGACTGCTCCTCCCGCACCCCCATTGCTGCCTTCTCCAACAGCCTCGGCTCCATCGTCATCGCTTGAATCCATGCCGGAAAGTAATGCGTTTATCTCGTCCTGAGACAATGCACCATCCATTGTTTATTCCTCCTCTCTAATAACCGATGTAATCCTGACAGCATAAGAGTCCCTCTCCGTGCCGGGCAATGCGGTAAATTTCTTGATATTGCCTACATAGACATCCATGTCCTGATCCATCAGGGAATTCAGCTTGATGCAATCTCCCACCTGCAGATTCATGAAATCGCTTACAGTGATGGTGCTCGTACCGAGCACGGCCTTTACGGGCACATCCACCTTCCGAATCATGGATTCGATATACATCTCATAATTCTCGTCATGCATCTCCTGCATGGTGGAGTACCAGTACTTGGTATTCAGCTTATCCATGACATCTTCAAGGGTAAGGAAAGGAAGACAGATGGTCATCATGCCCTCCACGTCCCCAATCTTGATGCTCAATGTCACGATGGCGACCATCTCGCTGGGGGCAATCACCTGCGCGAACTGGGGATTGGTCTCCAGCCGGCTCAGCACAGGGGATATATCAATCACGTTCTTCCAGGGCTCCCTTAAGAGCTGGACGAACATCACCAATATCCTCTCTATGATAATCTGTTCTATCTCGGAAAAGTCCCTGCTCTTCTCCAGGGGCTGTCCGTTTCCTCCCAGCATGCGATCCAACATGGCATAGCCGAGATTCGTGCCCAACTCCATGATTATCGACCCGTTCAGGGGAGCGAAATTGACTACCCCCATGATAATCGGGCTGGATAGGGAATTGGTAAATTCATTGAACTTGATGGCTTCGGACCCCACCACCGACACCTGCACGTTCTTGCGCAGGTACACCGGCAAGTTCGTCGAGAGCAGCCTTGCGTAATGCTCATATATGATTTCCAGTGTCCTCAGATGTTCCTTGGAGAACTTCGTAGGACTGCTGAAATCGTAGTTCTTGACCTTTTTTTCATCCTTCTGCTGTATCTGTTCCGTGTCGAGCTCGCCGGAAGACATGGCTGAAAGCAGGGCATCTATCTCCGCCTGGGAAAGAATATCGGCCACACAGGTTCACCTCCTGTCGTAACTTTTTATCTGTCATACCGAACATATCGTCCTCTCCGTCAGCCCCCGCCGTATTTCACATTGCTCAGCGTGATGCCGTACACGATTTTGGAGTGGAACAAATCTTCCTGGATGGCGGCAAGGATTTCGTCCCTGATGGCGCCGCTGAAGTCCGCGCGGCATTCTTCCTCCGTATAATTGGTGACTACGCCCTCGATGGTATCCTTGATCATGCTGTCATACTGGCTCATGACTTCTCCGCCGTAGGACTCGTAATCCTCATGGGTCTTGTTCAGCAGAAGGGCGATATCGAACACGATGTACATCTGCTTGTCGCTGGTGCTGACCGTGCCGTCCTCCCCCACTACCTGGGAATTGGCCAGGTGGACTGTCATCGTCCCTACATTATAGGTCTCGGAATCCGACAGGGACACATCATCCGGACTGCCCGGGCCGTTCCATTCCAGATTCATCGCCGTCCCGATGCTGTCCATCAGAGCCGCCGTCTTTTGGTTCGTGCCGGTGACGCTTATCATCATGACCGCTGACATCGCAATGTTCACAATCATCAGCACCAGTATCAGCACACTAAGCAAATTCTTTTTCATATCGCGAAAACCCTTCCTTCTGCCCTCATTTTTTGGCTATGAATCAACCCTGGGACGGATTGTAGATCAATATCTCGACTCTTCTGTTCCTGCTCCTGCCCTCCGGCGTGGAGTTGTCGGCGATGGGCACCCTCTCTCCCATCCCGGCATGCTTCAGGTTCAGCGGATTCAAGGTCGTGGAGTCCATCAGATAATAGAACACCGACAGGGCCCTTGCGCTGCTCAGCTCCTCATTGCTGGGGTACTGGGCGCTCTTCATGGGCACATTGTCCGTATGCCCCTCAATCTCTATGGTGCCCGCATTCCCGTACCGCTCCAGTATCAGCCCTACCTTATCTATGATAAGCTTCGCGTCATCCTTGAGCTGGGCACTTCCCGAGTCGAACAGCAGACCGCCGTTCATGGTCAGCTTCACATACTGGGCGGTAAAGCTCACCTCCACCTCATCGGCGATGTCGCTCTCGGTCAGAACCTCCTCGATTTCCTCCACCCGCTCCTCGTTCTCCTCCAGCATCTTGTCCTGGAGAATCTCCTCCATGGCCTCCGGAGACATCTCGTAGTCCTGGAAATCCTCTCCGTCCGTCTCGCTGTCGGCCGTCTTGCCGGTGCTGTTGATATACTGGTCAAGCTCATTGAGCTGGCTGACGCCGTTGCTGATCAGGAAGCCGTCACCGATGGCGCTGGCACCGCCGTCGAACACGCTGAAGGTATTGTTCATGGCAGCCACGAATTCCTGCAGCTTGGCCTCCTCGATACTGGACATGGCGAAAAGCATGACAAAAAAGCAGAGAAGGAGGTTCATCAGGTCACTGAATGTCGCCATCCACGCCGGGGATCCGGCGGGGGGCGTATCCTCTTTGCGTTTTGCCATTACTCCTCACCCCCTGCGTCTGAGCCAGATACAGCCTCCCTCTCCTGAGGAGCCAGGAAGGACTTCAGCTTCTCTTCGATGACTCTCGGGTTCTCGCCGGCCTGGATGGACAGCAGCCCCTCAATCATGACCTCTTTCAGCATCATCTCTACCGCATTGTCAGCCTTCAGCTTGTTGGATACCGGGGTACAGATGGCGTTGGCAAGCACCGAGCCGTAGAACGTGGTAATCAAGGCCACAGCCATTGCAGGACCCAGCGTAGCTACATTGTCCATATGGTACAACATATCTACCAGACCGATCAGCGTACCGATCATACCCCAGGCAGGGCCCATAGCACCCAATGTATCCCAGAAGCTGATGCAGTTCTTATGTCTTCCCTCGATGCTGACCAGCTCCGTCTCCATGATGGCCCGAACCAGCTCGGGATCCGTGCCGTCCACCATGAGCAGGATGCCCTTCTTCAGGAAAGCATCGTCCATGTCCGCCGCGGCTTCCTCCAGGGACAGCAGACCTTCCTTACGCGCCACATTGGACAGGTCTATAATCTTGCGGATCATCTCGGCAGTATTTATGGCCGGTGCCTTGAAGACCAGCGCGAAGCTCTTCAGGCCGCTTATGTAATCCGCCAGGCTGTAGGATGTCAGCGTGGCGGCAAAGGCGCCACCAAAGGTAATGATGGCTGACGGGAAGTTCCAGTACTCCTTCACCAGGTTGTTGATGCCGGCCCCGTCTATGATACCGTACAGCATCATCGCAAAACATAATACAATACCAATTAAAGACGCAATATCCACGAGAATCACCTAACCCTTTTGCTTCTTTTGATTATTCCGCAAAAATACCCTTTCTATATAATATTACAAGATTTTTGATCTCTTGTCTACTTTCTTTTACAATTATTTTTTTTCCTGTGGTGAGGGTAATCACCGTATCCGGTGTCTCCTCCACGATTTCGAACAGATGTGGGTTCAGGAGGACCTTCACGCCGTTCAGCTTCGTCACTTCTATCATACCGAATGCCCCTCTTCACTTCGATGCCTCTTCTTACAAGAATGTGGGGGGCAGACCGCTGCCCCCCGCCAAAGGACATTATAGCATATTCTAACTAATATTGCGAGAACTATTTTATCGCTTCAGATTAGTTAATTCTTCCAGGAGCGTATCCGACACGGTTATGATACGGCTGTTGGCCTGGAAGCCACGCTGTGTGGTGATCATCTCCGTGAACTCCGAGGACAGATCCACGTTGCTCATCTCCAGCTGGCCGGTGGACATGTAGCCACCGTCCGCGGTGATGTCCACGCCGATGCCATCGAAGGTGCCGGAGTTCAGTGTGGCGGAGTACAGGTTATCCGCCTGCTTCTCCAGACCGGACGCGTTGGCGAACCTGGCCGTGGCAATCTGGCCCAAGAGCTTGGTCATGCCGTTGTCGTAGCTTGCGTAGATTTCTCCGTTCTGCTGGATAGCCACACCGATCATGGCGCCTACGCGGCGGCCGGAGCCGGTGTTGTACTCGTCGTCTTTGCCGTTGGTGGCTCCCGCGGTGGAGGTTCCCTTGTTGTCGAAGGTCGTCAGTTGGGAGATGTCCAGGCTAATGTTCCGGAAGTTACCTGTCGGAGTCTCATTAGGTGCTGTACCGGTCACGCCGCTTATCTGTGCGAACTTCAAATCAATCTGCATATCATTCAAATTAGTGATTGGTGTATTACTACCATTTTCTGTAAGTTGTTTAATCTTACCTGTTTTCTTATCAAATTCGACTGTCCATGCTTTCATTATCTTTTCCATCTCAGCAGGATAGTCCGCATCAGCTATTCCTGCAGGCACTTTATTCCCTGTGGAATCCTGAAGTTCGACAAGTGACATCGTATACTTATATTGATCCGCAGGTGTCGGCGGATTCGTAGTGGAATCACCCGGATCCTGCTTAAACGCAAACTTCGCCGTATACGTATACCCCAACGAATCATAGAAATTCAGGTTCACCACCTTACCACCCTTAGAAGTCACATCCGTATCGTTCAAATCAATGATTCCCGACATATATGCGTCACTGGTAGCCTCCGGCGGATAAGTCATATTGGCGGAGCTCATGATGCGCAGGGCGGACACCGTATCCTTCTTGATGCCCCTCACATCCCCGGTCTCCGGGTCGATATCCGGCTGCCATCCCATGACATTGTAACCGATGCTGGTCATGGCCAGGTTTCCCGCTCCGTCCACATAGAAGGAACCGTCCCTGGTAAAGTAATTCTGCTTGCCGTCGCTGACTACGAAGAAGTTCTCCCCCGTAATCATGATGTCAAAGGGATTGCCCGTGGACTGGCTTGCGCCCTGGGCCGTGATATTGATATTGATGGCGCTGGTCTTCACGCCCAGGCCGATCTGCCTTGCGTTGACGCCGCCCGTACCAGTAGTGGCATTGGCGCCGCTGGCCCTCTGGGTGGTCTGGCTCATCAATGACGCGAACGTCATGGTGCTGTATTTGTAGGCTACCGTGTTCACGTTGGCGATATTGTTACCGATAACGTCCATTCTGGTCTGGTGTGTCTTCAGTCCCGACACGCCAGAGAAAAGCGATCTCATCATAGTGCTTGCTTCCTCCTATACTCGTGAGTGCATCCGTCTGCCCTTTCCGGTGCGGCATTCCGGAAGCGCCCACTCGCTATACATGTTGATTGGTAAATGTCTTTCAACGAAGCATGCCCCTCTCTGTCATTCGAGGGGCTCATGACCCCCTTGAGGTCCGGTCACATGATAACTGCCCCGTTGATGTTCGTAAATATGTTCTCATCTGTCTGCGTACTGTCCATTGCTGTGACCACTGTCTGGTTCGGCACGTTCACAATGAATGCCAGCGAATCTACAATCACCAGCGAATCCCTGATGCCCTTCTGCTCCGCCTTCCTTGTACCCGATGCCAGCCGCTCCAGCTGATTGTCGCTCAGCTCGATATTGCGGTCAGACAGCCTGCCCATGGCATGCTTGGAAAACTTAAGGCTGCAGTCTCCGGGCTGTGCCTTACGCTGCAGGACATCCTGAAAGGTCAGACCATCCTTGGTCTCCCGGACCGGCATCTTCTGAGTTTTGCCCAGATACTGATCCGTCAGCTGCGCAATGGACATATAGCCATTGTTCTGAATATCCATCCCTGTATGCTCCTTTTTGTCCTGACAGGAAATTCCGCTGCCAGTGATGCCGTTTACGCTCCGCCGCTTCCGTTGGTTCCTTCGGTGCCCTCTGTCCCTTCGGTATCAGGCTCGTCCTTGTCCTCGCCTTCATCGCCGCCCTCGCCTGCGGCCTCGCGCACTTCCTTCAGCTTCTCGATGTACTTCTTCAGCTTCTCCACGTTCTCGTCTGTCAGGAAGCTCTTCTCGTAATCGGTCATCTCGTTATAAATCTTCTCCAGCTTGTCGATTTTCTCTGCATAGGACAGGTCGATGCTGCTTATCACAGGAAGCTTATTCAGCTCTACCGTGAAGTCGTATGCCTTGTCGAATGCGTTCTTGTAATCCAGATCCACAACGGTATCCAAATCTTCCAGCGAATAGAGGGACTCATCGATGGCAAGATATGCCTTGTTGTTCTCGAATACCACATAGTCCACCTTGCCGTATTTCAACTGGGACTCTCCCTTTGAGTTGGTGGTCTTGATATAGACCTCCTGACCCACCAGAGAAGTGGCCCTGGCCAGCTCTGAAGTGGCTGCCATGTTCTGCATCTGCTCTACCTGCGAGAACTGCGCATACTGGGAAATGTACTCCGTATTGGAGGTAGGCTCCAGGGGATCCTGATACTGCATCTGCGCTACCAGGAGCTGCAGGAATGCGTCCTTGTCCATGCCGTTGTTGTCAGAGGACGTAACCTTCTTCAAAGAGTTCTGGGTATCCGTCTCCACGAACTTGCCGTCTTTCACGGGCGCCATCAATATGCTCATCTGCTTTCTCCTTTCTTATCTTTTTTCGTCTCCGGAAACACGTTTCCGTGCACTCCTTCATTAATGAAATAGAGCATTCACGCGGTGTACTCCACCGTACTGCCCACCGCAGTCATCCTGTCCGCCGCAGGCTCTTCCGCCTCCGCGTCCTCCATGGACACTGCCCCGCCGAGATTGATCCTTCTGCCCCGGCCTTTCTTTTCCGGCTGGTTGTTCCTGCCCCGGCCCTGTTCGTCCAGGTTCCGCTCGAACTCATGGGTCTGGACTGTGACTTCGATAGATTCCACCCGGATTCCCTGCTCCTCGAACTGCTCCTTGAGCTGTATCATCTGGGTCTCCAACGCCGCTTTCACCGTCTCGTTCTGGGCGATGAAGTTGGCCGTGACCACTCCTGCCTTGGAAGCAAGCTGTATCTGCAGCGTCCCCAGGCTTGCGGGATGGAGTTGCATCTCCAGGTTCGTGCTGTCCGCGTTCAGCTGGAGCTTCATGTAATCCAGAATCTGGTTCATGATGTCCTGTGTCGTCTCGCTCCAGGGACTGCTTGTGGCCACGCTCTGCGCCTGGGCCACTCCCGGCTGGAACTGCTCTGTCCTGAGATTCTGCAGGAACAGGTTCATCTGCGGCTCCTTCTGGGATTTTCCCTCGGAATGCCTCTCCTGCTTCTCTCCCTGGCCCTGGTTCTGTGCGTCCCGGGTCTCCTGCCCTCTCTGCACCGCCTGCTGCCCATCGCCGGTGTCCACGCCCTGCTGTGCCTCCTCGGGCCTATGGTCCTCTCTGAAAAGCTGCGCTTTTTCCTCAGGCTGCTGTGGCTGAATGACAGTTCCTTCCTCCACGGGCGCTTCCTCCTGGAATCCGTCCTGGAGCAGCGTGAGCAATTGCTCCGGCTCTGTCTCCAGCGCCTCGGCGCTCTCCTGCAGCACACCCTCAAGCTGGTTCATCAGCATGCGGTAGGTGTCATACAGCTCCCCGTCCGTGACCAGCGCGGATAAATCCTCCGCACCGCCCAGGTTCAGCAGAAGCCCGCTGAGCTTAGAGGCATCCAGCACATCCAGCTGGCCCATGTCCAAATCGGCCATAGCGGCCTGAAGCTCCTCCATGGTGATGCCGAAAGCGTCCGCAATCTCCTGCATCAACTGAAGCGCGGCACTGCCCAGCACTTCCATGGCCTGTTGCTGCTCCTCAGGGGACAGTTCCTGGATTTCCTGAGATTCCTGGGAGACCTGCGTCTCCTCCTGCACAGTCTGGCTCTCCTTGGCCTTCAGGGAAGACCCCCTCTGCAGCCGATCAGTGGAGGCATCCTGCTTCTTTGTAGCACCCGTTCTGCTGCTGTCCGGGGAAGCGTCGGCATTCCTGCTCATCTGATCGTTCCAGATATTCTGGAAGCTTGCGGCTCCCGCGGCATTCCTGCCCGGCTGCGCAGCCGTCATGTTCGCGAAGAGCGAACTGACTTCCTTTACTGCTGTACTCGTCATCCTCACCCTCCTTTCTCTTTTTATTTGGGATATATGTGAATACCCTGGCGGTGGCTTTCCCGCCAGAATATCTCCCACAATTTATACTGCGCACTGGTCAAATTTGCAGTGCAACCCGACTGCAGACCGCAGCCAAGTACTTTCCCGGAGCCACCACTGTAAATCCCGGCGGTCTGCAGTATAATATGTCGGCCCCGAAAATATGTTCCTTAAGAGTCCGGATCCATCATCTTCGTGAGCTTCGCGGCCACGCCGGCATCCATGGCCCCCAGTATCTTCGCCCTGTCCTCCACGGACATGGCATTCAGTATCTTCGCCACCAAATCCAGATTGTCCGTCATCTCCTCGAAGACTCCAGCCACCTCTTTCGGCTTCATCTCGGCATAGGCCTTGGCATAATCCTGGAATTTCTGATCCTCCTCCAGCTGCGTGACTACCTGTCTGTAGACATATTCCCATGAGGCAGGGTTCGCCGCCTCATAGAACTTCTTGTACTCCTCCGGGCCGGGGCCCTTCTCCGAGTACACCACTTCCTCCAGAAATTCCGTCTGGATGCGCTGGAATTCCGCCTGCTTCTGCTCAAATTCCTGGAGGCGCAGCACCTCCGCCTTCAGCCCGTCAATCTGCGTGTCCTTATCCTTGGAGGATGTCTGCTCTCTCTCCAGCTCCAGCTCCAGCTGCCTGATGTAGGCCACGGCCTCCTCCATGCTGTCATATCCCCCGTAGCTCTCGGAATCCGTATTCTCCTCCGAGGCGGGAAGGGATTTGGAGGGCAGTATCTTGTTAATGACAGGCACATCCTTCAGGATGGGCGTCAGGACGCTGCTTCCGAAGCCGCCCACATCCATCTTGATCACCACGCAGACAATAGCCAGCCACAGAATCACGATCAGCAGGGTCGCGAAAAAGGTGACAAGGCCGTTGCCGCCGTCCTCTCCCAATGCCTCCTCCTGCTTCGCAATCTCTGCCGCCCGCTTTTTGGCCTCCTTCTTCTGGGCCTTCTGCTCCTGCCGGAATTTCTTCTTCTCTTCCTTAAGCTTTGCCTTTTCCTCCTCTGCCGCCGCGGCCACAGGGTTCAATTCCTTTGTTGCCATATGATAATCTCCTAAACGGATACGCTCCTTGCGCTCTCCTCACTTCTGCGCTGCCCATAGGTATAGCTGGTCAGCTCATCTATCTCCTTGCTCTCCTGCCTCTTCTCCTCCATGAGGAAGGCATCGAAAGCCTTTTCTTTCAATTTCTCATGGGTCTTGCGCTCCATCCGGACCTCCGCAAGACGCTCCCTGGCCCTCTCCAGCTTCTCTTCCGCCATGTTCACGCTGATACGCTGCTTATCTATGTAATCCTCCATGCATCGGATCGCCATCTTGTTCTCATTGATCTCCCGCAGCTTCAGCGTGCCGCACAGCAGCTTCGTCCCGGCCTCCTCATAGCCGCTCTTCCTGTCGTACAGGGCCTGCAGACGCTCCTCCTCCTCGTCCAGGGCCGCCCGGGCCGTGGAGAATTCCTGCTTCGCCTGGGTCTCCATCTTCATCTTTATGTTCAGAATGCTCTGCATGGAATATCGAAATCTCGCCATTTCATTCCCTCTTTACCGCACATACCGTACTATGCCGTCTTCTGTCCGATTCAGAACAGCCTCCGGAGCATTGCCACACTGTCCTCAAAACTGAATTTCTCGTCCACGTCCTGGCAGAGGAACTGATTCACCGCCTCGATCTTGGAAATGGCGTAGTCGATGGACTGGTTGCTGCCGCTCTTGTACGCGCCGATATTGATCAGGTCTTCCGCCTCATTGTAGGTGGCAAGGACGTTTTTCAGCTTCCCTGCGGCCTGTTTGTGCTCCTTGGACGCAATCTGGGACATGCATCTGGAAATGCTCTGTAGGATATCTATGGCGGGATAGTGGTTCTTATGCCCTAATTTCCTGTCCAGCATGATGTGGCCGTCCAGGATGCTCCGGGCCGTGTCGGTGATGGGCTCGTTGAAGTCGTCCCCGTCCACCAGCACCGTATACAGGCCTGTGATGGAACCCCTTGCCGCGCATCCGGCCCGCTCCAGGAGCTTGGGCATCTCCGAATATACGCTGGGGGGATATCCTCTCGTCACCGGCGGCTCGCCGCTGGCCAGACCAATCTCCCTCTGGGCCATGGAGAAACGGGTCAGTGAATCCATCATAAGCAGCACATCCTTGCCCCTGTCCCGGAAATACTCCGCGATGGCCGTGGCGGTCTTCGCCGCCTTGTTCCTCTCCAGGGCCGGCCTGTCGGAGGTGGCCACCACTACCACCGAGCGGCGCATGCCCTCCTCGCCCAGATCCCTCTCTATGAATTCGCGCACCTCTCTGCCCCGCTCCCCGATAAGGGCGATGACATTGATATCCGCCTTGGTATTGCGGGCGAACATTCCCATCAAGGTGGACTTTCCCACGCCGGAGCCGGCGAATATGCCGATACGCTGGCCCTTGCCCACGGTAATCAGGCCGTCCACGGCCTTCACGCCCAGGGGAAGCACGGAATCGATGATCTTCCTGCTCATGGGGTCGGGGGGCGCAGCCTCCACCAAATACGGCACGCCATCGAACTGTGTCCCGTCCACCGGAACTCCCAGCCCGTTCAGCGCTTTGCCAAGCAAGGCCTCGCTGACCGGCACCCGCAGGGGATTGCCCGTGTTCTCCACGATACAGCCCAGGCCGATGCCGTCCACATTGTCGTAAGGCATCAGCAGGGTCTTCCTGTCCTTGAAGCCTACCACCTCCGCCAGGATGGGCTTCTCACCGCCCTCCGGCACGATTTCACAGATATCCCCAAGCCTGGCATCAGGCCCGGCGGACTCGATGGTCAGCCCCACCACATTGACGACCTTGCCCTTCTTCTTATAGAAGGTTTCCTCGTTCAATCTATCATATTTTGCGAAGTCTACAGTAACCTGCCGCAAAGAATCATTCCTCCCTTGACCAGGCGAGCAGCCTGAGCCTCTTTTTCAGCTCCGACAGCTGTGTGCCCAGCCCGCAGTCAAAGATGCCGTTCTCCGTCTCAATCATGCACTCGTTCCGGCCGACGGTGGCATCCTCCACCACGTCCACGCTGACGCTCTCGGAGACAGCGCCTGTCAGCATCTGCTTCTTCTGCATGTTCACATAGGCGTAATCATCCTTTGACACATGGATGATGAAGCTCCTGCTCCCGTCCAGCTTGTGCAGCACATCGGAAATCAGGCCCATCAGTATCTCCCGGTAGGAGGACAGCTCCACATGGAAGATATGCTCATAGATTCCCGTAATGGCTTCTACCAGATTGGGCTCCAGCATCTCTATCTGCTGCTCATATTCCTCCTCCAGCAGCCTGGCCTTCTCCTGGTACTCCTGCTCCATGGCGCCCTCATGGGCCTGGGCCCTACTCATGCCCTCCATGTATCCCTGCTGCTTCGCCTGCTCCAATACCTGCTGCTTCTCCGCCTGGGCCTGGGCCCTTGCCTCCTCCAGGATGCGCTCCGCCTCCGCCTGAGCCTGGGCGCGCAGCTCTTCCGCCTCCGCCCTGGACTGCTCCAGCAGCTCCTTTGCCTCGTCCTGGGCCTTGATGACATTTCCGGTGGCATCCTCCGGCGCCTCTATCACATCCGCTATGGCGAGTCCGGACACGAACCCGCCCTCCGGATTCCCCTCGCCTCTGGAGAGTTCCTCCAGCCGTCTGCGGATCCGGTCGTTATTGTCGATTACCAGCTTCTCTTTATCCTCTGGCAATGTCATGAAGAATTGTTTTACCAGATTACTAGACAACGATTTCGTCACCTCCGCCTCTGGAAATCACGATTTCGCCGGAATCCTCCAGCTTCCTGATGACATTGACGATCTTCTGCTGGGCTTCCTCTACATCCTTCATGCGCACAGGGCCCATGAAGTCCATGTCTTCCTTGATCATGACGGCCAGACGCTTGGACATGTTGTTGAAGATTGCCTCCTTCACCTCGTCCTTGGTGCTCTTCATGGCCATGGTAAGGTCGTTGTTCTCCACGTCACGCAGCACGCGCTGGATGGCCCTGTCGTCCAGGAGCAGGATATCCTCGAACACGAACATCTTCTTCCTGATCTCCTCCGCCAGCTCCGGCGCTTCCACTTCCAGAGTCTCCATGATATGGCGCTCCGTGCCGCGGTCTACCGTATTCAGAATCTCCACCACAGCGTCCACGCCGCCGATGATGGTGTAGTCCTGGTTCACAAGGCTTGCCAGCTTGGACTCCAGCACCTTCTCCACCTCCTTGATGATGTCCGGGCTGGTGCGGTCCATGACGGCGATACGCCTGGCCACATCGGCCTGTCTCTCCGGCGGCAGGGCAGACATCACCAGCGCCGACTGGCTGGGAGCCAGATAGGACAGTATCAGGGCGATGGTCTGGGGATGTTCGTCCTGGATGAAGTTGATCAGCTGGGTGGCATCCGTCTTGCGCACGAATTCGAAAGGCTTCACCTGCAGGGACGCCGTCAGCTTGCCGATGACATCCATGGCCTTCTCGGAGCCCAGCGCCTTCTCCAGCAGATCCTTTGCATAGCCGATGCCGCCCTCCGCGATGTACTGCTGGGCCAGGCACAGCTCGTAGAACTCGGTGATGACCGCTTCCTTCACCTGAGGCGTCACGCTTCTGATATTGGCAATCTCCAGCGTCATCTCCTCAATCTCTTCTTCTTTTAAATGTTTGAAAATTCCGGCAGAGCGCTCCGGCCCCAGGGAAATCAGCAGGATGGCCGCTCTCTGGACCCCCTTGAATCCCATTTCGCTTGTCGCACTATTTGGCATATATGTACCTCATTTCCATTGAAATGCTCTTCTTCCCTGTCAGCTCCAGTCCTCGTTCAGCCAGTTGCGCAGCAGGTTCGCCGCCGCCTCGGGATTCTCGTCCACGAACTTCTCCACCAGCTTGCGGGTGTCGGATTTCGTCTCCACATCGATGTTCTCCACCTCAGGCTCCGGAGGCGTGGACTGCAGCATATCCTCCACGGACAGCTCCGGCTCCTCCTCCACGGCCGCTTTCTTCTTCGTGCCCATGCTGCGCAGGATCACAAAGGCCAGCAGGCCCAGAATCAGTACGATCATCACGATGCTCAGGATATCCGTGGTATCTACAGTCTCGAAAAAGCCCTCCTTGTCATAGAACAGGGGGGATTCATAGGAGACCACCACGACCCTGCTGGCATCGATTCCGCTGGCATAGGCCACCATCTGGACGACATCTGCGTCCACTTCCTGCTTGACATCCGCCCGGTTGTTTTCCTTGAACTCTTCCCAGGTGATTCCCTCCAGGAGCCCTTGCCTCTCCACATTCTCTTCATAATATTCACGATATTTGATCAGCGCTACAGATATGGAAGAATTATCGTAATCGATGCTCCCCGCCGGGGTGACGGTATTGGTCTCGGACATATTGTTCTGGTAATCCACAGACCGCTCCTCTGATGAGCTGCTGCCGCCTCCTGTGCCCAGATAATCGTATCCGGTGTAGTTGTCGTTCTCCGTGTTGGAATCCGTGCCGGGTATCCCGGCTACGCTGCCGTCGCTCTCGGTGGTAAAGGTGTCCTCATGGCTGGGCATGCCGACCTCCCGGCCCTCATTGGCGTAATACTCGGTCACCTTCTTGTTGTAGTCGGAAAAATCCACAGAAAGATGGCTGCTTACCTCCACCTCATTGAACTGCTTCGTACCAATCAGAACCTTCTTCACCTGATTGGTCACCATGGCCTCCGCCTGGGTCTGCAGCTCCTGCATGGAGCTGGCAATCCCCATGGAGGAATAGTCGTCCCCTCCGGCGAACAGCAGGTTGAAGTTCTGATCGATGATGGTGATGTTCGCCGTGCTGTCATTGCCCAGCGCGGTGGCTGCTGCCTTGGCCATGGCCGTGGCGTTGGCCGCGTTGAAGTCATCCGTCACCGTCACCGTGATGGTGGCGTAGGCATCTGTATCGGAATCGCTCAGCCTCCCGGAATTGGATGCCCTGTTTATTTTGATGCTGACATCCTTTACCGGCATGGTCTTGGAGAACATGTTCTCCAGCTGGTGCTCGTAGAAAGTCGTCTGCATGGCCTCACGATCCGATGACGTGACGGACATGCCCGTCTCTACGACATCGGTGTATTTCAGGCTGTCCGGCACATATCCTTCCGTGGCGATTGCCAGGTTGGCCTGGGACAGCTGGCTGGTAAGCACATCGATCGTCATCGCGTCCGTGCTCTCTTTGTGCGTGATGCCGGCATCATCCAATATCTTTACAATCTCCGCAGCGGTCTTGCTGCTCTCATATGTACCGAGCCTTGTGTACTGGGGCCTGGAAAACGTATAAACGATGATGGCAAAAGTAAATATTACGATTGCGACAATGGCTATGATAATCGTCTTCTGCCTGCTCGTAAATTTATTCCACCACTCCAGCGCTTTGCCCGGTAATTCTTTTAGCTTCTCAGCCATGGTGCTTCTCTCCTAGTCATTTCTAAATTCCATGCCTTTCATGCCTGCCCCCGCACCTTTCTCACGGGAACCATCCGTCAGATCTGCATCTGCATCAGTTCCTTGTAGGCATCCAGCAGTCTGTCCCGGACAGCCACAGTGTACTGCAGGGCTGTGGACGCTTTCTGCAGGGCTATGGTCAGGTCATGGAAATTCTCCGTCTCGCCCATGGCAAACCTGATTTTTTCATCCTCCGCCTTGGAGAGATAGCTGTTAGTCGTCTTTATATTGTCAATGGCACTGTTCAGGAACGCATCGAACAGACTGCCCTCCACCTTCTCCTCTTTATCCGTCAGGGTTCCGGTCAGGGATGTGCGCTCTACGCCCCCTGATGAAGTTACGCCATTTAAGCCCGAAACCCTCTCCAGGCCTGTTATCGCCGCTAAATCCATAATATGTATGTCTCCTTCACTCACTATTTCCGCGCTCCCGCAGGTTCCCTATGCCTTTCCGGGGCTTAAGACCCTATCTCCAGCCCTTTCTGTGCCATGGCCTTTGTGGCGTTGAATGCGGTAGAGTTCGCTTCATAGGCGCGGCTGGCATCTATCATATTGGTCATCTCCGTGATGATGTTCACATTGGGGTAGGTCACATAGCCGTTCTCGTCCGCATCCGGATGGGAGGGGTCGTAGGCCATGTTCATCTCCGTGACATGATCTTCGTACACGCCGGACACCCGTACGCCCGTGCCGGTCTGCTGCACGAAACCATTGTGCTCATGGAGCGTCTTGTTGAATATGTGGCTGAAGGAGGACGGCCGCCTCTCGGTCTTCTCCTCAAAGGATACCACTTTGCGGCGGTAAGGGCTTCCGTCCGCCGTGCGGGTGGTATTGGCATTGGCCACGTTCTCCGAAATGATGTCCATGCGGTATCTCTCCGCCGTCATGCCGGTGGCATTGATATTGAAAGCAGAAAACAAACCCATTTTCCTATCTCCTCTTCTCTTACTTCATCACCGTCTGCAGATTGGTGAATTCCTGGTTGATGCTGGTTATGAGGCCCTGATACTTCAACTGGTTCTGTGCCAGCATGACGCCCTCCGTATCCGGATCCACATTGTTTCCGTCCAGGCGGTAGGAAAAGGCCGCGTGATCCGTATAGACCTTGCCCGTCAGCCTCCTCAGATCCAGGCCGGACACCTTGGCATCCATGGATCTGTAAGTGCTCTTGCCCAGAGCCTGCCTGAGCACATCCTCAAATGCCACATCCTGTCTCTTATATCCCGGCGTGTCTACATTGGAAAGATTATTCCCGATCGCTTCATTGCGCATCCAGCTGGCGTCTGCCGCTCTGTCCAGTACATTCACATAATCGAATACCTTTGATTGAAACATGATATTCTCCTTTCTGTTCCCGATTATCTCTATGTAATCAAAGCAAGAATCAATGCACGCTTTCTCCACATTAACCTATTGTAATATCTTTCCGCGAAAAAAACAATACCCTAATACGAAATTACTGAATTTCCCACAGATTTTTTCGGAATAGCAGGATTCCGGGCTCATCAGGAACATATAAAAAGGGACTTATTGCCCTTTTCAATAAATCCCTTTATCTCTCCCTACATTTCGGCCGCCCGGGCCTCCCAAATCCTTTTGGCTTGTAGTCTTTTATCTTTTTGTCGTGTATGCTCTACTGCCCACGCTGGCTCTGGCGCTTCAGCTCCTCTATCTCGTCGAACAGCACATCGTTGAGCACCTTGATATATGTCCCCTTCATGCCCGAGGACCGGGACTCTATCACACCCGCGCTCTCGAATTTGCGCAGGGCATTGACGATGACGGAGCGGGTGATCCCCACCCTGTCCGCAATCTTGCTGGCCACCAGAATCCCCTCCATGCCGTTCAGCTCGTCGAAGATATGGGTGACGGCCTCCATCTCGGAGAAGGAAAGGGTGCTGATCGCGGATTTTACCACCGCCACCTTGCGGCTCTCCTCCGCGCTCTCCTCGTTGATGGCCCGGAGCATCTCCAGCCCCACCACCGTAGTGCCGTACTCGCAGAGGATGATATCGTCTATCTCGTACTGCCTGTCGCATTTGTAGATGAAGAGCGTCCCCAGCCTCTCGCCCGCGATCTCAATCGGCGTGATGATTGCCTGGAACCTGCGGATATCCGGGCTCTCGAACCCCAATGTCTCCAGGTTCACGTTCTCCTTGGTGGAAAGCACGCCCAGGAGCCTTTCATTGAGCATGGCATCCACGAAGCCGCCCACATTCTCGTCTATCAGCTCGGTAATGGAATCAATCCCCTCTGACTTGCCCACCCCCAGCACCTTGCCCTTGCGGCTGATGACCAGCACATTGGACTCCAGGATTTCACGCATCACCTTGCAGATGTCGTTGAACACCACCTTGCTGGAATTGTTATTGTGCAACAGTTTACCGATTTTTCTGGTCTTATCCAGAAGCTGTACGCTACTCATTCGCCTTCCTCCGCTTTTGTCCCATGCACCACACCGGCCCGCGGATGGCAGACTCCCCCATTCCTGACCGTCAGTTCATATGCAATCCTATCATATCACAAATAAAATCAGATTACAATGCACAAACAGTCAAAATTTTCGCATTTAGCCAGATTTGTTTGACAATTCAGACAGAATATGGTAGCCGCACTGGGCATCGCTGCACACCAGCTTATTCCCCTTGATCAGAAGGGGCCCGCCGCAGCGGGGGCAGCTCTCTCCGGAGGGCTTCTGCCAGGACATGAAGTCGCATTCCGGATTGTCGATGCAGCCGTAGTACTTCCTGCCCTTCTTGGTCTTCTTCAGCACCACGTCCTTGCCGCACTTGGGACAGGCCACGCCGATCTTCTCGAAGTAGGGCTTAGTGTTGCGGCACTCCGGGAAGCCGGGGCAGGCCAGAAACCTGCCGTGGGGGCCGTACTTGATCACCATCATCCGGCCGCAGAGGTCGCATTCCTCATCGCTGACCTCGTCCGCGATGGACACCTCCGCCAGCTCCTTTTCCGCCGACTGCACCGCCTCATCCAGGTCGGGGTAGAAATTCGACACCACCGTCTTCCATTTCACGTCCCCCTCCTCCACGCTGTCCAGCAAAGCCTCCATGCTGGCGGTGAAGTGTACGTCCACGATGGAGGGGAAGGCCTCCTTCATCATGTGGTTCACCACCTCGCCCAGCTCCGTGACATAGAGGTTCTTCTCCTCCTTCACCACATAGCGCCGGGCCAGGATGGTGGTGATCGTAGGGGCGTAGGTGCTGGGGCGGCCTATGCCAAGCTCTTCTAAGGCCCTTACCAGGGACGCCTCGGTGTAATGGGCCGGGGGCTGGGTGAAATGCTGCCCGGGGTTGAAGGAGGCAAAGGTGAGGACGCTGTCCTTACTAAGCCCTACGGTCAGGGCGTTCTCCTCCTTCTCCTCGTCGGCGGGATTATATACGCTTAGAAATCCGTCGAACTTCATAGCCGAGGCGGACACGGTGAAAATCTGGTCTGCCGCCTGGATGCGGACGGAGGTGGTCTCGTATTCCGCCGGGCTCATGCGGCTGGCCACGAAGCGCTTCCAGACCAGCTGATAGAGCCTAAACAGGTCTCTGGGCAGCTGCTCCTTGATCGCAGTGGGAATCCGGTTCAGATCCGTGGGGCGGATGGCCTCATGGGCGTCCTGTATCTTCTGGCTGTTCTTCTTCTCCCCAGCGGCCTCCGCCAGGTACTTTTTGCCGTACTGGGCGGCGATGAACTCTGCCGCCATGTCCTCGGCCTCCCTGGAGACACGGGTGGAGTCGGTACGCAGGTAGGTAATCAGGCCTACGGTGCCCTCCCCCTCTATGTCCACGCCCTCGTAGAGCTGCTGGGCCAGGCGCATGGTCTTCTGGGTGGAGAAGTTCAGGGCCCGGCTGGCCTCCTGCTGGAGGGTGGATGTGGTAAAGGGCAGGGGCGGCTTCTTGTGCCGCTCTCCCTTCTTCACCTCCCTGACGGTGTATTCCGCGCCTTTCAGGGAAGCCATGATCCTGTCGGCCTCCTCCTTGCAGGCTATGCCTTTCTTTTCGCCTACACTTCCGTAGTACTTCGCGCAGATGGGCTTCTTCTCCCCCTTCACGTCCAGGTTCACGTCCAGGGTCCAGTATTCCTCCGGGATGAAGGCGTCGATCTCCTCCTCCCTGTCGCAGATGATGCGCAGGGCCACGGACTGCACCCGCCCGGCGCTCAGGCCCCGTTTGACTTTCTTCCATAATAAAGGGGAAATGCGGTAGCCCACCATGCGGTCCAGCATGCGGCGGGCCTGCTGGGCGTCCACCAGGTTCATGTTGATCTCCCTGGCGTTCTTTAAGGATTCCTTCACCGCGTTCTTGGTGATCTCATTGAAGGTGATGCGGTAGACCTTCTTCTCCTTCAGCTTCTCCTCCAGCTTCAGGGCATAGAGCAGATGCCAGGAGATGGCCTCCCCCTCCCGGTCAGGGTCGGTTGCAAGATAGATTTTCTCGGCTTTGCGGACTTCCTTGCGCAGGTTCGCCAGGATGTCGCCCTTTCCGCGGATGGTGATGTACTTAGGCTCATAGTCATGCTCCACGTCTATCCCCAGGGAACTCTTGGGGAGGTCGCGGACATGTCCGTTGCTGGCAGCCACTTGATAGTTGGAGCCCAAGAATTTCTTGATAGTCTTCACTTTCGCCGGTGACTCTACGATTACCAGATATTTTGCCATAATGAATGTTCCTCTGCTTACTATATGATTGATACGAATTTTATACTGCAGACCGCCGGGATTTACAGTGGTGTCTCCGGGAAAGTACCTGGCTGGCGGTCTGCAGTCGGGTCGCACTGCAAATTTAATCGGTGCGCAGTATAAATGCAAGAAACCAGGGAGGACAAAATACCCATGAGCAGGCAGATTCTACTTACCATATCAATCTTGATATCCAACCGTCCGGACACTGTGAGGAAATGCCTGGACTCCGTGAAGCCTCTGCTGGAGAATGTCCCATCGGAGCTTATCCTGGTGGACACGGGATGCGGGGAGCAGGTGCGGAGCATCATCGAGGAATATACGGATCAGATTATAGAGTTCGAGTGGTGCAAGGATTTCTCCAAGGCCCGCAACGCGGGGCTGGAGAAGGCGAGGGGGGAATGGTTCCTCTTTCTGGACGACGACGAGTGGTTCAATGATGTCACGGAGATGATTGACTTCTTTGGCTCCGGTGAATATAAAGAGTACGGGATGGCCGTGTATACCCAGAGGAACTATCTGGAGAAGAACGGCAGCGTGTACACGGACTTGCTGGTGGGCCGGATGACGAAGCTGCATCCCGACACCAGGTTCATCTATCGTATCCATGAGTGCTTCAACAGGGTCAGCGGCCGGACGAAGAAGTTCAATATTTTCGTGCACCATTTTGGCTATGTATACGCATCCGAGAAGGAGTCCAGGGCCCATTCCATGCGGAACATCAGCCTCCTTTTGGAGGAGCACGCGGCAGACCCGGGGAATATGAAGCATACGCTGCAGCTGGCTCAGGAGTACAATGTGCTGGACGAGTACAATAAATCCCTGGATATGTCCCTGGAGGCCATCGCGCTGTTTGAGAAAGGAAAGATCAGCGATGAATACTTCCTGTCCTCTCTTTTCGGCAATGAAATCAGCTGCTATATGAATCTGTGCTGGTATGACGAGGCGATAGAGAAGGGAGAGCTGTACCTGAAGCATGACAGGCCTGACAAGATGGTGAAGGATCTCATTGCCGGATATCTGGCCACAGCTTATACGGAGCGGGGGAATTATGAGAAGGTTCTGGAGTATGTGAAATATTATTGGGAGGGCTATCAGGATTATCTGAGGGATGAGGAGTCCTTTATGGGATTCGTCACCACCATCACGAACGTATGTTTTGAAGAACACAACCGCAGCAATGTGCTGGGGAATGGGATTCGGGCGGCGGCCATGCTGGGAGAGGGCGATTTGGCCTGGAAGTGGTTCGACAGCTTTGACTGGAAGGCGCAGCAGATGTTCGTCAGCCAGGAGATGGTCAAGGCTGTGGTGGAGCGCATGCCCAAAGCGGCGCCGGCGGAGCGGGAGCACTATGTAAAGATGTGCAACGCCATGATGGGGCGCAGCGACTTGGAGGGACATGTGCTCCGTGCCATATCGGACTGGTGCAGGAGCAGGGAGAGCCTGCGTGAGCGGGTGGAAGCCCTGGCAGCCTATGACGGCGTGGAGTCCGGGCACTGGTTCTTCAAGCTGAAAAAAATCGTCACGCAGGCTTTCCTGCCCTGGGATGAGGGCGCGGGAGCCGGGGGCGATGCAGCGGCATGGGAGCCGGGTACGAGGCAGCCGGATGAGGCCGGAAGGGAAGGCGCAGGGGCGGATCGGAGCGCGGAGACTGAGGGGCTGGCGGCTGAGATCTGGGAGAACCTGAACGACAGCATGTCCATGGTGCGGACATATTCCATGCTGGAGGCAGTGGAGCGCCTGGGGGGAAGCAACAGGCGGATTCTGGAGGGGATTCCCTTTTATCTGTGGAAGAAAGGGATAATGGCATATTTCGAGCAGTTTTCCTGGGAGGATGCGGACTGGTGGAACGGGCGGTTTAAGGCGATCCTGCCGGGAGAGGATGCGCGCCTGCTGGCCTGGAGGGGGATTTACGGTCTTTCCGGCGCGGTCAGGGCTGCCGGGAAGCTGGAGAAGCTGGAGGTTTCTTCCAAGGCGGAGGCCGGGGAAGACGCCATGTCCCTGAAGGGGCAGGCTGATGCGGATGAATGGCTGATGGGTCGGGATGCGGAGGATGCATTTGGGTCTATCAGGGACAGCCTGAAGGAATATGCGGCCTGCCAGAAGGAATTGTGCGATAGGATGTACAGACCGGAGACTGTAGCCCAGGCCAGGGATATGCTCCCGGAGGAGTACCAGGGGGCTTATCTGGTTGAGGATCTGTTACGGCAGACAGAGGATGAGAAATACGGCGAGGCGGTGGAGACAATCAAGGCAATCAGGAAGATTCTGCCGGGATTCACCAATGTGATGAAGCCCTATCTGCTGTGGATCAACGCGCGGCTGAAGCGCCAGACCAGGGAGTCCCGCCAGGCGGCAGGGGAGTTCCAGGTGCTGGCCAGGCAGATCAAGATGAGGCTGCGTGCCTTTATGGACGCGGGGCAGTATCAGGCTGCGCTGGCCGTGGCGAAGCAGCTGGAGGCTCTGCTGCCGGAGGACAGAGAGATACGGGAGATCATTGAGCGGCTGAGCTGACGGATGGCGGAAGCGGACGAGGTGGGCTGTGGGGAGGCGGTTCGAAGGCGAGGCAGTTTGAAGGCAGAGGAGGCGGGCTGCCGGGCGGTAGTCTGAAATAGGCTCTCGGAATTTCAGAAAGTAGAGTCAGGCATTGCGGCAGGAGGGCACCCGGAAAGGTGGGGGAACCGCTCCAAAGGAGTTTTTGAAAGCCGTGTAATATGTGGCCTGGAGATCCCGAGAGGATATTGAAGGGAAATGGAGGCAGGCATGATACAGCATGACCAAAAGATTTATACAGCAGAGGATTACTGGAAATTGCCGGAGGGGGAGCGGGCGGAACTGATTGATGGGCAGTTTTATGATATGGCGCCCCCTGGTTTTGTGCATCAGAAGCTGGTCAGCGAACTTCACAATAGGCTGATGAATCATGTAAAGGCCAATGGCGGCGGTTGTGAGGTCATCCCCGCGCCCTTTGCGGTGAATCTGAATGCGGATGACAGAAAATGGGTGGAACCGGATATCAGTGTGATTTGTGATAAGGAGAAGCTGTCGGAGCGGGGCTGCGAAGGCGCACCGGATTTTGTCATTGAGGTGGTCTCGCCCTCCAGCAGGAAGATGGATTATACGATGAAGACATCCCTGTATTCCGAAGCGGGCGTGCGGGAATATTGGATTGTGGATTCGCTGAAAAGGCGCACCACTGTATATCGGTTCGAGGAGGACGTCGCGCCGATTGTATTTCCTTTTGAAGCGGACATTGTGGTGGGGATTTATAAGAATTTGGATATTAATGTGGGGAAACTGTTGGAATAAGGAATTGATTATTTTTGACAATTCCTGCAAATTGCTTCGCAATTAACCGGAGCCAGAAATAATTCTTGAAGAGTTATTTCTGGACGGTGCCTAATGTAATCATGGGATTGAACCAGTCAGCGTTAGGCAGTATAACATCCCAGAAAC
>OFFE01000366.1_pt1 | contig 39125 bp, 34 predicted proteins | sample 1521371 | NCBI WGS metagenome assembly OFFE01 (sample SAMEA3504131, study PRJEB24116) | mouse gut metagenome | biome: mouse gut; feature: mouse-associated habitat; material: faeces | place: Denmark | collected 2011 | reverse complement strand
TTCTGACCGGCCGGCTATGGTGGAGACCAGCACTCAGCTGGGACATGAGATGTGCATTCTGAAGGTTCCCGGCCTTCGGCAGGAGCCGGATTCCGAGGCAGAGCTTTATGAGGAATACAAGCCCGCAAATGAGAAGGAGACTACATTGACATTTATTCCCTATTATGCCTGGAGCAACCGGGGAGAGGGCGAGATGAGCGTCTGGGTGCGGATCTGACAGGATAAGTATCTTTGTCAAGACAGGAGAGATATGGGAAGATGCTGAGTCATAGGTGCCTAGGCCGCAGAGCTATGAGAAATGTTTTGCCGAAAAGAAAGAGACGATAAAGAAATGAATCTTGGAAAGGGCTGATATAAGATGAAAACGCAAAATGAATTGAGGACGCTGCTGCGTTCCATTGACCATAAGGGCTATCCGGCCTACAAATCTTTGGCCGGGGCATGGAAGTTCGACCGCTACACGCTGGTCATAGACCATGTGCAGGGGGATCCCTTTGCCTCCCCCTCCAGCCTGCATGTGGAGATTCCCCATTCTCTGGCGAAATTTCCCGCTGCATATTACAAGGAGGCGCACGCCAGAATCGCACTTGAGGACTTCCTTGTAAGGCAGGTGGCGAAGCAGTTTGAGCAGTATAATTTCAAGGCCAAGGGATCAGGAAAGAGCGGGCTGCTCTCCATCAGCCGCTGCGGTCAGGCGGTTTTGGAGCGCAGCGCCTGCCACATCGGCAGGGATGGGGTGGAGGTGCGCTTTCATGTGGGCTTTCCGGCCTTCGGACGCACCATCAATGCGGGAGAGCTGGACAAGATACTCTTTGACTTCCTGCCCCGCTGTGTGGAAAACAGCCTATTCTACGCAAGGCTGGATGCAAAAAAGGTGGAGAGCACCTTCTTTTTGGCGGAGGATCAGGAGGCCCTGCGCCGGATTCTGAAAGAGGAGAAGCTGGTGGCCTTCGTGGCCAACGGTTCCGTGCTGCCCAGAAAGAGCGGCATATCCGATCTGCCCCTTGCGGACAGCGTCCTTTTCAACTCCCCTGAGACCATGGAGAGGACCTTCCGGCTGCCCCATAGGGGGGAGATCAGCGGCATGGCCATTCCCGAGGGCATCACTCTGATTGTGGGAGGCGGCTATCACGGAAAGTCCACTTTGCTGGAGGCCATACAGACGGGAGTATACAATCATATTCAGGGCGACGGACGGGAATTTGTCATAACCGACGACACGGCGCTGAAGCTCCGGGCGGAGGACGGGAGATCCATCCGCAATGTGGATATTTCCTTGTTTATCAATGATCTGCCCAACAAGAAGGACACGAAGACCTTCTCCACCGAGGATGCCAGCGGCAGCACTTCTCAGGCGGCGGGGGTCATAGAGGGAATCGAGGCGGGTGCCAGACTGTTCCTCATAGACGAGGACACCTCCGCCACCAATTTCATGGTTCGGGACGAGTTCATGCAGCAGGTCATCAGCCGGGACAAGGAGCCTATTACGCCGTTTTTGGAGCGGGCGGGGGACCTGTATGAAAAAGCAGGGATTTCCACGATCCTGGTGGCCGGAAGTTCGGGAGCCTTCTTCTATATTGCGGACCGTATCCTGATGATGGACTGCTATCGGCCGGTGGATATCACGGATCGGGTCAAGGGGATGTGCGAGGGGCATACTGCGCCCAGGGTGCAGGCGCCGGGTTTTGCGGTGCCGGAATTTAACCGGGTGCTTCCCGCATTTCGGAAAAGCCGGAAAGGCAGCGGCCGCGGATGGGACGGAAAGGAGCCGGAAAGCAGGAACATCGGGTATGGGGGCAATGTGCAGGATGATGATGACGGCACGGAATACAGAAGCTGCAGTGAGGGTATGCAGCGAGGAAGAGGTAATGACGGCGCGGAACGCCGGGGCGGTATCCGGGAGCGCGGCGGCAGGGAGGACAGCTGTGGAAGAAGAGTCCGGGACGGTGACGGCAGAGGCGGCCGGGACGGCGGTCGGCATGAGCATATGAAGGCCAAATCTTTCGGATTGGAGTCTTTCTCCCTGGACAGGGAAGAGGTCAATGTGCGTTATCTGGAGCAGCTGTTGGATTCGGAGCAGGTGAATGCCCTTGCGCATCTGCTGCGGTATGGTCTGGAACAGGTTATGGATGGGAAAAGGACGGTCCGCCAGACCGTGCAGATTATCTGGAATGCATGGGAAAAGCAGGGGTGGCAGCCTTTCAGCAGCTCCTACGTGCCCTGTGGCCTGGCGAAGCCCAGGATTCAGGAGCTGTATGCCTGTCTGAACCGGTTCCGGGGATAAGGAATGGACGGAACACAGGCATACAGCCGCTTACAATCGAAAAGATATTGGGCAGCGGATATTATTCTGCCGCATCAAGCACGATACTGTCGATGATAGCCTGGAATACAGGCGCCGCCTCTTCCAGATAGCTCTCATGGACCACAAAGGTAAAGTCTATGCCTGTCGAACCGTTCTGGACGGTGACATAACGCTGGTAAAAGGTTTCCCCGTCGTCATTTTGCAATGTGGTAAAGGCGTCGACGGCGGGCAGGCCTCCCAGGGTGATTTCTTTTGTATCAAAACCTTCCTGCGCCAGGTAGTCGGCGAGGTTCTGCAAATCATCGTTTCCTTCCGGTGTATAGGCGCTGATATAGGCCACGGACATGTCCCAAGCGTTGTCATCCTCATAACGGGAATATACACCCAGGCGGGAAGGATCCTCCGTGGTATTGATTTCCCAGAGGTAGGGGCAGGAGAAGGACAGCCCCAGTTCCTCGATTGTACGCGATGTCATTGCGGGCAGGGGAACCTGGGGTTCCTGGGCCATGGCGGCATCCAGCTCTTCTTGGGTGATGGAAATATTCGGCTGTGCGCCGGTGTCAGCCAGGATTTTCTGTGCCACAACCCTGGTGAGGGGAGCCAGCACCGAGAAATGGTCGGCACCCTCGATAACAAAGCCGCTGATTTTGTCATTGTCGGTAGCTGCCAGCATACGCTTCAGGTTCTCGGAATTGCCGTCGCTGCCCTCGATGAGGAAGGTGGGGCTTTTCACATCGTCAAGCCAATAGATAGGGGAACGCATGACATATTCGTCTTCGATATTGGTATCGAAGGTGAACTGGCTGTTGTTGTGATATTTTATCTCATCCACGGCGCCGAAGCAGAAAACAGCCCGGAATTTGTCCGTGTATTCCGAGGCCAGCAGGGCGCGGGTGCCGCCGGTGCTGTGACCGCCCAGGTAGATGCGTTCAGGGTCTACATAGGGCAGGGAGGCGGCATATTCATATGCAGACACGATGTCGTCAACTTCTCCGTACAATGCCTCATAATAACCGGGATTTCCGTTTCCGCCGCGGAAGGAGGGGTACATTTCCAATAGCCCGGCCTGCCAGAATGCGGATCCGGTCTGATCATTGTCCCATTCCGGATAGCACCAGGGAAAATCATCGATACCATTGCCCCAGCCGCCCACTACCCAGATGATGATGGGATGCTTCTGGCCGTCGCCCGGGTCGCTGGACACGTACGCCGCCAGGTCACCTACCTTGGAGGGATAGGAAACCAGATCGAAAAGGCCTTCGGGAGGTTCGGGTATGGAATAGTCATCATTGTCCTCTCTGGCCAGGGTGGTGGTGAAAGTATCGTGAGCCTGGGCAAAACTGTCGTATTGCTCGGTCAAGTCTGAGGTGGGGACGCTTCCGTTCAGACGGTTTGTAAGGGTTCTGCCGGAGCTGTCCGATTCTTCCGCGCTGCTTTCGTCCTGTGAATTCTGGCTTCCTGCGGATTGCGGGGAAGCGCAGGAGACTGTGAAGACGGCCAGTGCGGCCAGCAGGAGGGCGCAGGCTTTTCCGTGGTTCATTGTTTTCATGAGTGTTACCTTCCTTTTTGAATTGATAGTATGTCTGTGTTTCTACGGGTTCTATTATACCCGCACGACACCGGATGTTCAACTGTTTTTTAAACAACGAGATTGGGGAAGGTGGAAACGGAAAGCACTGCGGCCAAGTGACGCCCCGGCTGTGCCCACAGGCTGCCGCCTTCTGGAAAAAACGTGTTATTTCAGCAGGACATAATAGTCCCCATACGACTTCCCGTCATCTCCGCCCACCAGCTTTTCCGCAGATGCCGTAAAGCCCAGGGCTTCCGCCGCCGCGATGCGGGAGGCGGCAAAGGGCGGAATCTTGGTGGCCACCATTCCGCAGTTAAATAAATCAAAGGCGGTTGGTACAATCAGGGACAGAATTTCGAGGATGCTGTCAAGCGTTTCATGCCCGCTTCCCAAATCCAGGCGCAGCAGGCCGCAGTCATGATAATAATCATGTGCCTGGCGGTGAAATAGTTCGATGGTACCCACGGCGATGCCGGCACTACCGTCAGCGCGGTTATCCCCGCTGCTCCGGGCATGGCATGCGTTCTTGGAAATAACTGTCCAGCGTACAAAGGCATGCTGTTCATATGCCCACCTCCAGAAGCCGATTGCGCTCTCCATGCGTTCCAATGTGGTGTAATGGAAATCGTCTCCGTTGCAGTTGTCGCTGTTGAAAAAGGGAACGGCCTTTTCGTCGGAATACACCAGGAGCAGATCCGGTGCATCGGACAGTTTCACAAGGCGCAGCAGGTAGTTTTCGTTTTCATAGATGGGACAGTTTTCGTAGGGATTCATTTTGTTTCCTCCATATGTATGATTATTTTGGAACAGTAAGGCAAAGATGCCGGAATTGTTTCCCGTGAATCCGGCCGCCGGCATGCACAAAACGGATACCCGGCATGTCCCCTGGTTACGGTTCCTGCCGATAGAATAGCATATCATATGCGACAACCATATGTCGTAATTATGTAAGGGAACGAAAATTATTTGTATAAGGAAACAATTTTCTCCGCGGATGCCAATAATTGCCTGCGCAGCGCTTCCGGGTTCAGGACTTCCACATTATCGCTCAGGGACAGAAGCGTTCCCAGCCACAGCTGCTCGTTTTCAACCACGGTAAGTTCCATCAGGACACTGCCGTCAGGGGAATCTTCCGGGCTTTCTTTCACAATGGTTCCGTTCAGATATTCCTTTATACGGGAAACGGCAGGCGGTCTGCATTTTATAAGGATATTCAGGTATTTTCGGGAGTCTTTCCGGTCGTTTTTTTCAAGGATAAGGGCGGCGGCCTCGTGTTCTTTTGTAAAGGGAATACAGGTTATCTCCAGGCTGCTCATCCGCACAAGCTTATAGGTGCGGTAATCTCCACTCACCCCGGAATAAGCGAGAAGATACCAGGCATACCATCTGTACAGCACGGCTATCGGTTCTACGCTGTGGGAGCGGGTTTCGTTATTGTTGTTGGTATATGTAAAATTGACAGTGCGCTTTTGGGCGATTGCGGACTGCAATGCCTGGAGGAGGGCAGTATCACCTTCTCTCAGGACGGAAAAATCCAGCAGGATACCATTGTCGGCAGCTTTGGAGAGAGCGGCTATTTTTTCGAAGGCATGTTTTGCCTTTTGCTCTCCGGTGGCGGATACCAGCCCCTGGAGGGCAGTGAGAATGCAGGAGTAATCATCGGAAGTGGCAAACTGATCGCTGAGCCGGAACCGCTCCGCTATTTCATAACCGCCCGATGCCCCGGGAACGGATATGACAGGAATCCCGGCAAGGCACAGCGAGTCAATGTCCCGCTGGATGGTCCTGAGAGACACTTCGAAATGTTCTGCCAGCCGACCGGCGGACGTCCTGCCGTGGTTGAGAAGGTATATGGTTATGGCGTAGAGACGTTCTGTTTTCATTTTGATACCCCAATGTGCGACTTGGCGCACCCTCTTTCAGTAAATCCTATGCCGACGATTCGGGCAGGCTGATTATAGCATGAAAAGGCCGCAGCGGCAATGTGTTTTGTCATGTGTTCAGGGGAAACTGCGGTAAGCGGCGCGGAACGGTTTCTGCACTTCACGCTTCTGATAATATTTATATCCGTACAGGTAGAAAAAAACAGGGAAGTGTGGTACAATAAGGTCACGCGCACCCTGTTTTTTGATTCCCGCGGGCAATGAGCCAAGCGGATGCGCCGGCATCCATTTGGCTCATTGCCGCGAGGGAACATACCTCGCTGCTTGCAGCGGGGTTGTTGATTCGGGGACTGCCGGTAAAGAGCAGATGCAGCCCGTTTCACATAACCTGCGGAAATCGGGGTAAATAATCTTCGTGAGACATGCGTATACAGGCAGGAACATCAATATTTTCGAGAAAGAAGGGCATATGGTATGAGGTACTTATTTCAGGGGGATTCCATTACGGACTGGGGAAGGGGGAAGTACGACGACCCGCATGCCACGGGCTGCGGTTATCCGCGTATTCTGGAGGCGGAGCTTACGGCGGCTGACAGGGACTGTGAAGTACTCAATTGCGGCATCAGCGGAAGCCGGGTGGTGGACCTGCTGGCCAGGTGGAAGAAGGACTGCCTGAACCTGAAGCCGGATGTGCTGACGATTTTAATCGGCGTGAATGATGTGTGGCATGAACTTGGCAGTCAAAACGGCGTGGCACCGGCGCTTTTTGAGGAGGTGTACCGGATTGTACTCAGGGAGACATTTGCGGTGCTGCCGGGAATACGTATCATTCTCATGGGAACCTTTGTCACGCATGGGACGGCCACGGATCCGGAATGGGAGACTTTTTATAATGAAGTAAAAATCCGCAGGGACATCACCCGCAGGATGGCGGAGGAGTTCCGGCTGGATTATGTGGATCTGCAGCAGGTATTTGACGAGGCGCAGGAAAAACAGCCCGCGGAGCGATGGACCATAGACGGCGTCCATCCTACGGCGGCAGGGCACTGGCTGATTGCACAGGCGTGGAAGAAGGCGGCGGGAGTGTGAACATATGCCTGCAGATGAAAACCTTTGCTGTATAACGGGATTGGTTTATGCTTCGCGGAAATTTTATACATGAGCATAATCATAGAACAGGTCAACATATAAGGAGAAACGGAAAATGAGAGTTTTCAAAGTGACAGACCCTGAATTTAAAAGATATGGCAGGGTAATTGACAATGTGGATTTTACCGGGCTGGTGGAGGCATTGAAAAAGACGCCCTGCCCCGGGGACGTGGTTTATGAGCCTTCGGTGGAGGCATTGGAGGCGCTTCCGGTGATGGAAGAGCTTTCCAGAATTGTATACGGGGAGATGCCCATCCAGATCGGATATTGTAACGGGCACAATGTGATGCTGAATGCCCTGGAGTACCATCGGGATTCCGAAATCAATGTGGCGGCCACGGATGCCGTTCTGATGCTGGGACTGCTGGCGGATGTGGAGGCAGACCATACTTATGATACTTCCAGGGTGGAAGCCTTTCTGGTGCCGGCGGGGACGGCCGTGGAGGTTTATGCCACCACGCTGCATTATGCGCCCTGCCAAGCGGACGAATGCGGCTTCCAGGTAGCGATTGTACTGCCCCGGGGGACAAATTATCCGCTGAAAGGAATGCATGCAGGGACGGCAGAGGCGCAATGCGGCGACGGCGTTTCCAATGAGGATGCCATGCTCACGGCCGTGAACAAGTGGCTTATCGGACATGCGGAAGGCGGGCTGGACGAGGGGAGTTTCCTGGGGCTTAAGGGCAGGAATCTGTGCCTGGCCAGGGATTGAGACGCGGTGAAAACAGTCTCCAATGGGAGAGACGGGACTGGAAGAGGAGAATAAGATATGTATTATATAGGGATTGATTTGGGGACTTCTGCCGTAAAGCTGCTGCTGATGGACGGCGGCGGTAAAATCGTGAACATTGTGTCAAGAGAATATCCGCTGTATTTTCCGCATCCGGGGTGGTCGGAGCAGAAGCCTGAGGACTGGTATGAGCAGTCTGTCCTGGGCATTCGGGAACTGCTCAGGGATGTCGATAAGTCACAGGTGGCGGGCATCAGCTTCGGCGGGCAGATGCATGGGCTGGTGATACTGGATGAGGACGACAATATAATCCGTCCTGCCATTCTGTGGAATGACGGCAGGACAACGGAGGAGACGGAATATTTAAATACTGTCATCGGCAGGGAAAAGCTGTCGGAATATACGGCAAATATCGCCTTTGCAGGTTTTACGGCACCCAAGATTCTCTGGGTGAAAAACAAAGAACCTGAGAATTTTGCAAGGATTTCCAAAATTATGCTGCCCAAGGATTATATTGCCTACAAGCTGACGGGCGTACATTGTACGGATGTATCCGATGCCTCGGGCATGCTTCTGTTCGATGTAAAAAAACGCAGATGGTCTCAGGAAATGTGCGATATCTGCGGCATCAGTATTTCCATACTCCCGCAATGCTATGAGAGCTATGAGGCGGTGGGGACGATACTTCCCCGGGTAGCGGAGGAGCTGGGCATCCGCGCTTCCGTAAAGGTGGCGGCAGGGGCCGGGGACAATGCCGCAGCGGCCGTGGGAACCGGCACGGTGGGCGATAACATGTGTAATATTTCCCTGGGTACCAGCGGAACCATTTTTATTTCTTCGAAGCATTTCGGCGTCGACAGATATAATGCGCTGCATTCCTTTGCCCATGCGGACGGCAGCTATCATCTGATGGGCTGTATGCTCAGCGCGGCCAGCTGCAATAAATGGTGGATGGATGATATTCTGGGGACGAAGGATTATGCAGGGGAACAGCAGGCAATCGGGAAACTGGGGGAGAACCATGTATACTTTCTGCCCTATCTGATGGGAGAGCGTTCACCTCACAACAATCCCAATGCCAGGGCGGTTTTTCTGGGCATGAGCATGGATACCACCAGGGCGGACATGACCCAGGCGGTGCTGGAGGGGGTTGCCTTTGCACTGCGGGATTCGCTTGAGGTGGCCAGGTCCCTGGGAATCAGCCTGACACGTACCAAAATCTGCGGCGGCGGTGCGAAGAGCCCTCTCTGGAAGAAGATTATCGCCAATGTACTGAACCTGAAGGTGGATGTGCTGGAAAGCGAAGAGGGGCCGTCCATGGGCGGTGCCATGCTGGCGGCTGTAGCCTGCGGCGAGTACGCAAGCGTGGAGGAGATCGCGGCGAAGGTAGTGAAGGTCGTGGAAACGGTGGAGCCGGATGCGGAGCTGGCGGCGAAGTATGAGGAGCGCTACAGAGAATTTAAAGAGATTTATCCTGCATGTAAGCCGCTGTTTTGAGGGGATATACAGACCATATTTTATGTGATTTTTACCGGGGAAGGCTTGCCCCATGGGAAGAAGGGAACAGGGCGTATGCGGGCAGGCCTGAGACTATGTAAAATCGAATGAGCCGCATTTGCCGGATGCAAGCGGCGTGGAGGACAGACATGAAATTTGTGACATTCAACATACGGTACGACTGCGGTTTTGACGGAGAAAATAATTTTGACTTCAGAAAGCCGCTGATCCTGCGCAAAATAGAGCAGGAGAAGCCTGACATCCTGTGTTTTCAGGAGGTGCTGCCACATGTGGCGGTGTGGCTGAAGGAGAATCTGACAGACTACTATGTGATAGGCTGCGGCCGCAGCGTATCCCTCCGGGACGAGCAGTCTGCCATCGCTTACCGGAAGGAGCGGATGAACCTGATGAAGATGGAGAGCTGCTGGCTGTCGGAGACGCCGACAGTGCCCGGCTCCCGGTATCCGGAACAGAGCGTCTGCCCCAGGATATGTACGGAGGCGGTGTTTGAGGACATGCAGACAAGGCAGGTCTTCCGGGTGGCCAACGCCCATCTGGATAATGCCGGGCAGCTGGCCAGAAAGCTGGCGTTGGAGCAGATTTTGAAAAAGGTGGCCGCGGATTCCTTTTTCGGAGATGTCCCTGTCATAATCACCGGGGATTTTAATATGGAGCCTGACTGGGAGGAAATGCAGGTTTTGAAGGAGTATCCGGAATTCGTCAACCAGACGGAGCATATTGGGGTGACCTATCACGGCTACTGGAAAGGAAATGAGCAGACAAGTATTGATTTCGTAATCACCCGTGGCCAGGTAAGCTGCAGGCATCTGGAAAAGTGGGAGGAGCAGGAAGACGGGGTGTATTTGTCGGACCATTATCCCGTCTGCGCAGAGCTTGTGCTGGAAAATGAGGCAATGGGAGAAGACTGAGCATTGTTCCCGGACAGCAGGGAAAATGGAGCAGTTTGATACATACAGCGGAAATAAGTAAAGGGAGAGGAATCGAAGGATGAGAGTACTTATGTTCGATATTGACACACTGCGGGCGGATCATATGGGCTGTTACGGCTATGGACGGAATACCACGCCGGTAATGGACGATATTGCAAGGGAAGGTGTCAGATTTGACGATTATTATTGCCCCAACGCCCCTTGCCTGCCATCCCGGGCGTCCATGATCAGCGGACAGTACGGGATTCACAACGGCATCGTAGGCCATGGGGGAACGGCGGCGGACATGCGGCTTCAGGGGAGGAACAGGAGATTTACGGATGAGATGTCGGAAAACAGTCTGTTCATGCAGTTCCGCCGGGCGGGCATGCATACCGTATCTTTTTCCACATTCGCGGAACGCCACAGCGCCTGGTGGTTTAACGCCGGCTTTAACGAGTGCCATAATGTAGGCTGGCGGGGAGGCGAATCCGCGGATATGGTGACGCCGAAGGTGCTGGAATGGCTGGAGAAAAACGGGAAAGGGGATAACTGGATGATGCATGTGCATTACTGGGATCCCCATACGCCTTACCGGACACCGGTGGATTACAAGAGCGGCCTGGAGGGAACGCCCCTGTCGGATGACTGGATTACCGAAGAAATTTTTGAGGAACATCTTCTGCATATCGGTCCTCATGGGGCAAATGAGATTAATATGTGGAACGACGAGCATTATGCCCAGTGCCCAAAGCACCCTGGCAGTCTGAAGACCTTGAAGGAGGCAAAGCGGTTCCTGGACACCTATGACGAAGGTATTCGGTATACCGACGACAATGTCGGCTGTATTATCGGTTGGATGAAGGAGAACGGACTGTATGACGATGATCTGGCCATTATTATCACGGCAGACCACGGAGAGGATCTGGGAGAATTCGGGGTGTATGCGGAACACGGTATGGCGGATGACCCGGTCTGCCGGATTCCGCTTATCATTCGCTGGCCAGGGATGCGTAAGGGCGCAGTGGTGAAGGGATTTCATGACAATACGGATTTGGCGCCCACCATGCAGGAACTTCTGGGAACGTCTCTGGTAAGTTGGGACAACTTCCGATATGACGGCGTTTCCTTTGCGAAGGCCCTGAAGGATGGAACGGATTGTTCCAGGCCTTATGCGGTGCTGACCCAATGCGCCCATGTGTGCCAGAGAAGCGTGCGGTTTGACGATTACATCTATATCCGCACGATTCATGGGGGCGGGCACCTGCTGCCGGACGAGATGCTCTTTCATGTGAAGGAGGATCCTCATGAGATGCACAACCTTGCGGAGGAACGCCCGGATTTGTGCGCCAGGGGGGCGAAGATGATTCTGGACTGGACGGATAGTATGATGAAGTCTTCACGTTCGGATGCGGATCCCATGTGGACGGTGATGCGGGAAGGCGGGCCTCAGCATTGCAGGGGCGCGCTGAAGGGGTATATGGAACGGATTAAGGGGACGCCACGGGAATATGGTATCCCCCTGCTGGAGGAGAAATACGGAGAATTTCTGTAAGGCAGATGAAGCCTGTTTGAATATGTTTTTTGCGCAGCTGTTTCCGGGATTATAAATAGAGCAGGGGCTGCCGCATTCAGAAATTTTCACAGGATACAGGCTGTCCTGTAATCAGGCATACCTATATCCGGTGTTCATGACCCTTAATGCGACAGCCCCGTTTCACAGCACCTTGGCCAGGAAATCCCTTGTCCTGGGCTGCTTCGGCGAGGTGAAGATTTCCTCTGGCGTGCCTTCCTCCACAATTTTTCCCTCCGCCATAAAGATGACACGGTCCGCCATTTCCCTGGCGAAGCCCATTTCATGGGTGACTACTGCCATAGTCATGCCTTCTTTGGCCAGTTCTTTCATGACCTCCAGCACTTCCCCTACCATTTCCGGATCCAGTGCGGAGGTGGGTTCGTCGAAGAGCATGACCTCCGGATCCATACAGAGGGCGCGTACAATGGCAATCCGCTGCTTCTGGCCGCCGGACAGCTGGCTGGGGTAGGAGCCTGCCCTGTCCCCGAGTCCTACCCGTTCCAGCAGGGACCTGGCCTGTGCTTCCGCATCTTTTTGGGACTTTTTCAGCAGCTTCATGGGAGCCAGGGTCATATTCTTTAGTATGGTCATATGAGGGAACAGGTTAAAATGCTGGAACACCATTCCCATTTTCTGCCGGTGGAGATTGATATTGGCGTTTTTGTCGGTGATGTCCGTTCCCTCGAACAAAATCTGCCCTCCTGTAGGGAGTTCCAGCAGATTCAGGCATCTTAAAAAAGTGGATTTGCCGGAGCCGGAAGGGCCGATGATTACGACCACTTCGCCTTTGCGGACGGAGGCTGTCACACCGTCCAGGGCTTTGATTTCACCGCCGTTATAGTATTTCTGTACATCTTTGGCCTGAATAATATAGTTATCGCTCACTGCTTCTCAGCCTCCTCTCCAGTTTACCAACCAGAAACGTAAAGAACATTACCAGTACCAGATAGATCAGCGCGGACATTAACAGCGGGAACAGATAATCATAGCAGTTGCCGCCGATGATATTGCCGGCGTAGGTGACATCCGTGAGTCCGACATACCCCGCAACGGCGGTTTCCTTGAGCAATACGATGAATTCGTTTGCCAGGGTGGGAAGTACGGATTTAAACGCCTGGGGCAGGATGATGTACCGCATGGTGGGCACGTAGCCGAAGCCCAGGCTCCGCCCTGCTTCCATCTGCCCTGTATCTATGGACATAATGCCGCCGCGGATGATTTCCGCCACATAGGCCCCGGAATTGATGCCGAAGGAAAGAGCGCCCACCATGACCTTGTTCCGGCTGGAAGCAAAGACGACGAAATACATAATCATCAGCTGTACCACCATGGGGGTGCCGCGGATAACGGTGAGGTATATCTTGGCAAGCGCATTGAAAAAGCCCAGGACAAGCTTGCCGGGACCATGCATTTCCCCGTGGTTTTTGTCCCAAGATACGCGGACCAGGGAGATAACCACGCCAAGGGCCACGCCGATGAGAAGCGCAAGAAGGGTGAGCAGCAGGGTATTCATAAGCCCCTTTATGTACATTTGGTATCTGTCGTCAAAAATAAAGCTTTTGTAGACATCATACCCGAAATCGTTCAGCCACTCTGGCCCGTTCTGTATCCAGTCCGGCGCTACCAGGGGCCAGCTTTGGGAAGCGGATGGTCTCATGGGGGATTCTCCTTTTTGTCATAAGTTTTTTGGTGAAGATGCTGTCTGCGGCACGGCAGGGTGCTTCGGCAAGCCTGTTAAGCCTGAAATGTAATCCCGGAATCAGGGATTTGGCAGGGAACGCCGCGCTTTATAGCCATGCAGCTGTTGTCACATACTGCCGGGCAAGGCAAATCGGGGCTGCCGCGTTAAATAATCCTACGGCAGCCCCACAGCTTGATTCGGGCCGGTATGCCAATGATTTTCTTCTGTGTAATCAGAACCTGATATCCGACATTATTCCGCTGTGATGTATTTGTCGATAATGCCCTGGACAGTGCCGTCCGCAATCAGTTCCTGAAGGGCTGCATTGACAGCCTCATAGAGGGCGGGATTTTCCTTGTTCATGGCAGCGGCATAATCCTCGGTGATGTATTCGGTATCCAGAATTTTCAGCCCGTCTACCTCGGCAACGAAGGCTTTGGCGGGTTCATTGTCGATAACCACGCAGTCTACCTTGCCGGTCTTCAGTGCCTGTATGGCCTCTGCGCCCTTGCTGTAACGGTCGATGGTTCCCAGCCCGGCCTTCTCGATATCGTCGGTGGTGTAGAGGTCGCCGGTGGTATTGCGCTGTACGCCCACTACATGGTTTGCGCCTTCTGCAAGCAGGTCGTCTGCGCTTGTGATGTCGCTGTCCTCTGTCACGATGATAACCTGTACGCCTGTGGCATAGCTAACGGTAAAATCAACCTCCTCCTGACGGTCGGGGGTGACGGTCATGCCGGCCAAGCCGATGTCTGCCTTACCGCCCTTGACGGCTTCCGTGATGGAATCAAATTCCATGTCGTCAATCTGCAGCTCCAATCCCAGTTTATCGGCGATGGCAGCGGCGATTTCCGCGTCGATTCCGGCTACCTGCCCGCCTTCTACGTATTCATATGGCGGGAATGCCGCGTTGGTTGCCATAATGAGCTTGCCATCTACGGAGGTGGTGAAGCCTTCTCCGTCCGCTGCGCCTGCCCCGGAATCCTCGCCGCCTACACCCGATTCGTCGGCGTTTTCGGCGTCGCTGCCGGAATTGTCGGAACTTTCCTCATTGCCGCTGCCGGAAGCATCAGAACTTTCTTCGGCGCTGCCGTCATTTGCATCACTGCTGTCTGTGCCCGTACCGCTGCCGGATGCAGGCGATCCGCCGCAGGCTGTCATGGACACTGCCATGAGGGAAGCCAGCAGCAGGGCTGTTAACTTTTTCACTTTCATAATTCATTCCTCCCAAAATAAAATAATTGAATCTGCACAGTGCAAACCAATGGAGAGATACTAGCACTTCATGCATAAAATGTCAATGGATTCATGAAAAAAATCATGGAAATTTCTTAAGAGGTTTATAAAAATGAATATTCAATTAAAATATACATAAAATTATGCATAAAAGTTCCTTTTGTCGGGAACGAAACCTGTATTTTCGCCCGAACATGCCGTATGGTGTTAAGGGGGTGGAGAACCCTCCGAAGAAGATAAATTACGGGAGGCGGAGATGCTTTCCGGATGGGTTGAAAAGTGGGTGGGACTGTGTTATGCTGTACTGCGGATGGGATTCAATTGATGCGTTAAGCGTGTAGGGGGTTTTATTATGGTACAGTATCGGGAATTACGGAGAGAAGAAATCAGCAGGGAGTTGTTTGGCGGTTTTATACGCCGCCAGGATGTAACGAAATGCTGGAGGCGGGCAGAGGGCAGGTGGGTAATACGAGACGCTCCGTTTGTTGACGACTGGACGGAAGAAGAATATGGAATTTTAGTGGGATGCCTGCGGAACACCGCGGCTACAGGCGGTTTTGTATATGCCGCTTTTTCCGACGGTATTTTGAAGGGCTTTGTATCTGTGGAAACTGCGCTGTTTGGAGGGGAGCAGGGATATCTGGATCTGTCCTGCATCCATGTGTCGGAGGATATGCGGGGAAAGGGAATCGGCAGGGAGCTTTTCCTGGCGGCGAAGAACTGGGCAAAGGCACATGGGGGCCGCAAGCTGTATATATCCGCCCATTCCGCCGTGGAAAGCCAGGCCTTTTACCGGGCGATGGGATGCGTGGAGGCACAGGTGTACCACCAGGGTCATGTGGAAGCGGAACCTTATGACTGCCAGCTGGAATGCGGGCTGTAAGCCGGGGAATCCGGCAGCAGGGCAGGCCGGAACGGATTGGGCGGATATCGTACGGAATGTGCCGGACCTGTGGCTGCTATCCCGAGACAGAGGGCAGGTTTCCGAGATTGTTGCTGTCGGAGCTGTCGGGAATGGATTTCAGGTATTCCGTGTCACCCCGGTGGGCCACGCCAACGCCTTTGATCTCGCCGCCTTTTGCCATGCGGACGCCCTTCTCCTTGCTGACGGTGGAGCCGTCGGACAGCTGGTAGCCGTCAATCTTTCCGCTGTGTTTTACCAGGCCGACGATTTCACGGGCATCCGATTTGGGCCGGGGGATTTCGTCCAGCGTATTTTTTGCCAGTGCGGCGGTGAGGTTTGTATCGTTCTTTTTATTTTCCATCATATTTTTCACAGGATTGCGGACGCACTTCCTGTATGGCTCATCTCTGCCCTTTTGGGCGTAATGTCTGTTTTGTGAAATCGGGGCTGCCGCATTGTAAAATTATGACGGTGATGTCACTTATGCACGGCAGCCGTTTTGGCTTCAACTATATGATTGCCCATGTAAGCGGGATAATACCTGACAATCATAACCAACGGGCCGATATTTCTTTCAAATTTGTTTTTTGGCAGTTTGGCCGTGGGCAAAGGCTTTACGGCGAAACAGAAGTTCTTGTTGCTATCTCCCGGCGGTTCAAGTATAATTTTTCATATATAAATTGTGGTCCGGTTTTGACGCCCGCCGTATTGTTGGCTTTGCAAGGCCGCCTGCCGTTCAGTCCCGGCGTACCGGCCGGATTGTTCCGGGTGGCGTACCGAAAAGCTTCACCGGCCAGCCGGGAAGTGGCTTCAGGCGGTGATTGCTCCGGGTGGCATATAGGAAAGCCGGGCTGATGGCAGAAAGCGAAAGCGTGTCTGTTTACCACACATAAAGGAGGGTTATACAATGGAAAAAGCGAGAAAACAGATTGTTCTGTTAATGACGGACGCCACGCGTCAGGACATGGTGGGGTGCTACGGTAATCCGGATATGCACACACCAAATCTTGACAGCCTGGCCGCGGAGGGAATCCGCTGCCAGAACGCCTACACTTGTCAGCCAGTCTGCGGTCCTGCCCGTTCTGCCCTGTTTACCGGTACATATCCCCATTCCAACGGCAGTTTCTCGAACTGCATTCCCCTGGGGGCTAATGTAAAAACCATCGGTCAGCGCCTTTCCGACAATGGGATTCGCACGGCCTATATCGGGAAATGGCATCTGGACGGCGGCGATTACTTTGGCATGGGTATCTGTCCGGAGGGATGGGACCCGGAATACTGGTACGACATGCGCTGTTACCTGGAGGAACTGACGGAGGAAGAGCGGCTGGCATCCCGCCACAACGCTACAAATGAGAAGGGAATTTCCGCGGAGTTTACCTTCGGACACCGCTGTGCCGACCGGGCACTGGATTTTCTCCAGAAGCATGGGGAAGAGGATTTTTTCCTGACCGTGTCCCTGGATGAACCCCATGACCCTCATCTCTGCCCCGAACCCTATGCTTCCATGTTTGCGGATTATGAATTTCCCAAGTCACCCAATGTATGGGATACACTGGAGGGAAAACCGCTTTTCCAGAAGTACTGGGCGGGAGCAAGCCGGTATGCCGACAGGGATGCACTGAAGCTGAAGGCACCCGGCTATCTGGGCTGTAATTCCTTTGCGGACGCTGAACTGGGAAGGGTGCTGGACGGTATCAAGGCCTGTACTCCGGATGCGTTGGTTATATACACTTCGGATCACGGAGATGCCCTGGCCAGCCATTGCCTGTACGCCAAGGGTCCCGTGATGTACAATGAAATTGCCCGGATACCGCTGCTGATTGCAGGCCCGGGCGTACCCAAGGGGGTGGTAGACAGGAATCCGGTGAGCCACATCAATATTCCGGCTATGATTCTGGAATATATGGGGATTCCCGTTCCGAAGTGCTTTGAGGGAAAAAGCCTCCTGCAGGAGGCCTATAACCCGAAAATACGGACGAACGATTATATTGTTACGGAATTTACCCGTTATGAAATTGATCACGACGGCTTTGGGGGGCTGCAGATGATGAGGGCTGTTTTTGACGGGCGTTATAAACTGGCCGTTCACCTGCTGGACCCGGTGGATGAATTTTATGACACAGAGACGGATCCTTATGAAATGAAAAACCTGATTGAGGATGAGGCATACGAGGAAGAAAAAGTCCGTCTGCATAAATTGCTTCTGGAATGGATGAACGCTACAAGGGATCCCTTCAGGGGATATCAGTGGGAACACAGGCCATGGAGGAGAAATCTGCCGGAACCCACCTGGAGTTATACCGGCTATACCAGGCAGCGGGAAAATGAGGAATATGAGCCAAGACAGCTGGATTACTGTACGGGTCTGCCTATGGAGGAGGCTGTTAGGCGTAAATGACTGTATGTCTTGCAAATTGAAAACTTGCAGATTGAAAATAGTTCTGTGTCATTCTATTGAAGGTAATCGGGCAGGCGCACCGGAATGAAAAGAGCCTGCCCGCCCGTTTTAGGGGAACTCCAATAGTGATGTCCATTTGGCAGAAAGCTATTTTCAGATGCAAAAACCGGTTGCAATCCCGGACAAAATATGTTACCATAAATTCACTTCAAAAATTCTATTTTTATCGTGGTGGATGATTGTTTTATGACAATTTCCGTCTAGTAATTTGTAGCTTTCGGATGGAAGCTTGAAGTCTGGGCGTTTTGCCTGAGGTAATCCATTGATGGTTGAAGAGAGCAGGCAGGCGCGGAAAGGCTGTGCCGTTTATCTGTTGCTGCCTGTGGGGAAAACAGGAGGGAATGAATGGGACAGACAGAAAACAGAAACGGGGCGTACCATGCAGGGGGGCGTTACGGGGAACAGACAGGGCGCAGTGTCCCGGAGGATTGTGCGGAACAGCCGGACAGCGGGGATATCGGGAAAGCTTTTTCCGGATTGTCAGCGGAAGAGGGGCTGCACAGGGCAGTAGAACCCAGGGACATGGTGTTGAATTCCAAAGTCAGGGACAGCAGCAGTAAGATTATTTTTGATAACCACATGCTGTGTTCCCAGTTTTTGCGGGATTACGTCGATTTGCCTTATCTGAAGAATGTGAAGCCGGAGGACATTGAGGATGTGTCAGATCAATACGTGACATTGTTTGCAGAAGAACGTAATTCCGACAGGGTAAAGCGTGTCCGTATTCGTGCGGAGGGAACGCCTTTTTTCCTGGTTTCCCTGATAGAGCATAAGACACAACCGGATTACAATGTATGCATGCAGATATTCCGCTACATGGTGCATATTTGGGATACTTATGAAAAGGAGGCGGAAAGCGTCCGTAGGGGAATGGCGAAGAGGAGCGACTTCCTGTATCCGCCCATACTGCCCATTATATATTATGAGGGGGCCAGGGAATGGAAGGTCCCGCTGGATTTCAGAAGCCGTGTACGGGAAGGGGAAAATTTTGGCAGGTATATTCCGGATTTTGAATATTATCTGGTGCCGCTGCGGGATTACAGCAATGAGGCACTGATGGCAAAAAAGGATGAAATTTCTCTGGTTATGCTGGTCAATAAGCTGCAGACAGTGGAAGATATTGAGAACTTCCGCAGGCTGCCTGGTGGAGAGATTGAGTCAATTCTTCGGCACTCCCCGCAGCAGATGGTGGACACCATCGCGGAAATGCTGCAGGCATTCCTCCTGAAGATAAATGTGCCTGTGTCAGAAACGGAGCAATTGACGGATAGAGTGAGGAAAAAGAAAATGGGTGAATTATTTGCGGATATGGAAAAAATAGACATACAGGCTGAACGGCAGAAGATGGCATTTGCCAGAAAGCAGCTGGATGAGGAACGGAAACAGATGGAAGAGAGGTGGGAAGAGGTAGAAAAACAGCAGAAACAGGTAGAAGAACAGCGGAAACAGGCAGAAGAACAGCGGAAACAGGCAGAAGAACAGCGGAAACAGGCAGAAGAACAGCAGAAACAGGTGGAAGAACAGCAGAAACAGGTGGAAGAACAGCAGAAACAAGTAGAAGAACAGCGGAAACAAGTAGAAGAACAGCAGAAACAGATAGAAGAAACAAAAAGACAGGCGGAACTTACAGAAGAGAACAGCATCAAATCAATCATTGGGCTATGTAGGGAACTGGGGACATCGAAGGAGGCTGCAGCGCGAAAGCTGATGGAGAAAAAGGGGTTAAACCAGGAAACCGCATTAGAGAAAACAACACTTTACTGGTAAAATTAAAACCAAGATATTTATTTTCCTAAAAATATGTGGTAATACAGCGGCAAAACAGTTATAATTTATATCGGAACCAAACAACTTATTTATATAAATCAGGAGGATAAAGACATGAATAATTTGCCGGAAGTAAAAATCGGCGTTGTGGCCGTGAGCCGCGACTGCTTTCCAGAGAGCCTGTCCGTGAACAGAAGGAAGGCTCTGATGGAGGCTTATACTGCTAAGTACGGCATGGACAGCGTCTATGAGTGCCCCGTATGCATTGTGGAAAGTGAAATTCATATGGTGCAGGCGCTGGAGGATTTAAAGGCGAACGGCTGTAACGCGCTGTGCGTATACCTTGGAAACTTCGGCCCGGAGATTTCAGAGACATTGCTGGCAAAGCATTTTGACGGCCCTGCCATGTACATAGCGGCTGCCGAGGAGAGCCAGGACGACCTGGTGGGCGGGCGCGGCGACGCATATTGCGGTATGCTGAATGCAAGCTATAACCTGAAGCTGCGCAATGTGAAGGCCTACATCCCGGAGAACCCTGTGGGGACCGCGGCGGAATGCGCGGACAGGATTCATGAGTTTATTCCCATTGCCAGGGCTATCGTAGGACTGAGCGGACTGAAGATTATTTCGTTCGGTCCCAGGCCCCTGAATTTCCTTGCCTGCAATGCACCGATCAAGCAGCTTTTCAACCTGGGCGTGGAGATTGAAGAGAATTCCGAGCTTGACCTGTTCGAGTCTTTCAAGAAGCATGAGGGAGACGAGAGGATTCCGGCGAAGGTGAAAGAGATGGAAGAGGAGCTTGGCGCTGGCAACAGGAAGCCGGAGATTCTGCCAAAGCTGGCACAGTATGAGCTTACCCTCCTTGACTGGGTGGAGTCTCACAGGGGGTATCGTAAATATGTGGCCATTGCCGGAAAATGCTGGCCTGCATTCCAGACACAGTTTGGTTTCGTTCCCTGTTATGTGAACAGCCGCCTTACCGGCATGGGGATTCCCGTATCCTGTGAGGTGGATATCTACGGATGCCTGAGCGAGTTCATCGGCACATGCGTCAGCGAGGACATTGTGACGCTGCTGGATATCAACAATACCGTGCCCGATGATATGTATGAGGATGCCATTAACGGGAAATACGGTTATACCCATAACGATACATTTATGGGCTTTCACTGCGGCAACACCAATACCAAAAAGCTGTCTTCCTGCAGCATGAAATACCAGATGATTATGGCAAGAACGCTTCCCGAGGAAGTGACCCAGGGTACTCTGGAGGGGGACATTGTTCCAGGAGATATCACATTCTACCGTCTCCAGTCCACTGCGGACAACAGGCTCCGCGCTTACATTGCCCAGGGGGAAGTGCTTCCGGTGGCAACCAAATCCTTCGGCGGAATCGGCGTGTTTGCCATCCCGGAGATGGGACGGTTCTACCGTCATGTATTGATTGAGAAGAATTACCCGCATCATGGTGCGGTGGCGTTCGGGCATTTCGGAAAGGCCTTGTATGAGGTGTTTAAATACATCGGCGTGCCGGTGGAGGATCTGAATTACAATCAGCCCAAGGGTATGCTGTATCCTACGGAGAATCCGTTTGCATAAGCGGACAGTGAGGTGCGGTAAGACAGTGACTCGGAAAACAGCTGGTTTCACTGACGGAAAGGCGGAGCGGAAGTTCCGCTTTTTCCATGCGCGGACATATAATGCAGTAATTTTGAAGCCAACATCATAATGGTACCAGGGTCATAATGGGGATGCAAAATATCTTTTGACCACAACATCATCATAATAGGGAGGCTGAAAGTAGAGATCATATATCTGCGGCAATTTTGCAAGGTGTGTCTGGTACTTATCTGAGAACGAAGAAAATGTTATTCATATGGGTGCAAGGTATATTTTGAGACAGGGGGAAGTTTAGTAAATTGTCAGAAATGTTACGAGAGACCGTCAGCACGGCGAAAAGGCAGATCAATGGATACATACCGGGTTCCCGGCAGGCAGGTGCAGTTGGCAGGGCGCTTTCCCCTGCTTGCGTTTACACAGGCAGAAGAAGGCGCCCTTCAGCGGCTTCAGGACTCCACATCGGAATCTGCCGCAACAGCAGATACCACGCTGGATATCACGGAGACGATGACTGCAACAATTATGATGAATAATCCGCCGCCTAAAATTACAAACATAATGATAGTCCTCCTCTAAGGTCATATTAGGACAGAATACCTGTTGTGACAAAACATACATCTGTGATACAGACAACTGTCCCACTGAAAAGAATGCCTCTGCCCCGAATGGAGTTATTATAACATATTCATATAAAAACCACAACCGACAAAAACATTTTTTTGGAGAATAATGGTTGTACCCTTGCTTTCTTTTTGGTATTATCTTATTGATGCGATGAAAATCGGCGGAATGAAGTTAAGGAAGGATTCATGCTGGTGTTTCCGGCACAGCCCGGCAGTACAGTATGACAGGTAAGACAATGGTTACCATATCCGTGTGCATGATTGTAAAAAATGAGGAGAAGACACTGAGACGCTGCCTGGACAGCCTGAAGGGCCTGGCAGATGAAATCGTCATCGCGGACACCGGGTCTACGGACGCCACTAAGGAGATTGCGCAGCAATACACGAATCTGGTTTACGATTTCCGGTGGACGGATGATTTCAGCGAAGCAAGGAATTTTGTGTTTTCCAGGGCCACGAAGGAATATATATATTCTGCGGATGCGGATGAGGTGCTGTCTCCGGAAAACAGGGAACGTTTTCGCATTTTAAAGGAGACGCTGCTTCCGGAGATTGAAATCGTGCAGATGAAATATGCCAATCAGCTGCAGTTTGGCACAGTTTACAACTTCGACGAAGAATACCGTCCAAAGCTGTTTAAAAGGCAACGGAATTTCGTGTGGGAAGGTCCGATTCACGAGACGGTACGCCTGATGCCCGTGATATACGACAGCGATATCGTGATTACGCATTTGCCCGAGGAGAACCATGCAGGACGGGATTTGGCAAGCTTCTACAGGCACTGTATGGAAGGATACCGTCTTCCCAAGCGGCTTCACGGACTCTATGCCAGGGAATTGCTGCTGGCAGGTGATGAGGCGGATTTCGCTCAGGCGGCGGAGATTTTCACCGCATCTGCTCAGGATATCGACCGGGACGGAGAGGAGATGGCCCAGGCCTGCTGCGTGGCGGCGAAGGCGGCAAGGCTGGCAGGAGATGCGGTTTCCTTTTTTAAGTATACATCCAAGGTGATTGCAGAAGAGGCCTGTTCGGAAATTTGCTGTGAAATGGGACATTTCTATGAGGACAGGGAGGATTTGGAGGAGGCGGCAGTCTGGTATTACAATGCGGTCTATGAGACAAGGCCGATTCTGAACATTCATGCAGGGGGAAGCGAAGGGCTGGAGGGGCTGATTCGCTGTTACGAGAGGCTGTCCTGTCCGGAACAGGCGCAAATTTACCGGGAGGAACTGGAGAAATACACCGGGGTTCAGCCGGTTTCCGCAGGGTAAGCTTGGGAACTTTTACAGTACCCACATGCACCGGGCCGACCCGCCATGGATGAAAGCCGGGGGCTATCGTGAAGCGGCATACAAGCCCGCAGGGGAGACGGGTTTGTCGCACGGCTGCCTGGCAAAAGGAGCAGGGGAACGCTTGTTGGCCGAGCGGTTTCCGCAAGGCAGGTTTGGGGACTTTTACAGCAACAGAAAGAGAGGCAGATACAGTGGGCTGGGAAGAGAATGTGCGAAGAGTAGTGCCTTATACGGCAGGGGAGCAGCCCCGGAAGCCGGGCATTATTAAATTAAATACAAATGAGTGTCCTTATCCGCCGGCGCCCGGTGTGGAAAGAATGGCGGCCCGGATGGACTGCAGTGCGCTGAGGCTGTATCCGGATCCGGACAGCACGGTCCTGGTAAAGGCTTTGGCGGAAGCCTATCATGTAAAGCAGGAACAGATATTTGTGGGAGTGGGATCCGACGATGTACTGTCCATGGCGTTTATGACATTTTTTAACAGCGGCCGCCCGGTCCTGTTTCCGGATGTCACCTATTCCTTCTATGACGTATGGGCGGAAGTGCACAGGATTCCGTACAAAACCTGTCCGTTGGACGAAAACTGGCATATCCGACCGGAGGATTACAGGCAGCCCAACGGAGGTGTGGTTTTTCCGAATCCGAATGCGCCTACGGGACTGGCGGAGAGCCTGGAAACGGTGGAGGAAATCATCCGGGCAAACCAAGACGTAGTGGTTATAGTGGATGAAGCCTATGTGGACTTCGGCGGTGTGTCTGCCATGGGGCTTCTGGAAAAATACGATAACCTGCTGGTGGTGCAGACTTTTTCAAAATCCCGCTCTATGGCAGGGATGCGTATCGGGTTCTGCATGGGCAGTGAAAAACTGATACGGTATCTGAACGACGTGAAATTTTCCTTTAATTCCTACACCATGAACCTTCCCTCGCAGCTGCTGGGGGCGGAGGCCCTGCAGGATGAGGCATACTTTAAGGAAATTACGGGCAGGATCATCGCTACCAGGGAGCGTGTGAAAGGGGAATTGAAAAAACTGGGATTTCTTTTTCCGGATTCCGGGGCGAATTTTATCTTTGCAACCCACCCGTCTATTCCGGCGAAGCAAATGTTCCGGGCGCTGCGGGAAGCCGGGATTTATGTGCGCCATTGGGATAAGCCCAGGATATCGGAGTACCTGCGCATTACCGTGGGCACGGATGAACAGATGGATCTGCTGCTGTCATTTCTGAGGGAATACGTGGCCCTGCAGCCCGGGTAGGGAAAGGGCCGCGTTTCCGAAAAGTGTTATAAAAATGAGATAGAAAGAGGACAAAGAGTGTTATGCTGAAAAAATATTTGTTTGTGTTTTTTGTTTCCATGGTGCCGCTGATTGAACTGAGGGCGGCGGTTCCCATTGCCATCGGGATGAATCTGCCGGTGATTCCCAGTTATGTTGTCTGTATTTTAGGAAATATGCTTCCGGTGCCGATTATTTTCCTCTTTGCCAGAAAAGTCCTGGAATGGGGAACGGACAAACCGATTATCGGTAAATTCTTTACTTTTTGTCTGGAAAAAGGACATAAAGGCGGGGAAAAGCTGAAGCAGAAGGCAGGAAGAGGTTTGTTTGTGGCGTTGCTGCTGTTTGTGGGAATCCCGCTTCCGGGAACCGGGGCGTGGACCGGGACGCTGGCTGCCAGCCTGCTGGATATGGATTTCAAGTCCAGCGTGTTTGCGGTGCTGTTTGGCGTAATCCTGGCGGGTATTTTAATGGGGCTGGCAAGCGCCGGTGTGTTCGGGGCGTTTGGCGCGGTATTTTAAGGAGGAATCCGCAGGTGCAGCAAGCTTGAAGGCTTCTTTCAAAGGCGGAATTGATGGGCGCCCCGAAGCGGGCAGGGGGTATGGCTATGAAAATCTATCAGGATTTTGCAGAGGTGTACGATGAATTGATGGACAACACGCCTTATGTGTTCTGGGGAGAGCGTCTGGAACAGCTGATACGGAAGTACGGAGTGTCAACTTCGGGGCGGGATGCGGGGAGTGTGCTGGATTCCGAGCGGAACCTGGTGGTGGATTTGGGCTGCGGTACGGGGACGCTGACGGAGCTGATGTATCAGAAAGGCTACGACATGATAGGGGTGGATGTCTCAGAAGCCATGCTGAATATTGCGCTGAAGAAAAAGGAGAAGAGCGGATCCGAAATCCTGTATCTGCAGCAGGATATGCGGGAACTGGAACTGTACGGCACCGTAGGAACCGTGTTCAGCGTTTGCGACTCGCTGAATTATATCCTGGAGGAGGAAGAACTGCAGGATATATTTTCCATGGTGAACAATTATTTGTTCCCCGGTGGAATTTTTATATTTGATTTTAATACGGATTATAAGTACCGGGAGGTAATCGGCGAGACTACCATCGCGGAGAACCGTGAGGACTGCAGCTTTATCTGGGAAAATTTCTATGACCCGGAGGAGGAAATAAACGAGTATGACCTGACGGTTTTTGTGCGGGAGGAGGGAGAAAGCTTCCGACGGTTTACGGAGACTCATTTCCAGCGCGGATACACTGTGGGGCAGATGCTTGCACTGGTGGAACGTGCCGGCATGACCGTGTTGGAGGTAACGGATGCGGATACCGGGGAAAGCGTCACTGACACTAGCCAGCGGGTGTATGTGGTTGCGGGGGAGCATGGGAAGGAAATATGACCTGCCCGGGGCTGCGGGGACAGGCGAGTACGCAGCGGAAACATTGGGAATGTATGTCGGAAAAGGAAACACGAAAGGAAGATTGAAATGAGGGACTATATAGTGCGCGCAACTGCGGCGGGGGCGCAGATTCGGGCTTTTGCCTGTACTGCCAGAAATATGGCGGAAGCTGCAAGACAGGCACATAATACAAGCCCCGTGGTCACTGCGGCGCTGGGACGGCTTCTGTGCGCAGGCGCGATGATGGGAAGCATGCTGAAGGGAGAGAATGATCTGCTGACGCTTCAGATTAAGGGAGACGGTCCCGTACAGGGCTTGATGGTGACTGCGGATGCGAAGGGAAACGTAAAAGGATATGCCAATGTGCCGGATGTGATACTTCCGGCAAATGCCCTGGGCAAGCTGGATGTGGCGGGGGCAGTGGGACAGGGAAGCCTGCGGGTTATCCGGGATTTGGGTTTAAAGGAGCCTTATGTGGGGCAGACTCAGCTGCAGACAGGCGAGATAGCGGAAGACTTGACTTACTACTTTGCCGCGTCAGAGCAGGTGCCCTCCTCCGTGGGACTGGGTGTCCTTATGGAAAAGGATAATACGGTCAGGCAGGCGGGAGGATTTATCGTCCAGCTGATGCCCTTTGCGGAAGAGGCGGTGATTGACAGGCTGGAACAGAACCTGGCAGGTGTCACTTCCGTAACGGCCATGCTGGATGCCGGAAATACTCCTGAGCAGATGCTCGGGCAAGTTTTAGCGGGACTGGACTGCGAGGTCCTGGAGACACGGCCCGCCGCTTTCAGATGCAGCTGTGACAGCGGGAAGATAGAGAAAGTCCTGATCAGCCTGGGAAAGCAGGAAATCAGGGACATGATAGAAGACGGGCAGGAGATAGAGGTAAACTGCCAGTTCTGCGGCAGGCATTATAAATTCAGCCTGGACGAACTGCGGGTGATCTATCGGAAGAGCAGGTGAAAAAAACGGAGGCAGAGGAACTCTCCGGCCGGCAAGGCGGAGTGCGGATTTTGTATGGATTGCCTGTGCTGTAAAGCATTGTGATTAGTACATTGCTGCATTCAGCCCCCAATAGGCAGGGATGGATGTCTTCGCCAGGACAGGGCGGAGGCGTTGCGCACGTCTGCCGTCTGCAATGCAGTATTGGAGTGGGCATTGAGTGCTGATTGCGAAAGGATGCATGCAGCGGGATATCGGCGGTGAGAGAGGCTTCCCATGTGGCAATAGACGGGAAAGATAAGGAAGAGGAGCAACATGAAACAGGGATTTATCAAAACGGCAGCGGTAACGCCCAAAATAAAAGTGGCAGATCCTGTCTATAATGCGGAAGTGATCTGCAGGGAGATGGAAAAAGCCGCTGCGGGGGGAGCAAAAATCATTGTTTTTCCGGAACTGTGCATTACCGGGTATACCTGCGGTGATTTATTTTTACAGCCGCTGCTGCTGGAGGAGGCTTCCCGGCAGTTGTTGAAAATTGCGGAATGCACCGTAGGCAAGGACGCTTTGGTCATGGCGGGGCTGCCCGTGGAGCGGGAGGGCAGGCTGTACAACGTGGCGGCTGTGCTTTACAGGGGAGAAATCCTGGGGCTGGTTCCCAAGGCAAACATTCCTTCCTATGCGGAATTTTACGAGGGGCGTCATTTTGCGGAAGGCAATGCGGAACCGGTCCCGTTCGTTTTCGCCGGGAAACCGGTGCCTTTCGGAACCAATATCCTGTTTGATTGTGAAAGCGTTCATGGATTGACGGTAGGGTGTGAAGTCTGCGAAGACCTGTGGGTGGCGGATTCTCCGGGGACCAACCATGCCCTGAAGGGGGCGACGATACTGGCAAATCTGTCCGCCTCCAACGAGACCGTGGGAAAGGACGAATACAGGGAAATGCTGGTGAAGTCTGCCAGCGCCCGGCTTATCTGCGGCTATATTTACACATCAGCCGGGGAGGGGGAGTCCACCCAGGATCTGGTGTTCGGCGGACATAATCTGATTGCGGAAAACGGCGTCCTGCTGTCCCAGGTGAAGAAATTCAGCTGTGAAACGATTTACGGCGATATTGACGTGGAAAAAATTCTTTCCGACAGAAGGCGCATGGGCACCTTTGGGAAGGAACCCCGGACGCAGTATGTCAGGATTCCATTCCGTCTGGAGGCGGAGGAGACAAGCCTGAACCGGCATTTTGCCCCCATGCCCTTCGTGCCGGGGGATGAGGCGCAGCGCCGCCGCCGCTGTGAGGAAATCCTTTCCATCCAATCCTACGGGCTGAAGAAAAGATACGAGCATACAGGGCTTTCCAAAGCAGTGCTGGGTGTTTCCGGCGGCCTGGACTCCACCCTGGCGCTTCTGGTGACTGTCCGGACCTTTGACCTGCTGGGGCTTGACAGGAAGGGGATTACGGCGGTTACCATGCCGTGTTTCGGAACAACGGACAGGACTTATGACAATGCCTGCAGGCTGGCGAATATTCTCAAGGTTACTCTGGAGGAAGTGGACATACGGAACGCAGTGGAGGTTCATTTTCGGGATATAAGGCAGGCGCTTTCCGACCATGACGTAACCTATGAAAACGGGCAGGCAAGGGAGCGTACCCAGGTGCTGATGGATCTGGCAAACCGCCTGAACGCACTTGTGATTGGGACAGGCGACATGTCGGAGCTGGCATTGGGCTGGGCTACCTACAACGGAGACCACATGTCCATGTACGGAGTCAATGCAGGCGTGCCGAAGACTCTGGTACGGCATCTGGTAACATATTATGCGGATACCTGCAAAGATGAGGCGCTGGCGGAGGTGCTTGGGGATGTGCTGGATACACCTGTGAGTCCGGAACTGCTTCCGCCTGTAGACGGTGTGATTTCCCAGAAGACGGAGGACTTGGTGGGGCCTTATGAGCTGCACGACTTTTTCCTGTATTATATGCTTCGCTGCGGATATCCGCCGGCAAAGGTATACCGGGTGGCAAAGCTGGCTTTTGCGGGATTGTATGATGACGGGACGATCCTGAAATGGCTGAAAAATTTCTATAAGAGATTTTTTGCGCAGCAGTTCAAGCGCTCGTGCCTGCCGGACGGTCCCAAAGTGGGGAGCGTGGCGCTGTCGCCTAGAGGGGATTTGCGGATGCCTTCCGACGCAAGTGCTGCACTGTGGATCAGGGAAGCGGAAGGGCTTTCACCTGCAGGCAGCTTGCTTTGAGGAACTTCATGAAAAAAGGTTCGCCTTATGTGCAAGTAAGGCGAACCTTTGTGAAAAATTTATACCGCATACCCTGAGAAACGCAGAAGACGGAATGTAAGCTCGAAATGGTACGATTACAAACCATTCTGGGAGGAGCTGAAGCAGTCTGAGGAAATTACATATACGCTGGTCACACGACACCGGATTTCCAGGGCGGCCATTTGCAAGCTTAGGAAGAACAAACCTGTGAACACCACCATACTGAACAGGCGGTGCGGTATATTTGCGTGCGCCCTGCAGGGCATCGTGGGGGTGTGCCGGACAGGACGGGAAAAGAAGGAGCCGGGGAGAGGAACGAAAGGGCATTGGAAGACAGCGCCCGACATAACGAGACCGGATGCAGGAACGAAGCGGCTGGCAGGTGCCAAACGGGGCAGCCTGGCCGGGGGAGGATATTTTGGACACAAAGAAGCACATAACGGACACAGAGATAGATTATCCGGTGCGGCAGTGCCCAACGAACAAGGCCTGCTACCTGGGTTACAACCTGGACGGCAGCAGGGGATATCCCGGGTGCATTTATGCGGTGACATTGATGTACTTGTTAAAAGACTGCCCGTCAAAACCGTCTTCCAGGAAATGATTGTAGGATTCCTTGAACTGTGATATACTACGTGAAGGCATCAGGGTAAAAAGGAAAGAAGGTATACTTTTTTCCCGAAGCCAAGCGGGGAAAAGGAAAGGGCATAAGGATGGAGAAGACGGTGATCATCATTAACGGCGCAGGCGGTGTGGGGAAGGACACTTTGTGCGGTATGGCGGGCAGGCATTTCAAGGTAAGAAATGTGTCATCCATTACCCCGATTAAAAAAATCGCGGAAGTGTACGGCGGGTGGAATGGGGAAAAGGATGCGAAAGCCCGAAAATTTCTGGCGGATTTGAAACGGCTATTTGTGGAGTACAATGACCTGCCGTTCCGATATCTCTGTGAGGAATATGAGAAGTTTATGCAAGGCGAAGACGAAATCCTGTTTGTGCAGATTCGCGAGGGCGAGGAAATTGAGAAGTTTAAAAACTGGGTAAAGACACCCTGCATCACTTTACTGATTACGAGATTTCAGATTGATCAGGTTTTATGGGGAAATTCTTCTGACGACAATGTGGGAAGTTTTCAATATGACCATACATTTCATAACGACAGCAGCTTGGAAGCTGCGGAAGCGGAATTCTGCGGGTTTTTAACAGGAATCTTCCGGGAACCCGGCTTCGGTGAAGGGCAGTAATCCGGGACGGCGGGCAGGACTCCGCGCATTTTCGAGCAGGGGTTTTTCCGGTTAGGGGAATACATCCTTGCTGGAGGCGGCGGACCGATCCGCAGTAGATCCATAAATATACCGAGGCATGTGCGTCGGGAAGCCGGGACAGCTTCCCGACGCGTGTTGTATATTGTGAAACTCCCGCCGCTTCCGCAGCGCCGCCGGAAATTCTAATCCGTTTCCCCGGTTCCGGCATCCCCTGCGTTCTTTGCCTTTTCCAGCGAATTCTGTATCGCCTCCAGCAGCACAAGGGAAGTATACTTGCTCTCAGGCGTATAGCTGATTGATTCCAGAGACTGCTGTTCCATGACCTGCGCGCAGATGGAATCGAAGGTGGGCTGAAGCAGCGGATACATGGTGGCGACGGCTTCGCCCAGATTGACCATTTGAATGGAAGTTATGGAATCCTTATCCACGATGACTTCCACGTCAATGGATTCGCTGCCCAGCACCAGCTCGGTGGTGTAGATGCCCGGTATGTAGAGGGAGGCGGTCTGCGTTGCTTCCGGCTCCGGTTCGGAGACAGACGGGTCTTTTTTGTCCTTGCCCGGCAGGAAGATCAGAATCAGCAGAATAACGAGCAGAACTCCCAGAACGGCAAATATTCCGGTATAAATCAGTTCTTTCATGTGAAGTACGACAATCTTTGTTTTAGCACTCATCCTATTCCCCTTCATTTTATCTTGTCATTTTTCTTTATAATAGATATGTTTCCGAAAATGAAAATATTCCGGCCACCAAAATTTACCCGCATAAATTATTTTTCAAAAAAGACTTGCATTTATCTACCAAATAAGGTATCATGTAAGTGTCAAAAGAGTAGAAAAAGGTTGGAGACAGTATCATTTTCGACATAAACAGCAGAAAAATGTATCCTGTTTTGGTAAAAAATGGCAATAAATGCTCCAAAATTTTTTTGCAAGAAAATTTACCTGGATAAATTTTAGAGATACCAAAAGGTGAAATGGCATGGGGGTCGAAGAGCGGAAACGGCGGAAAATGAAAGGGGCCACTTTCAGAACCGGCCGGATGTCCGTTGGACGGGAAAGCCGCGTAGGCCCATGGGAGGAACTTTCATGATTGAACGCCGAAGGGATGACACCAAATTGCCGCCGGCGAAATCGGGACCTCTCACGCAGCGACTTTACCCTTTCGTGCTATCGCGCAGCGATTTGAATTAGGAGGATATGGAAATGAAGAGAAAGCATATCGTTATGGTGGCGGGTTTATTGGCATGCAGCATGCTGGCAGGCTGCGGTGCAGGGGATTCCTCCCGGGGAGAAGCGGCAGGGCAGCCAGGCACTTCGGGAGAAGCGGCAGACGGCGGAAGCAGCGCGGACGGAAGCGCCGCAGGTGAGATTACCTTTCCGCTGGATGAGGCGTGGACGGTGGAGGCATTTGCTTTTTCCAATACCGGCCAGGAGCTGGACAAGACGCTGACCATGCAGAAGTTGGAGGAGAAGACCAATGTCCACTGGGATTTAGCCACTTACAGCCAGGCGGAACTGGATGAGAAGCGGAATCTGAGTTTTAACGGGGGCGATTATTACGATGTGTATATCAAGAGCGGTATCAGCGCCATTGATGCCTATAAGTACGGCTCCCAGAACATTATCATTCCGCTGAATGATTTGATTGAACGGTATATGCCGAACCTGAAGGCGAAGCTGGACGAGCAGGACGCATGGAAGGATATCACTTCTGCTGACGGCAATATCTATGCACTGCCTCAGATGAACGGGCCGGAGCTTGCGGGACCCGCGGTCTTTATCAATATGGTGTGGCTGGACAAGGTGGGAAAGGAAGTTCCGAAAACAAAGGAGGCGTTTTATGAGGTTCTCTGCGCATTCCGGGACGATGATCCGAACGGGAACGGGGAACAGGACGAGTATCCGCTCTACTGTCCCAACGGTGCGGTCAATATGCTGCTGCCCGTTTTCGGCATTACCATGGACTGGAATACCATGTCCATGTATGATGTGGATGCCGGCGAGATGACATATGTCCCTACGTCTCAGGAATACAGGGATTTCCTGGCATTTATGGCGAAGGCATATGAGGAGAAGCTGGTGAACCAGGATTGCTACAGTGCTACCTGGGACGACATCAATGCCATTGGCGCTACCAGTGATACGCTGGGCACGATTCCCACCTACGGCGTATACCAGCATGTGGGCACGGAGCGGGATGAGGACTATGACGCGCTGCTTCCCTTTGACGGAAAGCACAGCATGCCGGCCGGAAAGGGCGTCCAGTACGGCGGCCTGGTGATTACGGACAAATGCCAACGCCCCGAAGTGATTTGTGCCTGGGCGGATTATCTCTATTCCGAGGAAGGCGCCAGGCTGGGGATCATGGGTGTGGAAGGAGAGACCTACACGCTGGACGAGGATGGAAAATACCATTGGATCGAAGACGGGTCCTGGGGCGCCGATATTAACACGATTCGCAATAACGCGCTCATGGTGGGGTGGTACCCTGCGCCGCTGGGACAGGCTGTGCTGTTTAATGAAGGGCAGTCCAACCCGGAGGAACTGTTCCTGATGCAGCAGAGAAAGCGTCTGCTGGAGTATGCGGCGGACGAATTTCCCAGCTTAAACTGGTCGGAAGAAGAGCTGGCGGAGAAGGCGGATCTGGTGACGGCAATTAACGGTTATATTGACCAGTATCAGGCACTTGTAGTAACCGGGGAAGCAGACCTGGACGCCACCTGGGACGAGTATCTTTCCAATTTAAATTCCATGGAGCTGGAACGGCTTCAGGAGATTGACAGGGCTGCCTATGACAGATGGCTGGCGGAGAGACAATAAAGGATACGGAATGAAGAAAGAGGATAAAAAGAAAAAGCGCTTTTGGGCGCGCCTGGGAAAAGACATTCGGGTGAACTATATCCTGTACCTGATGCTGGTGCCTGTAACGGTGTATTTCGTGCTTTTCTGCTATATACCTATGGCGGGGGTGCAGATGGCTTTTAAAAGTTACCAGATTAAAGCGGGCATCTGGGGGAGTCCCTGGGTGGGGCTGAAGCATTTCAGGAGGTTTTTTTCCGGCTATAATTTCGGAGGGCTGTTGAAAAACACCGTGTACATCAGCCTGTACAGCCTGATTGCCGGGTCCGTTGTGCCCATACTGTTCTCCCTTATGATCAATTATGTGCGCAGCGGGCGGTGGAAGAAGACTCTGCAGATGGTTACGTACCTTCCCTATTTTATTTCAAATGTGGTGCTGGTGGGTATGCTGGGCATTTTCCTGGGGGACAGCGGTATTGTCAACGTTGCCCTGAAGTCTCTGGGGGCGGAAGGGATTTCCTTTCTGTCCTCGGGAAGCCTGTTTCGTTCCGTGTATACATGGAGCGGGGTGTGGCAGGGGCTTGGCTTCAGCTCCGTTATCTATATCGCGGCGCTGGCGGGGGTGGATATGCAGCTGCATGAGGCGGCGATTGTGGACGGGGCGTCCATCTGGCAGCGCATCTGGCATATTGATTTGACGGAGCTGAGGCCTACCATTTTCGTATTATTTATCATGGGGCTGGGCGGTGCCATCAATGTAGGCTATGAGAAAATCCTGCTGATGCAGAACCCGCTGAACCTGGCCGCATCCGAGGTGCTGTCCACCTATACTTATAAAATGGGATTGATTAACAGCGACTACGGGTTTTCAACGGCGGTGGGCCTGTTTAACTCACTGGTCAGCATGGTACTTCTGTTCTGGGCGAACCGTACCACGCGGAAACTGGCCGGTTACAGTATATGGTAGGGGGCGCTTATGGGGACTGAGGTTAAGAAAACGCGCCGCAGAGGGTACAAGCCCGGCGGCTCAGACAAAAGGTTTTATATATTCAACGGGATTCTGATGGGCGTGATATTTTTCATCTATGCGTGGCCGCTCTGGTTTATTGCCGTGGCTTCGTTTTCGGATCCCAATCTGGTGACGTCTGGGAAGGTGTTCCTGCTGCCGAAGGGCTTCCACCTGAACGGCTACCGGCTGATCATGGAATACAGGGACATTCTGGTGGGATATGCCAATTCCATATTGTATACGGTGGCGGGGACGGCGCTGAATATTGTGATGACAATACTGGCGGCCTATCCCATCTCCAGGCAGGATTTTGTCCTGCGGAGGTTTTTCACCATATTCCTTGTGTTTACCATGTATTTCTCGGGAGGGCTGATACCGCTGTTTCTGCAGGTAAAGAGCCTGGGGCTGTATAACTCGCCGCTGGCAATGCTCGTACCGGGCGCAATCTCCGTCTATAATGTACTTATCCTGCGCAGCTTTTTCATGTACGGCGTGCCCAGGAGCCTGGAGGAGGCGGCCATCCTGGACGGGGCCAACACCTTCCAGATGCTGGTACGGGTCATTCTGCCGCTGGTGAAGCCCACCATAGCGGTACTGGTACTCTACTATGCGGTAGGCCATTGGAACGACTACTTCAGTGCGCTGATTTACTTAAAGGACAGGAACCTGATGCCGCTGCAGACGGTTTTGCGTGATATCCTTATCGTAGGAAAGATTGACATGGTGTCAAGCGGAATGGAGATGGAGGCGGTGATTGCCAAGCTGAAGACGGCTCAGACCCTGAAGTATTCCGTGATTATTGTGTCCACGGTGCCGCTGATGCTGGTGTATCCGTTTATCCAGAAATATTTCGTGAAGGGAATCATGATTGGGGCGGTCAAGGGGTAGTGCGGTGCGTGTGGCTGCCCGGGAACGGATGGGGGAAACGCCCGGACGAAACCGGGATTTTGGAAATGAAAGAAGGAAGGTAGAAATGAAACCATATAAGATTCGAATGGAACACGGAAGGACGGACCCTTCCCGGGTCTGTATTACGGAACAGGATCAGCCGCTGTTTTCCTGGGCGGTGGCGGCCCTGGAAGGGGAGCGCCAGGCGGCTTACCGGCTGAATGTCGGGCAGAGAGGCAGGGGGGCCCGGGACAGCGGCTGGGTGGAATCCGCCTGCCAGGAACACAGGTACGGCGGGGAGAAGCTGGAGGCCGGTGAAATATATCGGCTGAGCGTGCGGCTGCGAGGGCAGGACGGGCAGGTGACGGAGGCTGTCACACAGGATTTCTGTCCCGGCAGGCTTGCCTCCTGGGACGCGGCGTGGCTCTGCGAGCAGGAGGAGCGGAAAAACGGCGTTGCCGTTTACGTGGGGGAATTTGACTGCGGGAAGGAAGCGGAGTCGGCCTGCCTGTTTGTGTGCGGGCTTGGCTATCATAAAGCGTATCTGAACGGCGAAGCCGTATTTGACAGCCCGATGAACCCGGCGTACAGCCAGTATGAGAAAAGGGCTTATTACACGGTGCTGCCGGGGCTGGAGAAGCACCTTCGAAGAGGTACGAACCGGATCGGAATCCGCGTTGCAGGCGGCTGGCGCAACCGGGAAAATATATGCTACCAGCTGGTAAACCGGATTCCGGCCTACGTGGGCAGGCGGCAGCTGAGCGCCCTGCTGCGGATCCGTTATTGTGACGGAACCGTGGAATGGAAGGGAACGGATAACAGCTGGAAATATTTCTACGATGCGGTGGTATCGGGGGACATATTCCTGGGAGAGAGGTACGAAGCCGGGCTTGCAATTCCCGGATTCAGCTGTCCGGATACGCCGCTCCCGGAATTGCTGCCAGCGGCTGTGACGGAGGCGCCGGGAGGAATCATGGTGCCCCAGGCGATGGAGGAGATACGGCAGCGGGAAATCTATGCCGCACAGGCGGTAAACCAGGTGGAAAGAGGCGTCTGGATTGTGGACTTCGGCCAGAACATCGCCGGCGTATGCCGCATCCGGATACCGGGGAAGCTTGAACCGGGACGGGAAATCACCTTAAGGCATATGGAGTTCCTGGACGAGGAACACCGCCTGTACCTGCCGCAGCTGCGCAATGCGGTGAGTGTGGATACCTATGTGGCCTCGGGGGAGGAAAAAGAGGCGGCATACTGGCAGCCGGAATTTACATACCACGGCTTTCGGTATGCGGAGGTGACGGGATATCCCGGGCCGTTGGTGAAGGAAGATATCTGTGCGGTAAGCCTGTACACGGATGCCGCCTCCGGGAGTTACTTTACCAGTGGAAACGCCCTAGTGAATATAATTTATCGGAATACAGTGCAGACGGAGAAGGCCAACATTCACAGCCTATTTACGGACTGCCCCCAGCGGGACGAGCGTGTGGGCTGGCTGAATGATGCCACGGTGCGTTTTGAGTCCGTGCCCTACAGCTTTGATGTCGGCAGGCTGTTTCCCAAGGTGGTGCGGGACTGTATGGACGTGCAGGATGAGGACGGGAGCATTACCTGTACCGCGCCCTTTGCCTTTGGCTGCCGGCCTGCCGATCCGGTGTGTTCCAGCTATTTAATCGCCGCATGGCAGGCATACCTGCACACCGGCAACCTGGAGATTGTGGAGGAAGGGTATGAGGGGTTCTGCCGATGGAACCGTTTCCTGGAGAAAAACAGCGAGGGCGGGATTGTGAACTACAGCTATTACGGGGACTGGGCGGCGCCGGCTTACGCCTGTATGAGCGAAGAGTACGCGGTTTCCGCCGTGACGCCGGGGCAGCTGATGTCCACGGGATACTTTTACTATAATGCCTGCCTGCTGGCGAAGATGGCACATGCGCTGGGAAAGGAGGAGGAAAGCGGGAAACACGTCCGGAAAGCGGAGGAAATCGCAGCCGCGTTCCTGGAAAAGTGGTATGACGCAGACAGCGGAAGGGTGGGTACAGGCTCCCAGGGATGCCAGTCTTTTGCCCTGTGGCTGGACATTCTGCCCGAAGAAGGGCGGCAGAAGGCGGCGGATTACCTTCACCGGGACCTGGAGGAAAAGGAGTACCGTTTTACCACCGGAAATCTGTGTACGCGCTATATGATGGAAGTGCTTACTCGTTACGGATATCTGGAAGACGCATGGAAGCTGGCTGTGAGAGAAGAATATCCTTCCTTCGGCTATATGATCCAAAATGAGGCCACTACCATATGGGAGCGCTTTGAACTGAAGAAAAACCCCACCATGAACTCTCACAACCATCCCATGTACGGGGCGGTGTCTTACTGGTATTACGCATTCCTGGCAGGGGTAAGTCCGCTGGAGGCGGGATGGAAGCGGTTCCGGGTTCAGCCGTACCTGCCGGAAAAGCTGCTGTCCGCAAGCGCCGTGGTGGAGACGCCTTACGGCGACATAAATGTGCGGTGGGTACGCAGGTATGGGGAGGTGCATTTGTATGTAAGCGTCCCCCACGGAACGGAGGCAGAGGTGATTTTGCCATGGGGTGTGAAGAAAGTATTACAACAAGGCTTTCATCATTGGAAAAATTAGGGTATAATGTTGACACAGAAGGTATTATGTCGACGATTGATTTCTTATACACTCTATTTCTACTATAAACGACAGTCAGGAGAACATCACAGATGAAAGCAACCAGGACGGACGTGGCAAGGATGGCGGGGGTTTCCACCGCGACAGTTTCAAACGTACTGAACAATTCGGATAAAGTAAAAGAAGAAACGATGCTGCGGGTACTGGATGCGATGTCCCGCCTGAATTACCAGCCCAATATGATTGCACGCAGCCTTTCCACCCGCAAGACCATGCAGATAGGGCTTATCCTGGAAGACGCCCGCAATCCCTATTACGGCGGCATCATCCAGTACTTTGAGTCCAGGGCCAGGGAGAACGGCTACTTCGTCAATATCTGTGTGGGGACCAGCGACCTGGACGACTATTGGGATAACTTTGTCTCAAGGGGGCTGGACGGCGCCTTCGTCACGGCGCTGCCTTATCGATATAATCTGGATAACCTTTACCGCCTGCTGGAAAACGATATCAAGCTGGTGGTCAGCGGCAATATCAATACGGATTTCCGCCGGATATCTTCCATCGAGAATGATTATCCCAATGCCATGCGCCAGGCAATTGCGTATCTGGCGGAGCTTGGGCATGAGGACATCGCCTATCTCAGCGGGCTGGGGCGTGAACTGAACTGTGACCTGAGGTGCGGTGCTTACCTGGAGCAGATGGAAAAACTGGGATTTGCATGCAGGGACGGCCTGTTGGTGGACGGGAGCTTCCCCTATGCCACCAATGTGCAGGCGGGCTACAGCCAGGCGGTTCGGCTGATGGAGTCCGGAAAGCGTTTTACGGCAGCCGTCTGCGGAAATGACCTGATGGCCATAGGCGCCATACGGGCATTCCGGGAAAAAGGGCTGCGCATTCCGGAGGACGTCTCCGTCATGGGATTTGACGGGATTGCCATGGGCAGGTACATTACCCCGGCATTGACGACAATGGAAGTGGACGCGAAGACATTCGGGGAGAAGGCTTTCGACCTGCTCTATACCAATATGGTACAGGATACCACAGGGTTTTATTTGAATAAACTGAGACTCGTGGAAGGAGAATCCACGGCCCGCCGCAGATAAAAGACAGGGAGCCATGGCGCAGCGATTCAATGATGTTGGTAAAGTGGCGAAGGCGCACGAGAGCAAATTTCGCGAGAGAACTACCGAGAGAAATTTGTTCTCCGGAGTGTGTGCCGAGACGACTTTACCCTTTAGAGCCATGGCGCAGCGATTCAATGATGTTGGTAAAGTGGCGAAGGCGCACGAGAGCAAATTTCGCGAGAGAACTACCGAGAGAAATTTGTTCTCCGGAGTGTGTGCCGAGACGACTTTACCCTTTAGAGCCATGGCGCAGCGATTCAATGATGTTGGTAAAGTGGCGAAGGCGCACGAGAG
>OFFE01000363.1_pt1 | contig 39286 bp, 47 predicted proteins | sample 1521371 | NCBI WGS metagenome assembly OFFE01 (sample SAMEA3504131, study PRJEB24116) | mouse gut metagenome | biome: mouse gut; feature: mouse-associated habitat; material: faeces | place: Denmark | collected 2011 | reverse complement strand
AGGCATGGGTCTGCAACACCCTGATTCACCGGTTCAAATCCGGTCTGCGCCTTTTAGAATAGAATACGTATCCTATTTAATGTAAATGGATTCTTTTATATTGTACAGTATAAAAGGATCTTTTTTATGTTGAAATGCTATGGAATGCCAATATAGAGACAAATATTGATTTCGTTTTTTTGCCATGCTATAATGAAAAGCAGTTATAATATAAGTTAAAAGGAGCAAAAAAGAATAGGATGGAAGATATAAGCAAAATTTGTACAGAATTCAATATTTTTCTGATCGGGTTTATGGGGAGCGGAAAAACAACGGTTGCGAATTATTTGAAAGAGACATATTGCATGGACATGATAGAAATGGATCATGAGATTTCAGAACGGGAAGGCATGAGCATTTCCGACATTTTTGCATTGCATGGAGAGGACTATTTCCGTGATCTTGAGACAAGGCTTCTGGAAGAAGTACAGAAGAAGAAGCATGTTGTGGTGTCCTGCGGCGGAGGCGTACCGTTGCGGGCGGTGAATGTAGCCGCAATGAGAAACAGCGGAAGGATTATATTTTTGCAGGCATCTGCGGAGACGATTTACGAACGTGTAAAGGACAGCCATGACAGGCCGCTTCTGGAAGGAAATAAAAATGTTGCGTATATTTCGGAGCTGTTGGAAAAAAGAAAAGAAAAGTATGAGGCAGCGGGGGATATTTTCATTACAACGGACGGAAAAGAAGTTTTTCAAATTGGTGAAGAGATTATGCAGAAGCTTAACGAGTGGGAGAATGCAAATAAGAAATTATAAGAATGGGAGGATATAGAATTATGGCAGAAAGAATTACAGGACATACGGAGTTGATCGGACTGATGGCATATCCGATTCGTCATTCCAGCTCACCGGCGATTCATAATGAAGCATTTGCATATTTAGGGTTGGATTATGCATATCTTGCATTTGAAGTTGATCAGGATACCCTGGAAGATGCAATCAAAGGTATGCGGGCGCTCAAAATGCCGGGGGCAAATCTGTCTATGCCCAATAAAGCCGCTGTTATTCCATATTTGGACAATTTATCGTCGGCTGCCAGGCTTTGCGGCGCAGTCAATACGATTGTCAATAAAGACGGGATACTTACCGGTCATATTACGGATGGCATGGGGTATATGCAGGCATTAAAAGACGATGGAATTGACGTGATCGGTAAAAAAATGACGATTGCAGGATCGGGCGGAGCGGCAACGGCGATTCAAATTCAGGCGGCGTTAGACGGCGTAAAAGAAATTTCCATATTTAATATCAGAGATAAGTTCTGGGATAACGCACAGGAAACGGTGGATAAAATCATGGAGCAGACGGATTGTAAAGCTGCTTTGTATGATTTGGCCGATCTGGATAAGCTGAAAGAGGAAATAGAGGATTCCTATCTGTTTGCAAATGCGACGGGCATGGGTATGAAGCCGCGGGAAGGACAGACGTATATTCCGGACAAATCTTTTTTCCGTCAGGATTTAATTGTGACGGATGTCGTGTATTCACCGGCAGAAACGGCAATGCTGAAATTGGCAAAGGAAGTCGGATGCAAAACGATGAATGGAATGGGAATGCTGCTGTTTCAGGCGGCGGAGGCTTTTCGGCTGTGGACCGGCAGAGAAATGCCGATCGACCATATGAAACAGGTATTACATATGGGTTAGATGTTTCACAGGGGAGCCGAATGGAAGAAATGAGTTGAGATGAGGGGGCATCGAAGATGAAAGTGGCGCCTGTCGTTATACGAGATGTCAGGATCGGAGAGGGAATCCCGAAAATCTGCGCGCCGATTGTCGGAAAGACAAAAGCAGATATTTTAGAGGAAGCCGAACAGGTTCTTGCTTCCTCGGCTGATTTTGCCGAGTGGCGCGCGGACTGGTTTGAGGATGTTTATAATATGGAAAGCGTCGTCGGAATATTAAAAGGCCTTCGGGAGCTTTTGAAAGAAATGCCGTTGCTGTTTACGTTTCGGACCGCCGGAGAGGGCGGAGAAAAAAGCGTTTCGCCGGAGATGTATACAGCACTGAACCGTGCGGCGGCACAATCGGGTTATGCGGATATGATTGACGTGGAACTGTTTTCCGGAGAAGCTTTGGTGTCGGAACTGATAGAAGAGGCGCATAGATGCGGCATCGCTGCAGTGGTGTCAAACCATGATTTTCAGGGAACGCCGGATCAAAAAGAGATGATCCGGCGGCTTTGTACCATGCAGTCGCTTGGCGCGGACATTCTGAAAATAGCAGTGATGCCGCAAACGCCAGCGGATGTATTATCACTGCTTCTGGCAACGGAAGAAATGCATAAAAATCATGCAAAATGTCCGATCATTACGATGTCGATGTCGGGTATGGGCATGATCAGCAGAATTTGCGGCGAGACGTTCGGTTCTTCCGTTACGTTTGGCGCGGCATCCAAATCGTCGGCTCCGGGTCAGATTGGAATAAAAGAACTGTCAGAGTCACTCCGGATGATACATCAGGGTCTTAAGGGTACATGATCCGAATCGAAAAACGGAGAAACGGAAAGGTGAGTCAGAAAGAAGCCGTTTTTCGTGGATATATAATGGTGTATGTGTCTGGAATATATCAGGCATAATAAAACAATGGGGTAGAAAGGAGAAAGCATTATAAAAGTAAGAAAAGTTGTATCGGGCATATTAGCCTGTGCCATGCTGCTGAGTTCCGTGCCGGTAATGGCAGAAGGGGGATGCCGATACGGTGCAGAGCGGACCGCGTATTTCTTATACGGTTCCAAGAGAAGGCAGTTTTCCGGTTCCTGCGAAAGTAACCGTTGGAGCAGAGCATTATAGTCTGTTTGAAGACAAGGCAAAAAACCCTGTGCAGATGAGAAGAGTGGAAGACCAGAGGGAGCCGGTCATTGAAAATTGTGATGGAGCATGGGGATTTAACGGGCAGATTCAGTCGGGAGCGAACGATGATAAATTTGACGTAAGCGGAAATGCGGCCATGATTATTTCTTTTAAGCTATATCTGAAAAGAATGGGAACAGAGGATCAGGGACATGTAATCATAGCAAAAGGAGATCGTCAGTATTCACTGGAGCTAATGTCGTATGGGTTGCGGTTCCATTCTATACTTCCCGGGGGCAGCTGGAGAAATTACATAATGACGAACTGTTTTACCAAAGGGCTGAATCAATGGTATAACATTGTTCTGGTAAAGGACGGTAAAACGGGTCTAAGAATTTACGTGGATGATATAGCCGGCGAGGTGTTAGGCTATCGAAGCCTTGCGCATTATGATGATCCGTTTTCTATCGGAACGCAGATAAGCGGAGGAACAGCAACAAGGAATTTTACATCTGACTATGGATATGTGGCAGATTTAAAGTTTTTCAACGGCGCGGCAATGGAGGAAAATGAGCAGGCGGCATTTGAAGACGCAGTGGATTTGGGCGCATGGGATGCGATGCCGGATGACGGAAAAGCGCCTCTTTACGAACTGCTGGAAACGGTAGAGCCTACGGCAGATTTTTCATTCAAACCTTACCGGGAGACGACGGTATGGAGCGAATCTGTTTCTCCGCAGGCACCGGAGACTTCGACATCTGCTGCAGAACGTACGGAAGTTTTTCGGTGCGGAACGGCGTATACGGCAACGACGACTTTGACGGTGCGCGACGGAGATCCGTTTCGGTTTACGGAGGCTTTGGGAAGCGCCGTAGAAGGAGAATTTCAGAGCTATTCATACGATAGACAAATTCCTTCTTCCAGGCTTACGGGTGTAGCCGACAGCGAAAAAAAGGACATGCGACAGACGGTCCGGCAAGCTGGGCAGTGGACGGAAATGAAAGTACGATGTGGCATAGCAATTATGGTCAGGGTGAGACGGATGTGGTAGATTTTAATTCACCGGACGATAAGAATAATACGTACACGATTACGCTTGACGAGGCGGAAGACATTGTGCGGTTTATCTATGTGCCAAAACAGACAACCGGTGGAAGCGATAACGGTATTATAACAAAATTGAATTTGTATGGCAGTGAGGATGATGGCGATACATATACAAAAATTAATGAACAGGAAATCATCTGGGCGAGGAACAGAACAAAAAAAGAAGTAAATTTTGCGCCAAGGAAGATAAAAAAACTTCGTATAGAAGTGCTTGCAACAGATGGAGGCTTTATTTCGGCAGCAGAGTTTTACCTGTTTAAACGTATCGACGTTCGGGCTCTGGAAGCTGTTGCCGAGGTTTCGGAAGAAGGAAAGAAAATGACGGTACAGGCGTCTTATTTGGCTTCCGATATTCTCTGTACGCATATGGCAGATTCCGTTTCTATTGGAAGCCTGGTTAATATGGAAGTGGGCAAGATGCGTCTTCTGACGCCGGCTGTTCAGATGGATGACGGAAGTTTCTTGAGTGAGCATAAGGGGCTTTCGGCATCGGTTAAACATGAATATACAAGTGACAATCCGACGGTTGCATCGGTAGATCCAAACGGGCTTATTACGGCTGCTGCAACGGGAACAGCAAATATTACGGTTAAGACAACGCTCCCGGGACAGGATGCCAGTGTAAGGACGGTTGTGGTTGAGGTATTTCCGGAAGAAAGTATGTTCCTTCATCCGGAGATGAAGTATAAGAAGCCGGCAGCAAATGAATATCCGGAAATTGCAGAAGTATGGTTAAACACAGAGAGGGATGATAAGCATCCGACGTTTATTACCGATATTGCGACGGGAGAAGCGCATTGGGAAGCGGTAGATCAGGAGAATCCGGTTACGGTTGAGAAAAAAGAAGGTTTGATAGGGTTTAATGGATAGTATCGATCTTCAGGCACAACCAATCAGTTTAATGTAACGGAGGATAATCCCCTTGTTATTTTATGTAAGCTCTGGGTAGATAAACTTCCGACAGGAAGCGATGGAGATAAGGAACAGGCAATTGCAACAAAAGGAGATCAGTTTTCCTTCACAATCAAGAATGATCCGGACGATTCAACAACGCCGGATGGACAGGAAAATGGCATGATATTGTGATTGTGTTTGACGGCAAGGGAACGAAAAAAAGCATGGGATTTTTCGTGGACGGAGAATTTGTCTCAAACGGAACGGAATTTATTGGAAAGATCGGCAACTCTGACTATAAGAATGGTGCTATCACAAATGAGCTTCGTCCGTTTACAATCTGTGGAAAAGCGGATGAGGATGATAAGGTATTTACAAAAGAGAACGGGTTTCTTGCAGGATTTAAATTTTTTTGACGTAAAAAAAGTTGCGCCGGATCTTGCAGAGAAGATAAACCTATCCACACTTGGAAACAGAAACGGCGCTGCCATTATCAAATATTTACTGGATACAAAAGACAGGACGGCACATGTCACGGCGACTCCGTATAAAATGCAGACTACATGGAGTGTGGCAGGAGAAACAGATGTGTTGGACGGAACAACTCCGTTTACGGCTCAGAATACCGATTTTACGCTGTATGCGAGGTGGGAACCGGCGAAGAATCCAAAAGATCCCCAAACACAGGTGAAAGTCGGAGACATGAAAGAGGTGGATTCTATTTCGTATAAGGTGACAGACGTGGTAAAAAATACGGTGGAAGTTGCCGGCATAAAAAATAAGAAGTTAAAGAAGATTAACGTGCCAAATACGATTCAGATTGACAAAAAGACATATACCGTTACGGAAATTGCGAATAATGCGTTTAAGAAATGCACACAGGCAACACAGGCAACCATAGGAAAGAATGTAAAGAAAATCGGAAGCAGTGCGTTTTTTGGCTGCAAACAATGAAAGAAAGTTATCTTTAAAGGCAGTGCAGTTAAGAAAATCGGCAAGAAAGCGTTCAAAAGAACGAGTGCAAAGATGACCGTGAAAGTTCCGAAAAAGCTTAAGAAAAATAAAGCATTTAAGAAAAAGCTGATCTCTGCGGGTATGAGTAAAAAACTGAAAATAAAATAATTGTTGCAGGCAGTTTATGTGCCGCAGGGTTAATGTCATAAAAGGAGCCGCTGCAGATGTGTAAAAATGCATATGCAGCGGCTTTTTTTGACAATCTGCCGCAACAATGAGGAATAAGGGGGATAAAAATAAAAAAATACTTGCTTTTTCAAAAATCTTCTTGTATACTATATTGTGCTGTGGCATGATAGCGATGAAGCGTGAGGTTGCCGCCGTGAACGGCGGGTTTTCCGTGGAGCGAATGTCAAGTTAGGAAACTGGCGACAAGTCACTGTTCACAATAAGGTCTACAAGGATAAGTAGAAACTGCGGGCAAGTCATTATGACACACCCGGCAAAGTGTACAGTCACCGCTTGTCGTACTGAAGTAAAGTGCGAAAAGGAGGCGACTTTTTTTATGGCAAGTCAGGTAATGAGGATCACATTAAAAGCATATGATCACGAACTTGTTGATGCATCTGCAAAGAAAATCATCGAAACTGTAAAGAAAAACGGGGCACAGGTGAGCGGCCCGGTACCACTTCCGACGAAGAAGGAAGTAATTACCATTCTGCGTGCGGTTCACAAGTACAAAGATTCCAGGGAGCAGTTCGAGCAGAGGACGCACAAGAGACTGATCGATATCATAACACCGACCCAGAAGACGGTGGACGCACTGTCCCGTCTGGAAATGCCGGCCGGCGTATACATTGATATCAAGATGAAAACAAAGTGATCTGCCAAAAACTTAGTCACAAAATGATCAGCAACACAATTTATGAAAAGAAAAATCCTCGATAGTTTAATATAGAAGTTATGCCTGGCATCCACTTATATTGACTGTTCTAGGATGAACGCAGAATGCGTTCCGCTGTAGGAAAACAGGAGGTAAAAGAATGAAAAAAGCTATTTTAGGCACAAAAGTCGGAATGACCCAGATCTTTAGCGACGATGGGGTGCTGGTACCTGTTACGGTACTGCAGGCCGGCCCGTGTTATGTAACCCAGATTAAAACAGAAGAAAATGACGGGTACAACGCAGTGCAGGTGGGTTTTGTTGACAAAAAAGACAGAATCGTAACGAAAGATGCAAATGGCAAGAAAGAAATCTACCACAGGCACGGCGCAACAAAAGCCGAAAAAGGGCATTTTGCCAAAGCAGGGGTTTCAAGCAAACGGTATGTCAGGGAATTTAAGTTTGAAAATGCAGGCGATTATAAACTGGCGGACGAAATCAAAGCAGACATTTTTGCCGTAGGCGATAAAGTTGACGCGACCGCCATTACAAAAGGTAAAGGCTTCCAGGGTGCAATCAAGAGACTGGGCCAGCACAGAGGGCCTATGACGCATGGTTCCAAGTTCCACCGTCATCAGGGTTCCAACGGTGCATGTTCTTCCCCGAGCCGCGTATTTAAAGGAAAAGGGATGCCCGGGCATATGGGCCATGTGAAAGCGACAGTACAGAATCTCGAAGTTATCCGTGTGGATGCAGAGAACAACCTGCTTTTAATCAAAGGCTCGGTGCCGGGACCGAAGAAATCATTAATCACAATCAAAGAATCAGTAAAGGCAAACTAGCGTTTACAGGAAAGGAGGAACACTCAGATGGCAACAGTATCTGTTTATAATATGGAAGGCAATGAAGTCGGAACCATGGAACTTAACGATGCCGTATTTGGCGCTAAGATCAATGAGCATCTGGTGCATATGTCAGTGGTTCAGTATCTTGCGAATAAACGTCAGGGAACACAGAAAGCAAAGACGCGTTCGGAAGTAAGCGGCGGCGGACGTAAACCGTGGCGCCAGAAGGGAACCGGGCACGCAAGGCAGGGTTCTATCAGGGCTCCGCAGTGGAAAGGCGGCGGCGTTGTATTTGCCCCGACTCCCAGGGATTATTCCTTCAAGCTGAATAAAAAAGAAAAAGCGGCGGCTTTAAAATCTGCATTAACCTCAAGGCTGCAGGAAAATAAACTGTTTATCCTGGAAGATCTTGTAGTAGACCAGATTAAGACCAAAACGATAACAGGCATGTTGAAAGGGCTTGGCGTAGAAGGCGCATTTGTGGTTACAAAGGACGTAAACCAGAACGTATACTATTCCACGCGCAACATTCCCAAAACAAAGACAGGCTTTATCGGAAAAACGTTTAATCCCAAAACCGAAAAAGAGGAAATTACCTCTACGTTAAACGTATATGATGTTTTGAAATATAAAAACCTTGTGATTACAAAGGCTGCAGTTGAATTGATTGAGGAGGTGTATGCATAATGGCAAACATTCAATATTTCGACGTTATCCTCAAGCCGGTTGTTACCGAGAAAAGCATGAAATTGATGGAAAACAAAGAATACACGTTTTATGTTCATCCAGACGCAAACAAAACCATGATCAAAGAAGCGGTTGAGAGGATGTTTGAAGGGACGAAAGTTGCCCGCGTAAATACGATGAACATTCAGGGCAAGGCAAAACGGCGCGGCATGGTTACCGGCCGTACCGCTGCGAGGAAAAAGGCGATGGTTAAGCTGACAGAGGACAGCGCGGAAATCGAAATTTTCAGCGGGCTGTAAGAAGTTCCTGAATTTGGAAACGTAAACTATACGCAGCTTTGCGTGATGAGAAAGGAGAACCACAATGGGAATTAAAACATATAACCCATATACACCTTCCAGAAGAAATATGACAGGCTCAGATTTTTCTGAAGTGACTAAGAAAACGCCTGAGAAGTCGTTATGTGTTTCTTTGAAGAAAAATTCGGGCCGTAATAACCAGGGTAAAATTACTGTCAGGCACCGCGGCGGCGGAAACAGAAGAAAATACAGAATTATTGATTTTAAGAGGACAAAAGACGGCATGCCGGCAAAGGTAATCGGAATCGAATACGATCCGAACCGTTCGGCAAATATCGCCCTTATCTGTTATGAGGACGGTCAGAAGGCATATATCCTTGCGCCTCAGGGATTGACGGACGGCATGAAAGTTATGAACGGGCCCAAAGCAGAAGTGAAAGTCGGCAACTGCCTGCCGCTCGAAGATATTCCGGTTGGTACGCAGGTGCACAACGTGGAACTGCATCCGGGAAAAGGCGGACAGTTAGCGCGTTCTGCGGGAAATGCGGCGCAGCTTATGGCAAAAGAAGGAAAGTACGCAACGCTCAGGCTTCCGTCCGGGGAAATGCGTATGGTTCCGATTCTTTGCAGGGCAACCGTCGGCGTAATCGGCAATGGAGACCACAACCTTGTGAAAATTGGTAAAGCAGGCCGTAAGCGTCACATGGGAATCCGTCCTACGGTTCGCGGTTCCGTTATGAACCCGAACGACCATCCGCACGGCGGTGGTGAAGGAAGGGCTCCGATCGGACGTTCCGGTCCGTGTACGCCATGGGGTAAACCGGCGCTCGGCTTAAAGACCAGAAAGAAACACAAACAATCTAACAAGCTTATCGTAAGAAGAAGAGACGGTAAGGCAATCAAATAAGGAGGGGTAATTATGGCTCGTTCATTAAAGAAAGGACCATTTGCAGACGAAAGCTTATTAAAGAAAATTGATGCAATGAACGCTTCCGGGGATAAGACGGTTATTAAGACATGGTCCCGTCGTTCCACAATTTTCCCATCGTTTGTTGGGCATACAATTGCAGTACATGACGGAAGAAAACATGTGCCCGTATATGTGACGGAGGATATGGTTGGACACAAGCTCGGTGAGTTTGTAGCAACCAGAACTTATCGCGGACATGGAAAAGACGAAAAGAAATCAGGCGTCAGATAATTTGAAAGGAGGTTTTATCCATGGCTAAAGGACATAGATCCCAGATAAAGAGAGAAAGAAATGCAAAGAAAGATACCAGGCCTTCCGCAAAATTATCTTATGCCAGAGTATCCGTTCAGAAGGCTTGTTTTGTGTTAGATGCGATCCGTGGAAAAGATGTCACGACTGCGCTTGCTATTTTGGCGTACAATCCAAGATATGCTTCCAGTGTGACTGAGAAATTATTAAAATCTGCGATTGCAAACGCAGAGAACAATAACGGATTGAAAGCGGAGAACCTTTATATTGCAGAATGCTATGCAAATAAAGGACCAACAATGAAGAGAATCAGACCAAGAGCACAGGGCAGGGCTTACAGGATTGAGAAGAGAATGAGCCATATCACGATTGTGCTGGATGAGAAATAAGGAGGGCGAACATGGGACAGAAAGTAAATCCTCATGGCTTAAGAGTCGGTATTATTAAAGATTGGGACTCGAAATGGTATGCGGAGGCAGATTTTGCAGACTTCTTGATCGAAGACTACAATATCCGGACATTTCTTAAGAAAAAATTGTACGCAGCAGGTGTTTCCAGAATTGAAATTGAACGCGCATCTGATCGCGTGAAAGTAATCATTTATACGGCAAAGCCGGGTGTGGTAATCGGAAAAGGCGGCGCAGAAATTGAGAAAGTCAAAGCAGAAGTACAGAAGCTGACCGATAAGAAACTGGTTGTAGATATCAAGGAAGTAAAAAGACCGGATAAAGACGCACAGTTAGTAGCGGAAAATATTGCGCTGCAGCTGGAAAACCGTGTTTCATTCCGAAGAGCAATGAAATCCTGTATGGGACGCTGCATGAAAGCGGGAGCAAAAGGAATCAAGACATCCTGTTCCGGACGTCTCGGCGGAGCGGATATGGCCCGTACGGAGTTTTACAGCGAAGGAACGATTCCGCTTCAGACACTGCGTGCAGACATTGACTATGGTTTTGCAGAAGCAGATACCACTTATGGAAAAGTTGGTGTTAAAGTTTGGGTATATAAAGGAGAAGTTCTTCCGACAAAGGGAAATAAGGAAGGAGGCGCTCGTTAATTATGTTAATGCCAAAAAGAGTAAAACATCGTAAGCAGTTTCGCGGAAGCATGCGCGGAAAGGCATCGAGAGGAAATAAAATTGTAAACGGCGAATACGGAATTGTTGCAATGGAGCCATGTTGGATCAAGTCTAATCAGATCGAAGCTGCCCGTATTGCCATGACCCGTTATGTAAAGCGTGGCGGTAAAGTCTGGATTAAGATTTTCCCGGACAAACCAGTAACTACAAAACCGGCTGAGACTCGTATGGGTTCCGGAAAAGGAACTTTAGAATACTGGGTAGCGGTGGTAAAACCAGGACGCGTGATGTTTGAGATTTCCGGTGTACCGGAGGAAGTTGCGAGAGAAGCGCTGCGTCTTGCTACACACAAATTACCCTGTAAATGCAAAATAGTTTCACGTGCAGATTTAGAAGGCGGTGAATAAAATGAAGGCTAAAAAATATTTAGAAGATTTAAGATCACAGTCTGTTGCAGATTTAAATGCACAGTTAGTTGAAGCTAAAAAAGAGCTTTTCAATTTGAGATTCCAGAATGCGACCAATCAGTTGACAAACACAAGCAGAATCAAAGAAGTGAGAAAAAATATTGCCAGAATTCAGACCATTATAACCCAAAAGGCTAATGTGGCAGAGTAAGACGGGAAGGAGAATATAGGCTGTGGAAGAGAGAAATCTTAGAAAAACACGTACCGGCGTCGTTGTAAGTGATAAAATGGAAAAGACGATCGTGGTTGCTGTCCGTGATAATGTAAGACATCCGCTTTACAACAAGATTGTAAAAAAGACTTATAAGTTAAAGGCACATGATGAAAACAACGACTGTAAAATTGGCGATACAGTGAAAGTAATGGAAACAAGGCCTTTATCGAAAGATAAGAGATGGAGACTTGTAGAAATTATAGAGAGAGCAAAATAATTGCAGGAAAGAGGAGCACCCGCAGGGCATAACCCATGCCGCACTGCGTGGGCGATAAAGAGGAGGCTTTTAGCATGATACAACAGGAAAGCAGACTGAAAGTAGCCGATAATACGGGAGCGAAAGAAATCTTATGTATCCGTGTTATGGGTGGATCCACCAGAAGATATGCAAATATCGGTGATGTGATTACTGCTACGGTTAAAGACGCAACACCAGGCGGCGTTGTAAAAAAAGGCGACGTCGTAAAAGCTGTTGTTGTTCGTACAAAAAAAGGCGCCCGTCGTAAAGATGGTTCTTATATTAAATTTGATGAAAATGCTGCTGTGATTATCAAAGACGATAAAACTCCAAGAGGAACCCGTATCTTTGGACCGGTAGCTAGAGAGCTGAGAGAGAAACAGTTCATGAAGATTGTTTCTTTGGCTCCGGAAGTATTGTAGTGTAGGAGGTGCTTTGATGGCTACTAGTAAAATTAAGAAAGGCGATACGGTACAAGTAATCGCCGGAAAAGACAAAGGCAAGGACGGAAAAGTAATTTCCATTGACAGAAAAAAGAACAGGCTTCTTGTAGAAGGTATCAATATGATCACCAAACATGCGAAACCGAGCATGGCGAACCAGCAGGGAGGTATCGTTCATCAGGAAGGACCAATTGACGCGTCAAACGTAATGTATCTCCACAAAGGAAAACCTACCCGCGTAGGATTTAAGATGGACGGAGATAAAAAAGTTCGTTTTGCCAAATCAACTGGTGATATCATTGATTAATCGGAGAGGAGGACAAAACAGGTGAGTAGATTGAAAGATCAGTATCTGAACGAAATCGTAGACGCTTTGATGAAGAAGTTCGGATATAAAAATAAAATGCAGGTACCCAAGCTTGACAAGATCGTTGTCAATATGGGTGTCGGCGAAGCAAAAGAAAACGCAAAAATATTAGAGGCTGCCGTAAAAGATATGGAGACGATTACCGGACAGAAGGCAATCGTTACAAAAGCGAAACATTCCATCGCTAACTTTAAAATCAGAGAAGGTATGGCAATCGGCTGCAAGGTAACGTTAAGAGGAGAAAAAATGTATGAGTTTTTGGATCGTCTTGTAAACCTTGCACTGCCTCGTGTACGTGACTTCCGCGGAATTAATCCTAATGCATTTGACGGCAGGGGAAACTATGCGCTCGGTATCAAAGAGCAGTTAATCTTCCCCGAGATTGAATACGATAAGATTGATAAAATCAGAGGTATGGACGTTATTATCGTAACTACAGCAAAAACAGATGAAGAAGGACGTGAATTGCTGGCTCAGTTCGGAATGCCATTTGCAAAACAATAGGAGGGAATTTTAATGGCAAAAACATCTATGAAAGTAAAACAGCAGCGGAAACAGAAATTCTCTACCAGAGAGTACAGCCGTTGCAGAATTTGTGGACGCCCACATGCATATTTAAGGAAATACGGTATCTGCAGGATTTGTTTCCGGGAACTGGCGTACAAAGGACAGATTCCGGGCGTGAAAAAAGCAAGCTGGTAAGGAGATACCCGCGGGGGCAGGCGCATGCCGCAGTGTGTGGGTGGCGACAGAAAACGCTCACAGATCATATGCATGTCGCGCTGCGCGGACATCAATAAGGAGGAAAATTTATCATGACAATGAGTGATCCAATTGCAGATATGCTTACAAGAATCCGTAATGCAAATACTGCAAAACATGATACAGTTGATATTCCGGCATCCAAGATGAAAGTTGCAATTGCTGATATCTTAGTAGATGAAGGTTATATCGTTAAATATGAAATCATTGAAGAAAATAATTTCAAAACAATCCGTGTTACGTTGAAATACGGTGCAGATAAAAACGAAAAAGTTATTTCCGGCATTAAGAGGATCTCAAAACCGGGACTTCGCGTATATGCGGGAAAAGATAAGATTCCTTACGTGCTTGGCGGATTGGGAATTGCGATCCTTTCCACAAACCAGGGAATTATTACGGACAAACAGGCTAGGAAGCTTGAAGTAGGCGGCGAAGTTCTTGCATTTGTATGGTAATCAGACCGAAAGCAAATCAGCGGACAGAACTTCATGATCAATTATAAATTACGAATAAAAAACAGGAGGTACGGGCATGTCACGTATAGGAAGAATGCCAATCGCAGTTCCGGCAGGCGTTACTGTGGATATTGCAGAAAATAATCATGTGACGGTAAAAGGTCCGAAAGGGACGTTGGAAAGAACACTTCCGTCCGAAATGGATATCAAGATGGAAGGTTCTGAAGTTACTGTAACAAGACCGAACGATTTAAAAAGAAATAAATCTTTGCATGGTTTAACCAGAACTCTGATCAACAACATGGTACTTGGCGTAACCGAAGGATACACCAAGGTACTTGAAATCAACGGCGTCGGATACAGAGCATCAAAATCGGGAAATAAATTAACTTTAAATCTGGGATATTCCCATCCGGTAGAGATGACAGATCCGGAAGGTCTGGAATCTGCCGTGGAAGGTAATAAGATTACCATAAAAGGTATCGATAAAGAAAAAGTTGGCCAGTACGCTGCCGAAATCAGGGATAAGAGAAGACCGGAGCCTTATAAAGGAAAGGGAATCAAATACGCTGATGAAGTGATCCGTCGTAAAGTCGGTAAAACTGGTAAGAAATAAGTAAAGGAGTGGACAAAGAATGGTAAGCAAAAAATCAAGAGCAGAAGTTCGTGCAAAAAAGCATAGAAGGCTTCGGCATCATCTTGCCGGAACGGCTGACAGACCGCGTCTGGCAGTTTTCAGAAGCAACAGTCATATGTACGCTCAGGTAATTGATGATACAGTCGGCAATACGCTTGTGTCTGCTTCTACTTTAGAGAAAGAAGTAAAATCAGAGCTTGAGAAAACCAATAACGTAGAAGCCGCGGCATACCTTGGAACCGTAATCGCAAAACGGGCGCTCGACAAAGGCATCAAAACCGTTGTTTATGACAGAGGCGGCTTTATCTATCAGGGTAAAATCAAAGCTTTAGCCGACGCAGCGCGCGAAGCTGGGTTAGAGTTTTAGAAGGAGGAAGCGAATACATGAAACGTACAATTATTGATGCTGGTCAATTTGAATTAAACGAAAAAGTGGTATCAATCAAACGTGTTACAAAAGTTGTGAAAGGTGGACGCAACTTCCGGTTTACAGCTTTGGTTGTTGTCGGCGACGGCAATGGTCATGTCGGCGCTGGTTTGGGAAAGGCAACAGAAATTCCTGAGGCTATCCGCAAAGGCAAAGAAGATGCGATGAAAAAGCTGATCGAAGTGAAGTTAGACGACAACAGGAGTATTACGCATGATACTACAGGAAAGCATACTGGCGCATCCGTATTATTAAAGAGAGCTCCCGAAGGTACCGGTGTAATTGCCGGAGGTCCTGCCCGCAGCGTATGTGAGCTTGCAGGAATCGGCAACATTCGTACAAAGTCTTTAGGCTCTAACAATAAGCAGAACGTTGTACTTGCTACAATCAATGCGTTAAGCCAGTTGAAATCTCCGGAAGAAGTAGCAAAGCTTCGCGGAAAATCCGTAGAAGAAATTCTGGGTTAAGGAGGTCTTTAAAATGGCAGAGAAATTAAAAATTACACTCATAAAGTCTACGATCGGTGCAGTTCCGAAGAACAAGAAGACAGTCGTAGCTTTAGGTTTAAATAAGATCGGCAAAACGGTTGAAATGCCGGACAATGCATCAGTTCGCGGAATGATCCGGAATGTTAGGCATTTAGTTAAAGTAGAAGAAATCTAATCAACGAGATAAGGAGGTGTCGGAATGGATTTATCAAACTTAAGACCTGCAAAGGGTTCTGTGCATGATAATTTCAGAAAAGGACGCGGACATGGTTCAGGAAATGGAAAGACCGCAGGAAAAGGACATAAAGGTCAAAAAGCCCGTTCAGGAGCTCCAAGGCCAGGGTTTGAAGGCGGTCAGATGCCATTATACAGAAGAATTCCAAAGAGAGGGTTTACCTGCATCAATTCCAAAGATATCGTAGGAATCAATATGTCGGTACTTGAAGTATTTGACAATGATACTGTTGTTACAGTTGATAAATTAATCGAAGCGGGAATCGTAAAAAATCCCAGAGATGGTGTGAAGATTCTTGGCGGAGGAGAACTTACCAAGAAGCTGACCGTTCAGGTAAATGCATTCAGCGCAAGCGCAAAGGAAAAGATTGAGGCTCTTGGTGGAAAAGCAGAGGTGATCTAATGTTAAAGACGCTCCGTAATGCATTTAAGATAAAGGATATACGGAATAGAATTATATTCACGTTTTTTATGCTGATTATCATCCGGATCGGAAGCCAGCTTCCGGTTCCTGGTGTCAATCAGGAAGTATTTGCAAACTGGTTTGCGGGGCAGAGCAGTGATGCATTCAGCTTCTTTGATGCGATAACCGGCGGTTCTTTTGAACAGATGTCAATTTTCGCGCTGAACATTACGCCTTATATTACCAGTTCCATTATTATGCAGCTTCTGACGATTGCGATTCCGAAATTGGAAGAGATGCAGAAAGACGGAGAAGAAGGCAGGAAGAAAATTGCAGAAATCACTCGTTATGTGACCGTAGGTCTGGCATTGATTGAATCTGTTGCGTTGGCGATCGGATTCGGAAGAAGCGGTTATTTGACGAATTACAATGCGTTTAGTGTAATTACGGTTGTTGTTACCTTGACGGCAGGTTCTGCAGTGCTTATGTGGTTAGGCGAACGGATTACGGAAAAGGGAATTGGAAACGGTATCTCTATTGTACTTGTAATCAATATTATTTCCCGTCTTCCGGAAGATCTGACGACCCTGTATGAACAGTTCGTTGCGGGACAGAGTGTTCCGGCAAAAGCGGTACTGGCTGCAGTCGTTATACTTGCGATTATAGTGGCAATGGTAGTATTTGTCATTGTGTTACAGGATGCGGAACGGAAAATTCCGGTACAGTATTCTAAAAAACTTCAGGGAAGAAAGCAGGTGGGCGGACAGTCCTCTCATATTCCTCTGAAAGTAAATACCGGCGGTGTAATTCCGGTTATCTTTGCGCAGTCTCTGATGCAGACACCGGTGATTATCGCTTCGATTTTGAAAAAAGGCGAAGGAACCGGGATCGGGAGCCAGATTTTAAAAGGATTGTCCCAGTCGAACTGGTGTAATCCAAGCCAGCCGGTATATTCGATCGGTCTTGTGGTATATATTGCGTTAATTATCGCATTCGCGTATTTTTATACATCGATTACGTTTAATCCACTGGAAATTGCGAATAACATGAAAAAACAGGGCGGCTTTATCCCGGGGATTCGTCCGGGAAAACCGACAAGCGATTATCTGTCTAAAATGCTGACATATATCGTATTTATCGGAGCTGTCGGTCTTTCTATTGTAGCATTTATGCCGATTTTCTTCAGCGGCGTGTTTAATGCAAACGTATCCTTTGGAGGAACATCTATTATCATTATCGTAGGTGTTGTGATTGAGACAATTAAACAGATTGAATCACAGATGTTAGTACGTTACTACAAAGGCTTTTTAAATGATTAAAGAAACAGTAAGGGACTTCCCGAAGGCATGTCATACCGGGATGCCCTTTGAGTATGCATTTGGAGATACTGGCACATGCCGTATCTCCAAATGTGTCTACAATTCCAGACGGAAAGAACGCCGAGGGAAGTCAGGAGGATGTATAGAATGAAAATTATTATGTTGGGAGCTCCCGGAGCCGGAAAAGGTACACAGGCAAAGCAGATTGCGGGGAAATATCAGATTCCTCATATTTCCACAGGAGATATTTTCCGTGCAAATATCAAAGAGGGAACAGAGCTTGGGAAAAAAGCGAAAACGTTTATGGATCAGGGGCTTTTGGTTCCGGATGAGCTGGTCGTAGAACTGGTGGCAGACAGAATCGTAAAGGACGACTGTAGCAACGGATTTGTATTGGATGGATTTCCAAGGACGATTCCGCAGGCCGAAGCGCTGGATGAGGCGCTTGCAAAAATGGGAGCGAAGATGGATTTCGCAATTGACGTGGACGTACCGGACGCTCATATTGTAAACCGCATGTCGGGAAGAAGAGCCTGCTTACACTGCGGCGCGACCTACCATGTGGTCAGCATTCCCACAAAAACAGAGGGAATTTGCGATGCATGCGGCAATGAAGTCGTGCTGCGTGACGACGATAAACCGGAAACGGTTCAGAAGCGTCTTGGCGTATACCATGAGCAGACGCAGCCATTGATTGATTACTATAACAAACAGGGTATTTTGAAATCTGTAGACGGAACCCGTCCGATGGAGACCGTATTTGCAGAGATTGTCCGTATATTAGAGGCTTAATCTATGGTGACAATAAAATCCGCCCATGAAATTGAACTTATGAGGGCAGCCGGTAAAATACTTGGTAAAGTACATCAGGATTTGGGAAAAGAGTTAAAGCCGGGAATGACTACATTAGAGATTGACCGCATTGGGGAAGAAATGATTCGCAGCTACGGCTGTATCCCGTCTTTTAAAAACTATCAGGGGTATCCGGCATCTGTCTGCGTTTCGGTGAACGAAGAGGTTGTACACGGAATTCCGTCGAAGCGGCGGCTGCTGAAAGAAGGAGATATCGTAAGCCTGGATATCGGGGTGATGTATAAGGGATACCATTCGGATGCAGCCAGAACTCATGGAATAGGCGAAATATCGACAGAAGCGTCGGATCTGATACTGCGTACAAGAGAGAGTTTTTTTGATGGAATCCGTCATGCGCTGGCAGGGAATTTTCTGCACCAGATTTCGGCAGCGATCGACAGATGCGCATCCGGCTACGGATACGGGATCGTAAGAGATTTGGTGGGGCATGGGATAGGGTCGAAGCTCCATGAAGATCCGCAGATTCCGAATTTCCGCAAACGCAGCAGAGGAATTCGTCTCCGTCCGGGAATGACGCTGGCGGTAGAACCGATGATCAACGCCGGTTCGGAAAAAGTCAGGTGGCTGGCAGACGACTGGACCGTGGTGACGGCAGACGGCAGATTATCTGCTCATTATGAAAATACAATACTGATCACGAAAGGGCTTCCGGAAATCCTGTCTTTGACGGAGGATGAAGCTGAAGAAGGGATTTGGCTGCAGGGAGGGATTGCATGACGATAGAATTTGCAAAATCTTTGGCGGGACATGATAAAAATCACTATTATCTGATTCTGAAAAAAGAAGAGAGGTTTGCGTATCTGACAGACGGATCGTCTCATACGATAGAAAGACCGAAGAAAAAGAATCACATGCATTATCAGATTGTAAAACAGATTCCGGAGCATATTTTGGCGCAGATCAAAGAGAACGAATCATTGACCGACGAGAAGGTACGTTGTCTGGTCAAAGCATATGAACGATCAATCAATAAGTAGGAGGCAATAAAAATGTCAAAAGCAGATGTTATTGAAGTAGAAGGAAGAGTAGTAGAAAAGCTTCCAAACGCTATGTTTCAGGTGGAGCTGGAAAACGGACATAAAATTCTGGCGCATATCAGCGGAAAACTGCGTATGAATTTTATCCGGATTTTACCGGGAGATAAAGTTACAATTGAAATGTCGCCTTATGATCTGACGAAGGGCAGAATCATTTGGAGAGATAAATAAAAAATTATTGACTCATCCCAAGGACTGTGCTATAATACTACACGTATGTTTTTGGGAATTTTGCAGGTATTCTTTGGATATCCGCAGAGGAACCAGTGTGTGAATCAGAAAAAGAGCACCCACAGGGCATAACATATGCCGCGTTGCGTGGACAATAAGAAGGAGGATTTGCTGTGAAAGTAAGATCATCAGTTAAGCCTATGTGCGAAAAATGCAAGGTGATTAAGAGAAAAGGAAGTATTCGGATTATTTGTGAAAATCCAAAACACAAACAGAGGCAGGGATAAGAAAAGCCTGCCAGGCAATTATGTGCGGCTGCAGCAAGACAATGAGATAAGATTGTTTTGCTGTTCATAATACGCAGTACGAAGGTACTGCTTTTGTCTGTCTCTGGATTTAACATACCGGAGTCCGGACAGACGTCTTTTGATTTTAAGTTATGAAAAGAGAATAAGCGCATACACAACATTTCAGGCCGGGGAACCGGAGCTGTATGGGTTTATTGTCGGAAGAAAGAGCGGGTTTAGGAGAGAAACGGCCTAAACGGGCAAAAGAATTTATATGGAGGTGCAACGACGAATGGCTCGTATCGCAGGTGTAGATTTACCAAGAGAAAAGCGTGTGGAAATCGGGTTAACTTACATTTACGGAATCGGCAGATCAAGCTCTAACCGTATTCTTGCAGAAGCAAAAGTAAATCCGGATACACGTTGTCGTGATTTGACAGACGAAGAAGTAAAGAGGATCAGTGAAGTGATCGATCAGACGCAGGTAGTGGAAGGTGATTTAAGAAGAGAGATCGCTTTGAATATCAAGCGGCTTCAGGAAATCGGCTGCTATCGCGGAATCCGTCACAGAAAAGGTCTTCCGGTTCGCGGTCAGAATACAAAGACAAACGCAAGAACCAGAAAAGGACCGAAGAGAACGGTTGCGAATAAGAAAAAATAGACGAAAAGCAGCTTAGCGGCTGAATGAAACAGAGAGATTATATTATATAGAAGAAAGTAGGTTAGTTTTTATGGCTAAAGTTACAAAAAAAGTGACAAAAAAGCGTGTGAAGAAAAACGTTGAACGCGGACAGGCACATATTCAGTCATCTTTTAACAATACGATTGTAACGATCACGGATGCTGAAGGAAACGCTTTATCATGGGCAAGTGCCGGTGGTCTTGGTTTCAGAGGTTCAAGGAAATCTACTCCGTATGCTGCGCAGATGGCGGCTGAAACAGCAACCAAAGCAGCATTAATTCATGGCTTAAAATCAGTAGATGTTATGGTAAAAGGACCGGGATCAGGAAGAGAAGCTGCAATTCGTGCACTTTCTGCATGTGGTTTGGAAGTGACGAGTATCCGGGACGTAACACCGGTTCCTCACAATGGATGCCGTCCGCCAAAACGCAGAAGAGTTTAATTTATCGAACAGGAGGGATAGTCTAAGATGGCAGTTAACAGAGTTCCTATTCTTAAAAGATGCAGATCGCTTGGTTTAGATCCGGTTTATTTAGGAGTAGATAAAAAATCAAACAGAGAGCTGAAGAGAGCAAACAGAAAAATTTCTGAATACGGTCTTCAGTTAAGAGAAAAACAGAAAGCAAAATTCATCTATGGAGTGTTGGAAAAACCGTTCCATAATTATTATGTCAAGGCTGACCGGATGAAAGGAATGACCGGTGAGAACCTTATGTCTATGCTTGAGAGAAGGCTGGATAACGTTATTTTCCGTATGGGACTGGCAAGAACGAGAAGAGAATCCAGGCAGATCGTAGGGCACAAGTTTGTTACCGTAAACGGAAAATGCGTAAATATTCCGTCTTATCTGGTAAAAGCGGGCGACGAGATCGAAATCAGAGAAAAGAGCAAGGGAATCCAGAGGTTTAAGGATATTGTCGAAGTGACAGGCGGAAGGCTTGTTCCGGAGTGGCTGGATGTCGATGCAGAAAACTTAAAGGGCATCGTAAAAGAAGCACCTTCCAGAGACCAGATCGATGTACCTGTTAACGAAATGCTTATCGTCGAGTTGTATAGTAAGTAATCTATGCCGCGCCGCGTGGGCAGTAATAAGGAGGGCTTTTAGTGTTTGATTTTGAAAAACCGAAAATTGAAATTGCTGAAATTTCAGAAGACAAAAAATACGGAAGATTTGTCGTAGAACCTTTGGAAAGAGGTTATGGGACAACGCTGGGTAATTCTTTAAGAAGAATTATGCTCTCTTCCTTGCCGGGAGTAGCGGTAAGCCAGGTGAAAATTGACGGCGTACTGCACGAATTCAGTTCGATTCCGGGCGTAAAAGAAGATGTAGCTGAAATTATCATGAACATTAAGAATCTTGCACTTAAGAATACATGTCCGACCGATGAGCCAAAAGTTGCTTACATTGAATTTGAGGGTGAGGGAGTGGTTACGGCTGCCGATATTCAGGCAGATCCTGACATTCAGATTTTAAATCCGGATTTAGTGATTGCGAACTTAAACGGAGGAGCTGACTGTAAACTGTATATGGAGCTTACGATTACCAAGGGCAGGGGCTATGTCAGCGCGGAAAAGAATAAATCTGAAGATGTTCCGATCGGTGTCATTGCAATTGACTCGATTTATACGCCGGTAGAGCGTGTCAATCTGACAGTTGAAAATACCCGTGTAGGCCAGATTACTGATTATGACAAACTCACATTGGATGTATTTACCAATGGTACATTAGAACCGGATGAGGCGGTGAGCCTGGCTGCGAAGGTTTTAAGCGAGCATTTAAATCTGTTTATCAACCTTTCCGAAACGGCAATGTCTGCGGAGGTTATGGTAGAAAAAGAAGACGATGCAAAAGGAAAAGTTCTGGAGATGAATATCGACGAGCTGGAGCTGTCCGTACGTTCTTATAACTGCCTCAAGAGGGCGGGGATCAATACGGTGGAAGAACTGACGAACCGTACGCCGGAAGATATGATGAAGGTCAGAAACCTTGGACGCAAATCTTTGGAAGAAGTATTGGCAAAATTAAAAGAACTGGGGCTTCAGCTGAACCAGAGTGAAGATATCTAAATAGATTTGGCTGATTTCGTAAGACCAAAGGGCAGAAAAAGGTCATCTCCATTTTACCGTGGAGGCAACTACTAGCAGGAAAGCATTCGATGAGTAAGACCAAAGGGCATGTCGGATGTTCCACAAAACGGAGGTAAGAAAATGGCAAAATATAGAAAACTGGGGAAAACTTCATCCCAGAGAAAAGCGTTATTGAGAAATCAGGTTACGGCGCTGATTTACAATGGAAAAATCGTTACGACGGAAGCAAGGGCAAAAGAAGTTCGTAAGCTTGCAGAACGTATCATCACAAAGGCGATCAAAGAAAAAGACAATTACGAGGAAGTTACGATTCAGGCGAAAGTTCCCCGTAAAGATAAGGATGGCAAGAGAGTCAAAGAAGTTGTCGACGGTAAGAAAGTTACCGTATATGACGTAGTGGATAAGACGATCAAAAAAGATCTGCCGTCCCGTCTGCATGCAAGAAGAGAAATGCTGAAGGTTCTTTATCCGGTCAAGGATGTTCCGAAAGAAGCAGCAGGCAGAAAGAAGAATACAAAGAAAGTGGATCTTGTTGCAAAATTATTTGATGAAATTGCACCGAAATATGTGGGCCGCAACGGCGGATATACGAGAATCGTTAAAATCGGCCAGCGTAAAGGCGACGGCGCATTGGAAGTTCTGTTAGAGCTTGTATAATTGAGATAGAAAAACTCCGGTTTCAAACCGGAGTTTTTTGTCAGGCGAAGAAGGGCGCTTATGGGAGAATAAGAACCGTCTGCGCGTTTATTCGGATTGTGTGAAGTCGCTTAGATGCGATAGAAAAAAGGAGGTTCGTATGTTACCGGAATTATTTTCGATTGGACCGTTTACCGTGCATAGCTATGGATTCATGACGGCGGCAGGGATTCTTGCAGCGATTCTATTCGGGGAGTATCTTTTGAAAAAAACGGGATTGGCAGAAGAAGGATTTCTTCTGGGCATGGGACTTGCATGCGTGATTGGAGGATATGCTTCATCCAAATTATTGTTTTGGATTACGACACTGCCGGAGATTTTAGAAGATCCGGCAAGGCTTTTGAATTTTTCCAGCGGATATGTCGTATACGGAGGTCTGATCGGCGGGGTATTGACCGGATATATATACTGCAGAAGAAAAAACGTGGATTTTTGGAAAATATTCGACATTACCGTACCGGCGGTTGCTCTGGCGCAGTTTTTTGGGCGCATCGGCTGCTTTCTGGCAGGCTGCTGTTACGGAATGCCGACGGACGGACCGTGCGGCGTTGTGTTTGAACATTCTTTGTATGCGCCGTCGGATACGGCGTTGTTTCCCATACAGCTGGTTTCAGCGGGATGCAATCTGCTCAACTGCATAGTTTTGTACCTATTATGGCGGCGGGCAGGAAAAAAAGCGGGCGTAACCGGTTCCGCGTATATAATGACCTACAGTGTGGGACGTTTTGTTCTGGAATATTTTCGGGGAGATTTTGAAAGAGGAACGGTCGGTATCTTTTCGACATCTCAGTTCATCGCAGTATTTACATTGGCGATCGGGCTTGTGATGCTCCTGTTTCGCCTGAAAGTTCAAAAGGAAGATTAAAAAAACCGGAGGATGGTTTATTCGTCCTCCGGCTGATGCAGCGGCAGGGAGAAAATAAACTCCGTGCCGACGCCTTCTGTACTGATCACATTGATATTTTCCTTATGGGACTGGATGATTTCTTTTACGATGACCAGCCCCAAGCCCGTGCCCTTTTTATCTTTTCCGCGGGAAATATCTGTTTTGTAAAACCGCTCCCAGATTTTTCCGAGACTTTCTTTTGGAATGCCGATCCCCCTGTCTTTTACGGAAATAAAGATTTTTTCGTTCTTTACCGTTGTTTCAATCGTAATAACGGAGTCGGCGTTTGAAAATTTAATGGCGTTGTCGATCAGATTATAAAGGACGCGCTGAATTTTACTCATGTCTGCCCGGGCGAACAGTGTCTGTCCGGTTAAAATCAATTCAAACATAATTTTCTTATCTTTGCAGATGCCCTCAAACGTACGGGCAGTCATTTTTATCATCTGATTGATATCAAATTTTGTAATATCCAGCATGGCGCCCCGGCTACCGAACTGATTCAATTCTAAAAGGCTTGTCGTAAGTTTATTCAGGCGCTCCGTTTCAAACAGAATGATGTTTAAATATTTTTCCTGGTATTCTGCGGGAATCGTGCCGTCCAACATCGCTTCTACATATCCTTTGATGGAAGTCAGCGGAGAGCGGAAATCATGGGATACGTTGGAAACGAATTTTCTCTGGTCCTCTTCCAGCGTATTCAATTCATTTGCCATATAAGCCAAAGACGCGGCAAGGCGGCCCATCTCATCGTTGGCAGGAATACAAATCGGATAATCAAATTTTCCCTCTGCATATGCGTTTGCCGCTTTTGTAATCTTTTGGATCGGAAGAATAATGGAACATGCATAGATGCCGAACAGTATCAGGGCACAAAAGAACAGAAGAGCAAACGTAAAATAAGAAAGATCCAAAAAGCCGCGGTGAAAAGAAGTAAGAAGACGCAGCGGTTTATGAATGATGACATATCCCCGGACTTTGTAGTTAACAGTGATCGGAGCATAAACACTTAATTGTTCTTCTTCAAAATAGTCATAAAACAAACCGGTCTGGCAGGAATGATTTTTAAAATCACTGATGTCAAAAGCGCTGATGCTTTCCGTATGGGTAAGTGTGGAAAGATCCGTTTCTTTAGCGGAATTGACCAGTATATTGCCTTTTTGGTCGATGACCCAGATCTGGGATGCCAGATAAGTATCCAGAGCTTTTAAACGGGATTCAAAATCTTCCAGCGTAATATAGTTGCTGTAATAACTGACGGCATAATCGGATGCGATTAGGTTTGCTTCTTTATAAAGATGTGAAATTTCATATTCTTCTATATGACGCAGAGAAAAGTGGGACGTAACGGCAGAAACTATGCTAAAGCCTAAGATTCCGTATAGGAGAAATCCCAGGATCAGTTTCGGGAAAATCGTTTTTTTCATAGCCGGTCACCCGTTTACTTCAAACTTGTAGCCGATACCCCAGACGGTAGACAGGCTCCAAAATCCGTTGTCTTTGATCTTTTCTCTCAGTCTTTTGACATGTACGTCTACGGTTCTGGTATCTCCGATGTATTCATAGCCCCAGATATGATCTAACAGCTGCTCTCTTGTGAACACCTGGTTTGGAGAGGAAGCCAGAAAATACAGAAGCTCCAGTTCTTTTGGCGGCATGTCGACCGGCTGGTCGTTGTAGAGAACGGAATAATTGGTCAGATTGACAATTAATCCCGGATATTTGACACATTTCATATCGGCAGATGCATGGGTTTTGGGAACGGGATGGTAGCGGCGCAGTACGGCTTTGACACGCGCCACCAGTTCCTTGGAATCAAACGGTTTCATGACATAATCGTCTGCCCCGAGTTCCAGGCCGAGGACTTTGTCAAAAATTTCTCCTTTGGCGGAAAGCATTATAATCGGGATATCGGATTTTGCGCGGATTTCCCGGCAGACCTGATAACCGTCGATTCCTGGCAGCATCAGATCCAGAAGGATCAGATTCGGCATATATTGTTCAAAGGCAGCCAGAGCTTCTTCTCCGTCATTGACGGTTCGGGTGTCAAAGCATTCTTTGGTCAGATACAGGGAAATCAGTTCTGCGATATTCAGATCATCGTCAACGATTAAAATTTTCTGTTTGGCAGCCATAAGTACCTCCTGTCCTATTCGTTTTTAAATTCTGCAATGGTAACGCCGGCATCTCCTTCGCCAAATTCTCCCAGCCGGAATGACCGGATATATTTCTGCCGTTTTAAATGCTTTTGTACGGCGTTTCGCAGCGCGCCCGTGCCTTTTCCGTGGACAATACGCACGGAGGGCAGATGGGCGATGTAGGCGTCGTCTAAATATTTATCCAGCAGCGCGACGGCTTCGTCCGTTGTTTTGCCGATCAGGTTGATTTCCGTGGAAACCGATATGGATTTTCCCATTCGCAGTTTTCCCGTTTTGGCGCTGCCGGATTTTTTTGTTTTATAAGAAGTTTCGTCTTCTAAGAGTTCTAAATCTTTGATATTGACCAAAGAACGCAGAATGCCCATCTGCACATATAAATCGCCTTTGGCATTGGGAAGCGTGTGTACGGTGCCTTTTAAGTTCATAGACAAAACCATAACCGAATCGCCGATCCGCAGATTTTTGGGTATCTTCCGGTTTTGCGCGGGAGATTTCGGTAAGGCGGAAGCCTTTTTCTGCGTATCTTCAAGTTTTGCGCGCAATTTTGCCCGCTCCTGTTCCAGTTCGCTGGCTAACGCATGGTTTTGCGCAATCTTCTGGAAGGTTCGTATGGTCTGGTCGGCATAATCTTTTGCTTCTTTTAAAATGGCGGATGCCTGATCGTTTGCTTCCCGTATGATTTTGTCGCGGTTTTTGTCGATGCGGTCGTGTTTTTGTTCTAATTTTTCTTTCAGTGCCGTGATCTGGGTTTTATAGAGATTGATCTCTTCCTGTTCCCGCTCGATGGTACTGCGGCTGATCTCCAGATCGGCGATCAAATCCTCAAAGCTGGTCTCCGATTCCGTCATACGCGCTTTGGCATCTTCGATAAAGGAATCGTTAAGACCGAGCTTGGAAGATATTGCAAAGGCGTTGCTTTTTCCCGGAATACCGATTAAAAGGCGGTATGTGGGGCTTAACGTTTCCACGGAAAATTCGCAGCAGGCATTTTCCACGCCTTTTGTGGAAAGCGCAAAAACTTTGATTTCGCTGTAATGGGTGGTCGCCATGGTTCGAATGCCGCGTTCGTGCAGACTGGACAAAATGGAAATTGCAAGAGCGGCGCCTTCTGTCGGATCCGTGCCTGCACACAGTTCGTCGAATAGGACAAGAGATTTTTCATTTGCATGGTTTAAGATCGAAACGATATTTGTCATATGGGATGAAAACGTGCTTAGATTTTGTTCAATGCTCTGTTCATCTCCGATATCTGCAAAAATATCTTCAAAAACCGCAAGTTCGGAGCGGTCATTTGCCGGAATGTGCAGACCCGCCTGCCCCATCAGCGTAAACAGCCCGACCGTTTTTAAGGATACGGTCTTGCCTCCGGTGTTGGGACCGGTAACGATCAGAAGATCAAACGTATCTCCCAAAATCACGTCGATCGGAACGACGGTTTTGGGATTTAACAGCGGATGGCGGCCTTTGCGGATATGGAGGATCCCTTTGGTATTAAATACCGGAGCAGAGCCGTTGTGCAGTTTTGCCAGCTGCGCTTTTGCAAAGATAAAGTCCAGTTCGGTCAGTACCCTGTAATTATCCCGCAGGAAGGCGGCGTATTCAAATACACGGCTGCTTAAGCCGGCAAGGATGACTTCGATTTCTTTTTCCTCTTTTAAAAACAACTCTTTCAGTTCGTTGTTCAGGTTTACGACGGCGGACGGTTCGATAAAAAGCGTGGAGCCGTTTCGGGACTGGTCATGGACCATGCCGGGAACCTGATGTTTGGCTTCTGCTTTGACCGGGATACAGTACCTGCCGTTACGCGTCGTGATCACGGCATCCTGCAGATATCCGTTGCTGTTTGCCTGATTCATGATCTTATTGATTTGTCCGCGTATGCGTTCGTTCATGCCGCCGATGGAACGGCGGATGGATTTTAAAACGCTGCTGGCGTCGTCGCTGATTTCGTCTTCGGAGAGAATACAGCGTTTGATTTCTTCATTTAACGGCGTCAGCGGTTCGATGATTTCAAAAAGAGGCGCTAAGGAGTCGCGCTCTGTTTCGTTTGGGTCTGTTCGTCCAAACTGTTTGGCGCGTTTTGCGGCTTCTAAGAGGGAGCCGATCTGTAAAAATTCCAAGATACTCAAAGAACCGCCGATTTCTAAGCGCTTGACGGAAGCTTCTACCGGATGGATGCCGGAAAAAGAAAGGCTGCCTTTTTTAAACAGGCGCATTAAGGCGTCGTGCGTCTGCTGCTGCGCCGTATGGATGGCGGAAAGATCGGTCATCGGCAGAAGCGTCTGGCATCTTTCTTTGGCGTCTCTGCTGTATGCGAACTCTGTCAGTGTACGGATAATTTTATCATATTCTAATGTATGCAATGCTTTTTGATTCATAGTATAACCCTCAATCTTACGGAAAATTTGAATATGGTTATTATACCTTATCTTTGACCGGTTTAAAAGGAGAAAATAAAATCTTGCATACCGATTCTATTACACGTATAATAAAGATTAAGGAACGTTCATACCTGAGAAAAAACATTAAGGAGAAGGAACGGTATGGCAGAAGGACAAGATGAGTTTTCGTTTATTAAAGAAAAAATCAAGGAAAAACCGATCAATAAAAAACGTTTGATGAAACAGGGGGCTCTTACCATAGGATTTGCGGTCATATTCGGCATAGTCGCCTGTTTTGTATTTACGTTTCTGCGCCCGATCATGGAAAATATGCTCTATCCCAAAGAAGACCCTCTGATTTCCATTCCCGGGGACGAGCCGGAGTCGGAATGGCAGACAGAACTGTCTGAGGAACCTCTTGAAACGGAAGCCGTGGAAGAGACGGAAGAAGCCACGGAAACCGTAATCGTAAAAGAACTGGAGCTTTCCGATTATCAGATGCTTCAGAATAAGATCTATGCGATCGGCAAAGAGGCAAACCGATCCGTCGTCACGGTGACCGGAGTAGTCAGCGATACGGACTGGTTTAATAATTCCTATGAGAGCAAGGGGCAGGCATCCGGCATTATTATCGGGGATAACGGAAATGAACTGCTGATCTTAACGGAACACAAAGTGGTGAAAGACGCCGGGCAGATTCATGTAACGTTTATAGATGAGGGCACGGTCAACGCGTATCTGAAAAAATACGACGGAAATACCGGCATCGCTATATTGTCGGTTCCGCTGCAGGATGTGAAAGAGAGTACGAAAGGAAGGATCGCATATGCGGCGCTTGCCAATTCCCAGACGGTGGAACAGGGAAATATTGCAATTGCGATCGGCAGTCCGCTGGGGACGAATTACTCCATTGGTACGGGAAATATCACGTCCGTCGGAAACGTGATCCAGACTACGGATGCGACGTACACCGTATTTACGACCGATATTGTAGGCAGCAGCAGCAGCGGCGTACTGCTGAATCTGAACGGCGAAGTTGTGGGGCTGGTGATGCAGGACTACAGCGGGAACGGCGACGATAATACGCTGACGGCGATTGCGATTTCCGAGGTGAAAAAAGTAATCGAAATGCTTTCAAACGGCAGGGATATTCCATATCTTGGTCTTAAGGTTGTGGCAGTCACAGATAACATCGCAGTAGAATACGGGCTTCCGCACGGCATTTATATTAAGGAAGTGCGCTTGGACTCTCCGGCATTTGCGGCAGGCCTGCAGAACGGGGACGTCATTGTGGAGCTGGGAGGAAAAGCAGTCAGTACGGTCGAAGCGTACGAGGCGCATGTGCTTTCGCTGGAGCCTGGGACAATAACGGAAATTATTGTAAAGCGTCAGGGAATGGATGAATATCTTGAAGTAGAATACAAAGTATCTGCAGGGATACTGCAGTAAGAAACATATGATCAGAAAGGCAAAACAGGAAGACGGGAAGGAGAAGCCGTATCAGCGGCAAGAGAGAATATGAAATATATTGAAACGTTTCGGGAAGGTGAAAGGATTAATGAAATTTTCTTGTGTAAGTACAAACAGTCTGCGCTTACCAAGAATGGAAGACCTTATGAAAATCTGATTCTTCAGGATAAAACAGGCACGGTGGACGCAAAAATCTGGGAACCGGATTCTCAGGGGATCGATTCTTTTGAAATTCTTGATTATATCAGCATTGTCGGAGACGTAACCAGTTTTCAGGGAGCGCTGCAGGTGAATGTGAAACGCGTCCGCAAGGTACAGCCCGGAGAGTATGATACGAGGGATTATCTCCCGGTCAGCAGCAGGGATATCGGGGAAATGTACCAGGAATTGAAAGGGCACATCGGTAGCGTTGCAAATCCTTATCTGAAAAAACTGCTGCAATCTTTTTTCATCGAGGATACGGCGTTTGCCAAGCGGTTTTGTTCGCATTCCGCGGCAAAAAGCGTACATCATGGGTTTGTCGGAGGTTTACTCGAACATACGCTGGCAGTGACGCGCCTTTGCGCTGTGTTTTGTGAGCAGTATCCGATTTTAAACAGAGATCTTTTACTGACGGCGGCGATGTTTCACGATATCGGAAAAATGGAAGAACTGTCGGAATTTCCTGCGAATGACTATACGGATGAAGGACAGCTGCTGGGACATATTATGATCGGCACGGAGTGGGTCGGCGGCGCAATCCGCAATATTCCGGATTTTCCACGCCGGCTTGGCAATGAATTAAAGCACTGCATTCTGGCGCATCATGGAGAACTGGAATTTGGATCTCCCAAAAAACCGGCGTTGGTCGAAGCCGTTGCACTGCATTTTGCAGACAATATAGACGCCAAGATGGAAACGTTAAAAGAAGTATTGGCAAATGTGCCGGAAGGCAATACGGAGTGGCTGGGATATAACCGGCTGTTGGAATCTAATATCCGAAAGACCGGCAGGTAGGGACGTTATGCAGAAGAATGATTTGATTGAACTGACAATAGAAGATATCGGCATGGACGGCGCCGGAATCGGCAGATATCACGGAATGGCGGTTTTTGTCAAGGACGCCGTGATCGGAGACAAAGTCCTGGCGAAGATTACAAAAGTTAAAAAGACATATGCATATGCACGTTTGACGGAATTAAAAGAGGCTTCCCCGGTCAGGGTGGAGCCTTCCTGTATATATGCCAGAGCCTGCGGCGGCTGTCAGATTCAGCATATGGATTATCAGGCGCAGCTTTCTTTTAAAGAGAGGAAGATACGCGACAGCCTGGTTCGGATCGGAGGGTTTGACGCAGAATTTATAACTCATGTGACGGATCCGATCGTGGGCATGGAAGTACCATTTTATTATCGGAATAAAGCGCAGTTTCCGATCGGCGTGAATGCAGCGGGAGAGACGGTCGCCGGATTTTATGCGGGAAGGACGCACAGTATCATCCCCAACACCGATTGTGCACTGGGGGTTTCGGCAAATAAGGCGGTATTGGAAACCGTGCTGAAATATATGAAGGACTGCGGCGTAAGCGCCTACGACGAACGAACGAAACAGGGGCTTGTGCGCCATGTGCTGATCCGGTACGGATTTGATTCTAAAGAGCTTATGGTCTGCATCGTGGTCAACGGAACGCGGCTGCCGGAAGAACAGGTTTTGATCGGCAGGCTTTGTGAAATCAAAGGGATGAAAAGTATCTCATTAAACAGCAATCCGAAAGACACCAATGTGATTTTAGGCGATCGCACTAAAGTGCTTTGGGGAGATCCTGTGATTACGGATGTGCTGTATCTGCGGGATACAGCTGATTTTAAGCGGCTGGGGGAAAAGACGGTCTATCGTATTTCTCCGCAATCCTTTTATCAGGTAAATCCGATCCAGACGGAGAAGCTGTATTCTCTGGCGCTGGAATATGCCGGATTAACGGGAGAAGAGACGGTTTGGGATCTTTACTGCGGAATCGGTACGATTTCGCTGTTTCTGGCAAAACATGCAAAGAAGGTGTTTGGCGTAGAAGTTGTGCCGCAGGCAGTGGAAGACGCAGCGGCAAACGCGGCGTTGAATGGGATAGAGAATGCGTCGTTTCTGCTGGGGAAGGCGGAGGATGTGCTTACAAAGTGGTCTCATGAGAACGCACAGGAGAGGGTAGATGTGATTGTTGTGGATCCGCCGCGGAAGGGATGCGATCCGAAGTGCCTAGAGACGATGCTGCACTTACAGCCGGAGCGGATCGTGTACGTAAGCTGCGATCCGGCGACGCTGGCGCGAGATCTGCGTGTGCTTTGTAACGGCGGGTATGAGCTGAAAAAAGTGCGCGGAGTGGATCAGTTTGGGCAGACGGTGCACACAGAATGTGTGGTGGAAATTCAAAAGAAACATATCTAGAAATCTTTTATTTTAAGCAGTTTTATAAGCATTTTGTGTTTTCAGAGGACGAGGAAGGGAATCGGAATAAGAGGATGGAGAGGTATTTTGAGGTTTCGGCGGTGGTTGATGTGGGGTGTGGGGATACAAAAAATAGTTATTTTTAAAAGTGGTTATATATTTTGGTAATCTGAAATTATACTGTGTTGTTTTTGTATGAGGGTGGTTTTTCTATTTACATCTTATGAGAAGAACTGCCCTATGCAAATACTTCTTGTTATACAGATGATTGTAATAGAGTATTACTGTTTGAATAATAAAAGTTATTGTTATTTGGGAGGAGAATATGCCATTAGAAAAAGGCGGCAGAGCAGATAAAAAGGGAAATCAATATGAAATAAACTGTATTATTTATGAGATTCTGAAAATCCTAGATGAGATAAATTATAGTATCGTGGTGGAAGCACTTGGCGCAGATGAAATTGGAACAGATATTCTTGTAACAACTTTTGATGGGATAAAAGAACACCAGCAGTGTAAAGCACGAAATGCCAGTAAAAAAAGTTGGGAGATTTCTGATTTAAGAGCAAGAAATATATTGAGTGCATGGAAAACACAGTTGAATCGAGATGATGATAGAAATGTTGCGTTAGTTAGCCCGATGGAATGTTCTTTTTTAGTTGATTTAACCGACCGGGCGCATAACACAAGTGGTAAAGCTGAAGATTTTTATGCAATTCAGATTATGAAAAGCAGTAAGGAATTTCAGGGTTTTTATAAAGACTTTTGTATGGAGATGGGTTTAAACTATGTGAAAGATACGGATATAATAAAAAGTATAGATTATCTAAGAAGAATTGCTTATAAACCTATGTCAGAATATACGATTCGAGAACTTATAAATCAAAGTATACAGTTTTTGTTTATAAGCGAAAAAGATATTGTATATAATGCTCTGGTATCTTTGGTGGTTACAAAAGATATATTGGGAAAAGAAATAACACAGTCAATGTTATATGATTACTTTACGAATCAGAAAATAAAGTTTCGTTTAAGAGATAATGATGATAGGATTGCTCCAAGGATAAAAGAAATTAATCAAGAATACAGAGAAACTTTTAAACCCTTGCAAGAGGGATTGATAGATAGAAAAGAATTTGGCAGTTGTATAGATGCAATAGAAAATGAAAAATCATTTATTATTTGTGGTAGTGCAGGATATGGAAAAAGTGGATGTACGGAAGCAATTTTAAATTACTGTGAAAGAAAAAGAATGCCTTATATTGCTATAAAGCTAGATAGGAGGATACCAAAAGGAAATTGTGAAAGGTGGGGGCAGGAGTTGGGCTTGCCAAGTTCAGTCGCCTATGCAATTCATTGTATTTCAAAGAATGAAAAAGCCATAATAGTATTGGATCAGTTGGATGCTTTGAGGTGGACACAGGCAAATTCAAGTGAGGCCATTTCCGTATGCATGGAATTGATCAGGCAGGTAAAATACCTGAACCGTGAGCGAGAAAAGAAAATAATTATGGTATTTGTCTGCAGAACTTATGATTTTGAAAATGATAATAATATCAATTCCTTATTTAAAAAAGAAGAATCTGAAGATAGTGATTGGGAAGTTGTTCATATAGAGAATTTTGACGAAGATACGGTCAAGAGAATCATTGGTGAGGAGTATAATAACTTATCGCGTAAGTTAAAAATGCTATTAAGAATACCGAGCAATATTTATATTTGGCAACATTTAGATAAAGAAGAATCATACAGCGATTGCCTAACTACAAGCCACTTAATTGAAAAGTGGTTTCAGCAGATTTGCAGAAAAAGTATTATTGAGGGTTTGCAGGAGAGAACTATTATTGAAACAACATCCGATATGGTTGATAAGTTGGATAAAATAGGCCGCTTGTATGTTCCGCGAAATATTTTAAATGTTGGAGAGGATGGAATTGATTATTTAATATCATCGGAAATGATTGTAAATCAAAAAAATAAAATTGGGTTTGCACATCAATCCATTTTGGATTATTTCATTTCTAAAAAAATGATGGAAAGATACTTTGAGGATGAGAATATTGAAAATATTATAGGGGAAAAAAGGAGACAAAACCCGGGAAGAAGATATCAGGTACAGATGTTCTTACAGAATATTTTGGAATATGATAGTGCGGATTTCATTAGGGCAGGAGAAGCAATATTGCTTTCTGATAGTATAAGATATTATGTAAAATTTGTATTTTATGAAATTCTGGGACAAATTCTGGAACCTGATGAAAATATTATTCAATATATAATAGAGAATTGTGAAAATAAGGTTTATGGGAAATATTTATTGAATAATGTTATCTATTCTAAAAAGCAGTATGTTTCTATTTTGAGGAATCATGGTATATTAGATAGATGGTATCAGGACATAGATAAAAAGGAAAATGTTTTTTATTTGTTGCAAAGTTTAAGTTCAGATTTGTCTATGGAAGATATTATGTTTGTTAAAAAGTATATTTTGAAAAGTGAAGAGGATGATAAAAAATTTATTAGATGTTTTTGGCGCGGTATTACCGAAGAAAGTGAAGAAATGTTTGAGTTGAGGATGTTGTTATACGAGCATTATCCTGATTTGGCTCAAGAACTTTTTATAGATGTAAAGTCTGTGATGGAACAATGTGAGATGCGTGCTATCAAACTTATTTCTTTTTGGATGAAAAACAAGATTAAGAGTCAGGGTAAGTATGTCTATCGTTATGAAGAAGAGTTGTTTGGTGCAGACCATTCTTTTTTGATTGAGAATGGGGAATTTGTGCTTATGGAATTACTTCCTTATATTCCTAAGGATGACTCAATAGAAGTAAAATATAGTGAATGGTCAGGGAGGTACTGGCATAAGAAAGGAATAGAGAGAGCCTGTGTAGAATTGATAAAAAAAGCGAATGTTGCAGTGATATCAAAAACACCAGAAAAATTCTGGAAGTATTATGAACCATATATGGGAAAAGGATATTTTGTATTCAATGAGATAGTTTTGCATGGTTTAAGTTATTTGCCGAGTTATTGTAGTAATCAAATTATACGTTATATTGGCAGTGATTTAGATAAGAATATTTTTGACTATACCAGTGGAGCAGAAGACGAATTAGAATTGGTGAAAAATGTTTTACGAGTTCATGGGAAGAAATGTGAAAAGGAACAACTGCTTTGGCTGGAAAACATGATTTATAAATATATTTCACCAGGAGCAGTAGAATGGTATCAAAGAAGAATAGAATGGAATAAGTCAAAACAAAGCGAACGTGTGTATTGGAGCTTCTGGGGAGATTTACAGTATGAATTATTATCATGTTTACCAGAAGAAAGAATTAGTAAGAAAAGCAAAGAACTGTTACAGGTGCTTAACAGGAGATTTGATAAAGTTCAATCACGTTATTATAATAAGGGTGGGCATTCGGGATGGGTAAGTTCACCTGTTTCTGGAAAAAATATTGGTAAAAAGCAGTGGCTTCAAATAATAACCAATAGCAAATTAAGAGATAGAAACCGGTTCAGAAGTATTGAAGTAAAAGACGGGTTTATTGAAAGTTCTTATGAAATGTATGTAGATGATTTCCGATCAGCAGTAAAACAGGATACACAGGCAATGATAGAACTTGTTCTAGAGCATAAAGATAAAGTATTGCCTGCTTTTATAGATTCGCTGTTTTCAGGAGTAGAGTTATCCGAGCAATTGAAAGAGATTGAACCTAATACAATAGAAAAAATGTTTCACAAATTTCCCTGTGACTTGAAAACTCATAGAGCATCTTATTTTTGCGGTATCATTGAGAATATGAATTTTTCTGTATGGTCTATGGAAGTGATGAATCAGTTGAAAAATATCGCATTAAAACATGAAAATCCTGCGTTAGATAAGCCAAATGTAACAAGCCCAGAAGATAAGGAAATGAAAAGCTGTCAAATGTTAAGCAGTAATGCCTTAAATTGTGTAAGGGGGCAGGCAGCAAGAGCAATAGGGCATTTATTATGGGAAGATAAGAATTTATTTGCAGAGTTTAGAGAAGTTATTGAAAAGCTGGTATTTGACGAAAATCCTGCAGTACGTTTTGCTACATTATATGTTTTATGGCCATCTTATAATATCGAACGGAAATGGACAGAAGAAAAAATCATAAAAATTTATGAATCAGATATACGGACTGCAAGTTTTCATGATTCTAAAAATATGTTTTTTCGTCTATACCCGAAATATAAAGAGCGGGTTTTAAAAATCATTGAAAAATGTTTCAATGATTCTGACAAAGAGCTTATTGAGGTGGGTGGACATGCTGTATGTGAATTCTATATACAATATGGGAAGTTTGATAATATTATGTTTCGTATTGCATCATTAAATGAAGAGCAAATAAAAGCTATTTTGAATATGGCTATCCTGTATTTAGATATTGGTGACTATCGGGAGTTGGCAAAGGCAATTATTCTCAGATTTATAAATATCAATTTGGATTTAGAGTTTCCATTGATCCGCATTTTTAGTAAAGAATATATTAAGCTGGAAGAGGATAAAAAGTTCTTGCAGGAAATAGTGGGTTCGAAGGCAAGTAAAAAAATAGTGTGGTCATTTATTCATTATTTAGAAGAAAACGCATTGTCTATTGTTGATTATGCAGATATTATTATAAAATTGTGTGAGAATATTTTGTGGATGGAAACGGAAGAATTAAGCAACCAATGGGGAATAGAGGACGAAATTTCAAAGTTAATTATTTCTTTATACGATGAAACTGCTAACTCTGAAAAAAGAGATGATAAGCAAACTGCTGAAAAATGTCTGGAGTTATGGGATATTATGTTTGAAAAACAATTGGGTTCCGTAAGAGAGATTAGCAGAAAATTAATGGAAAGATAATAGCTTTGAGATTAGTAGCTGCTACATAAATATAAGAAATTAAAATTTTGAAGGAGTAGTATATGGAGGATAACAAAAAAGAAGCCCGGAGTGAAATCATCATATACCAGACAGAAGATGGAAATACAAGAATAGACGTAAAATTTCAAGATGAAACGGTTTGGCTTACACAGGCTCAATTATGTGAGTTATATCAAACCAGTAAATCTAATATCAGCGAGCATATTAGGCATATATTTGAAGAAGGGGAACTGGACGAGATTTCAGTTGTTCGGAAATTCCGAACAACTGGCGCTGATGGCAAGAATTATAATATTACTCATTATAATCTTGATATGATAATTTCTCTTGGATATCGTGTGAAATCTTTAATTGCTACACAATTTCGGCGTTGGGCCACCGAACGCCTGAAAGAATATATGATAAAAGGTTTTACAATGGATGATGATCGTTTGAAAGGTCTGGGTGGAGGAAATTACTGGAAAGAGTTATTAGACCGTATACGGGATATTCGTTCATCTGAAAAAGTAATGTACCGGCAGGTGCTTGACCTTTATGCTACCAGTGTGGATTATAATCCCAAAAGCAGTGAATCTATTGCGTTTTTTAGAATGGTTCAAAATAAGCTGCATTATGCAGCGCATGGGCATACGGCGGCAGAAGTAATATATGAACGAGCGAATGCAGAACAACCATTTATGGGACTTAGAAATTTTTCTGGTGATTTTCCGACATTAAAAGATATCGGTATTGCAAAGAATTATTTAAATGAGGAAGAATTGAAGATTTTAAATAACATTGTGTCTGGATATTTTGACTTTGCAGAAATTCAGGCTATGCGCCATAATCCCATGTATATGTCTGATTATGTAGAGCATCTTAATAATGTGTTGAAAACGACTGGAGAAAAACTATTGCAGGGAGCAGGAACAATCAGTCATGCCCAGGCAATTGAAAAAGCAACAGCAGAATATAGAAAATATCAGGTTCAGAATTTATCACCAGTTGAAGAAGAGTATTTAGAAAGCATTAAAAATCTACATAGTACGGCGAAGAAAAATGTAAAGAATTAATGTGAAAATTGTGTTCCTATACGAGCAACGAGGCTGAAAAATTGTGTTTACATAGTAGCTTAGACACACGTTGAGACCATCGTACTTTTGTCCCACAAATCACCAGATAGTGTCATTAATGTTACGGTGGAATTTGGAGAAGGTGAAGGGAAAGTATCTTTAGATGCAATAGCAGAGAGGGCAAAGAAATATCAGCCGAAACCGAAAATTACATATAAAATGATACAGGAATATGTTGAAAAGAAATGTGGATTTAAAGTACATACTGCGTATATTGCAGAGGTGAAAAGGTCTTTGGGATTGACGATGTATGGTGCGCCTAATGCAGTAGAAGAATTAAAGTGTCCGAGGAAGCGTCCGCCGAAAGAGAAGGTAGAAGCGATAACGGATGCATTTAAATATTTTGAGGTAATTTAATGGATGAGAGGATTTATCAGATTGCAGAGCAGATAGTTGAAATACATCAAAAAGCCTATGAGTTTTATTTGCCATTGGTTGAAGATGTGTATAGCAGAATTGTGTCAGAAGATGAATTGTCACATTTGTTGGAGTATCTACTGGACTTTGCATGTGATGAAAAAATATTGGAATTGTATAAAAGGGTGTGTAGAAGATATTTGTATGTATATCCTGGCTGTATCAAGTTTTATATTGAAGCATATCGAGAAATGTGGGAAGATGAGGACAGTTGTTCAATAGAACTTTTTTGATGAAAAAGAGGATAATATGTTTAAAGAGGTTTATGATGTGATTGCAGGAGGAGAAATGGGGAAAATAATTAAGGATACAATTCATGCTAATGGAATAGATATTGGAATTTATACGCAGGATTTTGAAAATGAATTTATTTCATTGACGGATATTGTCCGGTATAAGAGCGATGACCCAACAGCGGTTATTCAAAACTGGATGAGAAACAGGGATGTGATAGAAT
>OFFE01000362.1_pt1 | contig 39372 bp, 35 predicted proteins | sample 1521371 | NCBI WGS metagenome assembly OFFE01 (sample SAMEA3504131, study PRJEB24116) | mouse gut metagenome | biome: mouse gut; feature: mouse-associated habitat; material: faeces | place: Denmark | collected 2011 | reverse complement strand
GGCGGGCCGCATGGCCATCCATGCTGTGAAAGTCGAAGACTTTCACAGTAAACGACATTAGACATTTCGTTTACTATAACTTTTATGGCAGGGTGTTTTGTATGACTTTCCATTTTATCAGTTTCTAAATACTTTGTATTGCTAAGTATATTTTAGTACCTGATTCAGCTGATGTCAACCACGAATATCAGCTTGAAAAATAATGCTGTATTTTTGAAATAAAAATTGTAACCTTTATGCTTTACGAGTTGTATTATTAGTGAAGGGCCTTTCAACAACTACCAAAGGAGCACTCATGAGACTACCAATGCAAGAGCTGTTTGAAAAATATCAGAGCAATCTTTACGCGGCTGCATTCAATGTCTGCAAGAACGCAGAAGATGCGGAAGATGTTGTCCAGGATACTTTTATACAGTACTACTCATTAAAAAAAGAATTTGAAAGCGAAGAGCATATACGCGCATGGCTGCTGCGGGTGACGATCAATAAAGCAAAAAATATGAACCGTACTTTCTGGCGGAGGAATAAGCAGTCTCTGGAAGATTATATGGAGACCTTATCCTTTGAAACACCGGAATCGGGCGAATTATTCGAAGCGGCTATGAATCTCCCTGAAAAATACCGGATTGTGATCCATCTGTTTTATTATGAAGATTACAGCATACATGAAATTGCAGGTATTTTGAAACTGTCGGAAAGCAATGTGAAGGTCAGGCTGTCGCGCGGGCGTTCGCTGCTCAAGGAAAAGTTGCAGGAGGAATGGGAAAATGACGAATAAAGAGAAGTATAAGCAGGCGTTTTCAGTATTACAACCCTCCGGCAAAATATCTCTGGAGGAAGAAAGGATGATCATTATGAAGAAAAAAGCAAAATTTCAGGCTGCAGTGGCAGCAGCGGCAATATGTCTGGCATTTGTCAGCGGCAGTGGCATAGTATATGCGGCAGATTTAGGCGGTGTTCAGAGAAAGATCCAGCTCTGGGTCCAGGGCGACCAGACAGATGCGGACATCGTATACAATGCAAACGGAAGCTACGACCTGTGGTATGAAAACGAAGACGGCACGCGTGAAGACCTCCACGGCGGCGGCGTTGCAATCGAGGCGGACGGCACCGAGCGTCCATTAACGGAAGCCGAATTGATGGATCACCTGCAGCAGCCCACCGTAGATTATAAAGAAGACGGCAGCATCTGGGTCTACTACTACGATCAGAAAATAGACATCACAGACCAGTTCAAAGACGGTGTATGCTATGTACAGGTCTCAAACGGTGAAAAGACCTTATATATGACGATTCTCTATGAAGGCGGCTGGTGCACCAGTCCCCATAAATATGAAAGCCCGGATTCTTTCCGTTAAGACATCGTAAACACCATAGCAAATTTCTGTTTCCGGTTCTTGCAGCAGCCATATGCAGCAGCTCCTGCAAGGCCGAAAACGAAATATCCAATGTCGTTAACTATAAAAAAGAGCTGCCCGGATGGATTGCTGTTCCATACCGGTCGGCTCTTTTTTTGCTTATCTTCATACAATGGATTCCGTATCATCTGATTTTTCGCGCACAAATGCCTCTATTTTCGCATCCGTATAAAGAAATGCACCGATCAGGCCCACAAACCCGAGGCCCGATCCCAAAACGAGTATCCAATCCACGGAGACCCGGAGAAGAAACAGGCCGAGACCCAAAACAGCTTCCGCAGCAAACAGATAGGTTCCCAGCCGGATAAACAGAACAGGTGCGATCTTCTGGGCATAATCCCAATGCGCCTGCGATCGCATGGAGACAGGCGTGCTGTATCCGTTCTGATTATACCGGGCGCGCTTATGAGCACCCATGTTATCCACCGGAAATTTCCGCTGGATGACCCCGACCAGGACCATCACAAACGGCACGATAAAATTAAGTAACAGAAGAATTTCAAGCATCTCCCTTCCTCCTTCTCTATATGCCCGCTGCAATGTAGATCATCCCTTTTATCCACTGCTTAAAGATGAACCAGTAATCGGCCACATGTTCATCGATCGCCCGCAGTACATCCTGCGGATCAAATCCGCCCTGTTTCCCTGTAATCTGCTGAAAAACGGTTCCCGTCGCTTCGCTGAATCCCAGCGCGATATCCCCCCGCGCCACATCGCCCACTGCGACCTGCTGTCCGATCGCTATAGCACCGAAGCTGAACTGTCCCACCGCCAGCGCTCCCATGGAGAAAAGCCCTACGCAGAAAGCTCCTATGGCCACCACACCGATGGCAAAATCACCCAGTGCAATACCGCCAATGGCAACGACCCCTGCGGACAGAAGCAGACCGATGCCCACCGGAGCCAGAGTGATCACGCCCAGGCCCGCCAGACCGATGGCCACGATCCCCTTAGCCGCAAGCCCGATGGCGATCACCCCTTTTGCAGATCTTCCAAACCCGATATTGACATGCACAAGCGGCATCCCGCGCCAGCTTCTCTTACTCTTATATTCATAGGAAAAGCCCCGCTTCACCACGGCACGTCCCCGGCACTCATATGCATCCTGTTCGGTATCCGAAGACTCTCCCCACACATCGGCGGCCTGCTCCGCCCCGGACGCTTTCGTCCACTGTCCGGATCCTCCTGCTGCCGTCGATGCTCCATTCCACTGTCCGGGCCCTCCTGCTGCCGATGCTCCATTCCACTGCCCGGATCCTGCTGCCGCCGTCGATGCTCCATTCTGCTGTCCGGGCCCTCCTGCTGCCGTCGATGCTCCATTCCACTGCCCGGATCCTTCTGCTGCCGTCGTTCCTTTCCATTGTCCAAAGGCCGGCTCCGCGACCGATTCTTTTAACAGATAATCCGTGGTGACCGTGAACAGTTCGCTGATCATCACGATCTTATCCAACTCCGGAACCGACTGGTCCGTCTCCCACTTCGAAACGGACTGTCTCGATACCCCCAGCTTCTCCCCGAATGCCTCCTGGGAAAGCCCATTCTTAACCCTCAGCGAATATATTTTTTCTCCAAGTGTCATAATATGCCTCTTTTCTGCGCATCGTTTTTACCCTATTATTTTTATGATGTATGATCTTTGTTTTTACGCAGCATTGTCCCACTCCATTTTGTCTTGTTTTTGTCGGTTACGTCGAATATCCTTATTCCGGATGCGCTCATATAAGGTATTGATTCGGCGCAATTCCCCATACACAATGCGGGTCGCCTGCGCAGGCATATCGACCTTGTTCTCAGACAGTCGGGAACATATGCTACCTCTCTTTTATACCGCAAAACCATATAAAAAGGCTATATATAGCACTTGGAAATTTGTCAACCGGCAGTTGCACCGCCCAAAACACGCCGCTTTCCACCGATTTTTCTGTTTAGTGACAACCGCCGCAACGGCTGCAGTCCCCGCCGCACTGGATTGACCTGCCTGCCTTCTTATCCCTGATCATGCTGCGGACTGCCAGTGCAGCGGCTCCCGCCACGATCGCCAATACTATCACTGTTCCCATCTCATTATCTCCTTATCCTCACCATCTTATTTGATCACCGTCATTCCAGATGTCATACAGATCTGGCTCCTGTATGCTATAGCTAGCAACATTAGAATTTCTTTATCGGCCTTGCAGGAGCTACCGTATATGGCTCCTGCAAGAGCCGGGAACAGAAATTTGTTATGTCGTTTACTACATATTATAGCATCCGTTTTCCCGGACATTTCATCACGACAACCTGCCGGAAGAGACCCGCACAGGTTTCGGAAAGGATCCACCCGTCGCTCTGTGCGGCCGAAACAGCAGATACAGGAAACCGGCCGTCAGCACGAATGCCGCGATCGTGCCGATCCCAAACCCGCCGCCGGCCGCCAGCGTGCCAATCTGATAAATACACATCGCCACCACATAAGCCAGCGCCGTCTGATACCCGATGGCAAACCAGAACCAGCCGCCGTTGTTCATCTCCCGTCTGATCGCCCCCATAGCCGCAAAGCAGGGAGCGCACAGCAGGTTAAAGGCCAGAAATCCGAAAGCCGCAGCCGGCGTCATCACCGTGGCCAGGCTGCCCCACACTTCGGTCCCGTCCTCGGCAACTTCCGCAAACCCAAACAGCATCCCGAAGGTCGCCACCACATTTTCCTTTGCAATCAGGCCGGTAATCGCCGCAACCGCCATTTTCCAGCCTTCTCCCGCCTGTGTCCAGCCAAGAGGTGTAAAGATCCATGCGATCAGGCCGCCCGCCTTCGCCAGAATACTGGCCTCCAGCTCTTCCGCCTCCAGCATTCCGAAACTTCCTTCCGTCCATCCAAAGCGCATCAGAAACCAGAGTACGATCGTAGATAAAAGGATGATCGTGCCCGCCTTTTTAATAAAGGACCAGCCGCGCTCCCACATGCTGCGCAGCACTGCGCTGATTGTAGGCATATGATAAGCCGGCAGCTCCATCACAAAGGGAGCCGGATCGCCCGCAAACATCCTTGTTTTCTTCAAGATAATGCCGGAACAGACAATAGCCGCTATCCCGATCAGCCACGCACTCCACGCCACAGCACCGGAATTGTCGAAGAATGCGCCCGCGATCAGCGCAATAATCGGCAGCTTCGCACCGCAGGGAATAAAGGTGGTCGTCATGATCGTCATCTTCCGGTCTCTGTCATTTTCAATGGTCCTGGAAGCCATAATGCCCGGAACACCGCATCCCGTCCCGATCATGATCGGGATAAAAGACCTGCCCGACAGTCCGAATTTCCGGAAGATCCTGTCCATGATAAAAGCCACTCTCGCCATATACCCGCAGGATTCCAGAAACGCCAGCATGATGAACAGCACAAGCATCTGCGGCACAAATCCGAGAACCGCTCCCACACCGGCCAAAATCCCGTCCAGGATCAGACCCTGCAGCCAGTCGGCACAGTCTGCACTTACAAGGATATTCTCCACCGCAGGTGGAATGATCTCCCCGAATAGCACATCATTGGTCCAGTCCGTCAGAAATCCACCCACCGTCGTTACCGACAGATAATATACCGCAAACATCACCAGCGCAAAAACCGGCAGCGCCAGCCATCTGTTTGTCACGATTTTATCAATTTTGTCGGAAGTCGTCAATGCGCCCTGCCTGCTCTTGATAACACAATCTTCAATGACAGAAGCGATATACTCATACCGTTCATTGGTGATGATACTCTCCGTATCGTCCTCATACGCCTCCTCCAGCGCCCTGATCTCATCGCTGACATCCGGCACCTGCGCTGTCTGCTGCTCCATCTGCTCCCTGATGCCTGCGTCCTTTTCCAGTAACTTAATGGCAAAGAATCTCTTCTGTTCCTCCGCCACCCCCTGCAGCATTCCGGCTACCCGGTGAATGGCATTCTCCACACCATCCTCAAATCTATGTTGTGTTGTCTGCTTTTTACTGCCTGCTGCCCTGACCGCCCTGTCTGACGCTTCCTGAATGCCCGTGCCTTTCAGCGCGGAAATCGCAACCACCTCACAGCCAAGGCTCCTGCCCAGCTTCTCGATGGAGATCCGGTCGCCGTTTTTATTGACAAGATCCATCATATTGACCGCCATCACCACCGGAATGCCAAGTTCCATCAGCTGCGTGGACAGGTACAGGTTCCGCTCGATATTCGTACCGTCCACAATATTCAGGATCACATCCGGCTTCTCATTAATCAGATAATTCCTTGCCACCACTTCCTCCAGCGTGTAGGGCGAGAGGGAGTAGATACCCGGCAGATCCGTGACGGTCACATCCCTGTTGCCTTTTAATCTGCCCTCCTTTTTCTCCACCGTGACGCCCGGCCAGTTTCCAACAAACTGGTTGGAGCCGGTCAGTGCATTGAATAACGTTGTCTTGCCGCAGTTCGGATTCCCTGCAAGTGCAATTTTGATCGACATTTTTTCTTCCTCCTGACTTTCGTTCTCTGTCTTTTATTCTCTGCCTTTTGTTCTCTGTCTTTTGTTCTCTGTCTTTTGCTCTCTGTCTTTTTGTTCTCTGCCTTTTGCTCTCTGTCTTTTTGTTCTCTGTCATTCTCTATTTGACTTCTATCATCTCCGCATCTGCTTTTCGCAGAGATAATTCATAGCCCCGCACCGTCACTTCCACCGGATCGCCAAACGGCGCCACCTTGCGCACAAAGACATTGACGCCCTTCGTAATCCCCATATCCATGATCCGCCTCTTTACCGGTCCTTCTCCGGTCAGCCGCTTCACCGTCACCGTTTCTCCGCAGGATATTTCTTTTAATGTTTTCATTGTCGTCTCCTCCTCCACTGATCTTTTTCTGTTTTAAAATTAGTCCTGAGCTGGTTTTGAGTAAGTTTTGAGCAATCCTTGAGTTAGTCTTAACTTACTTTTGATCAAAAAAAATACCTCCCTCAAACCATAATGCGATTGGCCATATCCTTCCCAATGGCGATTCTGGAATCCTTGATATTTACGATCAGGTTTCCTCCCGCTGCAGAGACCACCGTCACGGCAGCTCCTGTCACAAAGCCCAGCTTCTCCAGAAACTGTCTCGTTTCTTCCTTTCCGCCCACCTTCTTGATCGAAGCCGGTTCTCCTGTTTTTGCAAATGTTAATGGCATGTTGTGCATCCCCTTTCCTGTGTATATCTGTTTTTTATAGTTAGTGCTATCTAACTGTATTCTCAAATAGAGGTTAGCATAAGCTAACCCATTCTGTCAAGTGGTTATTAAAAATTAAAAAGCACAGGCTAAATTTTCCGGCATCCCATACCAGACGCTGATCAATCTCTATCTCTCCGATTGTGCAGCACAAAAGAAACAGCTGCAGATAAGCTGGCATTAATTATGGCAATTTTTATAGCGCTATTTTCCCTGTCGGGATCATAGCGCTATTACAAAATACATACATCTATTTATGAAAAATTTCTGTTACTTACGGTATCTGCCGACTCTCTCGTCCGCTATCACACCATCAAAATTCATACCAAATCCGAAATCATAGGTATGTCCCTCTTCGTCCTGGTAGCACTCCATGTCAAATGCCACATCTTCCTGCTGTTTCTCTACGGTCTCCATGTTGGCAGGCATCTGCACAGGAAGAAGCCCCTGAGGTGTAAATCTTCCGGTGATCACGTCCAAAACCGCCTGCGCACTGACACCATACTCCACAAGAAGCGCATCCGTGCATGGCTCCAGCTCACTCATCACCGTGGGATTCTTCAAAGCAACTATCGTGATCACAGGCTTATCGCCCATCCGTCTGCGCATCTCTTCCACCAGATCAAGATCCGCCTCATTGGCCGCCCTGTTCCATTTATCACGGTAGCTGCGGTCGGCAGAGGCTTCCAGCGGATCTCCGCCTGCCAGACTGGGCTGTCTCGCGCTCACCGCCTGATATGGCCGATACTGCAGTGTGACAGGCACGTAACCGCTGCCGCCCGCCTTGCGGTCTTCCGGATCATATCCGCAGGAAATCGGAGACTCTATGAAGCACAGCGCCGCATCAGCCTCTTCCGGCGTATCCACCACCGTAAAATATTCTGCCGCTGCCCGTTTCCCGGCGGAAACCACTGTCCGGTCTCCCGTAGGCGTACTCATAAAGCTCATATGGGATTTGATAAACCTGTCCGGAATGTAAACCTTGATACCCTCTTTCAGCGGAAGCACTTTGTTTTTATTTTTCAGCAGCGTCACTGATTTTAACTGGGACTGATAACCCTTTTCCATATAGGCCTGGCATCCCACCGTATGTAAGGATTCCTCCAGATTCAGATACGGATTTTCAAAAAGCCCCGTGCGGAAAATATTCAAAAGCAGCCTGTGCGCAGACCGTCTGAACCGTGCCTCCGCCTCTTTTTCTCCATACTTTTCACACAGCATCCGATAGGCTTCCATCACAGGCTCCCCATCGTTATTGCCGCCGAACTGGTCCACGCCTGCCTCGATCGCCTTGCAGTGACGCTCCGCCTCCGTCAGCTTTTCCACGCCCCAGCATTTTCCGGCAAAGACCTCTTCTGTCTCTCCCATATCATGGGTGATACCCCAGTCTGTACAGACCACGCCCTCATAACCCAGTTCCTCCCGAAGCAGATCCTGAATCAGGTATTTATTGAAGGAGTTACCCACATTTTCTCCATACTTCTGGTCCAGGTCATAAGAGATCGTGTAGTAAGGCATTACCGCGCTGGCCTTACCCGTCCTGCCGTCCAGTGAAAATGCCCCTTCTGTGAACGGTTTCAGATGCTCCTTGTCATTCCCGCCCGGATAGACCGCATATTTCCCATAAGCATAGTGGGCATCTCTGCCGCCCTCGCAGGTGCCGCCGCCCGGAAAATGCTTAACCATCGTGTTGACGCTGTCCTTACCCCAGCCCGTCTCGCTGTCCTGCGTTGTCTGAAAACCGTCGCAGTAGGCCCTGGTCATATCAATCGTCATCTGTGTATGTTCCCCGAAGGTATCTGCAAACCGCATCCATCTGGGCTCCGTCGCCAGATCGATCTGCGGAGAAAGCGCGGTGGTGATTCCCAGCGCACGGTATTCCGCCGAGGCAATCTCGCCAAATTCTTTTACCAGCGCAGGATCGAAAGAAGCGGACAGGCCGATGCCGTTCGCCCACTTGGAGATCGCCTCCCCGGTCACACCCATGTATTCCGCCGTGGAACCTGCCCCGTGCCGCGGGTCTGAACTGTTGTTGGCCGGAATACCGAATCCGGAATTCTCTGCCAGCGCCTGCAGTTTATTGTTCCAGCGCACCGCCGTCTCCGTGCTCTCCAGTCCCATGATCAGCACATGCCGTACTTTGTCCTTCACGATAAATTCCTTCTGCTGATCCGTCAGCTCCCAGGGATCCACGCCGCTCTCCTCATAGCTCTTTCCGCCGTAACTTCCGCCAAAAGCAGCCGCCCGCGGTCCTTTGGCCGGAATCAGCTGATGGGCACTGTACAGCATCAGGCCCGCAATATCGTCGATGGATATTCTCTCCGCCAGATCCTTCGCCCGTTCCTCATAAGGCAGCCGCCAGTCCTCGTAAGGCACCAGCTCACCGGTACCCAGAAAATCCTTAAACGCATAGCCGTCCACCGTCAAAATCCCGACTCTGCTGTCCGCAGCAAGTCCCAGTGTCTGACCGCCTTCGTTTTCAATCAGGAAATAGCCGTCCTGTTCCGTTTTGGTCCATTTTTGACTCATCTGCTCCTCACACTCCTTTACTCTGTCATTTTTTAAGTATAACACGTCGGTTTTCACCCTGTCAAAAAGGATTATAGCCGCAGATCAATCCATAAACCGGAACGCACCGTTAAGAGAGAATGAAAATATAGAAGTAATATATTTACAATTTCGTTAAATATATGATATGATAAGCAAAAAGGATTGCGTCTATTCGTTGAGAGAGGAGTATCTACCATGGCAAGGACTATCGGGATTGGCTGTCAGAGCTATAAAGAATTGATCGAAAATAACGCATTCTATATCGATAAGACCCTTTTCATCAAGGAATGGTGGGAGAACTTCGACAGTGTGACGCTGATCACACGGCCCAGACGCTTTGGTAAGACTCTTAATATGAGTATGGTGGAGCAGTTCTTCTCTGTTGAATACGCAGGACGAAACGACCTGTTTGAGAATCTGAATATATGGAATGATGAGAAATACCGCCGGCTGCAGGGCACATACCCTGTCATCTTCATGACCTTTGCCGATATCAAGGAAACAACCTTCTCCTCAGCCAAAAAAGCTGTCTGCCGTAATATAAAAAAATTATATAATAAATATGATTTTCTGCTCGATAGTGATCATCTGAATGAAGACGAAAAAGATATGTTCCGGAAAGTTTCCCCGGAGATGGAGGACTACATTGCCGCCGATTCCATAAGGGCCTTGTCCGATTATCTGGGTCGCTATTACGGCAGGAAACCTCTTATCCTTCTGGACGAATATGATACCCCCATGCAGGAAGCCTATGTCAATGGCTATTGGTATGAGATCGTTGCTTTTTTCAGAAGCCTGTTTAATGCCACTTTCAAAACCAATGCCTATTTCGAAAGAGCTATTCTTACCGGTATCACACGGGTCAGCAAGGAGAGTATTTTTTCCGATCTGAATAACCTGACCGTGATAACATCAACCTCAAATAAATATTCCGATTCTTTCGGTTTTACCCAGGAAGAGGTGACTGCTTCCTTATGTGAATTTGGTTTAACAGATATGGAAGCGCGTGTCAAAGACTGGTATGACGGGTTTGCTTTTGGCCAAAAGACCGATATCTATAATCCGTGGTCGATTCTGTATTTCCTCGACGAAAAAAAGCTCGCTGCCTACTGGGCCAACACCAGCAGCAACAGTCTGGTGGGAAAGCTGATCCGGGAAGGCAGCAAAGATGTCAAGATCATTATGGAGAATCTGTTGCAGGGCGGTACGCTCCGTACCAAAATAGACGAGCAGATCGTCTTCGACCAGCTTGATCACAATGAATACGCGATCTGGAGCCTGCTGCTTGCCAGCGGATATCTGAAAGTGGAGGCGCACACCTTCGATCCCGACACAGGCAGAGAAGAATATGCTCTCAAACTGACCAACAAGGAAGTACGCCTGATGTTCCAGAACATGATCGAGGGCTGGTTCAAAACTTATGTGCCGTCCTACAATGACTTTATCAAAGCCCTGCTGCTCCACGATAAGAAAGCCATGAACCACTACATGAACAAAGTCGCTCTTGCCACGTTCAGTAATTTTGACACAGGCAATAAGCCCTCCGAGGCCACGGAACCGGAACGGTTCTACCATGGTTTTGTCCTCGGCCTGATGGTGGAGCTGGCTGACCGCTACACCATTACTTCAAACCGTGAAAGCGGCTTCGGACGCTATGATGTGGTGCTGAAACCCAGGAACGTTACGACGCATACCGCTTTCTCTTCCGCTTTACCCGGCAAAGCAGGCGCAGCACATACAGTAGACAAGACCGTAAGTGCCTCGGCACACAGCAATATCCACTTTGACGATGCCATTATCATGGAATTCAAAGTCCATGACCCGGAGGATGAGTCAACCCTGCAGGATACTGTAGACGCCGCCCTCCTGCAGATCGAGGAAAAGCGCTATGCCGCAGCTCTGGAAGCCGAGGGGATTCCTTCGGAGCGTATTCGGAAATATGGATTTGCTTTTGAAGGGAAGAGGGTATTGATTGGATCTCAAAGCTGTCTGACTGATGCCACGTGATAAGGGCTGTCGTGTCATTGATCTGCCATGACACAACAGCCCTCTTCTTTAATCCGCAAAACAGCAGGATCAACCCTTCGTCTTCCACACTCTGTCTTTCTTGTACACGATATTGCCGACGCCGCCGTCCGCACGGCCCTTCGGTGTCAGCGTTTTCGCCAGAAACGCCTTCTCGCCCATAAAATCAAAGGGCATATCATCCGTATTCCCGGACATGATATCATCACATACCTGAATGACACCTTCGATCATATTAGCCTCGCCGTCTCCAGGCCCGTGCGACAGATATACATGATCGTATTTTCCGTCTGTCTGCTCTTTCAGCGTTTTCAGGCTCTCTTTGTACTCCTCGACATACAGGCAGTGATCGGAGAAAAGGAAAGTAAACGGATTGCAGGCATCTCCCAGCAGCAGGCTCCTCTCCTCTTTAAACAGGATCACCATCGAACCGGGCGTGTGGCCGGGACAGGCATAAGCCTCCAGTGTAAGTCCGCCCAGATCAAATGTATCTCCATGCATAAGCGGCAGATATTCTTTCGTTCTCAGCGGAATATAGTCGCTCTCCTCGATCTTCGAAACGATCTCTTCCGGAACGTTCTGCAGAGAACCTTTCCGGAACTCCAGATTGCTGTGCTCATCGTGAACAGCATTATCCGCCGGATTCATGTAGATCTCCGTATCAAACTCCGGCGCCCCCATCGCATGATCCACATGTCCATGCGTCAGCAGCACGATACACGGCTTATCGGTCAAAGTTTCCACCAGCTCCCGCAGACTGCCGATACCGCTTCCGGTATCCACCAGAGCCGCTTTCTGCGTTCCCTCCGCCAGATACATCAGTTCCCCCGTAATACCATGGATCCTTGTCAAGTGTTCTGTTATTTTTTCTGACTTAAATGTTACCATGATGCTCCTCCTTCCCTGTTACGAATATTATACTGTGCTGCGTATTCTCTTGTACAGTATCATTGCATAATGGACAATAAATGACAGTGACAACCGCCTTCCTGAAGTTGCAAAAGGCAGACAGCGCCCAATCAATCCACGCTGTCTGCCCTTTTTATCAATCCATTCTTACCGACTTCTACAGTCTCTTAAGCAGTTCCTCTCTCTGCGCCTCATACCCCGGCTTGCCCAGCAGTGCGAACATGTTCTTCTTATAGCTCTCCACACCCGGCTGGTTGAACGGATTCACGCCCAGAAGGTATCCGCTCACACCACATGCGAACTCGAAGAAATAGAACAGCTCGCCCAGATAGAACTCATTCACCTCGGGTACATTCACCATAAAGTTCGGAACCTGTCCGTCTGTGTGCGCCAGAATCGTACCGTTCATCGCACTCTTGTTGACGAAGTCCACGTTCTTGCCTGCCAGATAGTTCAGTCCGTCCAGATCCACCGGCTCTTCACCGATGATGATCTCTTCTCTGCTTGTCTCAATGTTCAGAACCGTCTCGAACATCGTTCTCGCACCGTCCTGAATAAACTGTCCCATAGAGTGCAGATCCGTGGTCAGATCAACGCTTGCCGGGAAGATACCCTTCTGATCCTTGCCCTCAGACTCACCGTAAAGCTGTTTCCACCACTCGGATACGAAATGCGCACACGGCTCATAGTTTGCCAGGATCTCGATTCCCTTGCCTTTACGAAGCAGGATATTACGAAGCGCCGCGTATTTTACAGCGTCATTCTCTTCAAAAGGAGCTTCCAGCGCCATCTTCCGGCCTTCTGCAGCGCCTTCCATCAGCTTGTCGATATCCGCGCCGGATACTGCGATCGGAAGCAGGCCGACAGCCGTCAATACGGAGAAACGTCCGCCCACATCATCCGGCACTACGAAGCTCTCATAGCCCTCTTCATTCGCCAGATTCTTAAGCGATCCTCTCGCCTTGTCGGTGGTCGCATAGATTCTCTTTGCTGCGCCTTCCTTGCCGTACTTCTTCTCTGCCATCTCCTTGAATACGCGGAATGCGATAGCAGGCTCCGTGGTCGTGCCGGACTTGGAGATCATATTGATCGAGAAATCCCTGTCTCCGATGACATCGATCAGATGCTTGATATAAGTAGAGCTGATGGAATTACCAACGAAATAAATTTCCGGCGTCTTCCGGATCGACTTGTCTACTACATTATAAAAACTGTGACGAAGGAATTCGATAGCCGCTCTCGCACCCAGATAAGAACCGCCGATACCGATCACCACGAGCACCTCTGAATCGTTCTGAATCCTGGCCGCCGCCTGTTTGATCCTTGCAAATTCTTCCTTGTCATAATTCACCGGCAGATCGATCCAGCCCAGAAAATCATTTCCGGCCCCCGTCCTGCTCACAAGTACTTCCTTCGCATCCAGTGCCAGTTTCTTCATGGACTCCACTTCATTTTCCCCGATAAAGGAAGCTGCTCTGGAATAATCAAATGTAACTTTGCTCATCGTTTTTCTCCTTTTCCGGCAGGCGCTGCTGCCTTTACTTTGTCATTCTAAGTGTAGCACTGCAACTATCGTATTTCAAGATTTTTCCTTCTCACTTACCGCATTCTCAATCAGTCCCACGATCACCCCGATAGCGTCGCGCTGGCTGCTCTTGCGCATCGCATCCACATAGGTTTTACGGTTAAAATATAACTCCTGCACCTTCTCCAGCAGCAGCTTGTTCGTCAGGTCGTCCTCGTCGATCACAATGCTGAATCCCTGCGATTCAAAAGATCTGGCGTTGAGCAGCTGGTCTCCCCTGCTGCTCGTGGAAGGCAGCGGAATGAGAATATTCGGCTTCTTCAAAGACAGCAGTTCGCTGATGGCATTGGCCCCCGCCCGGGAGATCACCATATCCGCCATGGCAAAGAGATCCTTCATCTCGGACTTGATATACTCGAACTGCTTATAACCCGGTGTGGTGAGCAGCAGATTATCCATCTTCTCCTTACCGCACAGATGCACCACCTGAAAGTCGGTAAGCAGCTCCGGCAGTACATCCCGCACCGCCTGGTTGATGGCCGCCGAACCCTGGCTGCCGCCCACCACCATGATCACCGGCTTCGATGAATCGAAACCGCAGAGCTTATAGGCCGCCTCCCTGCTCCCCGAGGAAAGCTCCTGCCTGATGGGGGAACCCGTCAGTACCGCCTTGCTCGGCGGCAGCTGCTGCAGCGTCTCCGGGAAATTGCAGCACACCTTCTTCGCCACCGAAATGCAGAGCTTATTCGCCAGCCCCGGCGTCATGTCGGACTCATGTATGATACACGGAATCCCCAGCGAACCCGCCGCACGCACCACGGGCACACTGACAAACCCTCCCTTGGAAAAGACCACGTCCGGATTGATCTCTTTCAGATATTTCCGCGCTTCCCGCATTCCCTTGATCACACGGAACGGATCGGAAAAATTCTTGGGATCAAAATACCGCCTGAATTTACCGGTCGCAATGCCGTAATAGGGAAGGTTGAAATCTTCCATTAACTTCTTTTCAATTCCATCGTAAGAACCCATATAGCTGATCTCATATCCCAGCTCCCGCAGTCTGGGAATCAGTGCCATATTAGGGGTCACATGCCCGGCAGTCCCGCCGCCGGTTAATACGATCTTCTTACCCATATTGAAAGAAACCTCCTAATTATCCAGGATCTCCTGCAATGCGCATGCCAGCTGATCAGGACAGGAAGTATTCTTGACCCCGCACTTGATACCGCGAAGCTTGCCAATGGCATCCTTAATCTCCATACCTGCCACCAGGCTGGAAATACCCTGCAGATTGCCGTTGCATCCCCCTGTAAATTTCACCGATTTGATCACGCTTCCTTCCACTTCTACGTCAATAGCTTTCGAACATACACCTTTAGGTTGATAAACCATTTCTGTCCTCTCCTTTTCCCTTAAAAATCATAATCCATTGGTATTTTAATAAAATATTAAACTTTTATTATTTTACCACATTTCTCCTGCTATTGCCAATATATAACAGATCCTGCATCTTCCGCATAATATGGCTTTATTTGTCGATGCCTTACAGCTTCTGCCTTCCGCTTTTTCCGTTATAATAAAGTGAGAAAAACATCAGGGAACCAGGAACGCAGAAGAACAGGGTATTCTCCATACGGATCCATGAAATGTCAATCCACTATATTGATTGTGAAAGGTGTGATACAGCATGCTTAACTTGATTTTTCTACATAAAAATTACATCATTGCAATGTTAGTATTTCTTTTTTTAAGTATCATATGCCAGATTACGCTTGGAGTGATATATCATAAGCTGATCTGGGAAACCGAACATATGTCCTCAACTACCAACAAATCCCTGCAGCAGCTCAAACTTAAATTTTCCGGCTGCCGCAAGATCAATGAAAAGGTATCCAATGTCCCCATTTTTGTGGACAGGTTTATCAGCCGCATTAAGATCGGCGGACTGCCCCTTTCCCTGTTAAAACATCTCTCCGGCCAGTTAATGCTCCTCTCGGTGTTGATCGCCGGCATCGGGGCATGTATGGGAATCGTGAATAATGAAAGTTTTATCAGTATCGCACCATTTTATGCAATCAGCTTTCTCGGACTCTACTGTTACTTTGCCGTTTCCTCCCTGGTCGACATTCCCGGCAGGATCAAGATCCTGCACATCAATCTAGTGGATTATCTGGAAAATCATCTTGCCAGCCGTCTGGAGCAGGCCGAGCTGGACATGCAGCTGATCCAGCCGGAGCAAAAAGAGACGACCCGGACTATAAGAACTGCTGCCGGCAGTCCCACACCTGCCGGTACAGACTTAAATACAGGAAGCAGCGCAGCTGTAAATGCAGGTATGAATACAGATATCCCTACAGACGCAAACCCCGGCGTGGATGCACAGGAGACTTTCACTTTCTCGAAAGATGAAGCCGAAGAACTGGAACATTTACTGAAAGAACTCCTGTTATAATTCTCCTGACCCTTCTTACACAAAAATCCGGCGCATTTTTTCGCCGGATTTTTGCTACTCCCCATAAATCGTTATCGTCGGCCCGATATAATACTCTTCCGGGTCATACCTGAAGATATCCGCATATCCGATCCTGTACTTCCACTCTCTCCCGTAGGAAATCCCCGGATAACTCTGCTTTAACGGAAAGGCAGCCTCTTTCTCCTCATACGCCGCCCGCAGTTCCGGATACATATCCTCACCTTCCCTGATCAGATAATCCTTGGGCTGTTTAAAATATCCCGTGGCGTACTCTACATCCACAAAATATTCCCCGTCCCCAAGCGTCTTCGGCAAAAGCGACAAATCCTCCCCGATGTCAATCACCGTATAACGCTCCTCGTCTATACCTGGAGCAAAAGATGTGCAATAGATGGAAGCTCCTGCCGGAATCTCCGACTCAATATACTCCACCGCCTCCGTGTAGGTCAGATCATAGCGATAATCATTAAAAGCCGTCTCCACATTAAATGCCACCATCAGCACCAGTACCGCCGTGATCATGCCTTTCCGGTAGAAACGGCGCTTTTCCAATACTGTCTCCGTCTCCATCAGGCCATACACCATAAACAGATAGGCAAACGGCAGGATCAGCGACAGATTCCTCCCAAGAACGATCTGATATTTCGACAGGAAAAGGATCACGAAGACCGGCAGGATCAGAAACACGCCGATCTGACGCCAGTCTTTCCTGTGCGCCAGCCTCCAGATACCAAACAGCAGCAGTATACCACCTGGTACCCCATAGCTTGTCAGCCCGTAGGCCTCCAGATATCCAAGGATCGGCAGGTTGTGTTCGATTCCCGGATGCCCCCATGCATAATGGTTGAAATTATACATATTATCCCCGACAAAAGTCCGGAAATAGAAGAACATGGAGTAATTACACAGACAGAACACCAGCACGATCAGGATACAGTTCAGGAAAAAGAGGAAATTATTGCGGTAGCTTTTCCAGTACTTCTTACTGATATGTAACGCCAGCCAGAAAAGGCCGAACAAGATGCCGTGATACTTGGCCGCGGTGGCAAGTCCGATGCATACTGCAAGCAGCGGATACCACAGGTACACTACCCTGTCCGCCTGCGAATCCTTATAGATCAGACAGCCCAGAAAAAGGATCACATTGGCCACCGCATAGATCATCGTATCCGGCCCGGTATAATACAGGTACGCATACCCATACAGGGAAAAGACCGACAGCACAAGACCGATATAAGCCCACCTTCCTGACCCGGTCATCATTTTAATCACAAAATAGACAAATACATTGGACAGCAGCGCCGTGCCGCATACCACATAACGGATCAACACCACCGTATCCACGCCGGAAATAAACCTGCCAAGGACCCGTACCCCCAACACTGCATAATAGAATGTAAAATGCGGATAGCGGAAAAAGTCCAGGATATAGATATCTCCTGCGTAGAGATGCTGGTTCAGCAGATTATAAATACAGTCCAGAGACAACTGCTCATCCACATTCGGATAAAAAGGCAGTTCAAACTGCCAGTGCCGGTAAAACACCAGCAGTCCCGCAAGCAGTGTCGCAGCCACTGCTGCCGCCATACCAAACTTTTTCCTTGTCTCTGCGTCCGGTTTCCTTATCCATTTCATCTTCCTCGAATCACACTCCCCTCACCGTCTAAATGCCATTCTTAATCCGGTATTTCCCTCATAAGTTTCCTGTCAATATCCTGCATCCGCCCCGGATTTCCAGAGTCAGCCGCCGGTATCCTGCCGGCTGCCATCTCGTTTACATCCAGTCTTTGATATGGTAACTTTTGGTGCAGACAGCATCGAAGACAAAGCCCTGATTCGCAAGATACTGTTTATATTCCTCAATCTTCTCCTCCTGTGCTTCCAGCTCCGGCGATACGAAGCACAGCTTATACCCCAGTTCTTTCAATTCCCGATAGCTGTCCTGATCCAGAGGAATCCTGGTGAAGCAATCCACCCACACCCACTCTGCCTTCCCCGCCATGTTGCGGATCGTGTCAAGGCCTTCCAGCTCACTGAACCGGAGCGCGATCTCCTTCACCCCCATATCGGTTAGCAGCTTGATCATCGGAAAAGAAGAATCCAAAAAGAAATATTTCTCAATATGGTACTGTTCCATATACTCCAATACCTTATGCTCGATCCTCTCGCTCTTGATGTTCAGGATCATCGTCCCATGATGATACTCCTTACAGTACGCCTCAAAATCCTCCCCCGCCTCGAAAGGATTATGGGAAATATAGATTCTGCCGTTTAAATCGTCCCGCAGGTCCAGCTCCACGCCATATTCCGTCGGCAGTTTCCGCAGTTCCTCTATCGTATTCACCCTGTGCGCTATGTATTCCATATCAGTCTCCTTTTTGTTCTATCCGCTTTACACGGTTTCTTTGTACAGACTACAAATTTCCAAGCTCCTTTTTCAACTTTACACTGAATTCCATCGTCCGCTTAATGAACTTCCACTTGGCCTTAAGCCCCGTGTTCCACTTGGATTCCCCGTAAATCCGCTCCGGGAAAAGCACCGGGAATCTGATCACCTTCAGATTCTTTCTGCGCGCCATATACAAAGCATACAGATCCAGCGCGAAGTCATATGGCGGATTCTTCCACTCATCAAAAAATACCCGCGGGAAAATATTCGGCTGTGCATTTATATCATACAATTTCGTATGTAAATAAAAAGTCTCAAACAGGCTCATACCCGCCGTAAAGAACACATCAAACAGCGGCCGCCCTTTTCGATTCCCCTTTACAAAGACAAGCCCCTGTTCCCGCTCTATGATCCCCAGTGCCTTGAGAATATCCCCGGGATCCGTCTGCATGTCCGCATGGGTCCAGCCGATATACTCCCCCCTGCACTGCCGCAGGCCCTGCAGTATGCCGTAACCATACCCCTGGTTCACTTCCACCCGCACCGTCCTCGCGAAGGCATACTTCGGCAGCAGTTCCGCAAGTACCAATGCACTGTCATCCGTAGAGCCATTGTCCACCAGAATGACCTCGATATCCTCCCGCTCGATGATCTCTCCGAACCGGTTCAGGATCAGCGGTATATTCTGCTCTTCATTATAACATGGTACAACAATCGATAATTTCATATGCTATTGGTTATCCCCCTTCTTAATTACTATCCTGTGCTTCACCGTTACCTGCAAGAATCATCTCCGCCACAGCCCGGTACTGTTCCGCGCTCGGTTCTTCCGGATAAAACCGCACCGCCCGCATACCGGCCGCCCTGGCGCCTTCCACATCTTTCACCGGGCTGTCACCGAGATAACAGACCTCTTCCGGCTTTACGCCCAGCTTCTCAAGGCAGAGTGCGAACATCTCCGGAGCCGGTTTCTCTTTCCCCGCTTCCTCGCTGGTCACCAGATACTTAATATCCCCGGCGATTCCCAGCGCCTCGATCTTCCGATGCTGGATATGCGCCGTCAGATCCGTGCAGATCATCATCGTGATCCCATGCGCACGCATACGATCCATAAATTCCCGCGCCCCGTCAAACAACTGCATCTTCTCCAGAAACGTCCCCCAGTATGCCTCATACATCCGCAGAGACAGCGGCATCGGGTTTACCCCCAGATATTCCAGCGTCTTCTGACAGTACAGCAGCCTGTTATGGGACGCCGCCACATCTCCCAGCTGCCGTTTCGTCTCCCCTCTGCCATAGGAATACGCTTCCTCATAATCCTCCGCCGAAGTCCCCAGCTCTCCGCACACAAGCTCCCGCACCCGCACCCGCGCCTCTTTGTCAAGCTCCTTATATCCATACAAAGTATCATCCAAATCAAATATAACAGCTTTTATCATCCGTCCCCCTCAACTTGATCCCCTGTCTTAAGACACTATATCCTGCATCCCCAATGCTCTGCCCTAAACAGGGCATTCTCCCTTCCAGTCCCCGCCACAGCCTGGGAAGAATGCCCGCTTCTGGCATTCTTTCGGACATGAAGTTATACTAAGACACCGTACTTTGGTGTCTTAGTATAACTTCATGTCCGCTGCATAATCTCTCCGATCACCGCCATCAGCATCAACTGCACCACGCCATTGATCCCGTCTTCCCACACGATCCCGTTACCCGCCAGATCCTCGATCTGCACGATCGCCGTATGCGCGACTTTTTCCCAGACTTTCTTATCCGCCTTAAGATCCCCGGCTTGAAACAGGATCCTCTGATGCTGCAGATCATCATATGAAAGCTGGCTTCGCACTCCCTGTTCCTGTAAAAGCGCCAGGATAGGTTCCGCGTTGATCCGCACATCCATCATGAACTCCACACCAAGCTCCGCTTCCAAAGAACCTTCTTTCCTGGTGCCGTCCTCTGCCAGTCCTTCATCGAAATATCGGATCACAAGGTCGGCATACTGCTTCTGCGGACAGATGTATTTCTCCGCATCCGCACGACGCTTATCGATCTGCGCCATCACTTCTTCCCTGTCATGTCCCCGGTCTCCCTGGTCTCTTCCCAGTTTCCAATAACATCGAAGCGCCTCGTCCGTATCCAGATAAATCTTCATATCCAGCACCTGTCTCATCTGCGGCAGATAGAGGGAATGCAGTCCGCACATAATGATATATGGCCTTGGCGTCAACTTTCTCTTGGCAGTAAAGGTACCCGTGTTATGGTCGTAATCCGCCCGCTTTACCGCATTGTTGCCACGCAGCACCCGCAGATCCTCCGCCTGCCTGTACAGATAATTGGCACGCGGATTCAGATGCGTCATCGCCTTCCAGTTAGCGTTTCCCCGCTCCCATCTATGATCGCCGTCTCCCTCAATATTCAGGATATGATCCTCCGAAAGCAGCTCTCCCAACATCACTAACAGCCGGCTCTTACCCGCCCCGCTGTCACCTGCAATACCGATCGTAAAGGGGCGGCTCCGCCTTCTGTAGAACGAATTGCTGTTCACACCGTACAGATACATGGACACCACCAGAATCAGGAATACACCCACCATCAATGTAAAAAAGATATCGTGCAGATCCTTGTCCGTATATTTCAGCCCATCCAGCCCTCTGCCCAGAATCGACAGATCCGTAAACTGTGTTCCATGAAAAAACAGGTAATAGATCAGATAAAACAGATTAAATCCTCCGTAGACCATGACCATCTTCGCTCTGTTCTCCATCAATCCTGCCAGATAAAGCATGAAAAAGGGCACCACCCACATATACCATCCCGGCATCGCCGGAACAAACCCCAAAAAGACCGAAAACAACAGCCCCGTCATACTGATCAAAAGATCCCTGTTCATCTGATTGACATGAAAAGCCTGAAAATAGATGATCAAAAGCACCAGGATCGACAGTAAAAGATGGGAACTTCCATATTCCAGAAAAACATTGTCTATGGCGCTCTGCTCCTTATTGAGCAGTACCATACTGATAAACCCACTTCCCCAGAAGGGAGCCACAATCAACGCCGTGAACAGCGTTGGCAAACCGGTCATGACTACTGCCTTTTTAAAGCCTTTCTTCTTTAAGATATAAAGAAAAAACAGAGGAAGCACCGATAAAATATGGAATTTCGATGCCAAAGACAGTGTAACAAACAGCATATACTTCCATTCACTGGCTGTGATCCGCCCCGTAGATATACCCGTTTCCGTCAGATAATACATCGCGATGATCAGGAAGACCGTCGGAATCAGATCCAGCTGCCCATGCATATAAGCCGCATACAAAATGATCGGAGACATGAAATACAGTACCAGTATATACTTACGCCGCGATCTGGAAATACGCATCAGATAATATAAGCCCAGAAGATCCATGACAAGCATCGGCAGCTTAAAAACCAGGTTCCTGACAAAAACCGGAAAACTCCCGAGTACCGTGACCAAAACTCCCCCTGCACTCTCCACAAACAGCATGACCGGCGGATAGGGAAAGGAAGAAAGCAGCTGATGGTCGTAATAATACTGATATGGATTTTCACCGCCAAGAAAACACTGTACAAAAGGAATGAACATCAGATCCTGATAATCTGACGAAAAAAGCCCCATCAACAGTAACTTTAATAAGACGGTCATCACGATGGCCGTCTTTAACAGCTTACGATAGTTCTTCTCAAAACCAAACGCCCCCAGCTTTTGTAACATAAATGCTTATGCCTCTCCGAAAATATTTTATACAATGAACCCGGCTGACAATCCATGCGCAGACCAATGATCGACGACGGATCACAACGCAGCGGTATGATACAGCCGCATGAATTCCTCGAAATATTTCCACGTTTTCTGGTATCCCTCATAGTCCGCCGGCGTGCCCCAGCCTACATACCTGTCGATATCAAAGATCTTTGCCCGATATCCTGAATCCAGCACATGCTTCACTGTCTGATCCACATAGAATTCACCATTGATACGGTCATTCTCCGCGATCATCTTCTTCGTTGCTTCTATAAATACTCTCGCTCTCCGGAACCAGAAAGTAGCCACGACCGCCGGATCCTCCATCGGTGTATCCGAGATCGCCTTTTTGATTGATGTACCCGTAATATTCCCATTTTCGTCGGCAATCATCCAACCATAAGCATCAGGATTGGCCAGCACCGCCTCATTATGCCTGTAGGTAAAGACAATACAGTCGCATTCTTTCGTCAACGCATCAAAAGCCGCCCGGTCAATGTCCATGCCATTATCGCAACCCGCGATCAAAAGCGGTTCTTCCGGATCCAGATACGGCTCCGCCAGCATACAGGTACATGCCTGCCCTTCCGTCAGGTGATCTACCGTAATAAACTGCGCCTGCGGATACCAGGCACGGATCGTGTCCTCCACTCCATCAGCTTTATGGAATGTCCTGTCCACATAGATCACATTACTGCCATCCGCCGCCACACCAGGCAGATCCCCTGTCGCACAGACCACCATCGGCTTCTCCTGCCCTGTCTGCCGGTCCGTTGTCATGATCGCCGGTTTATGTACCGTATAACCCGCATCCGCAAAACGCTGTCCGGCTCCCGCCATGGGGATCAGGATACGGCCTGCTGCCGGCTGGTCTGTTTGGGCGGCCTGCAAAACAGCCGTCGTCTTTTCATTATTTCTTCCGGCTCCGGTTCCACGGATCAGATCGGTCCAATAGACGAACTCCTGCATGTCCTCCGGCGTCCCCCACTGGCAGAAATATTCCACATTGACCGGAACCCATACTTTCAAGCCGTCCTGCACCATGAAATTATAGGGCAGGGACGCATAATATTCTCCGTTGATGGCACATTCTTCATGCTCCGTCAGCATCTGGCAGTACTTCTCCATCACCGAACCGTTCTTGAAATAATAGACGCCCGGGGAATGCTTCGCCTTCGTCTTATCCTGTTCAAAAGAGTATTTCTCCCGGATTTCCATCAGATAATCATCTGCATCCGTCAGGCACGAAGCATAATAATTCTTCTTCGGCAGCAGATTGGGATGAAATCCGGAATAGCAGGGCACCGCCCCGTCACAGTCACGCGCTGAAGCCTCCGCGGCAAAAGCGTTATAGTCCCAGTGCATAAAAAAATCACAGTAATTGATGATACACGGCTCTTTAGCATCAATGCCGCCGTTTGCAAGCAGTTCTCTATATCCGCGCAGCACATCGTATACCGGACCCTTTTTTACCCAATCCTCTATGGAAACGATCTTCGCCGACGGCACAAGTGAAAGCAGTCTCTCCCGCATGGACGGATCGTTTTGCAGGTGCTCACCACGGCAGATAAAGATAATATTAACGTCCGCAGGATACATATCCTTCACAATCCACTCGATCACCGGTCTGCCCAACACTCTGATAAAAGGCTTCAACTCCTGATACCCCGCCGCCACGAAACGGGATCCATATCCCGTCATCGGAATGATCACATTCATCTTAATTTCCTCTTTCCTTATTCTATATATATTCGTCCTGAAATTTTCCACCTGTGCGGTTGGACGCTTCAAAGAGCATCCAGCCTGACTGCCGCTCCCAGCTTACGCTTTCTGCCTGCGGTATTTCTCCGCATCCCAGTTGAGCAGTTCCTCCTTTTGTGCGTCACTTAAAAGGCACATCTGCTGCCCCCTGTTGCCATACTGCACTCTGGCAGCGAAGCTCATCACATTCTCGATCTCCTGCGCCTTCTTCACACTCTCCGCCAGTATGTAGAAATGCCCTTCATAATACACAAGTGTCGGCAAACCATGCGCCTGCATAAAATCCAGAATATCCTGCCTGTCATAATCCTTCTTAAGCCAGAGCAGCTTCTTGCCTGCGTAGACTACGCAGTCCGGGCAAAAAGCATGTTCCCACATCCCCTGCTCCACCAGATGGCTGCCTGCGTATTCCTGCGACAGATAACGGTTTTCCGACAGATAGACAATATTCCCCGCCAGCGCCTCAATCTCTCCGATCACCCTGTAAAGTTCCGTTGCCACACGGCATGCACTGTCATCCAGATCCAAATACTCTGCGATCTTTGCCAACACCTGCTCCGTCTTCTCGATTACCGTATCCCCGTCGTCCCCGCTGACCACCAGTCCGTGATTCTGTAAAAAGACGATCGTCCCGTCCGCTCCCTGCGCTTCTTTCGCACGGTAAATCCTGTCATAAGCCTCCGCCAGCGCAGCACCCGGCTTCCTGTAAGGCACAAAGACAGCTTTCGGAAAAAGCTCATGCACTATCTCCTCCGCATCTTCCCGCGCCGTCAGGATATTCACAAGCAGCGGGTGAGAATGCAGCGTATACTTTCCGGTAATCGCATGAAGGAATGTCTCGATGGAAGCACGCCCTCCCTCGATCTGTGCCTCTTTCAGAAGCTGATTCCCCTTCTCCTCCGTAAATACATCCTCCGCAAAGGGTTCCACATATTCTCTGAAATATTCCACGATCTTCCTGTAATCCACCCTGGAATATCCCGCCTGCTCACTCACATCCGCCAGCTGGAATCCGGAACTCTTGACAAGCATGATATGATCGTCAAGTTTCACGGAAGTGTTACCGCCTCCCGCCTGTGCCAGGTCATTGCGCATTCCTGCGTATTTTGATATTTTGATAAAATCCTGCATTCTTTAGTACCCCTGTCTTCCTGATAGAATAGTCTTATTCCATAATCTTCTCTTATTTTCTTAATTTCGGAATAGTCTTCAACTGCCTTCTCCGACTCATAGTTGTATTGTAACAAGATTCTGACGATACAACCAGTCCTATTTGCAAAAAAACAGGTGAAGGTGCTTCCGGTTATCAGAAAAGACTGCCAACACCGGTCATACAACCCGATACGGCAGTCTCTCTTTCCCCAAATTGTAATTCTAATCCCTTGATCTATTCTTTAACCCTAAACACAAATTGATATGCACGATAATCTCCCATCTCCACCGGAATCGGGATTCCCGCCTGCATCAGCGCAGAACCGCAGTAACACTTACCGCTTGCTGCCTCCTCATAGACGGCATCCGGCAGAAGTTCTTTCAGCCGTACATAATTCACGGTCATATTGCCGTGATTCTCCAAAATCACCACATGCAGCAGAATATGCTTCCTGTCCGCTGACACAAACATCCATGCCGCACAGGCATCCTCAAAAGGATTTGAAAGACGATAATAATCTCCCGTGCTGATCAGCGGCTCAAACTCCTTATACTGCCTGATCTGCTCTCTGATCTCCTCTTTCTCTTCCGCACTCAGCCTGCTTAAGGACAACTCATAGCCGAAAGCCCCCGTCATAGCCACAATGCCTCTCGTGCGCAGGCTTGTGATCCTGCCTGTCTGATGATTGGGCACCGCCGACACATGAGCGCTGACCGTAGACATCGGATAGAAGAAAGAGGTCCCGTACTGAATCCGCAGCCTGTCCAGCGCATCCGTATTATCACTGCACCAGATCTGCGGTGTATAATACATCATTCCAGCGTCAAACCGGCCCCCGCCGCCGCTGCAGCCCTCGATCATCAGCTTCGGATACCTGGCCAGAAGCTTCTCCATGAAATCATACAGGCCGGTCACAAAATCATAGGACACCCTGCCCTGTCTGTTCTCCACGGAATAGAAATCCGTGACGCTCCGGTTCATATCCCATTTAATGTACTCGATATTGCCCTGATCCAGCACTCTGCAGATCTGATCAAAAATATGCTCCCGCACATCCTCCCTGGAAAAATCAAGTACCAGCTGATTCCTGCCTCTGGCCGGATTCCTGCCCGGATTCTGCATCGCCCAGTCAGGATGCTCTCTGTACAGATCGCTGTCCTCGGAGATCATTTCCGGCTCGATCCAGATACCGAACTTGACACCTTCCGCGTTGACTCTGCGCACCAGCTCGCTCAGACTGCAACCCAGCTTTTTTTCATTGACCTGCCAGTCTCCCAAGCCGCTGTTGTCGTCCTCGCGTTTGCCGAACCACCCGTCGTCCATCACGACCATGTCGATACCCAGTCCGGCCGCTTCTCTTGCCAGCTCCACGATCGTCTCCCCGGTAAAGTTAAAGTAAGCCGCCTCCCAGCTGTTCACCAGCACCGGCCGGGGCACAAATCCCGTCTCGCTGCTGCCATTTCCCTGCATTTCTGTTGTGCGCCTGCTGCGCGCTCCGTTGCATATATGATTTCTGATACAACGATGATATTTCACCGACAGATCCCCAAATCCTCTGTCGCTGTAACACATAATCGTCTCCGGAATCTCAAGTGTCTGTCCGGATTCCAGCGGATAATGAAAAAGATCACTCTGCAGTCCCATCAGCACACGCGTCTGGTCAAACTGATCCTGCTCCGCCTCACAGAGAAAATTCCCGCTGTAGACAAAGACCATACCATAGCAGTCCCCGGTATTCTCCGTGGTGTTCTTCTCTGCCACGATGACTGCCGGATTATACTGATGGCTGGAAGTGCCTCTGCGGCTTCCGATGCTGTGGCTTCCATGTCCGATCCTTATCCTCTGCAGATTCCTTTCCATCGTATGTCTTCCGTAGAAACTGAGCAGGTCATACTGTCCCGTGATAAAATCCAGACAGGCCGAGGCCGCCTTCTCCACAACCACACACGCTGTGCCGTAATTGGTGATCTTCACGCTTCTTGTAATGATATCCTCGTCTTCCAGCACGCCGTACAACAACTGCACGCGCACCTTACTCACGTTATCCTCCAGCACGATCTTAAGCGTCTGTGCTTCCTTCTCCCCGGCATACACCGCCGGCAGTCCTTCAAGTTCATACTTGCCTTCCCGGATCTCATATCCGGCATACCGCAGATCACAACACTCCGATTCGTCATGACCACGCAGCACTAACGCACTGTTTCTGTAATCTCCTGTTCCCAAAGTCGGATATTCCTGTGGCAGAACGTCCATGGAATAAGTCCTGTTGTTCCCCACATCATTCGGATTTCCCGAAAACCCCCTGTCATAATAAGTCAAAAGATAATCCATGTCGCCGGACACCTTCGTCCCATAATACAGATGCAAAAGAAACCCGAAATCATCTACCTTCATCTGGTAGGTCGTCTGCTTTGTCTGTAATGTGAAGATCCGCTTTTCCTCTTGAAATAGAATTGCCATACGCCGCACCAACCTTTTTCTTATATTTACTGTTTTTCGCCTTTCTTATGCGGTAACAGTTCATCCTTCGGACTCGCTGTCATAGATATCCGGCCCCCTTACATCATTACACGGCAGGACGGATATTTTGTGATATACAATATACTTGAAGCAAGCCATAAGGCTGCTCCAAGTATACCATAATTTTACATTTTATTCACTTTGTTTTTACTTAACCGCTCCGTTCACAACGCCGTTCAGGATCTGCTTCTGACATACGATGTAGAAGATCAGGATCGGAACCAGCGAAAGCAGATAAGACGCAAATGCCAGGTTATAATTCGTACCGAACTGTGACTGGAAGTTAAGCTGTGCCAGCGGCAGTGTATTCTGTCCGGAACCTGCCATGATAACAAGCGGTGTCATAACGTCGTTCCAAACCGCCAGTGCCGTAAGTACCGCCACCGTCGCATGCATAGGCTTCATAATCGGGAAGATAATCTTCCAGTAGGTTCTCCAGGTCGAAGCGCCGTCCACCTTCGCCGCCTCCTCCAGCGCCATCGGGATATTTACCAGATAACCGGAGTAGAGCAGTACGTTCATCGGCATGTAGAACACTACATACAGCAGGATTACGCCGAACCAGTTAGCCAGTCCCAGCTCTGCCGTCTGTTTTGCCAGAGGCATCATCAGGATTGCAAAAGGCACGAACATACCGCTGACGATGAACAGATACACGAAGCTGTAGAACTTGCTGTGAGCCTTGTTACGTCCCAGCGCATAACCCATCAGGGAATGAACCGCGATAGACAGTCCTACGGTCGCTACCGTGATCAGTAAGCTGTTGCTTAAGGAACGCCAGAAATCTGTGATCTCCATGGCTTCCCTGAAATTGTTCAGGCTCCATGCTTTGGGCAGCGACAGGATGCCGCTGATGCTGTTGGTCATTTCCGAGGGCTGTTTGAATGCAATAACTATCGTCAGGTACAACGGCAGGATGATCGTGGAAAGCCCAAGGATCAGGACGATCATCGCTGTTTTGTTTGTTTTCTTTATTGTCATAACTGCTCCTCCTTTTTACCGGAAAATTTCATCTGCGCCACGGAAACCGCCACGATCACGATGAAGAATACAACCGCGTTGGCGCTCTGGAAGCCGAACTGTCCACCCGACATACCGTTGTTGTAGATCAGGTAGGAGATAGACTCCGTACTCTGCGCCGGGCCGCCCTTGGTCAAAGCCATGATCTGATCAAACACCATCAGGAAGTTCTTCACGCACAGAACCATATTGATGGAGAAAAAGGGAATGATCAGCGGGAAAGTCAGGTATTTAAACTGCTTCCAGCCTGTCGCACCGTCGAGGCCGCCTGCCTCATACACGTCTTCCGGCACCGTCTGCAGGCCGGAGATATAGATGATCGTATTCATGGCGATCGCCTGCCATGCACAGACAACCATGATACCGATCCATGCCGCACTCGGATTGGACAGGATGGAGGTGCGCAGCGCGTCGATTCCGATCATGTCTGCCAGAGCCGGCAGGATATAAGTAAAGAAGTAATTGAAAATGTAACCTACAACCAGCGCACCCAGAATATTGGGTAAAAAGTACGCACCGCGGAAAAAGCTCTTGGCCTTGATGGAGCTGTTAAGCGCCAGCGCCAGCAACAGGCTTAAAACATTAACCACAACGGTCGTCACGATCGCCAGCTTAAACGTAAACCAGTAGGACTTGCCCACACGAAGATCCGAAAACAGATCGATATAGTTTCTAAAGCCTACCCAGTCATACTTTCCGAAGCCCTTAAAATTCGTAAAACTGTATATCACACCGCGGATCAGCGGAATGGTATTGAAGCAGATAAACAGGGCAAGAATCGGAATGGTGATCAATAAAAATGTTGTTTTTCTCTCATTTTTTCCTAATTTCATTATGCATGCTCTCCTTTCTCACTAATTCGCGGTCAATTCGCGTTTCCGTGCTGCTTTTCATAATCCTGTACCAGCCGGATGATATCCCTGTTGTACCGCAGCCAGTCCTTATCAAACTTCTCCAGGAAAGCGTCCACATCCTGATTTAACAGGAAGGTCTGAATCTGCGCATCCACCGCCATCTCTGACGGATAATAGTGATCCTGATAGTCCGTCATATTGCCGGATGTGATATAATCTGTCATGCCGTCCAGAATGGAAGGAAGCGTGAAGTCTCCGTCCTTACAGGGGATAGCCGTCTGTGCGTCTATGTACTTCTGGATGTTCTCATCTTCATAAAGGAAATCCAGCACCTCATAGACCGCTTCCTTGTTCTTGCATCCTGCCGTCACGCAGAACTGCAGGTCAATACCGGAATTCAGGGTATTGCCGTCCGCCGCGTCATTGGCCGGCATAACGAAAGAATCCAGATTTAAGTCCGGGTTCACGGACAGAATCTGCGGAGCCGCATAGCTTCCGATCGGATACATGGCGGATTCGCCTCTTGCAAACGCCGTACATGCGTCATTATAGCCATACGCAAACGGATCCTCCGGTCCGTACTGCAGCAGTTCCAGATATTTCTCTGACACTTCCCGATACTCTTTGGCAAATGTGGTCTCCCCGCGGTTTACCTGCTTGGATGCATCCGCCGGAGCCAGATCTACCGCCATCGCATTCCACGGTGCAAGGCAGGTCCAGGTATCCTTGAAGCCGAAATAGAAAGGCTGGATTCCTTCTCCCTGAATGGTGTCACACAAAGTAAGTAATTCGTCCCAGGTTGTCGGGATTGTCCAGCCATGCTCCTCGAACATATCCCTGTTGTACAAAATTCCTGCCGCGTTGGCCACGTAAGGCACTGCATAAGTTCCCTCAATGGGCACAAACTTAAGCGCCTCGTCGATTTCCAGATATCCCTGATTAATATTCGCAAGTCCTTCATAATCAGAAATATCCTCCAGGATCTGCGCATCCATGAAATAAGAATAGTTGATGTCTCCGCCGATTCCTATGATGTCGGGATAATCCTCTCTGATGAATCTCGTCTTCAAGATCGTCATCGCATCATTGGGAGAACTGATCTTTAAACGGATGTCATCATGTGTTGCGTTGAATTCCTCTTCCACAGCAGTGAAATAGTTGGCCGCCTCAGGCTTGTACTGAACGATCTCAACTTCAACCTTACCATCGCCAGCCGAGTTTCCACATCCCCCGGCAACCGCCATTGCAGCAACACTGCAAACCGCCGCGCCAAGGTATTTTACTTTCCTCCTTAACATAGCATATCTCCTTCCCTGATTTGATATTTGCATTGTAACATACCATTTTGCTATCCATAAATAGCCTTATTTTATATGTTATATACCTTAATGCTGTTTTTATGCCAATTAATTGAAGTTTAGTAGCATTTTGGTATATAATCAGGTTAAGAAACAGTTCAGATTACTTTTTACCGTAATCCCTTTAAGCTGAATATTGATGTCACCCTGAACAAAGTCCACAAATGAGCGGAGCATGATGCCCCGGAACGGAGGAATGTATGAGTGAAGTGATCTTCTCGGTTTTTCCCAGTGAAAATTTTGTCGATCTTGGTCTGTATCAGTTCGGATGGGAGCAGTGCGATCCCTCCCACTCCTTCGGCCCTGCTGCCAGAAACCATTATCTCTTCCATTACTGCCTGTCCGGCACCGGCACGCTCTTTGCAGAGAATACATCCGGCAAATCCATCACTTATCAGATAAAAAGCGGCCAGGGATTTATGATCTTTCCCCACCAGGTCTGCACCTACATAGCGGATCATGAAATTCCGTGGGAGTATGTCTGGATCGAATTCGACGGACTGCGCGCCAAGGAAGCCGTGGAGTTGACCGGCTTAAGCCCGGGTCAGCCTGTCTACAGAGCGCGCTATAAAGATATCGCAGATACGATGAAATCAGAAATGCTTTATATCGTCAACCATAAAAATGAGTCCCCCTTTCATCTGATCGGGCACCTCTTTCTTTTTATTGACAGCTTTATACGTTCCGCTTCCTCCTCCGAGGTCAGCAGAGGAAACAGCCTGCGCGATTTCTACATCAAAGAGGCTATTTCCTTCATCGAGCAGAACTTCCAGAACGATATCTCCGTGGAGGATATCGCGGCCGCCTGCGGCCTGAACAGAAGCTATTTCGGTAAGATCTTCCATGAAAATATGGGAAAGTCACCCCAGGATTTCCTGATCTCCTACCGCATGTCCAAGGCCACCGAGCTGCTGCGGCTCACCGACCTGTCCATTGCGGATACCGGCAATGCAGTGGGCTATCCGAACCAGCTGCATTTTTCCAGAGCGTTTAAGAATGTGTATGGGATCTCGCCAAGACAGTGGCGCAATGAGCATGTGGCGAAGTAGAGATGGAATATCACAAGGAGTTTACGATATACGTGGGGAATAGTATTAAAGAAAAAGCATGATTATTTTTGGATGGGCGGTGTATCCATCATCTCAGGTACTCTTTTCAGAGTGCGTCGGGAACCATTTCCGACCTCAAAAATAATCATGCTCATTACTAACATATTCTTTTATACTTAATAATATACTATTTCTGCCCCACGTTGTCAACCGAGAATGCCTTAATTCTTCCGCTATGTAACCGCCTTGTAATTTTTGCTTCCTGTACATCATGCATAGTAGAAACATAAAGATATTCTTTTTCTGCATCCAGCTTTACTCCAATTAAAACATTATCAGCATATCTTTTAATAAGTTCTATACTTAACCCTTGTTCATTAGGATTCACTCCAATATAATCAGGTTCTAATATGATATCTGGTATATAGTCAATATACCTCAAACAATTAAAATGTTTTCGCTTAACCATATGTGACGGCAAACCTTTCGATCTGTATATTTCAAAATCCTTTATATCTATCCCTAATAATTCATTGAATTTTAAATTATATTTTCCTACTTTTAACAGTTCTTCTCTTTCTTTCATTACAGATATCCTTGTCATTTTAATACAAAATATTCTACCAAAATAATATACTTTTCTAACATTTCGATATTTATAATTTAATTTTTCCGGAATTTTCTCACAACATCCTGTCCAAAGATACGCTCTGCCGGAATCTGTCTTTAAACTACTTCATAGAGCACTTGAACAAAAGCTGTTTCGGCAGAATCTTTCATAAAATAGTGCGAAACGATGTTATGATCACTTTACATATTTTTGTGTAAAAACTGCTGTCGAACAAATGACCATGACAAGACCCGCCACAACCATGATAACCGCCCCTTGCAACTCTCCCGTTAACAACATAAACGGGCCAAACAGCCAGGCATTCAACGCAGTTGACCACAACAGATTATTCGTCAGGTGCATAAGTATGGGTATGTAAATATTTTCCGTATGATAATAAAAGTAACCGAATACAAGCCCTGAAATAAAAGTATGCAGCATCATCAGGGGACTTAAATGCATCACCGCAAAAAGCACAGCCGATATGATAATTGCAGACGCCGCTCGATCATATGGCCGGCATAGATTCAAAAGAATTCCTCTGAAAAATAATTCTTCCACGACCGCGCCTGCCACGCTAAGGACAATATACAGAAGTGAGATACTCACATCATCTGTCTGTACTTGTGCCATTTCCTCCATTGCCCCGCTCAGCATAAACTGTAATGCAGAAATCATATTAAAAAATGACAGACCAATTCCGGACAGTAACGCCAGCAGGATGATCTGCATCCGCGGTTTTTCTTCGGGCACAAAACGGATATAATGATTCTTTCTGTTCATGCAGAAAACCAGAATACCCACGATCAATATGGACAAAATCCTGGTGATATCTGCATTGCGGAACAGAATCGAAAAAAATTGCAGAGACAGGAACCATATGCAGATTAAACCGATGCATTTTAACAATGCTTTTGTTTTCATATTGTTCCTCCCTCGTATAATGTAGTAGTTTCTCTGCCTTACTCTTTTCAAGAATCCCAGATCTTTTAAACACTGGTTTTCACACATTTTTAAGCTTTCTGCGGCATGATTCTGCATCCTCTGTTATGATCACCTTATAGTCCATACTTCCCCCTCAGATCAGAGACCACTTTATCTGCTTCGCGGCATCTTCCATCCTGACAGTGTTCTCTGGAACGGTTCAACTTTGCCAACATTTCCTCTTCTGTCATCATTTCATACGGATAGTATTCTGTTCTGTCATTCTTCCTGATTTCAAAAGGAAAGCCATTGTTTGCAACTGCCTGTGTTAAAAACATTCTCCTTTCCAAATCTCACCTCTCCGACTTCCTATTCTAAATGATTTTTAAATCTAAATCATATATCATATTATAATGCTAAATCATTGCTGATTCAATACATATGACATATTCTACCTGGTCCGGCGACCTGATTGCCGATAAATATCCCCGGCATCATCAGTAAATGAAGCCGGGGACATAATTACAGCATTATTCCCGTTCAGAAAGCAGCATCATCAGGTTAGTCCGGCCTGCAGTCAGTACCGACAGGGCGCACCCAGCCAGATAGCAGGCCAGGAATCCCGCTCCTGCCAACCACAACACCCCGCCGGGATACAGCAGAGTCATAGCCAGAACGCCAATGATACAGCCCAGCAGACACAGTGCCGCCTGTTCCAGGAAAAAGGAAGCAAATGCCCGCAAAGGGGATGCGCCAAGCCCCCGCATGATCGCCAGTTCCATCCGACGGCTGCTCACCATTAGCCAGGAGATGATAAAGCCCAGCAGCCCCACCACCAGAAACAACGCCGGAAAGAGGATGCTGCTGAAACTGATATAGCGGTTCAATCCCCCTACCGTCTCCACAAAGTTCTGATCCCGGAGCAGGACGGTGACCCGATTACGGTTGGTAACGCCTACCTGACTGTATTGCTGCTCTGCCAGCCAGTCCCGCAGATCTTCCAGTTTATAGGCAGAGCGCAGAGTGAAACGGCAGGTCTCGAAGCGAATACGGAAATAGAGGCTCTTCTTCAGACTGTCCACATTCATGATCCGGCCCAGATCACGACTGGGCATCTCCTTGTCTCCCTCTCCATACAACCACTCCGGGCTGCACCACAACGACAGCGGCGCATACACATTATCCTTCGCGCCGACGGAGGTAAAGCTGCCCACGATCCGAAAGTTCACAGGCCACTCCACCAGGAGTTCACGACTGTCCACATACAGGTACATATACAGCCTGAGCGTCAGCATGTCCCCCGGCTTTAAATCGTTGTCCTCCAGGAAACGGCTGCCCACTATAACAGGATAGATGTAATCGGACGGCACATAATTCTCCTCCTCGTAAAGGCGCTCATAGATGGATTCGATCACGGCAGGACAGCTCTCATCCGACAGGCAGCTCTCGTCCCAGCCCTCCAGCCACCGGATCTCGGGCCGGTCGGTATAGTAAAATTCCTCTGCTGCCGAAAGGCTGTTCACTGTCGAAAGTCTGGGCATCCGGAGTATCTTCACAGCCTTGTCTTTCAATACGGAAGTAGTAGGAGTAATATCGGGCAGGGATTCCTCTGTTGTATATTCATAGGGCCAGCTGCGGGATACGAAGATATCTTTCAGGTTCCCGGACTTCCACAGCTGTTGGATATCCCGGGTAGGGACAGCCAGCCCGGTCTGCTTTCGCCCATTGAAGCTGATAACCTGGCCACCTAACACGCTGTCCGCATACAGGCTTTCCATCTGGCCGCTCCAGCTCTGGGCGCTGGCAGACAGAAGAGACACGAACAGAGTGAGCACCAGCGCTGCAACAATCACGATCACGGACCGTCGCCCGCCCCGGCGGGCGGACAGGACAGCGAAGCGCAGAGGACCCTGTCCCCTGGTGGAGGTGCAGCCCCTGGGCACCCGAACCAAAACCTGCCCTTTCTTTGGAGCGTTCTCCTTTCTGGCATGACGCAGAAAGATAAGGCAGAGCATAAGCGCTGCGAAGAATACCGTCAAACCTGCTGCAAGAGCAGGCCAGCCTGGGACTGCTTCCATCTCCTCCGATTCCCTGACCAGACCCACCACAGCCTCGCTGTATCGGGTATCGGCATGGTAGAGGCGTTTTGCCGTCTCCATGGCCGCCGTGACCACACGACTCAGTGTCAGGGAACCGATAACCGCCCCCGCCAGCGCCGCCGCACCGGATACGGCTGATGCACCGGAAAGCAGCCACAGCCGTATTTTTCCTCCAGGCGTACCCAAAGATACCAGCACGCCCACAGTCTCCCGCTGGCGCCCCACGAAAAGAAAAGCAAACAACGTCAACACTGCCAGCGCGCCGATGGCGGCCGACAGTGTGACAGCCCTGGCAGCGGACTCCATGGCCCGGATAGGCCTGGCCGCAGCGGTGTAGCCCTGATCGTACATGGTCAGCTGGACGCCGGCAGGAAGCAGAGCCGGAAGTTCCTCTGCCGCCTGTACCGCCTTACGATTATCAAGCACCGCCCTGCCAAGAGAGTATCCAAACAAAGGAGCAGGGAATCCACTCTCGGCATCCGAAACCCACAGCCGGTCCGGATAGTCAGCAGAAGGATTCGTAATCCCCACGATCTCCAGAGAACGCTGATCCCCTGTTGCGGTGACCTTGTAGCGCTCACCCGGGTCAGAATCCAGAATCTCCAGAGAAACGATATCTCCCACACCCACCGTCAGATACTCCGCCATTCCGCCGCTGATAACGCACACGCCCTTCTCCCCGGCCTGCGGGAATCGCCCTTCGTTCAGATAGAGATGACCCTGCTGAAACTCTTCCAGGGCAGTAATATGATCACTGGCGGTAAGAACGGCGGTGTTATTGGCCATGCTGTAGAGAGTGGCATGTTCCGCAAAGATGCCCTCTGTCAGGGCAGGATCATCCTCTCCGGACAGCTCCAGCCATGGCCTGGCGTCAGAGTCCGGGAACGGCTGCACCTCAAAGCTTCGACTGCCGACGCCCCAGGATACAAAGGATCCGTTGAGCAGATAAGACTTACCTTCCTCCGGGACAAAACCGCTGTCAGCCAGCGTGAAATAACTGAGCATATTGTCAGCTCCATAAGGACTGTACAGGGCACGGCTGATCCGACCGTAACTCCTGTCACTTAAGATCGTCTCATTGTCTCCCATATAGGTGTCCGAACTTTCCACGTAATAGTAACGGGCATTTTCCAGCAGATCCTGCAGGGTCTCCCTGTCATATCCGGCCGGAAGCTCTCCTATAACATCATCCCTGTACACGCTCTGGGAAGACGTACCTTCTCTTACCGTAACGCGATGCCACAGGACGTAAAGATCCTCCGGCTCTTTTTCGCTGATCCCGTCCCCGGACCAAACGCCCTGACGTTGGTTTGACACACCATCGCCCAGATAGTAACAGGGCAGCTTTAAAGGCTCCATGTCCGGCAGATAGAATATATAATATCCATTCCAGACGGCGATATTGCCGTCCGGCAGGATAAAACTGCCTTCGGGAATATCGTTGTCTCCCGCCACGCTGTACAGGATTGCCCGGCTTTCCGGCAGATCTGCCTCATCCACGGCCCCATAACCCGTGGTATACTCCGCCTTGATAGAAGCCACGATCACCGCGTTGTCACTGTAAGGAGTGACCACACTGGAATTCCTGTAACCGCTGACAGATACGAGAGTACTCTTCGTCTGCTCCCACAACTCTACCCCGTCCGTGGCCGCTATGGCTTCCTGATCCAACAGCTCAAGTGCGGCACGGGAGCCGGAATCGGCCGCATCCGCGTCCGGATAATCTTCTCCCATATACTCCACGAGAGCCACAGAGGTATACTGCTCCTCCATCCTGGCCAGCAAAGCGCTACAGTATGCCCACATGCCAAGGCCCAGAGACAGGGCCACGGTAAGTACCAGGATCAACAGAGCGAAGAGGGCGGTACGCCCCCTGGCCCGCAAAGTAGACAAAAGACCGTTTCGTATCGGCATTCTCATCACCTCCCTACACCACCGCACCGTCACGCAGCTCCATCAAGGCATCCGCACGCCCACCGATGGCAGGATCATGGGTAACCACTACCACGCAGTAGTCTTCCTCATGAGCCAGCCCCTCCAGAATGGCCAGAACATTTTCACCGTTGGCAACGTCCAGATTGCCCGTGGGCTCGTCCGCCAGCAACAGCCTGGTCTCCATGCCAAGAGCCCGGGCGATGGCTACCCGCTGCTGCTCTCCGCCGGAAAGCATGGTGGGAAAACGGTTGAGGACACTGGATGGCAGGCCCGCACGCTCTACAAGAGCCGCCGCCTTCTCTTTCGCCTGTTTCGGGCGCATTCCCTGCAGTTCCATGGGGTACATCACATTCTCCGCCACCGTCAACAGGGGAAAAAGACGGAAATTCTGATAGATCACCGCCGCCTTCTCCCGGCGGTATCTTTCCAGATCCATCTCAGCCGTGGGAGTCCCTTCAAAAAGCACCTGCCCCGCAGTAGGCAGATCCAGCCCTGCCATCAGACTGAGCAGAGTTGTCTTACCGCTGCCCGAGCGGCCCATAATGGCATGGAGCTTTCCTGTCTCAAAACTGTAACTGACCCCTTTCAGGGCTTCGACCTGCTGATATTGTGTACGATAGGTGTAACCTGTCCCGCGCAATTCCAAAATACTCATTTCCGCCTCCTTCAGTGTATGTTTCTAATTTAACAGGTAATCCATCGGGCTGTTTTAGCGTTCAAAATGATCCATTTGCCGCGGGTTGAGCCCTCTCTGGGGATATACTTCTTCTCTTTTAAGGAACGGAACCCTCCCTATGGATGGCTTTGAATACAAACAGATAATCTTGGCCGAGGCTGTTTCATGATCCGTCAGGATCCTTTCCATCCGTTTACCACTCTGCCATCTTTCTGTACGTAAAGATTATCTTCTAATCCCTGTCCCTATAATGATCCTACTGGTAACGAAAAAATTCCGCATACCGTCCATTGGCCGCAAGCAATTCCTCCTGCGTTCCACGCTCAATGATCCTTCTATACTCCAATACAACAATCTGCTCTGCCAATCCGATATTGGTCAGACGATGGGAGGTAAAGAGACCGGTCTTGCCCTTGGGCATCCATCACAGCATCCCTGTCACCCTCTCTGGAAATTGGATCTTTCCATCCATAAGGGACTGATCACCCGGAATTCCGTATTGAAAAACTTCTTCCGAACTCCGCCCATAATGCTTACACTGTCTATGAATCATTCTCTTTCCATTATCTTATATATTTTATCATAAATATTTCCATTTGACATATTAATCTGCACATCCGGCCTTGTTCCAGTAATCGCATTTTTATTGCCATCAGATGACTCGACTGCAACACCGCTGAATCTTACCAGTAATCCTGTTTTAGGAAGCGTTATCAAAATAGGAGACACACCTTTACCGTCTCCCTTCGTCCTTTCCCCAACCAGTTTCTTTACAAAATGCAGCAAAACTATCAGCCGAAGAATAAACCTGTTCATCAATAATTACCCACCGCTTCGCTCTCAACATCTTTTCTTCTAAAACTGTATCTGAAGATAACTTCCGTGTAAATGTAAAATAATGTGTTAAACCAAAATCTTCTACAGCAGTGGGGACATTATGTTCCTGTATGTTACTGATTCGCTTGGGTTGAAAATCATTGAAAAAATAATCCCATATTAATTCTGTCTCTCTCATATAATACCAATTAGTCCATTCATAATCTCCACCAAAAGGTCCGACTGTAGTGGTCAAGCGTTTTTGGAATCTTTCCGAAGTTAGTTGATTTTGCGTTTTAATTCAAGCCGCAACAGTTTCCCTTTCAGCAACTCAAAACTGTTGCGGCCATACATGATCCTTTTGA